>Ga0075017_100000843_pt1 | contig 17941 bp, 17 predicted proteins | sample AleBraG_ABR_2012_FD_71475 | JGI IMG/M metagenome (GOLD analysis project Ga0075017, IMG submission 71475) | Freshwater sediment microbial communities in response to fracking from Pennsylvania, USA - Alex Branch Run_MetaG_ABR_2012 | ecosystem: Environmental > Aquatic > Freshwater > Creek >... | reverse complement strand
GCGGGGGTCCATGTAGAGGCTGTCGGCGACGGGGATCGGCAGCGACCGCCACACGGGCAGGACGCGCTCGGCCGTCTCGGCGATCAGCGGATCGAACGAGATGATGCGGTCGAAGTTCCCGGCCTCGACCTGTTCCAGCCACCTCATGCGGGCCTCGAGGTCGGGGTGGGGCCCGTCCTTGCCGCGGGGCAGCGGCTCGGTCAGGTAGCCGAGGGTGACGGCGCGCAGGGGCGCGAACAGCCCGTGGGGCACGATCTCGGGGCGGAACACCAGCACGACGTCGGGGTCGAGCTCGAGCAGTCGTTCCAAGAGCGGCTCCGGCGGCACGCCGGCGCGGAAGTCCAGGAAGGCCGGCTCGAGGCCGCCGGCGGGGTGCTCGAGCGAGCACTGGCGGAAGTAGACCTGCTGGCCGACGAATGCGATCCGCAGCCGCGCCGCGCCGGGATCGGGCAGCGCCCCAACCGCGCTCGTCCCGGGCGCGCTGGGCTGCATGGCGGGCACTACAGCTGCTCGGCCACGCGCGGGGCCTGACGGTCGAAGATCACGAACCCGACCACCAGCGCCGCCACCGTGAGACCGATCGGGATGGCCAGCATGGCCGTGCCCCCCAGGGCGTGCGCCGCGCTCGGATAGGCCGGGCTCACCAGCACGTGCCGGGCCTGCTCGAGGATCGCCGCGAAGGGGTTCGACAGCAGGATGTGGGCGAGGTTGACCCGCACGCCGAACACCGTCACGGGCGAGATGTCGACGATCGAGAAGAAGATCCCCGAGGCGTAGAAGGTCATCTGCAGGACGACTTCCCAGATCGGCCGGATGTCCCGGTAGCGGACATAGGAGACCGAGAGGATCATCGCCAGCCCCGTGGCGAAGGCCGCGAATCCCGCCATCAGGAGCGGCAGCTGCAGCCAGCTCCAGCGCACGGTGCCGCCCGAGATGAACAGGAAGACGAGCACCGTGATCAGGTTCAGGCAGAGGTTGAACAACCCCGTCAGGACGGTGGCCAGCGGCACCGCCAGGCGGGGGAACTCGATCTTTCGCACCAGGCTCTCGCGGTTGACGAGGCTGGGCACGGCCCCGCCCGTGGATTCGCCGAGGAAGTTGAACAGCACGATCCCCAGCAGCAGGGCCGCCGGATAGAGGGGGAAGGAGCTGAGCTTCGAGAGGTGTGCCCGCGTGAACACCAGGTAGATGACGCCGAACAGCAGCAGGGGACGCATCAGCTGCCACAGGTAGCCGAGCGCCGAACCGAAGTAGGCGAGCTTGAACTCGGTCCGGGCCAACGCCCAGGTCAGGCTCCACAGCCGCCTGGGGTCCGAGCCCAGCGCCGACGGGCCCTTGATCGGGCGGCCGAGCCGCTCGATCAGACCGGGGGCGATCTCCCCGGCGCGTTCGGCTCCCAGCGCCGGGGCGCTCATGGCACCGGTTGGGAGGCCGGCCGGCCGCTCCCGCGCTCGATCTGCAGTTCGTAGGGGAGGTCCACCAGGGCGTCGGTCGAGCTGGTGCCGGCAACCATGATCGAGAGCATCCGCTCGCGGCGGTCGATCCAGCTGCCGCTGTGACTGGCCACGGCGGGCGTGACGTGGTATCGGCCCGGGGCGAACAGCACCTCGAAGCGGACCCGGAAGACGACCGTCTCGGCGGCCGCGAAGCTGCCGCAGTTCGGTTCGCTTGCGAGGTTGGAGGCGGACAGGAGATGGTCGCGGCTGCTGTTCTGGACGTTGATGCCGAACAGCGGGTCCTCGACCGGCTCGTGGAACAGGACGCGGGCGGCGAACGTGCATGGCCGCCCGGTGGCGAGCACCTCCAGCGGGGTGCCCCGCTCGTCCTCGAACCAGGCCTCGAGGATCTCGGCCCGGCGGTCCCCGTAGCGCGGCGACTCGGGCTCGGCCTCCGCCGGCGCCCGCTCCTCGGCGAGCGCATCGGCGGCCCGCTCTGCACCCGCGCTCGAACGTAGCCGGATCGCGCGGCCGCCCTGCTCCTCGGCTTCGGCGGCCGTCTCCTCCAGCTGGCGTGCCTGCTCTGAGAAATTCAGCTCGAGATAGCGGTTGCCGACCAGCTCGGTGTCGCCCAGCTCGACCGGCCGGCCGTGCTCGAGCAGCAGGGCCCGGTCGCAGAAGCGGCGCACGGCCGACATGTCGTGGGTGACGAACATCACGGTCGCGCCGCTTGCATGGATGCGATCGAACTCGTCGTAGCACTTCTGCTGGAAGGCGGCATCGCCGACCGCGAGCACCTCGTCGATCAGGAGGATCTCGGCGTCGACGTGGATCATCACCGAGAAGGCCAGGCGCACCAGCATCCCCGAGGAGTAGTTCTTGATCTTCAGGTCGACGAAGTCGCTCAGTTCGGCGAAGTCGATGACGCTGTCGAAGCGACGGCGGGCCTCGCGCGGGCTCAGGCCCAGCATCGTGGCGTTCAGCATCGCGTTGTCGCGGGCCGGCAGGTCGGGGTTGAAGCCGACGCCCAGCTCGATGAAGGTCGACATGCGCCCGTTGATGAAGATGCGTCCGCGGTCGACGCCGTAGATCCCGGCCAGGCACTTCAGGAGCGTCGACTTGCCGGACCCGTTGCGCCCCACGATGCCGAAGAACTCGCCCGGCGAGACCGCGAAGGAGACGCCCCGCAGGGCCTGCAGGACCTCGTGGGAGCTGCGCCGGAACGGGTGCAGGGCGCGCTCCTTGAGCGTGTTGACCCGCTCGCTCGGGATCTGAAAGGACTTATGGACCGCGTCGACGACGACCGGCGGCAGGGAGTCCGTTGGCACACCTGAAGGGTATCCGCGCCACCCGGGGTAGGCCTGCCGGCAGGCCGGTTGCGGTCGCGCTGCCGGCGGGACGGATGTCCGCGCGCGTTGCATCTGTCCAACATCCCGGCCCGGGTTTCAGCCGGGCTCTCCGGGAAACGATCAGATTCCGATGGCTCCGCCATGGACTCCGCGCTGCTCGAGGCTGACTCTGCGCCCGCGGCGCCGGCCCGCGGCCCCGGCTGTGGCGTGCCTCCTCGCCGCACTCGGTCTCGGGTCCCTGGCCGGTTCGGCGGGCGCCGCCGAACCGGGGCTCGCCCTGCCGGGGCCCGACACGACCCATTCCCCTCGGCTGGCGAGTCTGGGCACCCACTGGGTGCGGATGTTCCTGACCTGGCCCGACGTCGAGCCGAGCCGCGGCAGCTACAGCGCGTACTGGCTGGGCGCCTACGAAAGCTCGTTTCGGGCGCTTCCCGCCGGCACCAAGGTCCTGTTGGATGTGGTTGGCACGCCCCGCTGGGAGACGGGCTCGTCCGACGAACGGACACCGCCCGCCAACCGGCAGGACTATGCGGCGATGCTTGCGGGGCTCGCGGCGCGCTTCGGAGGGCAGGTCAGGGCCTACGAAGTCTGGAACGAGGAGGACGCCGGCCGCTGGTGGATCGGGGCTCCGGACCCGGTGGCCTACACCGCGCTGCTGAAGGCCGCCTACAACGCGGTGAAGGGGGCCGAACCCCGCGCCGAGGTGCTCCCGGGGGGCTTCACCGGCAACGACTATCCCTTCCTGGAAGGGCTCTACGCGGCCGGCGCCAAGGGCTACTTCGACGCGGTGGCGGTGCACACCGACACTGCCTGCAACATTCTCTCCCCCTACTCCTTCCTGCGTGGCGCCGACAACCGGATCCTGCCGGACTCCTTCCTGGGCTACCGCGAAGTCCACGCCGTGATGCTCGCCCACGGCGACGACAAGCCGATCTGGATGACCGAGATGAGCTGGCGCACGAGCACTGCGACCTGCAGCGAAGGTGCCTGGGCCGGCCAGAAGGCCGCCGGCGTCAGTGAACAACAGCAGGCGAGGTTCCTCAGCCAGGCCTACCACTGCCTGGAAGAAGCCCCTTACGTCAAGGTCGGCCTGTGGTTTCCGCTGTCAGACGAAGGTCTCGTCACCTCCGGCCTGCTGCGCGAGGACGGCTCCCCGAAGCCCGCCTATGGGGCGATGAAATCCTACGCCCACGAAGGCGACCGCCTGACAGAACCCTGCGGGGTATTCACCGGTCCGAGGATCTCGATCGCCTCGCCGTCGGACAACCTCAACTATTCCGGCCCCTTGCCGATCCGCGTCTCGGCCAGCTCGGCCATCGGCGTCTTCCGGATCCGCCTCGAGATCGACGGCAAGCTGATCCGCAACTATGACGGTGCCAGCTACCCCTCCTCGCTGGCGGGGGCGATCACCTGGCAGGGGGCCAAGCACATCTCCCCGGGTCGCCACACGCTGAGCTTCCTGGCCTATGACAAGGAGCGCAACGTCTCGCGGGCGTCGATCACGATCTTCCACGGGGCCACCGGCCACCGTTCCGGCCGTCCGGGAGGCTCCGGCGGAGCGAACGGCGGCGGGGTAGTGAACGGCAGCGGCGCCAACGGCAAGGCCGGTAGCCCAAAGCAGCGGACGGGCAGGAGCCGCCACGCCGGGCCCCGAGCCCGCCGGCATCCTCGCCGGGCTCGCGGGCACCCCTAGCAACAGCCCGTGACGGCGCCCGAGCGCTAACCTGCGCGCTCGTGCACGTCGAGCCCCTGCGGATCGAAGGCCTGGTCGCGATCGAGCCCGCCGTCCACGGTGACGAGCGGGGTTTCTTCATCGAGACCTACCGCCGTGAGTGGCATGCCCGGGCCGGCATCCCCGACGTGACGGACTTCGTCCAGGACAACCACTCCCGCTCGGGCCGGGGCGTGGTGCGGGGCCTGCACTTCCAGATCGGTGCCGGCGTGGCGAAGCTGGTCCGCTGCGCCCGCGGGCGGATCCTGGACGTGGCCGTCGACCTGCGGGCCGGCTCGCCGACCTTTGGGCAGTGGGAGGCGATCGAGCTCGACGACCGGACGATGCGCGAGCTGTACGTCCCGGTCGGCTTCGCCCACGGCTTCTGCGTGCTGAGCGAGGTCGCGGACGTGCTCTACAAGCAGACCGCCTACTACGACGCCGGGATCGAACGGGGGATCGCCTGGGACGACCCCGACCTCGGCATCGAATGGCCGCTGGCGGCCGAGGAGCTGATCGTCTCAGAGCGCGACGCGGCCGCCCCCAGGCTGAGCGAGATAGCCGCCGAACTGCCGTTCCGCTGGGAGCCGGCCGGCTAGGCGAGGGCACCGGGGATGTCATCCTTCAGGCCACCGATGCTCGACGGACTCGACAGGCGCCTGCGCGGGCGCACAAACGGCTACACGGTCGGCCCCGAGGGGTACGTAGTCGTGGCCTACACGGCCCTGGCGGCCCTGACGCTGATCGTGATGAGCGGTGCGGCGGTGCGGCTGACCGGGTCGGGCCTCGGCTGCCCGACCTGGCCGAAGTGCTACGGCAACGTCTACCCGCCGCTCAACACCCACGCGGTGATCGAGTTCTCCAATCGCCTCCTGACGGTGCCGGTCTCGATCGCGGCGGGGGCCGCCTGGCTCGGCGCGCTGCGGCGCCGGCCATACCGGCGCGACCTCGTCTGGCTGGGGGCCCTCTTGCCGCTGGGCGTCGTCGGGCAGGCCGTGCTGGGCGGCTTCACCGTCAAAGGGGCCCTCGACTACGGCTGGGTCATGGGCCACTTCGCCCTCTCGATGCTGATCATCCTGGCCGCCGTGCTCCTGGTGTGGCGCGCAAGACTGCCAGATGGCGAGCCGGCCGGCGCCGCAGCCCAAGCCGCCGAGGGTGTCGACCGGGGCCTTATGCGGATGCTCGGCGGGATGGTCGCCTTCGGCGCGGTGACGATCTTCGCGGGTACCGCGGCCACGGCCGCGGGACCACACGCCGGCGGCTCGCCCGGGCAGAAGATCAACCGGCTGGCCTTCGAAGGAAGCGGGACGATGGACTACGTGATCCACCGCCACGCCGAGATCGCCCTCTGCTTCAGTCTGGCCGCCGTCGGCCTGTGGTTCCTCGCGCGGCGCCGCCGGGCCCCCGCCCGTGTCCGGCGCCCGCTGAGCGTCCTCTGCATCCTGCTGGCCCTGCAGGGGGTCGTGGGCATGGTCCAGTACGAGACGGAACTGCCGACCGAGCTGGTCTGGGTCCACGTCTGCCTCGCCTGCGGCGCCTGGCTCGCCACGATCTGGTCGGCCTGCGAGGCGGGAGCGCTTGCCCGGCTGATCCGGATCGGCACCGGTGAGCGGCATCCCGAGGGCTCCCTGCGTTCCGCCACGCCCGTCTAGTCCCCGGAAATTCGGGACTCTTCCGGCGCCAGGCCCCATGTTTTCGGGTTCCGTCGTCCGCGCCAGCGGTTAGCCTGCTCGCAGCAACGACACTCGAGAAGGGAGTGGCATGACCAAGAACGAGCTAGCTGAGAAGGTAGCCTCGAGCACCGGACTGGCCGGCAGCCAGGCAAGGCAGGCGGTGGAGGCGACGATCGAGTCGATCTCGGCCGAGTTGGCCGCTGGGGGGGAGGTCGCGATTGCCGGCTTTGGCAAGTTCAGCGTCAGCCATCGTGCAGCGCGCGAGGGGCGCAACCCCTCAACGGGGGAGACGATCAAGATCGGTGCCTCGAAGGCCGCCAAATTCTCGGCCGCCAGTGCGCTGAAGAAGCGTCTGAACCCTTAGGAGGCTCCAGTGTCACCGGTTCGTGCGAGCCGGTGACACCGCTTCTACCGCCGGGACCAAGGCCAGCGGTCGTCCGCGGCTCTCGGCAGATCCCCAGTACCGCCTAAGCGGTCGTTTAGCCCGGCGCTGCAGGGTGTGCCCATGGACACTCCCCTCGATCGACCGGCGGTGGCGATGGTCGATCGAGATCCTCCCCACCGGGCGGCCTGCAAGCGCTACCCGTCGCTGACGGCCTTCTACAAGGCCGATCCTGCCCGGTTCGCCTCACGTGAGCTGGATGTCGGGTTGTGGTGGCGCGAGGAGTCCGACGGGCCCCTGCACCGGGCGGCATGGGTCCGCGAGACGGGTGAGCTCTACCTGGTGCGCCTGGGCCCGGTCGCCGGTGGAGGAGGCACCGTCGAGGTGCTGGCCAGCGTGGCCGATGCCGACCAGCTCGAGCGCCTGATGGTCGGCTGGCGCGAGCACTGCGGCGAGCCCCGCTCGCTGACGTGGCTGCGAGAGCGGGCCGCCGCGATCGGCAGGCGCGCCCGGGCGGGCCGGATGCGGGTCGTCTCGGGCGCTCCGGCGCTGCTGGGGGCGATCGGCCCGATGGGGGCCGGCTACCCCTGACATGTCAGCTGCCGGAGGGCGCCTGCGCGCTGCGAGCCCCCGGATGACGGGGCAGCCCGTCCTCGGGGATCGCCTCCCAGGCGACCGCGGAGGCGACGAACTGGCGGTAGGAGGGGCGGATGCCGGGATCGCCGTCCAGCGCTCCCAGCCGCACCGCGACCTCGCCATCAGCGAGCGGGTCGCCGCTGAACAGGTGCGAGCCGCAGCGGCCGCAGAACAGCTTCGGCACACCCGTCTCGGGCCTGAAGGAGCTGACGGTCTCGAGGCCCTGGAGCATTCGAAAGCCGCTGCGCGGCACCCTGCCGTTGGCCGAGGAGCCGGTCCCGGTGCGCCGCTGGCAGTGCGTGCAGTGGCAGTAGCCGGCGCTCACGAGCGGCTCGGTCAGCTCGAAGCGGACGGCGCCGCAGAGGCAGCCTCCCCTCAGCGGACGCTGCGGCGAGGGAGCTTCGCCGAGATCAGCCATCGCCGGATTCTAGGGGCAGCGGGCCGGCGCGGCCGTGCAACCGGGCATGCAGCGTGAGCTTGCTTCCTCGGAAGTGTCTCAAGGGTGTAACCAATTCGCAGACGGCCGCGAGGATGCAGCCGAGGAGGTAGAGGATGAAACGCAGCTTGCTCACCGCGCTGGCCATGTCGACCCTGTCGGTCGCCGTGCCCGGCTCGGCTCTGGCGCAGCCCGTCAGGCACCACGCCAGGCACCACGCCAGGCACCACGCGCGGACCGTCGCGGCGGGGTCCGTTGCGAAGCCCCCCACCACCCCCGCACAGCCGGTCATCACGGTCGAGGCACAGCCGCGGGTGGCGATCGCCGTACAGCCGGCCGCCACGACCGCAACGACGACCACGAGCCCGACGTCGGCGACGAGCCCGACGACAGCCACGACCGAAACTCCCGACGAAATCGCCGGGACGGTCCTCTCCTTCGAAGGCGGAGTCCTGAGGGTCACGCTGGGCGACGGCTCGGTCGTCGAAGGCACGGTCACCGCAGACACCGAGCTGTCCTGCGAATCGGCGACCGAAGGCGAGCGGGGCGATGAAGGCGGCAAGGAAGACGAAGGCGGCAAGGAAGGCGAAGGCGGCAAGGAAGACGAAGGCGGCAAGGAAGACGAAGGCAGCAAGGAAGACGAAGGCGAACAGGGCGATGAAGGCCACGGCGAACAGGGCGATGAAGGCCACGGCGAACAGGGCGATGAAGGCCACGGCGAAACGCCCCCGCTCTCGTCGCGCTCCTGGCAGGGCCACAGCGGCGGAGCCCGGGGTCACGGTGACAGCGTGATCCGGAGGGCACTGCGCGCAGATGTGGTCGGCACCGAACCGGTCGAATCACCGTGCATGGCAGCCCTCGTGGCGAATGCGAAGGTTCAGGAGGGCGAGCTGACGTCCACGGCCGCCGGAGCGGTGTGGGATCAGTTGAGCATCGTCAAGTAGTCGATACGTCCAGGCGTGACTTAACGTAGGTCACGTTGTCTACGTTGTAAGCGAGGGGGGCCGGCAGGCAGGCCGGCCCCCTCGCCGTAGGTTCCAGGCGCGCCAACCTGCCTCCGAGAACATGAGCCCGAACGCCTCGATCAGACCGCTGGCCCGCGGCCCGGCCCCCCGAAACCCGGCGGCGAACGGGACCAGTGCGTCCGTGGCCCTCTCGGGACGCCTCCCGCGGGCACGGATAACCAATTCCTCACCCCCTCCGGGCCCGGGGAGATTAAGCTTGGAGGCAGCATGTCGGCCGTCGTGATTCTGCCCCGTACCTCTGACGAGCGCCTGCTCGAACTGGTCCGGGACGGCGAGGAGCGGGCCTTCGAGATCGTCGTCCGCCGATACCGGCCGTCGCTGGTCGGCTATTGCATGCGCCTCGGCCTGTCCGAGCCACGCGCCGAGGATGCCGTGCAGCAGTGCTTTCTGAGCGCGCTCCTGGCGCTTCGCCGCGGGGACGAAGTCCGTGACCTGCGGGCCTGGCTGGGGCGGATCGCCCACAACGTGGCCGTCAACCTGATGCGCTCTGGAAGCGCCGTGCGCGAGACATGGCTCGAGAGCGACGGGGGGGTCGAGGAGCGGGCTATCCACATCCCGGACATGGAAGGTGGCATCGCCGCCCGCCAAGCGCTGGCCGAGGTGGCGGCCCTGCCACCGATGCAGCGTGAGGCGCTCCTGCAAAGCGCCCTCGGCGGACGCTCCTACGGCGAGGTGGCGGCCAGCATGGGCGTCAGCGAGGGTGCCGTGCGGGGCCTCCTGCACCGGGCCCGCCTGTCCCTGCGAAGCGCCGCGGCCGTATTCAGCCCGTTGCCGCTGATGCGACGCGCCTCGGGCTGGCTCGGCGGCGGCTCACCAACGGCTGGGCGCGTGCTCGAGCTGACGGGACCCGGCGCCTCCTCGGGTCTGAGCGGCACGGCCGTGCGAGCGATCGGAGCGGGCGTGGCGGCGATCGTCGTCGCGGCCGGGGTCGCCGTCGGGCCGCTTCACGGCGGCCACCGCTCGGCCGGGACCACGGCGAGGGCCGGCGTGGTCCCCGCTTCGGCCACGCTCGCCGGCGCGACTACGGCGAGAACGTCGGGCGATGCAGCTGCCTCCCGTGCGCCGGCCGGGACGCAGGGCACGGGTCTGAAGCCGACAGGCTCCTACAGGGCCTCCTCCGGCACCCCGCTCACGACGGCCACCGGCGGGGGCCCGAGCCTCCAAGGCCCCGCCGGCGGCTCTCGGGGCCGGCCTCAGAGTCCCGCCGCCGTGAGCCCCGCCGCGCCGACCGAATCGCCGGCTCGCGTCCTATCCTCGGGCCCGGCCCAGGTCAGCTCAGTCCTCCCGACGGGCTCCACGGGGTCGGGGCCGGCGAGCGCGCCGAGCGCCCCGCCGGCCAAAGAACCGTCCGGCGAAACCAAACAGCCGGAGTCCGAAGAACCCGGCTCGGGCGACGGCGCCGAAAAGGAACACGCGGAGAAGGAAATCTCGGAAAGGGCCGAACAGTCCGAGCGCGAAGAAGAGGCCCGCGAACGCGAACGCGAACAGGCGGCCGAAAGGGCCGAGCGCGAACGCGAAGGCGCCGGCGGCAAGGACAACTGACGCCGCCGCCCTCGACGCCCGGCGCGCTCAGCCGCAGCCGGTGTTGTTGCCGCAGCTCGAACAGGTGTAGCAGGACCCCGTGCGCTGCATCATCCCGCCGCATTGGCTGCAGGCGGGCCCCAGGTCAAGCCCCTGCAGCCGGGCCGGGACGACGGGGGGAGAGTCCGTCAGGGCGCTGGCGGCAGGCGTGCCGAGTGCCTCCGCCCTGGGCTGTGCGGCGAGCGGCGCCGGGCCTTCGCCCCCGAGTCCTTCGGTCGACCGGCTCTCACCGCTCGGCCCGGCTGTGTCGCCCACGGCCGCCAGCGCGTCCTGGGCGGCTTTGCGGGCCCTGACCGCGGGGGTCAGGATGCCCAGTTCCTCCTGGGCGTCGACGTCCAGGAAACGCGATGCCAGCCAGCGCATGATGTAGTCGGGCATCGACTTGGCGAAGGGGATCTCGGGGTTGCCGGTGATCCCCTCGGGCTCGAAGCGCATGTAGCTGAACTTCTGGACCAGCGTTTCGAGCGGGACGCCGTACTGGAGAGCGATCGAGATCGCGGTCGCGAACGAGTTCATCATGCCGCGCAGCGTCGAGCCCTCCTTGCCGATGTCGGTCAGGAAGATCTCGCCGACCGATCCGTCCTCGTACATGCCGGCCGTGATGTAGCCCTCGTGCCCGGCGATCGAGAACTTGTGCGTGATCGACTGGCGCTCTCGGGGCATCCGCTTGCGCCGCGGGCCGGCCTCGGCCAGAGCCTTGGTGACGGCCTGCTCGACCAGTTGATCGACCTCGGCCGGCGCCTTGGCCTCTTCCTGGGCGTCGGTGCGAAGAGCCTGGGCCGTCTTCGAGCCGTCGCGGTAGATGGCGAGCGCCTTGACACCCTGGCGCCAGGCCTGGATGTAGGCGTCCGCGATGTCCTCGACGGTCGCCTCCCGGGGGAGGTTGACGGTCTTCGAGATGGCCCCCGAGATGAACGGCTGGACGGCGCCCATCATCTTGATGTGGCCCATGTGGGAGATCGCACGCTCGCCGACGGCCACGTCGAAGACGGGCAGGTGCTCCTCGCGCAGGCCGGGGGCGCCGACGATCGTGCCGTGCTCGGCCAGGTGCGCCTCGATCTGTTCGATCTGGGGCTCGGAGTAGCCGAGCGTCGCCAGGGCCAGCGGGACGGTCCTGTTGACGATCGTCATCTGCCCTCCGCCGACCAGCTCCTTGAACTTGACCAGCGAGAAGTCGGGCTCGACGCCGGTCGTGTCGCAGTCCATCAGGAACGAGATCGTGCCGGTCGGCGCGAGGACGGTCGCCTGGGCGTTGCGGTAGCCCAACGACTCGCCGAGCTCCACCGCCTCATCCCAGGAGCGCCGGGCGGCCGCCAGCAGCTCGTGATCCAGGCAGGCCGCGTCGGGGATCACGCGGGAGGCGTCGCGGTGCATCCGCATGACCGCGTTGTGGGCCTCGCGGTTCTCGGGGTAGCGCTCGTAGGGGCCGAGGGCTCCGGCCACCTCGGCCGAGCGCCGGTAGGCGCGACCGGTCATCAGCGCGGTGATCGCGGCGGCCGCGCCCCGGCCGTGGTCGGAGTCGTAGGGCATCCCGTTGCTCATCAGGTAGGCGCCGAGGTTGGCGTAGCCGAGGCCCAGCTGGCGGAAGGCGCGGGCGTTGGCGGCGATCTCCTGCGTCGGGTAGCTCGAGGGCCCGACGACGATCTCCTGCGCCAGCAGCATGATGTCGACCGCGTGCTCGAAGCTCTCGACGTCGAAGCTGCCGTCGGGGCGGCGGAACTTCATCAGGTTGAGCGAGGCCAGGTTGCAGGCCGAGTCGTCGACATGCATGTACTCGGAACAGGGATTCGACGCGTTGATCCGGCCGCTGGCGGGGCAGGTGTGCCACTGGTTGATCGTCGTGTCGTACTGGACGCCGGGGTCGGCGCAGCGCCAGGCCGCCTCGGCGATTTCGTGCATCAGTTCACGGGCTCCGATCGGCTCGCCGACCGGCAGTCCGGTCGAGCGGGCCGTCAGGTGCCACTCGCCGTCCGCCTCGACGGCCCGCATGAACTCGTCGGTGATGCGGACCGAGTTGTTGGCGTTCTGGTATTGGATCGACTTGAAGCCGTCGCCGTCGATCGACATGTCGAAGCCGGCGTCGCGCAGGGCGGCGGCCTTGTCCTCCTCGTTGGCCTTGCACCAGATGAACTCGCGGATGTCCGGGTGGTCGATGTCGAGGACGACCATCTTGGCGGCCCGGCGGGTCTTGCCGCCGGACTTGATCGTTCCGGCCCACGAGTCGGCACCGCGCATGAAGGAGACGGGGCCCGAGGCGGTGCCGCCCTTGGCCAGCGGCTCCATCGAGCCGCGGATGTTCGAGAGATTGATGCCCGAGCCGGAGCCGCCGCGGAAGATCATGCCCTCCTTGGTGTTCCAGTCGAGGATCGACTCCATCGTGTCCTGGACCGAGAGGATGAAGCAGGCGCTGCACTGCGGGCTCTCCTCGAAGCCGACGTTGAACCAGACGGGCGAGTTGAAGGCGGCCATCTGGTGCAGCAGGATGTGGGTCAGCTCGTGGTCGAAGGCCGTGGCCTCCTCGTCGCCTGCGAAGTAGCCGCCGGCGCGGCCCCAGCCGGTGATCGTCCCGGCGACGCGGCTGATCATCTCCTTGACGGAGTGCTCGCGGGCCGGCGAGTCGAGCTGGCCGCGAAAGTACTTCTGGGCGACGATGTTGGTCGCGTTCTGCGACCAGCTCCTGGGGAACTCGACGTCACGCTGTTCGAAGGCGATGTGATCGCCGTGGCCGATCCTCGCATCCCTGATCTCCCACTCGACCGAGTCGAAGGGATGGATCCCCGGGGTGGTGAACAGGCGCCTGATCGTCAGGGCCCGGCCGGGGCGTGTCCCCTGTGGGATCGTGGGCTGCGGGGCTTCGTTCATCTGACCTTCCTCCTCTGCTGCGCCTGGCGGGCCGGACCCGCGCGGAAGCTGTTTGACGGGTCGACCATATTCCCGCGCCGATCGGACGGACCCCGGGAGCGGCAGAGGGTCCGCTCAGACCGTTAATTTTAGTTCATCGGGCCCTTCTTCCGGGGGTCGGTGGAGTCCTCCGAGGCCCCCCGGGGGGTTAGTGCCCGAGGCGGATCCAGTCGCTGAATTCTGCCCACGTTGCGGCCGCCCTGAAGCCGGCCTCGGCGAGCGAATGGCGCAGCGAGAGCAGCCAGTGAGGTTCGAATGCGCCCAGTCGGAAGATGCCCCAGACGAGGCAGGCGAGGGCGATCAGGCCGGCGAGGATGGCGGCTGCGAGAGCTGCCCCGGAGAGTCTGCCCGAGCCCGCGGCCGCACGGACCGGCCGCGTGGCGGTCGGGGCGGTGGTCGGCGTGATCGCCGTGGTGGTGGCCCCGCCGGCGGTGGGCGCCGGGGCGGGGAGCGAAGTGGCCGGGGCCCTCACCGTGCCCGTGCTCCCCGCCGTGGCGGGAGCAACGGCGGTCGCGGTGCCGATCGTCCCCGTTCGGGTCGCGCTCGCGCCGGCGCCGGGGGCGGCGACGCCGCCGGCGCTCGGGGCCGGGGGTTTGGCGCCCGACGCGGCCCGGGCCCCTGCCGGGAGGCCCGGCAGGGCCAGGGCGAGCAGGAGCAACGCCACGCGGCCGGCGCTCCGGGCTCTTGGGGGAGACGGCATGACCCTCGGGATGCTAGTCGGGCGAAGGGCCGGGAAGGAGATCCGAGAGGGCCTCCAGGGCGGCCCGGAGGACCTCCTCGGGGCCGGCCCGGCCGTCGATCGTGCGGATCCGCTCGGGCCGGGCGGCCGCGAGCTCGCGGTAGGCCGCGGCGATCCGCCCGAAGAACGCCTCGTCCTCGAGCTCGAGGCGGTCGGGGAGGCCGGCCTGGGCTCGCTTGCGGGCCCGGCCGACGGATGCGGGGACGTCGAGCAGGAGGGTCCGGTCGGCCTCCAGGCCGGCGGTGGCGAAGCCGTTCAGCAGGGCGACCTGCTCGATCCCGAGGCCCCGGCCGGCGCCCTGGTAGGCGAGCGAGGAGTCGGTGAAGCGGTCCAGGACGAGGACGGCCCCGGCGGTCAGGCGCGGCTCGAGCAGCTCCTCCACGAGCTGAGCCCGGGCGGCGGCGTAGAGCAGGGCCTCGGCCCGCGGGGAGACCGGCAGGGCGGGATCGATCAACAGGGCCCGGATGCGCTCGGAGACCTCGACGCCGCCGGGCTCGCGGATCAGCTCGACCCCCCGGCCGCGGCCGCCGAGGGCCGTGACGAGGCTCGCGGCGAGGGTGCTCTTGCCGGCCCCGTCGAGGCCCTCGATCGTTATCAGCCTGCCCCGTGGCACGGCGGGCACGCTATCGGCGCCGGCCGCGGGGCGGGCCGCCGGTCGGGGCGCCTCTAGGATGCCCGTCATGCCCTCGATGGCTCCAGCCCGGGATGCGGGCCGCGCGCAGGCCCTGCGCCTGCTCGGGGGAATCGAGCGCCACCCCCACGCGCTGGCGGTCCTGGGACCGGCCATGGGCCCGGCGGGGGCGCCATCGCATGCCTACCTCTTTCACGGCCCGGCGGGGGTCGGCAAGCGGGATATAGCCATGGCCTTCGCGGCGGCCCTGCTGGCCGAGGGGGCGGAGGAGCCCGAGGCGGTCCGTGGCCGGGTGCTGCGGGGGGCTCACCCCGACCTGACGTGGGTCAGGCCCTCGGGGGCGGCCGAGATGCTGGTCTCCGACATCGAGGAGCCGGTCGTGGCGGCGGCGGCCAGAACCCCGTTCGAGTCGGCCCGGCGGGTCTTCGTGATCGAGTCGGCGGAGACGATGAACGAGGATGCCGGCAACCGGCTGCTGAAGACGCTCGAGGAACCGCCGGCCTTCGCGCACCTGATCCTCCTCAGCGACCGCTGGCAGGAGCTGCTGCCGACGCTCGTCTCGCGCTGCCAGCGGGTCCGCTTCGACCCGCTCCGGGCGGCGGTCATCGCCGACGGTCTGACGGACGTCGAGCCCTCCCGGGCGATGGCCTGCGCGCGCCTGTCGCTGGGGGATGCCCGGCTGGCGGCCCGGTTGGCCGGCGAGGAGGGGGCGGCGCTGAGAGGGGCCGCCGAGGGGTTCATCCGGGCGGTCCTGGCGCGTGAGACGGCCGGTCGCCCCTGGCAGGTGCTGCTGGCGGCCTCCCGGGCGGCCGGGACCGCCGCCGGCGAGCTGGCCGAGCAGGAGCTTGCGGGCAGGCTCGAGCTGCTGCCGGGCAGGGAGCGCAAACGGGCCGAACGGGAGGGTCTGGACGTGCGCCGGCGCAGCGAGCGCCGGGCGCGGAGGAGGACGCTCGATCTGGGGCTGCGCCTCTCGGAGCTGTGGCTGCGGGACGTGCTCTGCCTCTGCGAGGGGGCGCCCGAGGCGATCCATGCCCTCGACCGGGCCGCTCAGCTGGGCGAGGACGCTCAGGGCGAGGCGACGGCCCGGCTGCGGGAGGCGATCGAGCTGACCGGGGCAGCCCGTCTCAGCCTGGCGGTCAACGTCAACGAGGAGCTGGCGCTCGAGGCGCTGGCCTACGGGATCGAGGCGCTCTAGAGCGAGGAGCTCTGAAGGCCCCGGGCGATCGGCCCGAGGTTCGGCTCCAGGCCGAAGGTGTCGAAGGCCAGGAAGCTGTGGAAGAGCTGGTTGTCGGGGCCGTGGAAGTCGGCCGAGCCGGTGCTGAGCATGCCGAGCTCGGCCGTCCGTGCGGCCAGCAGCTCGGTCTGGGCCCGGTCATGGGTGATGTAGAAGGCCTCGACGCCGTCGATGCCGAGCTTCCTGAAGCGGTCGATCGTCGACAGGACCTCGGTGGGGTCCTCGATGTCCCAGAAGGGGTGGGCCCAGATGGCGACGCCACCGGCCTCGTGGATCGCCTGGATGGCCTCGGCGACGGTGGGGGTCTGGCGCAGCCGGAAGGCCGGCCTGCCCTCGATCAGATAGCCCCGGATCAGGGCGCCGATCTCGTCGATGCCCTCCTCGGCCAGGCGGGCGGCGTTGGCGGGTGCCCGCAGGACGGCACCGGCCAGATGGGGGCGGCCGATCGGTTTGCCGGCGGCGATCCGCTGTTCGATCTCGGCTTCGTCGAGCTCGAAGCCGACCTCGCGCAGGGCGTCGCGCATGCGCAGGGTGCGCTGCTCGCGGTCGGCCAGGAAGGCCTCCAACCGGGCCGTCATGACGGGCCCCGTGTGGTCGATCCCATAGCCGAGGATGTGCAGTTCGCGGGGGAGCAGGGAGCCCTCGTCGACGGCCGAGATCTCGACGGCCGGGACGACCCTCAGCCCGAGCTTCTCGCCGGCGGCGATCGCCTCCGAGACGCCCGCGACGGTGTCGTGGTCGGAGAGGGCCAGCAGCTCGACGCCGGCCGCGGCGGCCCGGGCGACGACCTCGCCGGCCGGAAGGACGCCGTCGGAGTTGGTCGAGTGTGACTGCAGGTCGAAGCGGAGCGGCACCTCGCGGAGCGTATGGGATCGCTCAGGAGTTGGCCGCCTCCCCGGAGGCGTGCTCCTCGGAGCCCGTCAGGCGCCTGACGCGCCGGCCGACTGTTTCGCGCAGGCGCCGGACGGCGGCGTGGTAGCGGCGGGCCCGCTCGCCGATGATCCGGCTGGAGGACTCGGCCCCCTGTTCGAGCTTGGCGTAGGCGGCGTCGGTCTCGGCGGCTCGCAGGCCGGCTTCGAGCCACAAGACTTCCAGGTAGGCGAGCGCCGCGCCGGCGTCATCCTCGGCGATCGAGCCGGGGGGCTCGAGCTGGCGCAGGATCGGGACGACCTCGTTGGCGAGCCAGCGCTGCTCGGCATGGACCCGCAGCAGCAGGCAGATGTCGGGGGGGCGCTCGGTGTCGGTCGGGAAGCTCATGCTCGTGTCCTGGTCGGGCGGCTTGCTGCGGCCCGCTGTTGGATTCGGCCGCCCCGGATGGCTGCTTTAGGAGAACGGGGCGGGCTCCACGCTTCGACGGCCACCGGCGGCCGTCGGCGAACTGCGATTCAAGGGTTCCGGGAGATCGGGCCGATGAGGATGATGGACCCAACCGGGAAAGGACGATGCAGGCACTGGACAGCGACCCGATCGGCCGCAGGGCAGGGCAGTATGCGCGGGCGACCGTGCTGCGGCTGCGGATGCGGACGCTGGTCGCGCTGGGGGTCCTGGCCGTCTGTACGGCTCTGCTGGGCAGGACCTTCGGGCTTCACGACCCTCTCTTCCTGGCCTCCGAGGTCGCACTGCTGGCGAGCATCTTCGTCATCTCCCGCTTCGTGCTGCCGCTCCTCGAGCGCCGGGACCGGGGGGCGATGGCCGAGGAGCAGGTCGGGGCGCTGCTGGAGAGCCTGCCGCCCGGGAGGTGGCGGATCGTCCATGACGTCAGCCTGGGAAGGGGGAATGTCGATCACATCGCGATCGGCCCTCCGGGCGTCTTCACGATCGAGACGAAGAGCCACCCGGGTCCGGTCCGGGTGGGGCGCATCCACGGTGGGACGCTGGCCCAGGCACGCGCCCAGGGACGGGCGATCGCGTGGGTGACCGGCACCGAGGCCGAGTCGCTGGTCGTCTTCAGCCGGGCCTGGGTCGACCGGCCGGGTGCCCGGCGCAAGGGAGTGCGGATCCTGCCGTCGCGGATGCTGTTGGGATACCTGGACAAGCAGCCGGCGAGGCTGACCTCCGAGGACGTCGAGCGGGCCCACAGCTCGCTGGCGACGGCCGTCCGCCGCCGGCCCCAGCGCGGCCGGACCCCGGGCGAACGGTGGGCGCTGATCCGCTGAGCGGCGACAGGACGGCGCCGCGGCCCGGTCGGGGGTAGCTTGTAGGTATGG
>Ga0075017_100000842_pt1 | contig 17958 bp, 20 predicted proteins | sample AleBraG_ABR_2012_FD_71475 | JGI IMG/M metagenome (GOLD analysis project Ga0075017, IMG submission 71475) | Freshwater sediment microbial communities in response to fracking from Pennsylvania, USA - Alex Branch Run_MetaG_ABR_2012 | ecosystem: Environmental > Aquatic > Freshwater > Creek >... | reverse complement strand
GCCTGGGCCTTGCCGCGGCCTTCCGCCATGGCCTCGGCAAAGTTGGCGAATAACACGGTGAACCAGAGCCACAGCGTGATCTGCAGGTTGAAGCGAAACGCCTCGTGCGGATGGAGGATCAACAGGACGGTGGTGATCACGCTGCCGATTTCGACCACGAACATGACGGGATTCCCCATCATGTTGCGCGGGTTGAGCTTGAGCAGCGAGCTCCATGCGGCGCTGCGAACCAGATTCAAATCCCAAACCGATTTGTGATGGCTTGCCATACGGTCCTAGAAAGCCTCCCTAGAAAGTCTTACCAACGTGCATGAGAAGGTGCTCGAGAATCGGACCCAGGCTCAGAGCCGGGAAGAACGTGAGCGCGCCGAGGATCAGGATGACGCTGATCAGCAACAGCGTGAACAGCGGCGTTGTGACAGGAAACGTGCCCAGCGATGGCGGCACGTATTTTTTCTGAGCGAGGTTGCCGGCAATCGCCAGCATGGGAATGATCATCAAGAAACGGCCGACGAGTGTCGTAATCCCCGTGGCCGTGTCATACCAGAGTGTGGTGACGGAGAGTCCTCCGAAAGCGGACCCGTTGTTTCCCGCCGACGATGTGAAGGCGTAGAGAATCTGGCTGAGACCGTGCGGCCCGGGATTCGAGATGCCAACAGTTCCGAAACCCTTGACCACCGAAATCCCAGTGAGCGTGAGGATGATGAGCGGAAAGACCAGCGACACCAGCATCGCCATCTTGACGTCGTAGGCTTCGATTTTCTTGCCCAGATATTCCGGCGTGCGACCCACCATGAGCCCGGCAATGAATACGGCCAGGACGACGTAGATCAGAATCCCGTACATTCCTGAGCCGACTCCGCCAAAGATGACTTCGCTCAGCATGATGTTGACGAGTGGGACCATGCCGCCCAGTGGCGTGAAGGAATCATGCCAGCCGTTGATGGCGCCGCAACTGGCGTCCGTTGTAACGGTGGCGAAGAGGGCCGAGTTGGCGATGCCGAAGCGAGTTTCTTTGCCCTCCATGTTGCCGCCGGGTTGCAGGGTCGTGGCATGCTGCGCGATGGTTGCCGGGTAGAGCGGATTGCCTTGCGCCTCGGCCCAGTAGGCGACGGTTACGCCCGCGAGAAACAGGATTGCCATCGCCGACCACACCGCCCATCCGTGAGCCGGGGAACCGGTCATGCGACCGAGTGTGTAGGTGAGACCGGCTCCGATCGCGAAAATGGAAAACAGTTCAAAGAGATTGGTAATCGGCGTGGGATTCTCGAACGGGTGCGCGCTGTTGGCGTTGAAGAATCCGCCGCCATTCGTGCCCCATTCTTTGATGACTTCCTGCGAGGCCACTGGGCCCTGCGCAATCGTCTGGGTGGTGACCGTGTCCATCACCGGCTTGCCGCTGGCATCGACGGCCGGTTTGCCGTCGGCGCCCACGTGCTGCACTTGCTGGGGCTCGACCAGTTTGACCGTGTCATAGGGCTTGAGGTTCTGCACAACTCCTTGCGAGACCAGGAACAACGCGCCCACAATGGAGAACGGCAGAAGCACCCACAAACAGCAGCGCACGAAGTCGACCCAGAAGTTCCCCAGGGTATTCATCTGCCGGCGGGCGATGCCGCGAATGAACGCGATTCCCAGCACGATGCCGGTCGCCGCCGAAGCAAAGTTGTGATAGGCGAGGCCGGCCATTTGCGTGAAGTAGCTCATGGTGGTCTCGCCGGAATAGGCCTGCCAGTTGGTGTTGGTGGTGAATGACGCGGCGGTGTTGAACGCCAGGTGTTCGGGCATGACCGCCCCGAGATGCTGCGGATTGAACAGAGCTTGGAACGGAAGCACACCCTGTATCCGCTCGATCAAATACAGGACCAGCATCGAGACCGCGCTGAACAGCAGCATGGCGGTCGCGTACTCGGTCCAGCGCATCTCGTGCTGTTCGTCGACTCCCGTAGCGCGATAGATCAGGCGTTCGATGGGCCGCAGCACGGGATCGAGGAAGGTGCGCTCGCGGGCGAACACGCGCGTCATAAAGACGCCGAGCGGCTTGGTGACGGCGAAGATCAGCCCGAGAAATACGAAGATCTGCAGCCAGCCATTGGTCGTCATTTCAAAATTTCTCCGGACGCAAGAGAGCGTAGAACAGGTACACGGTCACCAGCGCGCTGATGACGAGCATGATGAGAGACTGTATGTCCATAAAGATCCTCCTACTTCATGCGATCGCAGAATCGCACGTAAGCGATCGAGGCGGCGAAGAATGCGATCGTGACAGCGATCCAAAGAATGTCCTGCATGGGTAATCTCCTCGGCCTCAAATTTGCGATCGCCTGCACGAAAGTCAGAGGGCGATCCGCTCATCAGTTCCTGCGGGGAATTCGCGTTTCCCCAGTTCGGGATTCATTACGATGAGTTCTCCGCGCCGCCTGGGTGGATTGAATTTCGCCAGGTAGAGCTTCGTCGTGCGGGGCGGCAAACCTACCCACTCCTTGACCAGAGCGACCAGCACACGCAGCAGGAACGTCACCGCGCTGACACACAGTGCTGCCAATACGACTCTCACAGGTCAACCCCAGCGTCGTCGTTAGAGGTTCCAAACACCAATTTGACAACCTCCCGCGTAAGAATGGGATCAATAGTTCATAAAGAATTCGTAAGGGGGCGGTTCCAGCAGTTGCAGCGAGAAAGGGGAGCGCCGCACAGCGGACGTGGGTCTCAGCAGCCCCAATCCGCCTCGCCCGGCTTCGCGAAATACTTGCGGCTGGGGCTGGGTTGGGCAGGTGCTGCAGCCAGTTCCAGCAAGGCCAGACGGGCCGCGGCTACCATGACTCTGCGTTCGTTTTGGGGAGTACCATCCCAGGAAGATCCTTCCTCGCTCCCGTGAACGTCGCCGTCATGGGCCAAGGCTTCTCGGTAGTGGTGGAAGAGTTTCGCGAGTTGCTCGGCAGAAACATCCTGAATCGTCGCCATTGATTCGCAACCTTTCTTTGGTTCGCTACACCGCTTCACTGGCAGATTTGGGGGTTCGAGTGGTCGGTGGGTGCGCTTTTTTTCTGGCGCAGCCTGATCAAGAACCCCAATAGCAGCAAGAGCATGTTTTCGGTCGGGCGGTCCCGTTGTTTCTTTCGCCGCCAATAGATTTGATAGTGAAAGGCGTAAGGATTGAATAAAAAGTTCGTAGAATGTTCGTAAGCGAAACGCGTCTGCAGGGGCGTCTTAGATAGAGCATCAAGGCGTGCGTCCGCCTCAGCCGATCAACTCTGAGCAACGAGCTGGGCGAACTTATCCAGGTCGATGTTCCCGCCAGACACGATGGCGACTATCTTCCCGGAGCCGGCGCGGCCCGACCGCGCGGCGGCCACGGCACAGGCGGCAGCGCCCTCGATGATCACGCGGTTCCGCTCCGCCACGAGTTTCATGGCCTGTGCCGCCTGATTCAGAGTCACGACGAGGGAACCGTCCAAGAGCTTGCGCGCGTGTTCGAACATGTTGGGGAAGACTGTCTTGCTGCCGATGCCATCGACGAAGGACGACCGGTATTCAACTACCCGCGGCTCGCCTGCCGCCAGGGACGCGGCCAACGGGGTAGCCGTTTCGATCTCCGCGGCATAGATTCGTACTTGGGGAGCGAGTGCTCGCAAAACCGCCGCGATGCCGCACGACAAGCCGCCCCCGCCCCATGGGATCACCACCGCGTCCAGGTTCGGCAGATCCTCAAGGAGTTCCAGAGCGATCGTTGCGTTGCCCGCCATGACGTGAGGGTCATCGAAGGCGTGGATAAAGGTGGCATCGACGCCAGGATAGGAGCGCCTCTCGAAGGTTTGCCACCATTCGGCGAAGGGAACCTTGAGCACACGCCCACCCATGCGTTCCACCGCTTGAATCTTTGTTGCCGGAGCCGTGTCGGGAGCGATGATCGTTGCCTGAATACCCAAACGTCGCGCGCAGAACGCCACACCTTGCGCCATGTTGCCCGCCGAGGCGGTTAGGACTCCCCGCTCCAGGTGCTGGCGCGAGGTCAGGGCCATCACGTTCCCCGCGCCGCAAATCTTAAACGAGCCAATCGGCTGGAGGTTCTCCAGCTTCAAGTACAAATCCGCAGGCGCATCCGTATTGCAAAGGACGAGCGGGGTACGAATCGCGACCGATGCGATGTTGCGACGCGCTTCTTCCGCTTGTGAGACCGAGACAGGCATCGTCGTATGTTAAACCTTGTCAGGGACCGTGAGGCAGGCTGGTGGCCGGAGATGCGCGCGGGCCCGGCGTGTACTCTCCCCGGGGCGCAGCAGGTCTCAATAAGGCGTATGCAAGAAATGAGGCGGTTTGTCCCTGGCGAGACAAGCACCGCCCCGTTTGCTTTTTGCCCAAACCCGACTCGAACAAGAAGAGCCGGACGCAGGGCGTCCGGCTTTAGGTCGCACATCATTTTTAGAATGTCTGCCCGGGCTCGCTCCCTTTCCGGCGCCCTAGTTAGGCTGGACTACCGAATCGATCACGTGAATCACACCGTTGGATTGAAAAACATTCGGGATAGTCACCATCGCAGTCCCGCCCTTTTCATCTTTCAGCATGATGTGGTTGCTGCCCTGCATGGAGAGCCACAACTTGCCACCTTCCACGGTCGTGAGTTGCGCCGAGCCGTTGCCTTCTCTGATCTGCTTTTTCAGATCGGAAGCGCTCAGGCGTCCGGCCACCACGTGATAGGTAAGGACCTTGCTCAGGGTGGATTTGTTTTCCGGCTTCAACAGCGTGTCCACAGTGCCCGCAGGCAGTTTGTTGAAGGCTTCGTTGGTCGGCGCGAAGACGGTGAACGGTCCAGGCCCTTCCAGGGTTTCGACCAATCCCGCGGCCTTCACTGCGGCCACAAGAGTGGTGTGATCGGCGGAATTCACCGCGTTCTCAATGATGTTCTTGGTGGGATACATCTGCTGGCCGCCAACTACGGGATTCTTCATCCCGGCCAGGGCTGAAGTAACGGTGAAGGCAACTGCTGCCACGATCATCAAAGCTCGGTTTTTCATTGTCGCAAATCCTTTCGGGGTTGAATTTTGGTGCTCAATTACAACTTCGAACCGGCTGGGAAATCGGATTTAGCAGCACGTAGGAACCGCTCTCGCCAGGAAGATGGAGAAAAGGGAAATCCAATCTGGGGTCGGTTCTCGTATTGAGCAGTCCAGTTGAGCGGCCCGAGAAACGCGGCGGGAGTTGCATTGCGCCCTCCACCCGGCGACAATCTCTGCGTGGAGAAAAACCTGTCCAACAGCGGTTCGGTCGCGGGGGGCTTGGTGCACGATCCTTTTCTGCCCGGCGCGGTGGTGATTGTCACCTTGTGCAATCCGCGGGAGAAATTCTGGGGAATGATTCTGGCGCTGGCCCCTGCGGGCCTCAGCCTGAGTGGAGCCGACCTCGCTTCCTTTGAGGATATTGCTGCGATGGTGAGGGAGGACGAACCGTTGACTCCCTCTGTGGTTTTCTATCCCATGCATCGCATTGAGCGCGTCGATCTGGATCGGTCCGACGGGAGCCTGTCGTCGCTCTCGCACCGCTTCCTCGCCAAGACAGGGCTCGACCCCTTGGTCTTTCTTGCGCCCCGCACCGATGGAGCGAGCGACCACTCTCATCACGACGCTGGACCGCATGCCGCGAAGGAGCGTGCGTGAAGCTCTCCCAAATCTTTACCGCCCCCAACCAACTCACCTTGCTGCGGATGATTTTTGTCCCCTTCATCGTGATTCATCTGGTGGAGGGACGCTACCTCTGGGCCCTGGTCGTCTTCGTGGTGGCGGGCTTCAGCGATGGGTTGGATGGTTTGCTGGCGCGCACGCTGCACCAGCAAACACTACTCGGGCAGTACCTTGATCCGATTGCCGACAAGCTTCTGCTGAGCACTATGTTTCTAGTGCTTTCGATCCTGCACAGGATTCCCTGGAAGTACACCGTGCTGGTATTCAGCCGCGATATTTCAATTTTGGCGGCGAGCGCCGTACTCTTTGCAATTGCCGGATTGAGGAATTTTCGGCCCAGCATTTTCGGCAAGGCCAATACCTTCTCGCAGATCAGCGCTGTGTTTTTTGTGCTCTTGTTCGAAATTTATCGGCTGCGCTGGATCTGGATCGCGCGTACGGTCTTTCTGAGAGCGACCTTTATCTTTACGATCGTCTCTGCGCTCCATTACGTCATTCTGGTGCAACAGCGTTTGCGCGAGCACACGCATGCCTCGCCGCCCACGCCCACTCCGGCCCCTTGACCATGCCCAAGAACCACGGCGAGTTGACCCGCTTTCTCGCCGACCCCTAGAATCTACAGTTCGTCTTCCGGTCCTCGAAAACCACTATGGCGCTTCGCCTTTATAACACCATGTCGTCACGGATTGAGGAGTTCCGTCCGCTTCTCGACAATGAAGTTCGCATGTATGCCTGCGGCCCAACGGTCTATGACTACGGGCACATTGGAAACTTTCGCACATTTATTGCGGTCGATCTTCTGCGGCGGTTTCTGAGTCAGTCCGGGTACAAAGTGCGCGAGGTCATGAACATTACCGACGTGGACGACAAGATCATTCGCAATGCTGCGCGGGATGGGGTCAGCGTGCAGCAATACACCGCTAAGTACGAAAAGGCGTTTCTCGAAGACTCCGCAATGATCGGCATCGAGCAGCCTACGCTGGTGCGCGCCACGGAGCACATCGCCCAGATGGCGGACTTCGTTGCGAAGCTGGTGGAGAAAGGGATCGCTTACCGCACCGACGACGGGTCTTATTACTTTCGCATCGCGAAGTTTCCGCAATACGGGAAACTTTCCAAGAAAGACTTCGGCGGAATGCTCGACGGGGCGCGCGTTGACGTGGACGAATATGACAAAGACAGCGCTCGCGACTTCGCTCTGTGGAAAGCGCCTAAGGCGGGAGAAGCCTCGTGGGACACGTCGATCGGGCCGGGGCGCCCAGGCTGGCACCTGGAGTGCTCGGTCATGTCGATGCAGGAACTGGGAGAGAGCTTCGACTTGCATGCGGGAGGCGAAGATCTGATTTTCCCGCATCATGAAAACGAAATTGCGCAGTCGGAATCGCTCACTGGTAAGCCGTTCGCGCATTTTTGGTTTCATGCGCGATTTCTGCTGGTCGAAGGCGAGAAGATGTCGAAGAGCCTGGGCAATTTCTTTACGCTGCGCGACCTGGTTCTGAAGGGGCACAAGCCGTCGTCGATCCGCTACCTGCTCACCTCGGTTCCCTACCGGAATCAGTTGAACTTCACGTTCGATGGTTTGAAACAGGCTGCGGTCTCGGTGGAACGGCTGCGGAATTTCCGGCTGCGGTTGAGCGCCGGCACCTTCGCTGCAGGGAGCAGTCCTGCGATGCAGTCTCTCGCCGCCGAGACGGTCGATCGCATGCGCGCCGCGCTCGACGACGACCTCAACACGGCACAGGCACAGGGTGCGATTTTTGAAATGGTGCGCCAGGCCAATGCCGCATTCGACACGGGCGGCATAAAAAAAGATGACGTCGCGCCGCTGCTCGCGACGCTGGCCAAGTTCGACGAAATCTTTGCCGTGCTCGACGATGATGATAGTCCGAAGATGATGGGGGTTCTCGAGTGGGCGACAGCGGAAGGACGCGAGAAGGACATCAGCGACGCGCTTCGCGAATTGGTTCAAACAGGACAACTCTCGGACGCTGACATCGAGACGAAGATCGCTGAGATGAAAGCGTCTCGCACCGCGCGCGACTTCAAGAAATCCGACGCGCTGCGCGCCGAACTCGCCGGCGCCGGAATCATTGTGGAAATCACGAAGGACGGAATTCGCTGGCGCAAGAAATGACGCTCCGCGATGTTAAGCTGAGAACGGATAGCTAAAAGCTGAAAGCTCTTCTGTGAAATCCCTCGATGAGTATCTGCGCGACGCCGAACAGGCCCACGGACACATTTGTGCCGGGCAGGTCCTCGGCGTGCGCCTCGCGATGCTCGGCTTGCGCGAGCTGGGTATTGACGATCCCGATGGCAAAGACCGCAAGCGCCTGGTCACGTTCGTGGAAATCGACCGCTGCGCCACCGACGCGGTCGCGGTGGTCACCGGATGCCGACTGGGGAAGCGCGCGCTTAAGTTCCGCGATTGGGGAAAAATGGCCGCGACATTCGTGGACGTGAGCACCGGCAAAGCGATCCGCGTTGCCGCGAAAGAGTCATCCAAGGCCCTGGCTCGCCAGTTGCATCCCGAAATCGCAAACAAGAACCAGCAGCAGATGCTGGCCTACCGCGAGATTTCCGATGACGATCTCTTCACCACGCAATTGGTAAAGGTCGAGTTACCTCCAGAGGAATTCCCGGGATACAAGGGCGAGCGCGTGGTGTGCGAGCAGTGCGGCGAGGGAATTAACTTTCGCAGAGAAGTGCGGCGGCAAGGGAAAGTGTTGTGCCGGGCCTGTGCCGGAGAGAGTTACTACGAGCCCGCCGCGGGCTGACAATCAATCAAGACTAAGCCGTTGCCTGTTCGTACGCGTGCGCTACTCGCAGGATCGTACTCTCGTCAAAATGCTTGCCGAGAATCTGCAATCCGATCGGTAACGTTTTCTTCGTCTCACCGCAGGGCACGGAAATTCCCGGAATCCCCGCCAGATCCGCGGTCACCGTGTAGATATCGGCCAGGTACATGGCCAGCGGATCATTCGACTTCTCTCCCAGACGGAACGCGGCCGTAGGGCTCGTCGGCGTCACGATCGCGTCCACCTTGCGGAAAGCCTCGTCGAAATCGCGAGTCAGCAGCGTGCGCACTTTCTGCGCCTTCAGGTAGTAGGCGTCGTAGTAACCCGCGCTGAGAGCATAAGTACCTAGCATAATGCGGCGCTTGACTTCCGCTCCGAAGCCCTCGTCGCGGCTGCGCCGGTACATTTCCGACAACGTCTTCACGCCGCGCGCCCGGTGACTGTAACGCACACCGTCGAAGCGGGCCAGGTTCGCCGACGCCTCCGCGGTGGCGATCAGGTAATACGTGGGGATGGCGTAGCGCGTGTGGGGCAAAGACACGGGCACAATCTCGCAACCCAACTCCTTCAACTTTTCGATTGCCGTTTCCACGGCCTGACGGACTTCATCGTCGAGACCTTCGCCGAAATATTCTTTGGCCACACCCAACTTCATCCCACGAATCGGCTTGTCGAGTTCGGCGACGTAGTCGGGAACCGCCACGTCGGCTGAAGTGGAATCCATGGGATCGCGCCCTGCAATCGTGCGCAACACAATCGCCGCATCTTTCACCGTCTTGGCCAGAGGCCCGATGTGATCGAGCGAGGACGCAAACGCGATCAGCCCGTAGCGCGAGACGCGCCCGTAAGTCGGCACCATGCCCACCACGCCGCAGAATGACGCCGGCTGGCGAATCGATCCGCCCGTGTCGGAACCCAGCGTGACCACCGCCATGTCGGCCGCCACGGCCGCCGCCGAGCCGCCCGAAGATCCTCCGGGCACGCGGTTCAGGTCGCGCGGATTGCGCACGGGATGATAGGCAGAATTTTCGTTCGACGAGCCCATGGCGAACTCGTCGCAGTTCATCTTGCCGAGGACGACCGCGCCGGCGGCTTCCATGCGGGCCACAGCGGTGCAGTCGTAGGGCGGAATGTATTTCTCCAGAATCTTCGATCCGGCGGTCGTGCGCAGGCCGCGCGTGCTCATCACGTCCTTGATCCCGACAGGCACTCCGCCCAGCGGAGGCAGCGTCTTGCCCTCCGCCGCCATGCGGTCCATGCGGTCTGCCTGCTCCAGCGCGCGCTCTTTCGAGAGCGTGAGGAAGGCGCCGATCTGGCCGTCTTCTTTTTGAATGCGGGCGTAGTGCGCTTCGGCTAAGGCGAGCGCGGTGGTTTCACGCTTCTGCACGGCCGAGCGGGCGGCGTCGATGGTGAGTGAGGTTAGGTCCATCTCGTGCGTGGAGCTTTCCTGGGACTACCGTTCAATCACTTTCGGCACTCGGAAGAAATCGCCGTCCGCGTCGGGCGCGTTTTCCAGCGCGACCCCGTGGGGCAAGGACTTGCGCAATCCTTCGAGAACGTCTTCGCGACTCGCATAGGCGAATCGCTCGCTTCCCTGCTTCGCGTCGTCAACGCCATAGCGGTCGGAGACCTGCGCCATCGGCGGCACGTCGGACGTGTCGAGCTCGTTCAGCAGATCAACGTAATCCAGAATGGAATTCAGGTCGCGCAGCATTCCGGCACGTTCCTCGTCGGTCAGTTCGAGGTTGGCGAGATCCGCGACGTAGGCTACATCCTGTTCGGTGACTTTCATGGGAGCGGCCGGTCGTTCACCGCAAATTCTTGTCTGCGCCTCCGGGCCGCGTGAGCACGAACTCAATCCGGTGAACCGACTCGGTCGTGTAGCGGTTGATCATCGCCAGGTACCGCGGAGCGAGGCCTTGCAATTCCGCTTTCCATCCTGCATCGGCTACTTCCACGCGCAATACTCCGTCCTCGAAGCTCAGCGCGCGTGTGCGCTCGGCCACGGCGGACCCACACACCACGGGCCATGCCATGAGCGGCGCGTCGGCCGGGGGCGCCCGCAGCAGAGATTGCGCGACTATTTTTTCGAGTCCAGCGCCAGCCTGTTCCAAGTGCTTCCTCACGTCATCAGGATGGAGCAACCAACCTGTGAGAAACTTCGATTCTAGCATTCTCGTCACGGCGCAGCTCAACCCACATCAGACGGGAAATTCGCGCCGCACGAACTCGAGCGCCGCATCGCGCGAGGGCAGCCGGCCTTCGAGCTGCGCATCCTCGACAGCAGTCAGGATCTCGCGGAATTTCGGACCCGGAAGGTGACCCGCGGCGATCAGATCATCTCCGGTCACTAGCGGCGTCGGACGCATCTTCTCCGGCGGAATCTCCGCTCGCTTCTGCTGGACAAGTTCATATGTGCTCAGATTGCGGTGGCTGGCCAGGCAGTCGGCCCGATGCAACGCAAGATGCTCCTCGAACGCGGGCATGCGGAGAAACTTCTTGAGCGTGGATTCCTTCATGCGCGTGACGTGGCCGAAGCGCATATGGTTGTCGACCAGCTCCAGAATCTGGGCGGTGTCGTCATTGGAGAAACGCAGGCGCCCGCAGATTTCTTCCGCCATCTTCACACCCACCTCCACATGATTGTCGAAGCGAATGCGCTCGGCCACTCGAAACGTTGGCGGCTTACCAACATCGTGGAGCAGCGCGCCCCAGGCCAGAGTCGGGGGGCAGGGATGAGGCAGGTTTTCGAGAAGAAGCAGCGTGTGCACAAACACGTCACCCTCGGGATGGAATTCCGGCGGCTGTTCAACGCCCCTCATTGCCGAGATTTCAGGAAGAACCTGCTTGAGGAGGCCGCTCTCATCCAGCAGGAGAAACGCGCGCCGGGCGTGCCCTTCGGTCAACATTCGAGTTAGCTCATCCCGCACGCGTTCGCGCGACACGAGCTGGATTTCGTGTGCCAACTTCTTTACTGCTTCGAACGTCGCGGCATCGATCGTGTATTCGAACCGCGCCGCGAACCGCACCGCGCGCAGCATGCGCAATCTATCTTCGCCGAAGCGCCGCTCCGGATCGCCAATCGTACGGATGATTCCCGCCTCCAGGTCCTTGCGTCCGCCCACAAAATCGAGCACCTCACCGCTTACCGGATCGAGCAGCATGCCATTGATGGTGAAGTCGCGGCGGGCCACGTCCTCGCGCGGGTCGCCGCTGAAGCGCACTTCGTCGGGATGCCGGCCATCGGAATACCCGATGTCGCTGCGAAAGGTCGCTACTTCAACGGCGTTGGATTTCGACGACACCTCGCCAGGTACATCGCTGGCGACATCCGGCTCCGGTGCGGGCACCAGAACGACGCCGAACTGCGCCCCAACTGCGTACGTCTCGGGAAAAATGCCCATGACCTGTTCTGGGGTGGCGTTCGTCGCTACGTCGTAGTCCTTCGGTTCGCGGCCGAGCAGAAGATCGCGCACGCACCCCCCGACCAGGTAGGCCTGAAAGCCGGACTGGCGCAGGGTCTGCACGATCGACTTGGCGAAATCCTTCAACCTATTCCATCCCATGACGTCCGGTACGAATCCGCTAGGAGCTGTGACACGGCCGTGCGATCAACCTTCTCCGGCAGGCACGACGATCCCGCTGCTTCTTGGCACTCAGCAAATAGCGTCTGCGCCATCGAGAGAACTTTGTCTATCGAGTACTTGCCCGTTCGCACGCGGATGAGAAACTCACGCTCGGGACGGGGCAGCGTGATCGTACCCTCCGATAGCAGTTCCTTGCACTCGTGGAGGAGTCGCAGCGTGTGCATCGCCGCCTTCACGTCGTAGCCATATCTTTCTTCGATTTCAGGGCGCTGTCCTTTCTTGCCGCGCCCTTTTCTGCCCGTAATGCGTTTGAGTTGGTCGTCGGCGAACCCTAGGAACTGCTTCAGATGAACTCGTGCCAGGAACGCCTGCCTGCTCGCGACGATTCCCTTCCAGACAATCTTGTCGAGAACTCCTTCAGCGAAGAGGAAGTGGAGGGCGGTGGGGTTGCCTTTGCACGCCAGCCCAGCCCATTTCTTCAATGAATAAAGCGTGACATCCACATCTTTTGGGCCATTGCGGCGGTCGTTTCCCGCGGTCGACCAGACGAAGTGCGGCATCGATTCCAAGCCCAGAACGAGTTCGGGAGGCTCGATGTAAACACCGTAGATGTCGAGGTCGTCCGTGCCGTGAACTTTGGCTCCGTGTAGCTCTGAGCCACCCACGAACAAGTGAATCAGCCGCCCCGGAAAGGGGAACCCCGATTCACGCACGTGTTGCAGCAAGTCGACCATGAAACTCTAATACTATAGAAACATGCCCGACGCCTACATCCTTGGCATCGAAAGTTCCTGCGACGAGACCGCGGCCGCCGTAGTGCGCTCCGGCGAGCAGGTCGTTTCAAATGTCGTCGCTTCTCAGATCGCAACCCACCAGCCGTATGGCGGAGTTGTGCCTGAACTGGCGTCGCGCGAGCACCTCCGAGCGATTGTGCCCGTGGTCCGACAGGCACTGGCGGAGGCCCGACACACGTACGACTCCGTCGACGCCATCGCAGTGACGCAGGGACCCGGGCTCGCGGGAGCGTTGCTGGTGGGCATCAGCTATGCCAAAGCGCTGGCCTTCGCGCTCGACAAGCCGCTGATTGCGGTGAACCATCTCGAAGGCCACATCCATGCGGTGCTGCTCGAGGAACGACAGAAGGGCAATCACGCACTGCAATTCCCGGTGCTCGCTCTAGTGGTCTCGGGCGGTCACACTCATCTCTATCTGGCGGCGCAACAGGGCAATTCCTGGACTTACGAAAACATCGGCCACACTCGCGACGACGCTGCCGGCGAAGCTTTCGACAAGGTCGCCAAAATGCTCGGCCTGGGATATCCCGGTGGCCCGGTGATCGACCAGCTCGCTCCGCACGGCGATCCCAAGGCTGTTAAGTTCCCGCCCGCCCAAATCAAGCATCGCGACCGCCGCGGCAGAAGAGACGGGCGGGCAACCGAACTCGAGGACGACCGTCCGCGCTTCGACTTCTCCTACAGCGGCATCAAGACCGCGATCCTGCGTTACGTTGAAACACACGACATGCATGACGCTGTGGAAACGCGCCGCAAGGCGTTGGCGAACATTCCCAAGCCGAAGCTGGAAGACTACCTCGCCCATTGCGACCAGCTCACGCTGGACCTGATTGCTTCCTTCCAGCGCGCGATCGTGGACGATCTGGTGGGAAAAACTCTAGCCGCGGCGCGGGCCTACGACGTGGCCACACTCTTCGTCACCGGTGGAGTCGCCGCCAACCAGGAATTGCGCCAGACGTTTGAGCGCGAAGGCGCGAAGGAAGGGCTGCCGGTGTGCTTCCCTGCACGTCCGCTGTCGACCGACAACGCCGCCATGATCGCCGCCGCGGCCTATCCTAAATTTCTGGCGAAGGATTTTGCCGCCATGGATCTTTCGGCGGAGCCAGGTCTGGTTCTGCGTTAGAAATTAAAACATTAACCACAGAGGGCACAGAGAGGCACAGAGGAAGTTCCGCCCCTGTGTCCCTTAGTGCCCCCTGTGGTTAAGATTTTGGTTTGTTTTACTTCCCTGCGGCATGCGCCCGAGCCTTGCCCATCACGGCATCCAGCGCCTTGGCCAACTGCGCTTCAACATCAATGTCTTTGAAGATAGCGAAGTTGGCCCGCTTCTCAGACTCGTCGAACCCGCTGGCCCGGCCCGCCACAATAATGATCGGGACGCTGGCCGTCTCTGGCTTGCTCTTGAGGGCCGTGATCAATTCACTTCCTGACATCTGCGGCATCTGCATGTCGGTGATGATCAGGTCCGGCTGCACTCGCACCAGGACTTGCAGAGCATCCGCGCCATTGGTGGCAGACTCGACGCTGAAGCCGCGCTCTTCCAGAAAGCGGCAGATCGTGTACCGCATCAGCATGGAGTCGTCGACGACGAGGGCGACTTTGGGCATAAAGACTGACGACAGAAGAGACACGGAGGCCAAGCACACGCCCCCCGGTCTGCACCATAACAAGCGACCCGGATCCCCCACAAGTTGAAACAGTACCGGGCGGTTACATTCGTCACACGGGAGCGGGGTTCAGAGCTCGTCGCCGGTACCCTCTTCGATAGTCATGTCTTTGAATTCGCTGGATTCGAAGATCTCGCCGCACTCCTTGCACTCGACAAATTCCGATTCCTCATCGCGGCTCACGACTTGCACGCGCGGGTGCTTGCAGGGCTGCTTCGGGCTTGCGGTTTGAGGAGCCGAGGGCGACTTTGGCGTCATAAGTCCGAACGCCCCTCAATCGAACCATGCGGAGGGACAAATTCGAGGGAATTTCCCGGTATTTTAGAACGCCGCCGCCGCTTGTCAAGCCCCCAACGTTAAGTTGCTATAGATTCGTAACAAAGACGAACCCGGCCAGTCGATCTCGTCGCGCCCCCTAGACCCTTAAAATCGGACTAAAATCGTCGGACTCCGCTAAGCCATTCAGTCCTTGGTGCTTACCGTTCAGGAACGTTTCCTGGCAATTGCCTGCAGGGACTTGCGCCCCAATGCCGGGCCGACGTAGAATGAACTACGACGGAAAAGGTCGGAGTTCTATCCGATGCAATTGGTCGGATTTCGAAACAGGGAACCGGTGCTCAAGCTCACCAAGAAGGCCGACTACGCTCTGATGGCGATGAAGCATCTCGCTGAGCGCGCAAGTGAGGGCTCTCTCAGCGCGAAGGACGTCGCGGATGCTTATGGCATCCCGCCCGAGGCTCTGGCCAAGATTCTGCAGCGCCTGGCCAAGGCCGGCCTGTTGCAGTCGCATCACGGCATCAACGGCGGGTACATGCTGGCGCGGGCAGCGCACACGATTTCGGCGTTCGAGGTGATTCAGGCCATCGACGGCCCATTGTTTATCACTTCCTGCGTTACCCAGCGCGGAGAATGTGACCAGACCGACCGCTGCAACATCCGCGAACCGCTGCGCAAGGTGAACGAGAGCATTGAAGCGGTGTTGAAGCGCATCAAGATTTCGCACATGCGGGAAGAACCGGAAGAAGCCGCGAGCGTGGCTCCCAAGGCGACGGAGTTGGTGACCATCACCTGAGCCGTCGAGGACACGAGATTCATCAAAAACGTAGGAGAGGCAAATCGAATGAGCACCGACGTAAAGATCCCCCAGGCACTGACGCAGACCCACCACCCCGACGCCAAGGGAGTGAAGCTGCCCATTTATATGGACAACCACGCCACCACGCAGATGGATCCGCGGGTGCTGGAAGAGATGCTGCCCTACTTCGTGGAGAAGTTCGGCAACTCGGCTAGCCGCAATCACTCGTTCGGATGGGCCGCAGAAGAAGGCGTGGAGACGGCACGCGAGCGCATTGCCAAACTGGTCGGCGCGACCACCAAAGAAATCATCTTCACCTCCGGCGCCACCGAGAGCGACAACCTCGCCATCAAAGGCGTGGCGGAGATGTACCGCGAAAAGGGCAACCACGTCATCACCGCGGTCACCGAGCACAAGGCGGTGCTCGACACCTGCAAGCGGCTGGAGAAGTACGGCTACCGCGTCACCTACATGCCGGTGCAGAAGGACGGCCTGATCGATCTCGACGATCTGAAGCGCGCCATGGATGACAAGACGATCCTGGTCTCGATCATGGCGGCCAACAACGAAATCGGCGTGATCCAGCCGGTCACGGAGATCGGCAAGCTGTGCCGCGAGCGCGGCGTCATCTTCCACACCGATGCCGTACAGGCCATCGGTAAGATTCCCGTGGACGTGAACAAGCAGAACATCGACGTCATGTCGATCACGGGACACAAGCTGTACGGGCCGAAGGGCGTGGGCGCCTTGTACGTACGGCGCAAGAATCCGCGCGTGCAGATTTCCGCCATCATCGACGGCGGCGGTCACGAGCGCGGCATGCGTTCGGGCACGTTGAACGTCCCGGGCATTGTCGGTCTGGGCAAGGCATGCGCCATCGCGCAAGAAGAGATGCCGCAGGAATCCTGCCGGCTGGCCGGATTGCGCAATCGCCTGCGCGACCGCATCATGAACCGCCTGGATGAGACCTACATCAACGGCTCGACGGAACATCGCTTGCCCGGCAACCTGAACATCAGCTTCGCGTACGTGGAAGGTGAGTCGCTGCTGATGGGCATCAACGACATCGCAGTTTCGAGCGGTTCGGCCTGCACCTCGGCGACGCTGGAGCCGTCTTACGTATTAAAGGCACTGGGAACCGGAGACGACCTGGCGCATAGCTCGATTCGTTTCGGCATCGGCCGCTTCAACACCGAAGCCGAGGTCGACTACGTAGCGGATCGCGTCATCGAAACCGTCGAGCGCCTGCGCGAACTTTCTCCGCTCTACGAGATGGCGAAAGAAGGCATCAATTTGAAAGACGTGAAGTGGGCGGGAGAAGCGCACTAAACCTGGCAAGCCCCGAAAGGGGCGCCATTCGTTAGCCCAGCGTGTGAGCGCTGGGAAGGTCAGGAAGACGCAGCGAGTCCCGTTAGGGACGGCACAAGATTCTAAGCACAGGAGAAGCGAATGTCATACAGCGATAAGGTTCTCGATCACTATTCCAATCCGCGCAACGTCGGCTCGATGGACAAATCTAGCACGGACGTGGGCACCGGCCTGGTCGGCGCGCCCGAGTGCGGCGACGTCATGAAGCTGCAGATCAAGGTCAACCGCGAAACCAACGTCATCGAAGACGCCAAGTTCAAGACCTTCGGCTGCGGCTCGGCCATCGCCTCGTCCTCGCTCGCTACCGAATGGGTCAAGGGCAAAACGGTGGACGAAGCTCTCACCATCAAGAACATGGACATCGTGAAGGAGCTTTCGCTTCCTCCCGTGAAGATCCACTGCTCGGTGTTGGCGGAAGACGCCATCCGCGCGGCGATCGGCGACTGGAAGAAGAAGCAGGAAAGCGCGAAGCCGGTGGCTGCTGAAGCCAGGTAATGGCGACCGCGACAGAACAGACCGCGCCCCCGGCCACCGCGAAAGGAATCGTGGTGACGGAGAAGGCGCTCGCGAAAGTGCGCACTGCGATGGCCAAGGAAGGCATCTCGCCTGAGCAGGGCGGCTTGAGACTGGGCGTTCAGGGTGGTGGATGTTCGGGCCTGAGCTACAACATCCGCTTTGACACGCAGCCGCGCGAGCGCGACCGCATCTTCCAGTTCAGCGACGTGCGGGTGTTCGTGGACCCGAAGTCGTTCATCTACCTGCACGGCATGGTCCTCGACTATCAGGAGACGCTGATGCAGCAGGGCTTCGTCTTCGTGAATCCCCAGGCCTCGAAGTCGTGCGGCTGCGGGACTTCGTTCTCGGCGTGATGCGGTGGGCAGTGTGGCGCGGGCACTCTTGCCCGCGAAATCTCACCACGAAGCAAACACTCAAGCCCGGCGCAAATCACAGCCCTTACAGTGCCGGTAGCATGTTCCAGGAAACGCACGCATGA
>Ga0075017_100000841_pt1 | contig 17961 bp, 14 predicted proteins | sample AleBraG_ABR_2012_FD_71475 | JGI IMG/M metagenome (GOLD analysis project Ga0075017, IMG submission 71475) | Freshwater sediment microbial communities in response to fracking from Pennsylvania, USA - Alex Branch Run_MetaG_ABR_2012 | ecosystem: Environmental > Aquatic > Freshwater > Creek >... | reverse complement strand
CCGGCCTTCGTGGCCCGCGTGGTGAGCGAATCGGTGGCCCGGTTTGGCGCCCTGCATGGTCTGGTCAACAACGCCGGCATCAGCCGGCCGGCCATGATCCGCAAGATGACGCTTGAACAGTGGAATGAGGTGGTCAGAGTGAACCAAACGGGGGCATTTCTGTGCCTGCAGGCGGTGGGCCGGCAGATGCTCGAGCAGGCCGAGGCCGGCCAGAAGCCCTGGGGTGCGATCGTGAACGTCTCGTCCAATGCCGGGCGCCGGGGCAGCATCGGACAGATCAACTACAGCGCGACCAAGTCGGCCCTGCTGGGCATGACGATGAGCGCCACTCTGGAGTGGTCACCCAAGGGCCTGCGCATCAACACGGTCTGTTTTGGTGTCGTCGAGACACCCATGACGGAGACCATTCGCGGCGACAAGCTGCGCAGCGGCATCGTGGCGCGAATCCCCATGGGTCGCTGGGCGCAGGTCGAGGAAGCCGCCAAACCGGTATGTTTTCTGCTCTCCGACGCCGCGTCGTTCATCACGGGTCAACACCTCTCCATTGACGGTGGCTCCTTCCTGGCGGCGTGAAGTCCGCGCGATGACGCCCAACGCGCTCAGCCCGGAGCAAGCCATGTTGCAGGACAGTGCGCAGGCCTTTCTGCGTGCCCATCACAGCGTGCGCCGGGCGCGCACCTACCGGCAGTCGGGTACGGGATTTGACCCGGACTTCTGGGCGCAGCTGGCGCAGGTGGGTTGGTTGACCATGAGGATGCCTGAAACGCTGGGTGGCACCGGGCTGTCCATTGCCGAGGTCGCCATCGTGGCGCGGGAACTCGGGGTGCACGGCGTGGCCGACCCAATCGTGATGGCGGCGATGGTTCCGTCCGCGATCCTGGCCGTCGTGCCGCGCAGCGCCGCGGCGGCGCGCTTGGCGGATACCCTGGTGTCTGGAGGGTCCACGATCGCGATGATGGCGGGCGACCTGCCGCTCCCCGTAATCAACGGCCGCTTGTCCGCGCGCTTGCCGGTTTACTCGCTGGCGCCGCGCAACACCTTGTGCCTGTTGGTCGAGCAGGCGGGTGTGCCGGCCATCGTTGCCGTCGAAGATGCGCGGCCAGGCGTGAGCCTGATCCGCCAGCCTCACGATGACGGCAGCGTCAGTGGTCGCGTGAACCTGGACGGGGTCAGCATTGCGCCGCCTGACTCCCTGCTGCACGACGGCGCGGCCCTGGCGATCTGGCGCGGCGCGATGCACGAGGGCCTGATTGCGCTCTCGGCCCAGCTTACCGGGGTGACCCAAGCGCTGCTGCAGATGACCTTGGCGTACGTCAAGCAGCGCGTCCAGTTCGGGCAGGCCATCGGCACGTTCCAGGTCATCCAGCACCGCCTGGTGGATCTCAACAATGCCGTGCGACTCGCCGGGGCGAGCTGTGGGCGCGCGGTGCGGGAACACCTGGCGGCGCCGGGTCGCGCGGCTGTGCCGGTGCACGCGGCCAAGGCGCGCTGTTCGGGAACGGCCTCTGACGTCGCCTGCGGTGCCCTGCAGCTGCACGGCGCCATGGGCTATACGGACGAGTGCGATCTCGCCGTATTCTTTCGTGCGGCGACAGTCCTGGCCCAGACGATGGGCAACGCCACCTGGCATCGCCATGCGCTATGGCAGAGGCTGCTCGCCATGGAGCCGGATCATGGCTGATTCGCGGCGTGACTTGAGCGATGAGGCGTTCAGGGCCCAGCTGCGCGAGTGGTTGACGCGGGTCTATCCAGCGCAGTGGCGTGATCCGGCGCTGCGGCTGCGTGGCGCCGACGCGCGCAGGTGGCAGCGCATGCAGTATGAAGCGGGCTGGCGCGCCCCGGGTTGGCCCGCGGAGCATGGCGGTCTTGGCCTGTCGATTCGCAAGCAGGTCATTTACCAGCAGGAGTTGGAACGCTGCGCCGTCGCGCGCACGCTCGATCACGGCGTGCGCATGGTCGGGCCGATACTGATCCGCTATGGGACCCCGGCGCAGCGCGCGGCGTACCTCTTGCCGATTTTGAGCGGCGAGCACCAATGGTGCCAGGGTTACTCGGAGCCGGGCGCGGGATCCGACCTCGCCAGCTTGCAGATGCGGGCCGAACGACAGGGCGAGTGCTATCTCATCCAGGGCCAGAAGATCTGGACCACGCTGGCGGCCGACGCCTCGCATATCTTTCTACTCGCGCGCACGGCCAGCGGCGGCAGACGCCAGCACGGCATCACGTTCTTCGTGGCGCCGATGGCCACGCCGGGCATCAGCGTGCAGCCCATCAAGAACCTGGCGGGGGAGGAGGAGTTCTACGCGGTGCAATTCGATGGTGTCAGGGTACCGGTCGGTAACGTGATCGGAGCGGAGCACGACGGCTGGCGCATTGCCAAGACGCTATTGGGATTCGAGCGCCTGTCGCAGGGCAGCCCGGCCTTGGCACGTCACGCCATGCATCTGGCGCGTCGCATCGCCCACCACTTGCACCTGGAACACGGCCGCTATGCGGACCGGCTGGCACACCTGGCCTGCGACCTGCACGACACGTCGGTGCTGTACGAGGATATCTGTGAGGCGGCTGCCGCGGGCCGGGAGCAGCCGGAGGACTCCTCGATGGCGAAGCTGCTGGCCGCAGAGCTGCTGCAGCGAATCACGGAGTGTACGCTGGAGCTGGTGGGTGAAGCGCCATGGCGCGGCCCTGCCGCGCTGGCGCCGGAGCTGCGCACCGCAGCCGAGCGACTGTTCCTGCTGGCCCGGCCGGTCACCATCTTTGGCGGTACCAGCGAAGTACAGCGGAACATCCTGGGAAAGGTGCTGCTGGGGTCATGATGGGCTCATGACGGGGTCGATGGATCAGGACGCAGTTTCTTCACGTATGTGTTGAACGCCCGCGCACCGTCGCGGGCGCTTGTTCAGGTGGGCAAAGCAGGTAGCCTCTCAACCGGGCAGGCATCGCTCGGGCGGGCGCATCCACGGAGTCGGTAGTTGACTGGACTGAAGGCATTATTCGAGCCACGCACGATTGCCGTCGTTGGGGCCTCCAACGACCTGACGAGGATTCGTGGCCGCGTGCTGGCCAACGTCCGCAACGCCCAGTTCCCGGGACGGATCTACCCGGTGAATCCCAGTGCCACGGAGATTCAGGGTCTGCGCGCCTATGCGTCCGTGCGCGCGCTTCCGGAGCCGATCGATCTGGCCATCATTGCGCTGTCGGCCGGTCAAGTGCTGGGCGCCCTGGAGGAGTGCGCCGCGGTCGGTACCCGCAGCGCCATTGTGTTCGCTTCGGGTTTCGCCGAGGGCGGTGACGCGGCTGCGCAAGCGCGCATTACCGAGCTGGCGCGCCGCACCGGCATGCGGATCCTGGGTCCCAATACCGTGGGCTTCGACAACAGCGCGCTGGGAATTGCCGCGACCTTCAGCCCGATCACCACCGAGCGCTTGAAGTCCGCCAGGCTCACAGATCCTGCCGAGGCGAGCGTCGACATTGTGTGCCAGAGCGGCGGCCTGGGCTTCGCGCTGGCAAGCCAGGCACTGGCTCGTGGCATCGCCGTTCGCAACACCATCACGACCGGCAACGAAGCGGACTGCGAAACCCTGGAGATTGTCGAATACCTGCTGGGGGCGAGCGGCTCGCGCGCCATTCTGCTGTTCGTGGAGGGGTTCCGCGAGGCATCACGTTTGGCACCGGTGGCGGCGCTGGCGGCGGCACGGCAGGTTCCACTCGTGGTGGCGAAGCTGGGGCGATCGGCCGCCGGGCAGCGAGCTGCCGTGTCGCACACCTCGCATTTGACGGGTTCGGATGTGGTGTGTGATGCACAGTTCGAGCGCCATGGACTGCTGCGCGTGGAGGATCCGGAAGAAATGCTGGCGCTGGCGGCGGCGCTGACCCGCTTGCCGGCGATGCGCGGCAACAAGGTGGCTATCGTCACCACTTCCGGCGGCAGCGGCGGGTGGGCGGCGGATATCCTGACGGCACAAGGTCTCCGGGTGGGCGAGCCAAGTTCCGATCTGCAGCAGCGGCTGGCGCAGCTCATGCCTGGCTTTGGTTCGGCGTCCAATCCCATCGACGTGACGGCCAGCGTGGTGGAGGATGGCGGGGTCGGCATGGCCAAGGTCATCCAGAGCATCGCCGCGTCGAGCGAGTTCGATGCGATACTGGTCATTCTGTCCCTGGTCGCGCCGGGCCGCATCGCCACCATGCGCGAGCTGCTGGGGCCGATTCTCGACGCTAAGCCGTTGCCGATCATCTTTCACTCGCCTGGCCTACCCAGCAGCGACAACCTGGAGCAGCTTCGGGAATTGAATGGGCTGCAGTTGTCGCTGCGCGAGGCCGCACTGGCGCTGCGCGGACTGTGGCGGCATGGCGCTCATGGCCAGCGGCGCGCCGCCGCCGGGCCTGAGGCCAGCGGCGGCGCCGTGACCCGGAGCGAGGCCGGTAGTGTGGCCGCGAAGTTGCTGGCCGCGACGGGCTCGAGCGGTCGCGACGCCGCCACCGCCGTCTTGGCCGCCTACGGCATCGGTACGCCGCCTGAACGCCTGGTGCACTCGGCTGCGGGGGCGAGCGCGGCGGGGGAAGCGCTCGGATTCCCAGTGGTCTTGAAGATCGACTCGCCGGACATAGCGCACAAGTCGGATGTAGGCGGCGTGGCGCTGGACGTGGGGAACGGCGCCGCGTGCGCCGCGGCTTACGCACGGATTCTCGATACTGTGCAACGCAGCTGCCCCACGGCTGCCCTCCGGGGCATCGTGGTCCAGAAGCACATGCCCCCCGGGCTGGAGATGATCGTGGGCATGACCGTGGACGCCGATTTCGGGCCCATGCTGCTGCTGGGCTTTGGCGGCATCTTCGTGGAGATATTCAAGGACTCGGTCATTGCGCCGCTGCCGGTGACGCCGGGTGAGGCGCTGAAGATGGTCGAATCGCTCAAAGGTGCAGCCCTGCTCAAAGGTGCGCGCAATCAGCCGGCCCGGGACGTGCCGGCGCTGGTCAAGCTGCTGGTCGGCCTGTCGGCGCTGATTGGCGATGCCGGGGACGCGATTGCCGAGGCTGAATTCAACCCCGTCCTCGTCTATGCGCAAGGCGCGGGGGTGAGCGTGGTCGACTATCTATTTGTACCCAGAATCGAGGCTCGATCGGCATGAGCAGCGCAAGTCCAGGCCAGCAGTATCGCGCTTTTCTGGCGCAGGGTCGGTTCATGATTCAGCGCAATCCGCGCACCCTGCGCTATGTCTTCTATCCACGCATCGCCGACCCCGGATCGGGCGAGCCACTCGAGTGGATTGAGGCAAGCGGCGAAGGACTTGTCTACGCGACTACCGTCGTACACCCGCGGCCGCCTGCCAGCAGCTATAACGTGGCCTTGATCGAACTGCGTGAAGGGCCGCGCATGATGAGCCGCGTCGACGGTGTGGCGCCCCACGAGGTCAGCATCGGCATGCGCGTCAGGGCGCGCATCGTCGCGGAGGGTGGCTCGCCCCTGGTGGTGTTCGCACCCAATACGGGTGGCGCCTGATGGAGAGCTTCCCGCGTGCGGCCACTGCCGTGGTAGGTGCGGCGACCTTCGGTATTGGCGAGATGCCGGGCATGGACTCGATTGATCTGGCCGCGCAGGCGGCCATTCTCGCCCTGCGCGATGCCGGATTGCGACCCACGGATGTCGATGGCTTGTTCGTCGGCCTGCCGGACGACGCCATGTCCAGCCTGTCGCTGGCCGAGTATCTTGGCATTCATCCGGCCATCACGGATAACAATCGAGTCGGCGGCTCCTCGTTCCAGACGCTGGCGATCATGGCGGCCTTGGCTCTGGATAAGGGTATCTGCAACGTGGCCCTGATCGCCTACGGCAGCAATCAGCGCAGCGCCACGGGCAAGCTCGTCAGCGCCTCCAAGCCGTTCGCCTACGAGGCCCCGTACCGTCCCATCAGCCCCGTGTCTTCCTATGCACTGGCGGCCTCCCGGCACATGCACGAATTTGGCACGACGCGACGTCAATTCGCGGAGGTGGCGGTGGCGGCGCGACTCTGGGCCCAACTCAATCCGGAGGCTTTTGCGCGCGCCGATCTGACCATCGACGAGGTATTGGGAGCGCGGATGGTGTCGGACCCGCTGGGCGTGCACGACTGTTGTCTGGTCACCGACGGCGCAGCGGCCGTGGTCATGGTCAGAAGCGAGCGCGCGCGGCAGATGCCGCGCAAGCCCGTGTACCTGCTCGGAGGAGCCGCCAACACCACCCACCGCTGGATCTCCTGCATGCCGGAGCTGACGGTTTCAGCCACCGTGGAATGCGCCGCGCGCGCCTATCGACAGGCGGGTATCACGGTCGCGGATGTGGATGTCGTCGAGCTGTACGATGCCTTCACCATCAATACGATCATGATGCTCGAGGACCTTGGTTTCTGCGCCAAGGGCGAGGGCGGTCGGTTCGTCGAAGGCGGTGCCATAGCGCCCGGCGGCCGACTTGCCGTCAACACCAACGGCGGCGGGTTGTCCTGCGTGCATCCGGGCATGTATGGACTGTTCACGATCGTCGAGTCCGTGGTGCAGCTGCGCGGTGCCGCCGACCGCCGCCAGGTGCCCGGTGCCGAGGTCGCCGTGGCACACGGCAATGGCGGCGTGCTGTCCAGCCAGGCGGTACTGGTGTTTGGGTCCGAGTCGACGCGATGAGCGACAGGGCCAATCTCCTCGGCAACCAGAGGGCGGGGGCGCAGCGATGCAAGTCAGGACGCTAGGTCGCAGTGGCCTGCGGGTCTCGGTGCTCGGTTTCGGGGTCATGACCTTTGGCGAGGGCAAAGGTCCGTTCAAGACCGTGGGCAGTACCCAGAGCGAAGCGGCTCGGCGCCAGGTCGCGATGGCCATCGATGCCGGGGTGACGCTGTTTGATACGGCAGATGTCTACTCGCGCGGCGCTTCCGAGGAGATACTGGCGCAGGCGCTGGGCGGCAAGCGGCCGGAGGTGCTGATTGCCACCAAGGTGTTCGGGGCCATGGGCAAAGGTGACCATGATCTGGGCTTGTCGCGCCAACATCTCATCCACGCCTGCAATGCCAGCCTCAAGCGCCTCAACAGCGACTGGATCGATCTGTATCAGGTCCACAATTTTGACAGCCTGGTACCCCTCGAGGAGACGCTGCGGGCACTGGATGATCTGGTCCGGTGCGGCAAGGTTCGCTACCTCGGCTGTTCGAACCATTTTGCCTGGCAGCTGACCAAGGCCCTGGGCGTCGCCGATCGAGCTGGACTGACGCGCTATGTCAGCCAGCAGATTCAATATTCGCTGCTGGTGCGCGACGCGGAGAGCGAGTTGCTGCCCGCCGGCCTGGATCTGGGCGTCGGTTCGGTGATCTGGGGACCGCTGGCGGGGGGTTACCTGAGCGCGAAGTTCCTGGATCCTGTGCACGAAGCATCGCGGGTGGTGGGAGCGGGCCTGCTGGAACGCTATGACACCGAGCGTGGGCGAGCCATAGCGAGGTTGCTGCGCGATATCGCCGCGGCTCACGCGGGCGCCACGCCCAGTCAGGTGGCGCTCAACTGGCTGCTGCAGCGCCCCGGGGTCAGCTCGGTACTGGTGGGGGCGCGCACCGAGCAGCAGTTGGCCGACAATCTCGCCGCGGCCCAGTGGAGCCTGGCGGCCAGCGAGGTCGAGGCTCTGGATCAGGCCAGCCGGATGCCGGTGAACTACCCCGAGTCCTCGCAGCGCCTGTTCCACCCGGAACGCAATCCCTCATGGTTTCGCAAGCCACCCGCCCGCTAAGCGCACGGCCGGCTCCCACGCCGGCGTTCTTCAAGCGCGCTGGGGAGGGCTTCGCGCCCACTGAGCTGGCGTTGAGCCCCTGGAGTGCCAAGGCTCTGAGCGGGGCAGCGGTGGGGGCACTGCTTGCCGTGTTGATCGACGAGGCCGTGGATCATGCGCAGCTGCACGTCGCGCGCCTGACCATCGACATTCTTGGGGAGGTACCGCTGCAGCGCCTGACGGGCCGCGTGAACCACATTCGTCCCGGGCGGCGCCAGGACATTCTGGCCGCGGAGCTGCTGATTGACGATCGCGTGGTGGCCCGAGCCACGGCGCTGCGCTTGCGCGCCGCGGCCAGTCCGGTGGCGATGCCGCGGAGCGCCTTTCCGGCGCCCGAACAGGTCGCCCAGCAGCCGTTCAAGGTGGATAGGCCGTTGTTGCGCGCCACGCGGGCACGCCCGATCCGCGGTGGTCTGCACGAACCTGGGCCGGGCACCATGTGGGTGGCCTTCGACGTCCAGGTCGTAGGTGGGGTGCCCTTGAGTCCGCTGGCCAGGGCAACCATCCTCGGCGACTTTGGCAGTGGCGTGGGCAGCGCGCTGCACCGCAGCCACTGGAACTTCGCCAACGTGGATATCACATTGCATCTGCTCCGTTGTCCAGAGGGCGAGTGGGTGTTGGTTGATTCGGCGACCGAGTCGGCCGGCACTGGCTACGCGCTGACCCGTTGCCTGTTCGCCGATTGCCATGGCATCTATGGTCGCGGGTTCCAGACCTTGTTCGTGACCCCGGCCACTCCCTGGGCAAGTGAGCCGCCGCCGCGCGCTGCGCCCACGGGCGCGAACCAGCTCCATAAACCGGGCGGGGGAACCTCATGACAGCACTGCAAGGCAAGGTGGCTCTGGTTACCGGGGCGGCCAAGAACATCGGACGTGCCATATTCAAGAGCCTGGCCCGCGCCGGCGCCAGCGTCATGGGGGTCGCGCGCAGCGCCGAGTTGGGCGCGGCCCTGGCGCAGGAAGTGCGGGGCGAGGGTGGCCGCGCCGACTTCTGCTGCTGCGACCTGACCGAGCCCGAGCAGATTCGCCTGGCTGTGCAGCGCACGGTGGCCACTTTTGGTGGCCTGGATATCATCGTCAACAATGCCGCCGCCACGCATATCATCCGCAGCGGCGACGAGCACAGCGTGGTGGATGAACCGCTGGCGACGTTCGATCGATTCATGCAGGTCGGCGTCTACGGGCCTTTCCTGCTGGCGAAGTTCGGCGTACCCGAAATGATCAAGCGCGGCGGCGGCGTCATCATCAGCATTTCATCGATCGCCGCCGTGAAGGCGTCGCTCGGCATGTGCGCCTATGGCCCATCGAAGGCCGCCTTGGAGTCGCTCACCAACCAGATTGCCGTCGACTATGGACCATTGGGTATTCGCGCCGTGGCCGTGCGGGTGGGCATGATTCGAACCGACGAGAATTGCCGGCTGCACGATCATCCGACCGTTGGCCCACTGATGCGCGCGACGCAGATGCTCCAGCGCAGCGGCCTGCCCGAGGATGTGGCCGAGGCTGTGACCTTTCTGGCATCCGAGCGCGGCTCCTTCATTACCGCGGGCGCGCTCGCCGTGGATGCCGGCCACGCCATCAAGCAGACCATGCCGGACGTCATGGCGGTATTTGCCGGGCCCAGGACGCAATAGGCGCCCGCCCGCCGCACGGCCCGCGGGCCGGCGCCACGGGCGCCGGACTCTCAGGCGATCGTCATGCCAGCGTCTATGGCAAGACAGCTGCCAGTCATGTACGAAGCGTGATCGGACAGCATCCAGAGCGCAGCCGCGGCAATTTCCTGCGGCGCGGCCATGCGGCCCATCGGTACCGGGATCGTGCCGACAATCCGCGGGTTGTCGATGCGGGCGCGACGAGCCAAAGGCGTGTCGGTTGCGCCGGGCAGCAGGGAATTGATGCGCAGGCCACGTTGCGCGTAATCGAGAGCGGCGCCGCGCACCAGACCGGTGATGCCGGCCTTGCTGGCGCAATACTCGGCGGAATGAATATTGCCGATGATGGCCGACGCCGAGGCGACGGCCACGATCGATCCGCCACCGCTGTTCAGCATGGCCTCGATCTGATACTTCAGGCACAGGAAGACACCGCGCAGATTGATATTGAGGCAACTGTCCCACTGTGCCGCGGACAGTTCATGGACCGCCCGGCCGCGCGGTCCAATGCCGGCCGCGTTGATCGCGCCACTGAGCCGGCCGTGCGCGGCCAGCGCCGCGGCCACCATGGCGCGCACGCTGTCTTCGCTCGCCACGTCGGTGCGCACAAATTGGACCCGACCCGGGCCACCGGCTGGGCCCGCGGCGATGACCTGTTGGCCGGCAGCGGCGTCCAGATCGGCCACGGTGACTGAACAGCCCTCGGCGAGCAGCAGTTCAACGGCGGCTCTGCCGATGCCGCTGGCACCGCCGGTGACAATGTATGAACGTCCGGCTAGTCCTAGCATGGGTGTTCCTGGCGATGCGCCGTGCGGGCCGTTGCCGGAGCGATCAGGGCCGCAGCGGGCCGGCGACCACCGCCGCATCGTGCAAGCGGCCAATCTCGCCGGAGGAGAGGTTCAACACCTGCGCCAGTACCTCCTCGGTGTGCTCGCCCAGCCCGGGTGCACGTCGAGGTGCGTGCCGCTCGGCGTGGGGCAACGTTGCCGGGGCGCCGCTCACGGGATAGCTCAGTCCGCTGTGCTGACGAATGCGGCTGAAGATGGGATTCTGCCCGACCAGCGCGGGGTCGCGTGCCGCCTCCAGCGTGGTCAGATACGGACTCCAGCACACACCCAGGCGGTCAAACAGCGGCTGCAGCGTGGCCAGGGTTCGTGCGGCAATGGCGCTGGCCACTGCCGGAATCAGGCGCTCGCGGAATTTGAACCGCAGTCCCTCGTCACGCTCAAAGGACACGCCGCACTCCTGCTCGATCTGCGCCACTTCCGTGCGCAGCTCCAAGGCCTCGAGCAGGCCGCGCCACTGGCGCGGCGTCATGGCCATGACCATGATGCGCTGGCGATCGGCGGTCAGGAAATCACGGCCGAAGGCGCCGAAAACGTCGTTGCCATAACGCGCGCGCGCGGCGCCGCTGGCCAGCGCCTCGGCCAGCATGCCGAGGGTCGCGACGCTCGAGACGCCCAGGTCCGCGAGCGGCACCCGCACCTCCTGGCCCTGACCGCTCTGGCCGCGGCGCCGCTCGGCCGCCAGCAACGCGAAGGCCGCATAGGCGCCGGTGAGCAGATCCCACGCCGGCAGCACGTGGTTGACCGGACGCTCGCCGAGATCGGCGGGCCCCGTGATCTGCGGAATGCCCAGCGCACAGTTCACCGTGTAATCCAGCGCCGGCAGGCCATTGGCCTGGCCCATGACACGCACCGTGATCAGGTCGGGGCGCAGCGCGGCGAGGCGTTGATGCGCGAGAAAACCGTCAAGCGGATAATTGGTGACGAACAGACCGCCGCCTTGACCGGGGGCCGTGACCAGACGCTGCGCCAGCTCCCGCCCTTCCGGCTTGTGCAAGTCAATGGCAATGGACTTCTTGCCGGCATTCAGACCCTCCCAGTACAGACTGGCATCCGTGCCCGGCGCGAGCGGCCAGCGGTGATAGTCCGGACCGCCGCCAATCTGATCGAAGCGGATGACCTCCGCGCCCAACTGGGTCAGGTACAGGCCGCACAGGGGCGCGGCAATGAATGAGGATCCTTCGACGGCCCGCATGCCTTGCAACACGTCGTACATGCCGGGCGACCCCCAATTGCCGTAGACCCTGACTGACGCCGGTGAAGCGTCGCCGGCACATTACATTCTCTCCGGCGGCTTTGGCAAAACCGGCCAGTGCGGGCCGCATGTCCTCCATATATGTGTTGGAAGACGTGTCGAGTCGATATACCCTTGCCGCACGGGTCAAAGGCTGTAGTCTGCGGCCAACGGCGCTTTGGCAAGCGCGGAGCGAGTACCGATGAGCAGTTCGGTGACGACGGCCACAACGGCCACTGCGGGGACCTACCGGGGAATCTGTCCGATCTGCGGCAAGGGCTGCTTTGTCGAAGCCAAGATCACCGACAATCGACCGGAATGGATCAAGCCGCTCAAGGGATCTCCGCATCCGGCGGATTGCCCGCGCGCCGGGCAGGCCCGCGAATACCACGACCATCCCGATAGACTTAAATTTCCGCTGAAGCGAGTCGGCCGGCGCGGCGAGGGGCAATGGCAGCGCATCGGCTGGGAGCAGGCGCTCGCGGAAATCGCGGCCAGGCTCGCGGCCATCCGCGACCGTCATGGCCCCGAGGCCGTGCAGACCATGGGCGGATCCTACAAGGGCGCGGGTGATGCGGCCTGCTGGCGCTGGTCGAACCTGTGGGGTACGCCCAACATGCTCCATCAAGGCAAGAACTGCGGCGAGGCGCAGTTCCTGGCCGAGTGGGCGGTGTACGGCAATATCTCGAACCCTTACGGCCTGCCCACGCCCGGACTGACGCGTTGCATGATCAATTGGGGTGCCAATCCCGCGGTAGCCGGCGGCATCAAGTTCGTGCAGCGCATCGCGCAAATGCGCGCCATGGGCGGCAAGTTGATCGTCATTGATCCGCGGCGCACCGAAATGGTCGAGCAAGCGGACCTGTGGCTGCGCCTGCGCCCCGGCACCGACGGCGCGCTGGCCTACGCCATGCTGCATGTGATCATCAAGGAGCAGCTGTACGACAAGGCCTTCGTCGCCAAGTGGTGCCAGGGATTCGAAGCGCTGACTCGCGTCGTGGAACGCTACACGCCAGAGGCGGTTGCCGAAATCACCTGGGTACCGGCTGGACAGATCATCGAGGCGGCGCGCATGTACGCCACCAATGGGCCGGCGCTCATACCGTTTGGCCTGGGTGTCGTGGAACTTGGCAAGGCGACGACCTCCGCGGTATTCGCCATCTGCTATCTGCGCGCGATCACCGGCAATCTCGACGTCAAGGGTGGTCAGCGCCTGATCGACCCGCCGCTGCAGATTCGCTTCCGCGAGGAGATGTACTGGGAGCGCTTGCTCGATCACCCGCTGCGTACTCGCGACAATGTCGGTGCGCAGCAGTGGCCCATCGCCTCGGTGCGTGGCATGCAGGCGTTTCGCGCGGCCATGGCCGCGGCCGAGCCGCTAGGGCCTGGCGCGGCCATCTACATGATGTGCACGGCGCCGCAGGCGACTTGGAATGCCATACTCGATGGCGAGCCCTATCCCATCAAGGCCCTGATCACCCAGGGTGGCAATGCCCTGGTGGCGTTGGCCAATTCACGGCGGATCTACGCGGCGCTGATGAGCGAGAACCTCGAGCTGAGCGTCAACATGGATCACTGGATGACGCCCGGCGCGCAGCTCGCGGACTACGTGCTGCCGGCCACGGACGGCCTGGAGCGGCCGATGTTGGGTGGCATGTGGGGCCTCAACAATAACTATGAGGCGGCGCCGCGTATCGTGCAGCCGCTCTACGAACGGCGCGATGACTATCAGTTGTGGCGCGAATTGGGCAATCGACTCGGCCAACAGGGCTATTGGCCCGATACCCTGGAAGGTTGGTTCGATCGCTTGCTGGAGCCGTCCCAGGTGACGCACGCGCAGCTCTCGGCCCGCGAGGTGCCGTGGCTGATGGGCAAGTCCGGGCAATTGCGTCACGAGGCCAAGGGTTTTGCCACCGCATCGGGAAAGGTCGAATTGACGTCGGACCTGATGGCCAAGCTCGGATACCCCGCCATGCCTGAGTACGAGGAACCCGCGTGGAGCCCGGTGAGTGCACCCGAACTGTTCAAGACCTTCCCGCTGGTGTTGACCTCCGGTGGCGGCTCGAAGTGGTACTACCGCTCTCAGCAGCGTCACCTGGAGAAGATGCGCAAGCAGCATGCCTACGCGGAAGTGACCATCCATCCGCAAACCGCAGCGGCCTTGGGGATAAGCGAGCGGCAGATGGTCTGGGTGGAGACGCCCCTGGGCCGCGTCCGCCAGATGGCGATCTTCAGCGATGCGTTGCATCCGCAGGTGGTGCACGCCGATGGCTCGTGGTGGTATCCGGAGCGGCGCGGCGAGGATCCGGTCCTGTTCGGCGTTTGGGAATCGAATATCAATGCCATATTGCCCGATGATCCAACCACTGCGGATTTTGCCGGCGATTGCAACTTCAGGGGTTCACTCTGTCGGCTGATGCCAATTAGCGCTGGGCAGGGTGAACCGGGCGGCTCGCCAGCGCTCGGCTAGAGCGGGCGGCCGCACGGGTGCGGCGCCAATCCGTTGTACAATCGCCAGGCGTCGCCGGCGGCGTGGCGCAGCCTCCGGCGGCGGCGCCGAGACGCCCGAGCAAGAGTGCGTTGGGCGGGAAGCGGGAATATCAAATGAGCGACTCGGGTGTGGTGATTGCTGGAGCCGGTCTGGCGGGGTTCCAGGCAGCGGCCTCGCTGCGGGAAATGGGCTTCACCGGGCCCGTGGTGCTGATCGGCGATGAGCCCCACCACCCCTACCAGCGCCCGCCGCTCTCCAAGGCCTACCTGCAGGGCCTGACCGATGACGCCAGACTGGCCATGCGCCCTGAGCACTTCTATGCCGACAAGCACATTCGGGTACTGACCGGTCGCCGACTCGTGAGGCTCGATCGCACGCGCCGCCAGGCCATCCTGGACGACGGTACGGCGCTGGACTACGGCCACTTCGTCTTTGCCGTCGGTGCCCGCAACCGGCCGTTGCCGCTACCGGGTGCGGAGCTGCGCGGCGTGTTCTATCTGCGCACTCTGGACGATGCTCGCGCGCTCAAGGCCGCGATGGCCGGCGCCCGCAGCGCGGTAGTGATTGGTGCCGGTTTCATTGGCCTGGAGTTTGCGGCCGTCGCCGCCAAGCATGGGCTGGCGGTGACCGTCATCGAAGTGGCGGATCGGCCCATGGCGCGAGCGCTCAGTCCGGCCATGGCCGCGATCTTTGCCCGTGAGCATGCCAAGAGCGGCATACGCCTGCTGTTCAACGCGCAGGTGCAGCGCCTGATCGGCGAGGCCGGTGCGGTCGTGGCCGTGGAAACGGCGGCTCAGGAACGCATCGAGGCCGATCTGGTGGTCATCGGCATTGGGGTCATTCCCAACTCCGAAGTGGCCGCCGCCGCCGGGCTGGAGGTGCGCAACGGCATCGTGGTGGACGCGCAGCTGAGCACCAGCGACCCAAACGTGAGTGCGGTCGGGGACTGCGCTTTGCATCCGAACGCGCATTTTGCCGATCAGTCATTACGGCTCGAGTCGGTGCAGAACGCCACGGACCAGGGGCGCTGCCTCGCGGCGCGCCTGACGGGCAAAGCCGCCAGGTACGATGCCGTGCCCTGGTTCTGGAGCGATCAGGGTCATCTCAAGCTGCAGATCGCCGGGATCACCACGGGCTTTGATCAGGCCATCGTCCGTGGTGATCCCACGGGCAGCGCCTGTTCCGTGTTCTGTTTCCAGGGTGGCAAACTGCTTGGGGTAGAGTCCGTCAACCGCCCTGGCGACCACCTGGTGGCAAAGCGACTGATCGGCCAGCGCCTTGCGCTGACGCCTGCGCAGGCCGCTGACGAGAGCTTCGACCTGAAGGCGTATCTGGCGCGGGCCCCCGCGCCCGCCGCAACGCCCGCCGCGTTGTGAGTACGACTGTGGCCGAGAGCTTCGTGACCTATGAGCAGCAGGATCGGCTGGTCACGATGACCTTCAATCGGCCCGAGGCGCGCAACGCCATCGGCGCCATGCAGGACTGCCAGGAGGTGATTGCGGCGCTCGAGCGCGCGCAAGCGGACCGGCGGGTGAGCTGCATCATCCTGACCGGAGCCGGATCGTGCTTTTCGGCAGGCGGCAATCTGAAGGCCATGAAGGCGCGTTCGGGTATTGGCCGTCTGGAGCAACCCGACTCGACGCGCGCCAATTACCGTCGGGGCGTGCAGCGCATGATCAGTGCCCTGTGGGAGTGCGAGGTGCCAATGGTGGCAGCGATCAATGGCCCGGCCATCGGTCTGGGTCTGGATATCGCCTGCACCTGCGACCTGCGCATCGCGGCCGACTGTGCGCGCTTCGCCGCGAGCTTCATCAAGGTGGGCATTGTGCCGGGCGATGGCGGCGCCTGGATTCTGCCGCGCGTGGTCGGCTTAGGCCGTGCCGCCGAGCTCATCCTGACGGGCGATGCGATCGATGCGGCGGCGGCCCTGGCCATCAATCTGGTGACCAGCGTGGTCGCCGGTACCAATCTGCTGGCGGCGGCGCGCGAGCTGGCCGCACGCATCACCGTGAATCCGCCGCGCGCCCTGCGGCTGGCCAAGCGGCTGTTGCGCGAGGGCCAGCAGCAGCGCCTGAGCGACGTGCTGGAGCTCTCCGCCGCCTTGCAGGCCCTGGCCCACGAGACCCATGATCACGCCGAGGCGCTGGATGCGCTGCTCGAGAAGCGCACGCCGCAGTTTACCGGTGAATGACCTGCGCCAGGCTCGGCTCGTGACCGCGTCGGGCCACGCGCAGTAAGCGGCGCCGCACATGGACGCTGTGGTGGCCTTTGAGCCGGTGGCGATGCCGCCTGAGGCGCAGGCATTCAGACGGGAAATACGCGAATTTCTGGCCGCGGAACTGCCCAGCCTGCCGGGCGCGCAGCGCGCCAACAGCTGGGTTCGGGCCGATCCGAGTTTCTCGCGCAAGCTCGGGGCCCGGGGCTGGATTGGCTTGGTCTGGCCGCGCCAGTACGGCGGTGCCGAGCGCAGTGCGTTGGAACGCTTCGTCCTGCTCGAGGAGCTGCTGGTCGCCGGCGCTCCGGTCGGGGCCCATTGGATTGCCGATCGCCAATCGGGTCCGGCGCTGCTGCGCTACGGCAGCGAGGCCCAGCGGCAGAAATACCTGCCGGGCATGATCCGGGGCGAGGAGTACTGCTGCATTGGCATGTCGGAGCCCAACGCCGGCTCGGACCTCGCGGCCGTGAAGACCCGTGCCCGACGCCGGCCTGACGGACGCTGGGTGCTGACCGGGCAGAAGCTCTGGACCTCGGGAGCCCAACGGTGCCGCACGATGATCGCCCTGGCGCGCACTGCCGAGCCCGATGAGCAGCATCGTCACGCCGGCCTCAGCCAGTTTCTCGTCGAGCTGGCGAGTCCGGGCGTGCGCGTGGTCCCAATCCGTGACCTGACCGGGGCCGAGGAATTCAACGAGGTCTTCTTCGATGAGGCGATCGTTGCCGCCGACGCCCTGCTGGGCCACGAAGGCGATGGCTGGCCGCAGCTCACCCGTGAGCTGGCCCTGGAGCGCAGTGGGCCGGAGCGCTATCTGTCCAGCCATGCCTTGTTCACGGAACTCATCACGCACGCCGCCTCCCAGCCGAGGGATGCCACGCGGCAACTGGTCGGGCGCGTGACGGCGGAGCTGTGGACCCTGCGGCAGATGTCCCTGTCGATTGCCGGGCAGCTGGCCGCCGGCAAGGATCCGGCGCTGCAAGCGGCGATCGTCAAGGACCTTGGCAACAGCTTCGAACAGGCGCTGCCGGCGGCCTGCCAGGCGTTGCTCGATGAGAACTTTCGCCTCGAAGCGGACACGGATCTGGCGCGCACCTTAGGCTACCTGCTGCAGGTGTCGCCGTCCTTCAGCCTGCGCGGCGGTACCCGCGAGATCCTGCGCGGCATCATTGCGCGCGGGTTGGGTTTGCGCTGACGTGAGTGCGCAGCGTCAGCTGTTGGTCGACAGCGTGGAACGCCTGTTCGGCGCCCATGCTCAGGCTGCCGCCAAGGCACAGCTCGGTGAATGGCCGCAGCAGCTGTGGCAGGAAACGGTCGAACTCGGGATGCCGTCGTTGCTGGTGCCGGTTGCCAGCGGTGGCATGGGCGCTGATTGGGATGATGTCTGCGCCGTCCTGAGCTGCAGTGGCAGCTGGCACGTACCCCTGCCGATCGCCGAGACGATCCTGGCCGCGAGACTGGCCAGCGGAGCCAACCTGCCCGTGCCGACGGCGGCGGTGAGCATTGCCGTGAGTTCGAGCGGCAAGCTGTCGCGGCGCGGCGCGCAATATTCCTATTCCGGCTCGCTGGTGGGTGTTCCCTGGGGCCGGGACGTCGACGCGGTACTCACCACCGCACGCCAGCGGGGCGCGCTGCACGTCGTCATGATCGAACGAAGCCGCGCCACGGTGCGCACCGGCGCCAATCTGGCGGGTGAGCCGCGCGATGAGCTGGTGCTGGAGGGGAGCGCCGTGCAGGCGGCGGCGACGAGC
>Ga0075017_100000839_pt1 | contig 17975 bp, 15 predicted proteins | sample AleBraG_ABR_2012_FD_71475 | JGI IMG/M metagenome (GOLD analysis project Ga0075017, IMG submission 71475) | Freshwater sediment microbial communities in response to fracking from Pennsylvania, USA - Alex Branch Run_MetaG_ABR_2012 | ecosystem: Environmental > Aquatic > Freshwater > Creek >... | reverse complement strand
GTGTGGCGCGACCAATCTCGGCGAGGCACTGCGACGCATCGGCGAGGGCGCGTGCCTGATCCGCTCGAAGGGCGAAGCCGGCACCGGCAACGTCGTCGAGGCGGTGCGGCACCTGCGCACGATCAACGCCCAGATGCGACGACTGCAGAGTGCGGACGCGTCGGAGTTGTACGCGCTCGCCAAAGACCTCGGCGCGCCGTTGCCGTTGGTCCACGAGGTGGCGCGAACGGGATCGCTGCCGGTGCCACTGTTCTGCGCCGGCGGCATCTCGACTCCCGCGGACGCGTCGTTGGTGCTGCAACTGGGCGCCGAGGCGGTCTTCGTGGGATCGGGCATCTTCAAGAGCGACGACCCCGTGCGCATGGCGGGCGCCATCGTCGAGGCGGCGACGCACTTCCTCGACGCCGACGTCGTGGCGAAGGTCTCGACCGGATTGGGTGCCGCCATGCGCGGACTCGAGACGGCGACCCTCGAACAGCGGCTCGCCGAGCGCGGCTGGTAGTGCCCCGCGTTGGCGTGCTCGCCCTGCAGGGCGACGTACGTGAACACGTCTCGATGCTCGCGCGCATCGGCGCCGATGTGCTCGAGGTCCGCACGCCCGCACAACTGGACGGCCTCGACGGACTGGTCATGCCGGGTGGCGAGTCGACCACGATCGCCCACCTGTTGACGACGTCGGGCGTTCGCGAGGTCCTCGACGAGATGCTGCGCGACCACTTCAGCGTGTTCGGGACCTGCGCCGGACTGATCATGCTGGCCGCTGACGTCCTCGACGGTCGCGCCGACCAGTGGAGTTTCAAGGCCCTGCCGCTGGCGGTGCGTCGCAACGGCTACGGGCGACAGATCGCGAGCTTCGAGACGCCCGTGCACGTCGACGGGCTCGGCACGGTGCCCGGCGTGTTCATCCGGGCGCCCAAGATCGAGACCTGGTCGGGTGACATCGACGTGCTCGCGAGCCACGACCACGGCGACGGCGACCACCCGGTGCTCGTTCGACTGGGCCCGGTGTGGGGGTGCTCGTTCCACCCCGAATTGACCGACGACGAGCGCATCCACCGCCTCTTCGTCGAGTCGTTGTGATTATTCGATACCATGCAATCGCCCACTAGGGCAGGAGGAAACATGTCCGGCCACTCAAAATGGGCAACGACCAAGCACCGCAAGGGTGCCAAGGACAGCGCTCGCGCCAAGGTCTTCGCCAAACTCATCCGTCAGGTCGAGGTCGCCGCGCGCGAGGGCGGGGGCGACCCGACCTCGAACGCCGCGCTGCGCACGATGTACCAGAAGGCCCGCGAGGCGTCGGTGCCCCTCGACACGATCGAACGGGCCATCAAGCGCGGGACCGGTGAGCTCGAGGGCGTCCGCTACGAGGCGATCAGCTACGAGGGCTACGGGCCCGACGGCGTCGCGGTGATCGTCGAGACGCTCACCGACAACCGCAACCGCACGAGCGCCGAGATCAAGCACCTGTTCGCCAAGAACGGCGGCACGATCGCCGAACCGGGTGCGGTGTCGTGGCAGTTCGACCGCAAGGGCGTCATCGAGGTGCAGGGTCCGATCGACGAGGACCAGCTGCTCGAGTGGGTGATGGAGGCCGGCGCCGAGAACTTCAGCGAGAACGGTGACAACTTCCTCATCACCACTGAACCGCACGACGTGGGATCAGTGCGCGACGCGCTCGAGGGCTATGGCGTGAAGGTCCTGAGTGCCGAACTGACACTCGTGCCCCAGAACTCGATTCCTATCGAGACCGAGGGCGAGGCCAAGAAGATCCTGCGTCTGATGGACGCGATCGACGACCACGACGACGTCCAGAACGTCTACGCGAACTTCGACATCCCCGACGAGTTGATGGCGGCTTACGAGGCGTAAATGCCACGGCCGGCGCCGCCTCGACGGTTAGTATCGAACATATGTTCGTACTCGGCATCGACCCCGGCCTGACCCGATGCGGCTTCGGGCTCGTCGAAGGGACCATGACCGGCCCCGAGTCGTTCCGGGCCGTCAAGGCGGGCACGATCGAGACCGGTCACGAGATTCCCGTCGAGACCCGATTGGCCCAGCTGCTCGTGGAGCTTCGCGACCTACTCGACGAGACTCGGCCCGACGCCGTGGTCGTCGAGCGCGTCTTCTACCAGCGCAACGCCAAGACCGCTATTCCCGTGGCCCAGGCGAGCGGCGTCGCGGTGGCGCTGGCCGGCGCCGTCGACCTGCCGGTGCGTCAGTTCAACGCCCAAGAGGTGAAGTTGGCCGTCACCGGCTACGGCGCCGCGAGCAAGGCCCAGGTCCAGGGAATGGTGGCGCGACTGTGCGGTCTGGCGGTCGTGCCGACGCCGGCCGACGCCGCCGACGCGCTCGCGCTGGCTATCACGTACTTCATGGTGGTGCGCAGCGAAGGCAAGTATCCCGTGGAGAGTCGCGCGTGATCGGCTGGCTGCACGGTCGAGTCCTGCACCACCATGGCGACACCGTGGTGCTCGACGTGCACGGCGTTGGTTACGAGGTGCACGTCGCGTCGCTCGACGCCTACCGCGTCGGTGACGAGGTGGAGTTGTTCACGTACATGGTGGTGCGCGCGGACGCCCTGCTCCTGTTCGGATTCGCGAGCGTCGAGGAGCGGTCCTTCTTCGAGATGCTGCTCGTGACCCCCGGCGTGGGTCCGTCGACGGCGTTGACGGCGCTGCGCACGATGTCGATCGACGAGCTCGCCCGGGCCGTCGACGACGAGGACGCCAAGCGCATCGCGACGATCCCCGGTATCGGACTCAAGACCGCCAGTCGGATCGTGCTCGAGCTGAAGGGCCGGGTCGTCGCGTCGTTCGAGGCACCCGCGCACGCGTCGTCGCCGACGAGTGACGCGGTCGAAGACGCCTTGCAGGCCCTCGGCTACAGCGCGCACGAGGTGCGTCGAGCCCTCGAGGGAGCGAGTCTCAGTGACGACGAATCGGTCGCGCTGCGCCAGGCCCTCCAGTTGTTGAGGCGCCAATGAGTCGGCGAGAGATCGACGTCGAGCGACTCTCGCGCAACATCGTCGCGCCCGTCGCCGACGAGCTCGAGCGCGGCGCGGAGGTCTCGTTGCGTCCGGGGTCGCTCGCGGAGTTCGTGGGCCAGCGCGAGTTGGTCCGCCATCTCGAGATCGTGTTGGGATCGGCCAAGGCCCGACACCAGACCGCCGATCATCTCCTGTTCGCCGGCCCTCCCGGTCTGGGCAAGACGTCGCTGGCGGGCATCGTCGCGAGCGAGATGGGCTCGGGGCTGCGTATCACGTCGGGGCCGGTGCTCTCGCGCCCCGGCGACCTCGCGGCGCTGTTGACCGACCTCCAGGACGGGGACGTCTTGTTCATCGACGAGATCCACCGGATGGCGCGCGCGGTCGAAGAGGTGCTCTATCCGGCGATGGAGGACCGTCGCCTCGACGTCATGATCGGTCGCGGGCCGTCCGCGCGCGCGATCCGTCTGGACCTGGCGAACTTCACGCTCGTCGGTGCCACCACGCGCACCGGGCTCGTGGCGGCGCCGCTGCGCGACCGGTTCGGCTTCGTCGGCCAGCTCGACCTCTACGACGCCGACGAGCTGACCGTGATCGTCGAACGCTCCGCCGGGCTGTTGGGCGTGACGCTGCGCGGCGACGCCGCGGCCATCATCGCCCAGCGCAGCCGCGGCACACCGCGAATCGCCAACCGGTTGCTGCGTCGGGTTCGTGACTTCGCGGCGGTCGGCGCGATCGCGGTCATCGACGAGGTGGTCGCCGTCGAGGCGCTGGTGCTGTTCGGGGTCGACGAGTTCGGTCTGGACAAGATCGACCGGCGGATCCTGACACTGCTCTGCCAGCAGTTCGCCCACCAGCCGGTGGGTCTGACGACGTTGGCCCACGCCTGCGGGGAGGAGCCCGCGACGATCGAGGACGCCTACGAACCCTTCCTGCTGCGCCAAGGGCTGCTCATCCGCACGCCACGGGGTCGAGTGGCGACGCACCTGGCGTACGAGCACCTCGGGATAACGCCTCGTGGTGGTGGCCTGGTCTAATCCAGAGGTGGCCACCGAGTAGGGTTTCTAGGGTCTATTGACGGAGGGTCCTACATGTTGGCAGCGGCATCGACGGCGAAGCACGGTACTTCGGCGTCTTTCTTCATTATCTTGATCGTCGCGTACGGTCTGCTGTACTGGTTCTACTTCCGACCACGTCAGAAGAAGGCCAAGGCCGCCCGCCAGACCCAGCGCAAGGTCGAGGTCGGCGAGCGCGCCCAGACCATCGGCGGCTTCGTGGGCACCGTCGTGAACCAGACCGACGAGTTCGTCACCATCCGCAGTTCCAGTGGCGTCGAGCTCGACTTCGTCCCGGCGGCGATCGCCCGCCGTTACGACCCCGTCGTGCCCGAATCCACCGACGACCAGCCCGCCGACGAGCACTCCACTGACGAGACGGACAAAGAAGAAGGCGACTCGAAGTAATGGCTCCGCAGGTGGGCTCACGGCGATCGATGATCGTCAGCCTCGTACTCACGATCTGTATCGCCTTCGGCGCGTTGGCCGCGACCCTGTCGCTCGGTTGGGGACCCAAGTTGGGACTCGACCTGGCGGGCGGGCTGTCGGCGGTCTACAAGCCCGCGACGCCGGCCACGAAGGCCGACATGCAAGAGGTGCAGACGATCTTGACCAACCGCGTGAACGGGCTCGGCGTCTCGGGCGCGACCGTCAACCTCCAGGGCAAGAACGTCGTCGTCTCGGTGCCCGGCGTGAAGCACGCCCGAGCCGTCCTGGCGGTCGTCGGCGAGACCGCGCAACTCCTGTTCCGTCCGGTCGAATGCCAGGTGACCCAGGCCACCAAGACCTACAAGTACACCGGTACGTTGCCGCCGTGCGGATCGCAGTACTTGATGAGTGCGGCCAACCTCGGCGTCACGCCGAACAACTCGCTCCAGGGGTACTCCATCAACTCGATCGCGCCCGACCCCAAGTACGCGCACGTCGCGTTCACGAGGCCGGCCGACAATCTCGCCACCAAGTCGGTCATCCTGCCGATCCTCGGCCAGCGAGGTGTCTTCTACCTGCTCGGCCCGGCGCAGATGACCGGAGCGTCGGTCTCCAAGGCCGTCGCCCAGCAGAACACCGTTGGCCAGTGGGTGGTCAACTACACCCTCACCGCCAAGGGCAGCCCGCTGTGGGACAGCGTCGCCCAGGCCAATTTCCACCGCCTGCTCGCGATCGAGCTCGACGGCGTGATCCAGTCCGCCCCGATCATCCAGCCGACCCAGACGAGCTTCACCAGCTTCGGCGGCACCGGGGAGATCTCGGGTTCCTTCACCGAGGCGTCGGCCAAGAATCTCGCGCTCGCGATGACGTACGGCTCGTTGCCGGTGCGACTCGTCCCGTTGACGACCCAGACCGTGTCACCGACGCTCGGCCACAACGCGCTCGTCGCCGGTCTCGGCGCCGGTCTCGTGGGTCTCGCCCTCGTCCTGCTCTACACGATCCTCTACTACCGAGCCCTCGGCCTCGTGATCGTGCTCGGGCTCGCGGTGACCGCGGCGTTGCTGTGGGCGATTATCTCGGCGCTCGGCCATACGGCCTTCGCCCCGAGCTTCAACCTGGCCGGCATCACCGGCCTGATCGTGTCGATCGGTATCACCGTCGATAGCTACATCGTGTACTTCGAACGATTGAAAGACGAAGCCCGCGCCGGGCGTTCGATGCGCACCTCGGTCGACCGGGGCTTCCGCTCGGCGTGGCGCACGGTGCTCGCCGCGGACACGGTGAGTCTCCTGGCGGCCGTGTTGTTGTACTTGATCGCCGTGGGCGACGTGCGAGGCTTCGCCTTCTTCCTCGGTCTGTCGACCATCATGGACATCGCCATCACCTGGTACTTCACCCGGCCGATCGTCATCCTGCTGGGACGTCGGGGCTCGGAGAGCACTTCGATGATGTCCATGGCGGCCGGCATGAACGCGGGAGCGGTCAGTGAGTGACGTGACCACCTCGGAAAAGACCCCGGGCCCCCTCGCTCGGCTCTACCAGGGGCTCACCACGATCGACTTCGTCGGGCGCAGGAAGACCTGGTTCACCATCTCGGCGATCATCATCGTCCTCGGCCTCGGGTCGTTGGCGATACGCGGCTTCAACCTCGGCATCGACTTCAAGGGTGGCAGCTCCTGGACGGTGCTCGCGCCGCACTCGAGCGTCTCGAGCATGACCAGCGCCGTCGAGCGAGCCGGTCTGACGAACCCGACCGTGGAGAAGCTCGGATCGTCGACCTACCAGGTCACCGACGACATCAACAACCTCCCGACGGCGCAGCAGGCCCTCGTAACCAACAAGGTCGTGAACGCGATGGCGAAGGAGGCGGGTCTGCCGCCCTACCAGGTGTCGACGAGCAACGTCGGTCCGACCTGGGGTGGCCAGGTCACCAGCAAGGCGCTCGAGGCGTTGATCGTCTTCTTCATCGCGGTGGTCGCGTACATCTCGATCCGATTCGAACCGAAGATGGCCCTCGCGGCGTTCATCGCGATGGTCCACGACCTGCTGGTCACCGTCGGCGTGTTCTCGATCTTCGCGTTCCAGATCACGCCGGACACGGTGATCGCGATCCTGACGATCCTGGGCTACTCGCTCTACGACACCGTCGTCGTCTTCGACCGCGTTCGCGACAACACCAACACCGTCTTGAAGAGTGGCGAGATGAGCTACGGCGAGATGGTGAACCTCTCGATGAACCAGACCCTCGCGCGTTCCATCAACACGTCGCTCGTGGCCATCATGCCCGTCTTCTCCGTGCTCGTCGTGGGTGCCTACATCCTCGGAGCGACGACGCTGCAGAGCTACGGCGTCGCGCTCTTCGTCGGTCTCTTGAGTGGTGCGTACTCGTCGATCTTCATCGCCAGTCCCTTGCTCGCGTGGATGAAGGAACGCGAGCCCCGGTACCAGGAGCTGGCCATACGCAGCGCGAAGCGCGCCGAGCATCGCACGCTCACGCCCGCGGCCGCGGCGATGATGACGAGTGACGGTTCGTCACCTCGTCCGAACCGCGTGAGCGCGTCGAGTCTGACGGGCCGCTCGTCGTCGTCCGCGCCGATCCAGGCCCGCGCGCGCAAGCAGAAGCGGCGATAGGTCACCGGTAGGCTGACCCTATGGTCAGTCTCGCGCATCCGTCGAAGGCCGACCTCGCCCTGCTCGGCTCCATGGACCGTTTGGTCAGCCGATTCCTCGAGCACCACGCCGACGGCGACGTCGCCCTCATCCGTCGGGCGGGACTCGCCGCGATCAACGCGCACGAGGGCCAGTTGCGCCGCACCGGCGAGCCCTACGTGACCCACCCGATCGCCGTGGCGGGCATCGTCGCTGACCTCGGCCTCGACGAGATCACCATCACCGCCGCGCTGTTGCACGACGCGGTGGAGGACACCGTCGTGACCAAGGAGTGGCTGGCCAAGGAGTTCGGCGACCAGGTCGCCGCCGTCGTGGACGGCGTGACCAAGCTCGACCGCCTCGAATTCGACTCCAAGGAGGAGCAGCAGGCGGCCACGATCCGCAAGATGTTCATCGCCATGGCCCAGGACTGGCGCGTGCTGTTGATCAAGTTGGCCGACCGCCTGCACAACATGCGCACCATCTCGGTGATGCCGATGAGCCGCCAACGCGCGATTGCCCAGGAGACGCTCGACGTGTACGCGCCCCTGGCCCACCGACTCGGAGTCCAGCAGGTGAAGTGGCAACTCGAGGACCTGAGCTTCGCCACGCTGCACCCCAAGCGCTACGCCGAGATCGAGCAGATGGTCGCCGCCCGAGCGCCCGAGCGCGAGGGCTACGTCAGCGACGTCATGACCACCCTGAGCGCGAAGCTCGACGAGTTCCACATCAAGGGCGACGTCAAGGGGCGGCCGAAGCACCTGTGGAGCATCTACGAGAAGATGGTCATCGGCGGCAAGGAGTTCGACGACATCTTCGACCTCGTGGGCCTGCGGGTGATCGTCGACGAGGAGCGCGACTGCTGGGCCGTGCTCGGCGCGATCCACGCGTTGTGGTCGCCCGTGCAGGGGCGTTTCAAGGACTACATCAACTCGCCCAAGTTCAACCTGTACCAGTCCCTGCACACCACCGTCATCGGCCCACGGGGCAAGTCGGTCGAGGTGCAGGTGCGCACCTACGAGATGCACCGGCGCGCCGAGTTCGGCGTCGCCGCGCACTGGGGCTACAAGGAGGGCGCCTCGTCCAAGGAGGTCGCCTGGATGCAGCGACTCGCCGACGTCGAAGAGGAGGAGGCCGATCCGATCGCCTTCCTCGAGGCGCTCAAACTCGACCTCGGACAGGACGAGGTCTACGTCTTCACGCCCAAGGGTCGTGTGATTCCCCTGATCGAGGGTGCGACGACGATCGACTTCGCCTACGCGGTGCACACCGAGGTGGGACACCACTGCGTGGGGGCGAAGGTCAACGGGCGGCTCGTGCCGCTCGACACGGTCCTGCGATCGGCCGACGTCGTCGAGATCGTGACCTCCAAGAGCGACGCCGCGGGACCGTCGCGCGACTGGCTGGCGATCGCGCAGTCCTCGCGGGCGAAGTCCAAGATCCGCCAGTGGTTCCAACGTGAACGTCGAGAGGACGCCATCGAGGGCGGTCGTGAGGAGCTGACCAAGGCGCTGCGCCGAGAGGGTCTCCCCATCGCCACGTCGCTGTCGTCGAGTGCGCTCGACACGGTCATCAAGGCGATGGGACTCGATGACCGCGATGCGCTCTTCATGGCGATCGACAGCAACCAGATCTCCGCGCTCGCGGTCGTCCAGCGTCTCGACCGCGAGCTGCGCGGCGGGGGCGACGCCGAGCAGATGCCCACGACCGTCACGCGCATGCCGCGCACCAACCGCACCACGCGCCGTTCGGCCGGTGTCTACGTCGAGGGCCTCGACGACGTGATGATCCACCTGGCGCGGTGCTGTTCGCCGGTGCCCGGTGACGCGATCATGGGCTTCATCACCCAGGGCCGTGGCGTCTCGGTGCACCGTGACGACTGCTCGAACGCGGTGGCGCTCGCGCACCGCCTCGGCGAGCGGATCATCGACGTCGAGTGGGACGGGTCCACGGGCGGTCAGTACCGTGCGGTCCTCGAGGTCATGGCCTTCGACCGTTCGCGCCTGCTGCTCGACGTCTCGAAGGTCGTCGCCGAGTACCACCTCAACATCATCTCGTCCAGTTCTTCCACCTCGGGCTCGCGCATCGTTCGAATGGTCTTCGACGTCGAGCTGGCCGACCCCGCCCACCTCAGTAGTCTCTTGGCATCCCTGAAGGGGGTCGACGGGGTCTTTGACGCGTTCCGTCAACTCCCCGGACAGAACAAGACCTCATGAGCGAACCAGTCACCTTTCGAGCCCCCATCGGGACCCACGACGTCCTCGGCCCGGCGTCGGCCGAGTGGGAGGGCGTCATCGCCACGTTCGCGCAGTACGCCTACCGCTTCGGCTTCGAGTTGTGCGTCACGCCGATGTTCGAAGACGTGGGGGTCTTCAACCGCGGCATCGGCGAGCACAGCGAGGTCGCCAAGAAGGAGATGTACGTCTTCTCGGACCGAGGGGACCGCGTCTACGCCCTGCGACCCGAGGGCACCGCACCCGTGGTTCGCGCGTTCATCCAACACAGTCCGAACGTCCCGTGGAAGGCCTGGTACGTCACGCCGGCCTTTCGCTACGAGCGTCCCCAGGCCGGCCGCTACCGCCAGCACCACCAGTTAGGCGTCGAGGCGCTCGGGACCGACGACCCGGCCATCGACGTCGAGGTGATCGCGTTGGCCAGTCGGTTCTTCGGCGCGATCGGCCTGACGAAAGTCCGTCTCCTGATCAACTCGATGGGCCACGACGTCTGTCGCAGCGCCTACGTCGAGTTGCTGCGCGCGCACCTGGGCGCGAACGTCGACGGGCTCTGTGACGAGCACCGCGAGACGTGGAACGAGAATCCGCTGCGCGTGCTCGACTGCAAGCGCGACCCGTGCATCGAGGTCACCAACCGTGGCCCGATGCTGCCCGAGCACGTGTGCGACGACTGCCGAGCCCATTTCGACGCCGTGCGGGCCGGCCTGACGTCGATCGGCATCGAGAGCACCCTCAACGCGCGTCTCGTGCGCGGCTTCGACTACTACACGCGTACGACCTTCGAGTTCGTCGCCGACGCCCTGCCCGGGGCTCAGAACGCCATCGGCGGGGGAGGACGCTACGACAAGCTCGCCGAGCAGCTCGGAGGCAAGCCCACCGGCGGCATCGGCTTCGGATGCGGGATCGAACGCCTGCTGCTCGCGCGCGAGGCCGAGGACGTGGAGCCCGGGACGCTGGTGAAACGCACGCTCGACGCCTTCGTCATCGACACGACGGGTGAGGACGTGGCGACCGTGCTGGTCGACGAGCTGCGGGCGGCGGGCTTCGCGACCGATCGCGCCTACGACGCCCGGTCGATGAAGTCGCAGATGAAGCTGGCCGACAAGTCGGGTGCGCGCGCCGCGGTGCTGGTCGGTCCCCAGGAGCACGCCGACGGCCAGATTACGATTAGAGACCTGCGCAGCGACGACTTCGAGCACGCCCAACAACGGGTCGCCCGAGGCGACGTCGCCAAGGCGCTCACCCAACTACTGACGAAGAGCTGATCATGTCGACCAACCACGAAGCCACGAGCATGCGCGACCTGTTGTGCGCGTCGATCGACGAGGGCCACATCGGCCAGCGTCTGAGCGTGTGCGGGTGGGTCGCCAAGCGACGCGAGCACGGCGAACACCTCGCCTTCCTCGACCTGCGCGACCGTTCGGGGATCGTCCAGGCGGTCGTCGACGGTTCGGTGGACGTGCGCAGCGAGTACGTCGTGCGCGTCACCGGCACCGTCAGCGCCCGTCCCGAGGGGACCGTCAACGAGAAGCTCGCCACGGGTCGTGTCGAGCTGACCGACTGTGAGCTCGAGGTCCTGTCGAGCGCCGAGACGCCGCCCTTCCAGCTCGACGACCGAATCGAGATCGACGAGGCCGTGCGGTTGCGGTACCGGTTCCTCGACCTGCGTCGCGAGCAGATGCAGAGGAACCTGCGCCTGCGCGCACGCGTCAACGCGGCGTTGCGCGCCGCCATGGACGCGCAGGGCTTTTGCGAGGTGGAGACGCCGCTGCTGTGGGCGCCCACGCCCGAGGGCGCGCGCGAGTTCGTCGTGCCGTCGCGGCTGCACCCCGGTGAGTTCTACGTGCTGCCCCAGAGCCCACAGATCGCCAAGCAGCTCTTGATGGTGGGCGGTTTCGACCGGTACTACCAGATCGCTCGATGCCTGCGCGACGAGGACCTGCGCGCGGACCGCCAGTTCGAGTTCACCCAACTGGACCTCGAGGCGAGCTTCGCGAGCCAGGACGACATCGTGCGCTTCGTCTCGCGCGCGGTGCTCGACGCCGCCGAGGTCGCCACGGGCGTGCGCCCCGACGAGATCACCTCGATGACCTGGGCCGAGGCGCTCGACCGCTACGGCACCGACAAGCCCGACCTGCGCTTCGACATGGCGCTCGTGGACCTGTCGGACGTCTTCGCCCAGACCGAGGTCAAGGCGTTCTCGGCGCGGACGGTCAAGGCGATCCGCCTGGCCGACGGGGCCGGACTCTCGCGGGCCAAGCTCGACCAGCTCACCGACCAGGCGAAGTCGCTCGGCGCCAAGGGACTGGCGTGGTTCCGCGTCACGAGTGACGGCCTCGACTCGCCGCTGGCGCGGTTCCTCAGCGACGCCGAGGCCGCCGCCATCGCCGCCGTCGACGGCGCCCAGGTCGGCGACCTGGTGCTGTGCGTGGCCGACGAGCACGCCGAGGCGTGCAAGGTGCTCGGGGCGATTCGCGTGACCCTCGGCTCGCCGCCGGTGAGCGAGGGTCCGCACCGCTACCTCTGGGTCACCGAGTTCCCCCTCTTCGAGGGCATCGACGAGGACGGCAACCTCCAGGCGGCGCACCACCCCTTCACGATGCCGCACCCCGAGGACCTCGACCTGATCGAGACCGACCCGCTGAAGGTCCGCTCCCAGGCCTACGACCTGGTGCTCAACGGCTGGGAGCTCGGCAGCGGATCGGTGCGGATCCACCGCGCGGACATCCAGTCACGGATCTTCGCGGCGCTCGGCATCAGCCAGGAAGAGGCCGAGAACCGGTTCGGCTTCCTGCTCGGCGCCTTCAAGTACGGCGCGCCACCGCACGCGGGCTTCGCCTTCGGCATCGACCGACTGACGGCCATCTTCGCGGGCGTCGAGAACATCCGAGAGGTCATCGCGTACCCCAAGACCCAGTCCGGCACCGACGTCATGACCGGCGCCCCCAAGGCCATCACCGAGCGACAGATACGCGACCTGCGCATCAAGATCGCGCCGAAGGGGTAGCCACGTCGCTCTTCGACGACGCCGCGGCCCAGCGCCTCAGACGCGTGGCGCCGCTGGCGGACGTCCTGCGGCCCACGACGCTCGACGAACTCGTCGGCCATCGGGACCTGGTCGGCCCCGACGGGGCGCTGCGGCGCTTCGTCGAGGCCCGCCAGCTCTCGTCGATGATCCTGTGGGGTCCGGCCGGCTCGGGCAAGACGACCCTGGCGCGCATCCTCGCGACGTCGGCCGGCTACGCCACCGAGAGCCTGTCCGCGGTCACGAGCGGGGTGAAGGACGTGCGCGAGGCGATCGAACGCGCGCGCCGACGACTCGGCGAGCACGACCAGCGCACCGTCTTGTTCATCGACGAGGTGCACCGCTTCAACAAGTCCCAGCAGGACCTGCTCCTGCCGGCCACCGAGACCGGCGAGGTCGTGCTGATCGGCGCGACGACGGAGAACCCGTACTTCGAGGTGAACGCCGCCCTGATGAGCCGCTCGACGCTGTGGCGGCTGTCCAGCCTCGGTCCGCACGACCTGGCGGTTCTGGTGCACCGGGGGTTGGTCCTTCGGGGCGCGACGATCACCGACGACGCGCTCGAAGCCGTCACCGCGACGGCCGACGGCGACGCCCGGGTGGCCCTGACGACCCTCGACACGGCGATCGTCCTCGCGCGCACGGCCGAGCCGCCGAGCGACGAGGTCGGCATCGAGCAGGTGACGCGCGCTCGCGATGGTCGCCTGTACCACCAGAGTCGCGACAGCCACTTCGACCAGATCAGCGCCTTCATCAAGTCGGTGCGCGGCTCAGACCCCGACGCCGCCCTGTTCTGGCTGGTGACGATGCTCGAAGCCGGTGAGAGCCCGCGGTTCCTCGCGCGCCGGCTCGTCATCCTCGCCAGCGAGGACATCGGCCTCGCCGACCCGATGGGGCTCGTCCTCGCCGACGCGGCGGCGCGCACCGTCGAGTTCATCGGCCTGCCCGAGGGACGCCTGACGCTGGCCCACGCGACGGTGGCGTTGTCGCTGATGCCCAAGAGCAACTCGGTCACCCGGGCGCTGGGCGCCTCCACCCGCGCCGTGCAGCAGTCCGGTGCGGTGGACGTTCCCGATCACCTGCGCGGCTCGAACTATCGCGGCGCGGCCGAGCAGGGCTTCGGCGTCGGCTACGTCTACCCCCACGACGCTGAGGGGGGCTGGGTCGCCCAGCAGTACCTGCCCGACGCCCTGGTGGGGTCGGCGTTCTACGAGCCCTCGGACCACGGACGAGAACGCGCGCTCGTCGAGCAGTGGCGGCACCGATTCGACGCTGACAGTGGGGAGACACCACCCCTGCCGGTAGAGTGATTCGTGTGGAAGCCGCCCAACTTCGTTCTATTTTCCTTGATTATTTCGCTGATAACGGCCACACGGTGGTGCCGTCGGCCAGTCTGATCCCGCACGACCCGTCCCTGCTGTTCACCGTCGCGGGCATGGTCCCGTTCAAGCCCTACTTCACCGAAGAGGAGCCGGCCCCGTTCAAACGCGCGGTCTCGGTGCAGAAGTGCTTTCGCACCGGCGACATCGACATCATCGGCACCACCCAGCGACATCTGACGTTCTTCCAGATGCTGGGCAACTTCTCGTTCGGCGACTACTTCAAAGAGGGCGCCATCAAGTACGCGTGGGGGCTCATCACCGAAGGGTTCGGGCTCGACCCGGAGCGACTCTGGGTGACCGTGCACACCTCCGACGACCAGGCCGAAGAGTTGTGGCGCGACCTCATCGGGGTGCGGCCCGAACGGATCCAGCGCCTCGACGAGGACAACTTCTGGGGTATGGGTGACACCGGCCCGTGCGGCCCGTGCTCGGAGATCTTCTTCGACAAGGGTCCCCGGTTCGGCGCCGACGGGGGACCGGCCCTGGGGGGCGAGGACCGGTTCATCGAGTTCTGGAACCTCGTGTTCATGCAGTACGAGAAGGGATCGGGCGGTTCGATGACCGAGTTGCCCAACAAGAACATCGACACCGGTGCCGGCTTCGAACGCGTGCTGTCGATCCTGAACGGCGTGGAGTCGGTGTTCGCCACCGACCTGTTCGCGCCGCTGCTCGAGACGGCGTCGCGGGCGCTCAAGGTGCCCTACGGGACCGACGAGCACGCCGACGTGGCGATCCGTCGCATCGCCGACCACGGCCGGGCCATGACGATGCTCGTCTCCGACGGCGTCCTGCCGTCGAACGAGGGACGCGGCTACGTGCTGCGGCGCATCATCCGACGCGCGGTGCTCGCGGCGCGTCGCGCCGGGTCCGAGGCGCCCCTGGCCGCGTCGCTCGTGGACGCCACCATCGTCAAGGAGGGGGCGACCTACCCGGTGATCGTGAAGGACCGCGACCTGATCGTCGAGGTCCTCGAACGCGAGGAGGCCGGTTTCAGCCGCACCCTGCGCACGGGACTGTCGCTGCTCGAGGAGGCCCGTGACGAGGCCGTCCAGTCGGGCGCGTCGACGTTCTCGGGGGTGACGGCCTTTCGTCTGCACGACACGCACGGTTTTCCGATCGAACTGACCGAGGAGCTCGTGGCCGAGTCGGGGTTGCGCGTGCGCCGAGACGAGTTTGACGTGGCGATGGCGGCCCAGCGCGAGCGGGCCCGCGCCGCCGCGAAGAGCCTGCACCTGGCGGACGAGTCGCAGTACAAGGACCTGCTCGAACGTCACGGCGCCACCGAGTTCGTCGGGCGCGACGTGACGCGCTACAGCGTCGAGACCCAGGTGCTGGCGATCCTGGCCGGTGAGGGCGAGCTCAGCGAGGTCTTCCTCGACTCGACGCCGTTCTACGCCGAGTCCGGCGGCCAGGTGGGCGACACCGGCACGATCGTGACCGAGACCGGCCGATTCGAGGTGTTCGACACCCAGAACGTCGCGGGCGGTCTCTTCGCGCACCGCGGTCGCGCGACTGGCGAGGTCCTGCCCGGCCAGGTGGCCGTGGCGACGATCGACCCCGCGCGCCGCGAAGCGACCCGGCGCAACCACACCGCCACGCACCTCCTGCACGCGGGACTGCGTACCGTGCTCGGCGACCACGTGCGTCAGCAGGGCTCGTACGTCGGACCGGACCGACTGCGCTTCGACTTCTCGCACGGCGCCGGGGTGCGGCCCGAGGAGATGAACGAGATCCTCACGATGGTGAACACCGACGTGGTGACCAACGAGGGCGTGGAGACCGTCCAGACGACCAAGCATGACGCCGAGTCGATGGGCGCGATCGCCTTCTTCGGTGACAAGTACGGCGACCGGGTCCGGGTCGTTCGCGCCGGTTCGCACAGCCTCGAGTTCTGCGGCGGCACGCACGTCGAGCGCCTGGGGGACATCGGCCAGATCCAGGTCGTCTCGGAGTCGTCGATCGGCTCGAACACGCGCCGGATCGAGGCCGTCAGCGCACTGGGCGCCTATCGGCGCAGCCACGAGATGGAGACGACCCTCGGCTCGGTCGCCGCGGTGCTGAAGACCTCGCTCGACGACGTGGTGCCGTCGCTCGAGCGCCTGGTCGATCGCCAGCGAGAGCTCGACAAGGAGCTCGCGTCGATGCGCCAGGCGCAACTGGGCCACCTGGCTGAGCGACTCCACGCCGAGCACGACGGCGACGTGCTGGTGGCGCGCGTCGATGGTTACAGCGGCGACCAGTTGCGTACCCTCGCCCAGGACCTGCAGCGCCGCGGTCGTCGCGCCGTGGTCCTCGCCGGCTCGTTCGACGCCAAGGTCTCGATCGTCGTCGCGTCGGACGAGTCGCTCGACGCCCAGCTCGCCGTCAAGCAGCTCGCGACCTTCGTCGGCGGCGGGGGCGGAGGCTCCGCCCGGGTGGCCCTCGCGGGAGGGCGTGATCCCAGTGGCCTCCCGGCGGCGCTCGCGGCCGCCGCCGCTCTCTAGGAGTGACCATGGCACGACTACTCGGACTCGACCCCGGCACGCGCCGTTGTGGTGTGGCGATCTCGGACTCGGCCCAGACCATGGCCTTTCCCCGCCCCGCCCTGGTCAACGACGACTCGCTGCTGACCTCCTTGGCGCAGGTCGTCGACGACGAAGCGGTGTCGAGCATCGTCATCGGCCGACCCGTCGCCCTGTCGGGTAACGAGACCTCGAGCACGGTCTTCGCCGACGAGGTCTTCTCCGCCGTCACCGCGCGCTTCGCCGACCTCGACGTCGTGCAGTTCGACGAGCGCCTGACGACCCGTCAGGCGCAGCGGTCGCTCACGTCGGCCGGCGTCAAGACCAAGGACCACCGCGAGCGGATCGACAGCGCGGCCGCGGTCGTCATGCTCCAGCACTACCTGGACAGTCACCGTGTTGGCTAGGCCGATCGCCAAGGTCGCGGCGGCGGCGGTCGTCGTCGTGTTCGTCGTGCTCGGTTGGTTCATCCTCCAGGTCGATCCGGTGTTCGCGGGCCACGGCAAGGTGGTGGCGGTCACGGTCAAGCAGGGTGACTCCATGTCGACGATCGCGGCCACCCTGCACCGAGACGGGGTCATCGCCTCGCCGTTGGCCTACCGCGTCTACACGCTGATCGGCGGACCGTCCGTCCTGCCCGGGACCTACGAGATCGCCCAGGGCTCGTCGTTCTCGCACATCGACGCCATCATCGGGAGCCACAACATCGTCAGCGTGACCCCGGGGATGACGCTGCACGAGGTGGCGCTGGACGTGGCGAACGTCATGGGCACCACCTTCGCCGACGGCTTCGTCACGGCGGCGACGAACGCCGTGACGCCGAGCCCCTACGCGCAGGGGAACTCGCTGGAGGGACTGATCGCGGCCGGCACCTACAACGTCACGCCCTTCGAGGCCCCCGGACAGCTCGTGCACCAGATGGTCACGGGCTTCAACGCCTTCGCCGTCGCCCACGGCCTGACCCCGAGCACCACCCTCAACGGACTCGACGCCTACCAGCTCATCACGGCGGCGTCGATCGACGAGAAGGAGGGCTACTACACGATCAACATGCCCAAGGTGGCCCGGGTGATCTACAACCGCCTCGCTCGCGGGGGGCCGTTGCAGATGGACTCGACGGTGCTCTACTACCTCGGCCAGGACGGCGGCACGGTCACGCCCGCGGACCTGCGCCTGACGACGCCGTACAACACGTACCTGCACCTCGGACTGACGCCGACGCCGATCTGCACCATCTCGTCGTACTCGCTCGACGCGGTGCTGCACGCGCCGCCGGGACCGTGGCTCTACTTCACCCTGATCAATCGGGACGGGCAGATGGCCTTTTCGACGACCTTCGCCCAGCAGCTGGCCAACGAGCGATTGGCGGCGTCACGGGGAATCAAGTGAGGTGGCGCCTCGGCGTGGTCGGCCATCCGATCGAGCACTCGTTGTCGCCGGTCCTGCACCAGACCGGTCTGGCGCTGGCGCGCCTCGAGGGTTCCTCTACGCGCGTCGACCTGACGCTCGAGCGCGCCTCTGAGCTGCGGACGATGCTCGAACACCGGTTCGACGCGCTGTCGGTCACGATGCCGCTCAAGTTCATCGCGGGCACCTGCTGTGACGAACTCGACGCCGTGGCCGCTCGGATCGAGTCGGTCAACTCCGTGCTCGTGCGAGATGGACGCGTCTACGGCGCCTCCACCGACGGTGCGGGATTCGTCGACGCCTG
>Ga0075017_100000837_pt1 | contig 17979 bp, 14 predicted proteins | sample AleBraG_ABR_2012_FD_71475 | JGI IMG/M metagenome (GOLD analysis project Ga0075017, IMG submission 71475) | Freshwater sediment microbial communities in response to fracking from Pennsylvania, USA - Alex Branch Run_MetaG_ABR_2012 | ecosystem: Environmental > Aquatic > Freshwater > Creek >... | reverse complement strand
GACAGGGTGCGGAACTGGCGGGACAGGTACGCCGCCGCGCCTTCCTGGACCGCCTCGGCGATCTCCTGCATCTTCTCGGTGCCCTGGCTGGCTGCCAGCACCTCGCGGGCGAGAACCCAGGCGACACCGAGGGCGGCGATGGCCACCAGCCCCACGATGGCGACCAGGGTGAGGTTCCCGCCGGCGACGGTCACGTCGCCCATGGCAGCGGTCAACGACCCGGACATTCAGGCTCCTCGCGAACGTAGAGGGGTCCGCCGACATCCCGTGCAGGAGTGCGAACCCTCGAGTGCGCCGGAGTCTACGCACGACTGTGACCTGGACCACGCCCAGGACCCCGGATCGGGATGCGGCATCGGTCACACCGGGTCGGCTTGCGTCGGGACCGACGGTGGGTGCCGAACCCATGCAACCGCTGTCATACACCGGTGCCCCGATGTCGTCGCCCCTGACGCGGCTCACGACCGCGACGAGCACGGCGCCGCGGCCGGCTACCTCGAGGAGCTCGTGGGCCAGGCGAGGGTGACGACCTCGCCGTGGCTGCGCAGCTCCGGGACGAGCGCGCGGACCAGGGCGAGGGCGACGCCGCCGTCCTCGTCCGGCACGGCTGGGTCGCTGCGGTCGTGCACCTCGACCTCGAAGCCGTGGCCGTCCTCGCGCACCACGACGACGACGTCGTGCCCGAGCCCGGCAGCACTGTGGCGCAGGACCGCGCGGGCCACCGCCTCACCCACCGCGAGCCGGACGTCGTCGACGGCCTCCTCGTCGAGCCCGACCCGTCGGGCCGCGGCCACCGCCACCAGCCGCGCGGTGCGCACGTGCTCGGCCGAGGGCGGGATCGAGAGGGTGGCGGCCGGCACCGCGTCAGCTCGCGACGGCGTCAGCGACGGAGGCATGCAGCGGGATGAGGGCGTCGAGTCCGGTGATGCGGAAGACCTTCGCAACACGGTCGGCCGTGACGACGACGTCGAGCCGGCCATCGGCCTCGCGCACGCGCTTGAGCGTCTTCACGAGCACCGAGAGGCCGGTCGAGTCGAGGAAGTCGACCCGCGAGAGGTCGACGACGAGGTCGGTCCGCCCCTCCGCGGTGAGCCGGCTCAGCTCCGCGTCGAGCTGCGGAGCGGTGTAGACGTCGACCTCGCCGATGGCGACGACGACGACGCGGCCGGACTCCTCGCGGGTGCTGACATCGAGATCCACATCAGCACTCTGGCACAGCGGCACCATCGGCGTCCCGCACACCCCGGCAGGGCAGGATGCACCCGTGCCGACGCCGGATCCTGCGCTGCTGCTGTCGCGGCTCGCCGCGGGGCGCGGCGGGCGGCTGCTGCACGTCGAGCAGGTGCCGGCACGGATCGGGTCCGCTGTCGGCTGGCCGGACTGGGTCGACGCCGGGCTGCGCGACGCCTGGACGCGACGCGGCATCGAGTTCCCGTGGGCGCACCAGGCTGAGGCCGCGGACCTCGCGCACCACGGGCGGCACGTCGTCGTCGCGACCGGGACGGCGTCGGGCAAGTCGCTCGCCTACCTGATGCCCGCCCTCACCGCCGTGGTCGAGGGCTCGCAGGCACCGAACGGCCGCGCTGCCACGGCGCTGTACCTGGCGCCCACGAAGGCTCTCGCCCACGACCAGTGGCGCTCCATCGAGGAGCTCGGCGTCGAGCGGCTGCGGGTGTCGGCCTACGACGGCGACACCCCGGACGAGGAGCGCGCGTGGATCCGCGCCCACGCCGGGTACGTCCTCACCAACCCGGACCTCCTGCACCGCTCGATGCTCCCGGGGCACGAGCGCTGGGCCTCGTTCCTGCGGGCGCTGGAGTACATCGTCGTCGACGAGTGCCACGTCTACCGCGGCGTCTTCGGCTCGCACGTGGCCAACGTGCTGCGCCGGCTGCGGCGCGTGGCCGCGCGCTACGGGTCGACTCCGACGTTCGTGCTCGCGTCGGCGACGTCCGGCGACCCGGCCGCCTCGGCGACCCGGCTCGTCGGTCTCCCGGTCGAGGCGGTGAGCGTCGACGCGTCGCCCCGCGGTGCCACCTCGTTCGCGCTGTGGGAGCCACCGCTCACCGACCACGGCGGGGAGAACGACGCCCCCACCCGGCGCACGGCGACGGCCGAGACCGCCTCGCTGCTCACGGACCTCGTGGTCGAGGGCGTGCGCACGCTGGCCTTCGTGCGCTCGCGGCGAGGGGCGGAGGCCGTGGCCATGACGGCTCGCGACACGCTGGCCGAGGTCGACGCCGAGCTGAGCGACCGCGTGGCGGCCTATCGCGCCGGCTACCTGCCCGAGGAGCGTCGCGCCCTCGAGGACGCGCTGCGCTCCGGCGAGCTGCTCGGCGTCGCGGCGACCAACGCGCTCGAGCTCGGGGTCGACGTGACCGGCCTGGACGCGGTGCTGCTGTGCGGCTGGCCCGGTACCCGCGCCTCGCTGTGGCAGCAAGCAGGGCGCGCGGGCCGGTCCGGCGAGGACGCCCTGGCGATCCTGGTCGCGCGCGACGACCCGCTCGACACCTATCTCGTGCACCATCCCGACGCCGTGTTCGGCGCAGGGGTCGAGGCCACCGTCTGCGACCCGACCAACCCCTACGTGCTCGGCCCGCACCTGTGCGCCGCGGCGGCCGAGCTGCCGCTGACCGATGAGGACCTGCCCGCCTTCGGACCCGCCACGCGCGCAGTGGTCGACTCCCTGGTGGATCGCGGCCTGCTCCGGGCCCGCCCCGGCGGCTGGTTCTGGACGCGGCGCGAACGCGCCAGCAACCTCGCCGACCTGCGCGGCATCGGCGGCGCGATGGTGAAGGTCGTCGAGGACGAGACCGGGCGCATGCTCGGCACCGTCGACCCCGGCGCGGCGCACACGACCGTGCACACCGGCGCGGTCTACGTGCACCAGGGGGCGACGTACGTCGTCGACCTGCTCGACCTCGAGGACTCCGTGGCAGTGGCGCACCGCGAGGACGTCGACTGGACGACGTCGGCGCGCGACACCACCGACATCCGCGTCGTCGACGTGATCGAGCGCCAGGCCTGGGGCGACGCCGAGCTGGTGCACGGCCATGTCGAGGTGACGAACCAGGTCGTCGCGTACCTCAAGCGGCGCTACCTCACCGGCGCCGTGATCGGCGAGGAGCCGCTCGACCTCCCGCCGAGGCACCTGCGCACCCAGGCCGTGTGGTGGACGGTGTCGACCGAGCAGCTGGCGGCCGCGGGCCTGCGCGACGTCGAGGTCCCGGGCGCCGCCCACGCCGCCGAGCACGCGTCGATCGGGCTGCTGCCGCTCGTCGCCACCTGCGACCGCTGGGACATCGGCGGGGTGTCGACGGCGCTACACGAGGACACCGGACGCATGACGGTGTTCGTGTACGACGGCCATCCGGGCGGTGCCGGCTTCGCCGAGCGCGGCTACGCCGAGGCGCGAACCTGGCTCACCGCGACGCGCGACACGATCGCCGTCTGCGAGTGCCCCGACGGCTGCCCGAGCTGCGTGCAGAGCCCCAAGTGCGGCAACGGCAACAACCCGCTCGACAAGGCCGGCGCCGTGCGGTTGCTCGACGTCCTGCTCTCCGGCGCCCCCGACCCGGACGCGCGGACGCACGCATGACCGTGCTGCGCGACGAGGTGGCCGGCGTGGTGCTCGCAGCCGGGGCCGGCACCCGGCTGCGGCCGTTGACCCTGGAACGTCCGAAGGCGATGTGCCCCGTGGGCAACCGGCCGCTCGTCGACCGGGCGCTCGACCGCGTGACGCCGCACGTCGGGTCGGTGGCGGTGAATGCGCACGGGTCGCAGCCGATGCTCGCCGCGCACCTCGAGGGACGCGTGCACCTCTCGGTCGAGGAGGGCCAGCGGCTCGGGACGGCGGGAGCGCTCGGCCGGCTGGCACCGTGGATCGGCGGCCGCCACGTGCTCGTGCACAACGCCGACGCGTTCCTCGACAGCGACCTCGACGAGCTGCTCGAGGGCTGGACCGGCGAGCACCCGCGCCTGCTGGTGCGCCACGAGGCGGGGCGAAGCGACTTCGGGACGGCGCGGTTCCTCGGCGCCAGCCTGCTGCCGGCACGGCTGGTCGGCCTGATGCCCGACGCGCCCGCCGGCCTCTACCGCCTGGTGTGGGAACCGGCCTTCGCCGACGGCAGCCTCGAGCTGGTCGAGGCCCGCGGCACATCGATCGACTGCGGCACCGCGGCCGACTACCTGCGCGCCAACCTGCACGTGTCCGGCGGTGCGAACGTGGTGGCGGACGACGCCGTGGTCGAGGGCTCGATCACCCGCTGCGTGGTCTGGCCCGGCGCCCGCGTGCATGCGGACGAGACGCTCGTGGAAGTGGTCCGCACGCCGCTCGTCACGGTGAGCGGCGCGGCGCCGGGCTGACGTCGTCGCGGCATCGGTCGGCGCGACTGCGACCCTCAGCGGGGGCCCGCCGGCGCGGAGACGGTCAGCTCCACGGAGCCGGCGAGCAGCCCGGCGAGCCACCGGGACGATCCACAGCCCGCACGTCGCCGAGGCCCCGGCGGAGCTCCCTGGGACGACACGGGACGGCGATCGGCTCCGGGCCGCCCGAGCCGACGCCGACGGGGTCCGCGCGCCGCACGCCCGCCTACCATCGAGGCATGACCCGCAGCGCCGCGTTCTTCGACCTCGACAAGACGATCCTCGCCAAGTCGAGCTCGCTGGCGTTCGCCCGGCCGTTCTACAAGGGCGGCCTGCTCGGCCGCGCCGACGTGCTCAAGAGCGCCTACGCGCAGTTCACCTACCTGTCCTCCGGAGCGGACCACGACCAGATGGAGACGATGCGGCACTACATGTCCGAGCTCGTGAAGGGCTGGGACGTCGAGACGGTGCGCCAGATCGTGGCCGAGACCCTCGACGAGATCGTCGACCCCTTCGTCTACGAGGAGGCCGTCGACCTCATCGAGGAGCACAAGGAGGCCGGCCGCGACGTCATCATCATCAGCTCGTCGGGCACCGAGGTCGTCGAGCCGATCGGTGAGCGGCTCGGGGTCGACCGCGCCATCGGCACGCAGGTCGAGATCGTCGAGGGCCGGTACACCGGCGAGATCCTCTTCTACGCCTACGGTGAGGGGAAGGCCGAGGCGATGCGCGCCCTGGCGACCGAGAACGGCTACGACCTCGCCGACTGCTACGCCTACACCGACTCGATGACGGACCTTCCGATGCTCGAGATCGTCGGGCACCCTGTCTGTGTCAACCCGGACGCCGCCCTGCGCAGGACGGCGGTCGAGCACGGCTGGCCGGTGGTCGACTTCGCCCGGCCAGTGGCGATGCCGACCGTGCGCCAGCGCATCGCCGGCGTCAACACGCCCGACAACCGCCGCAACGCCCTCATGGCCGGGGCGGCGACCGTCGCCCTCGGCCTGGCCTGGTACGCAGGTCGTCGTCGAGGCACCTCCTAGGAGCCCCCCGTGCCCGGAGCGCAGCGCGGCGGCCCGACCGCCGGGCACCGCCCCGGCTCCACGGCGTACCGGCTCGACGACCACCTCGACGGACGGCTCGACCTCGACGACCTCGACGCCCCCCTCGACCTCGACGTCATCGGCACCGACGACGACCGGCTGCTGCTCTCCGAGCACTGGCACCGGCTGCTCGAGTCCACCGGGGTCGGACCGTTCCTGGGCCGGCACCGCGTGCCGGTCGTCGCCACGGTGCTCGTCACCGCACTCCTCCTCGCCGCCGGCGCCCAGTGGTGGATGTCGCGACCCGTGCCCCTCCCGGACGCACCGCTGCTGCTGGTGAAGACGAGCGGGCCGGACTCGACGCAGGTCGCCGTCGACCCGGGTGCGGACGGCTCAGCCGCCCTCACGCTGTCGGTCGCCGTCGCGTCGGTGGAACGGAGCGGCGTCGTCGTGACGCTGCTCGGCCTCACGGGACCCGGGCTCACGCCGGTGAACGGCGAGGGGTCCGTGGTCGACACGTCGGTGACCGACACCGTCGCGAACGTCCACGCCTCGCTCGACTGCGCGGCACCCGCCTCGTCGGCGGCGGCCATCGACGCCACCGGCACGGACTTCCACGTGCTCGTCAGCCGTACCGCTCCCGAGGGCGAGTCCCGGCGCGACGAGATCCGGCTCGTCGGAGGGCAGCGCCTCGCCCAGGTCGTGCGCACGATCTGCCTGCAAGCCGTGGCTGACCGAGATCTGCACGTGACGTCGGTGACCGCAGCAGCCCTCCCCGGCGTGGCCGCCGCCGACGTGACCGTGGTGACCGCCAACGACGGGTCCCGCACCTGGTCCGCTCTGCGCGCATCGACCCAGGCCCTCCCGTGGATCGTCAACCGGCGACCCGCGGTGGACCTCCCGCCCGCAGGAGCGGCCGCGCTCCGGGTGCGGCTGTGGCTGCAGGACTGCGCGAACCCGTCGGCGGCGCTGCGTGACGGACTTCTCCTGCGCACGGCCGACCCCGCCGACGACGCCGCCACGATGTCCGCGGACGACGAGGGCAACACGATCCGCCTGCGGCTCTCGGCCGCCGAGCTCAGCGGGGTCGAGCGTGCGTTCGCCGCCCTGTGCGCCACGCCCGCCCCCACGGCCGTGGTGCGGGAGGCGATCGTCCACCACGGCGGCTCGGACTCCTCCGCCGGCACGCTGCAGCTGACGCTCCGCGTGAGCAGTCGTGGTGCCGCGCTCATGGAGGTCGACCAGGGCACCGACACCGCCGGCGGCCAGCTCTCGACGTTGGACGCCCCCGTGCATCTCGACCACGGCCTCGGCACCCTGCACGCCGCGTGGACGCTCCCACGCTGCACGGACCTCATCGCCGCCGGCGTCCCGCGGTTCTCGGTGAACCTCGTGAGCCCGGACGAGTCCGGGGGCCGGCGGCGGCCCTACCTCATGAGCATCGGCGGCGACGAGCTGACCGTGGCGCTCTCCCGCGTCTGCGGCGCTGCTGTGAGCTCGCTGGTCGGATGAGTCCCGTCGTCCGGGTGCCGGATCGGCACGGCGCCGTTAGCGTCGGGCGATGACCGACGACGGCAGGCTCGAGCTCGACGACGACGGCGCCATCGTCGACCGCTCCGGTGCCCCGTCGAGCGTGGTCGACCTGGCGGACCTCCACGCCACCGAGGCGCTCTCGCCCACCGCGCTCGACTCCTGGGCCGCCCGCTCGGCCGGTCCGTGGGTCAGGGCGCACCGCCGACCGGTCGCCGCCGCCACCGCCACGACGCTCGTGCTCGCTCTCGGGGCCGCGTGGTGGACCACGCGTCCGGCACCGCCCGCCGAGCCGCCCGCGCTCATCCTGGCCAACGCGCCGGTGGTGGGCGCCGACCTCGGCGGTCCCCGGATCACCGGCGACGGTGCGGTCTCGGTCGCGTACGCCGCGCGCGCACGGACCGGGCTGCGCGACGTCGCCGTCCTCGGCATCCGCGGCCCGGGCCTCACCCCAGCAGGGGTGGAGGCCGGCGCCGACTCGGTCGCGGCCAACCAGCTCACCTTCGTGCAGCTCGGTGCCCGGCTCGACTGCTCCGACCCGGCGCTGGCGACCGCGACGCCGTCGTCCTACGGCCTGCTCGTGCGCGCGGACTCGGACTCGGGGTCCGGCCCGCAGCGGCTGCAGCCCTTCGACTCCTCGACCACGGCGCTCGACATCGCCGTGCGCGACGCCTGCCTCGCCACCGACCTCCCCCCGAAGGTCTCCGTCATCGGTGGCGAGGTGACCGGTTCGGCCGGCTCGTCGCTGGTCGACCTGCGCCTGACGGTCCGCAACAGCAGCGACGTCGCGCTCTCCGTCACCACCGACCGCAGCCCCAGCACCTCCGTGGAGACCGACCTGTCGCCGACCGTCGTGGTCGCGCCGCACGCCAGCGCGGTGGTGCCGACCCGGATGCTGGTGCACGACTGCGGAGCATCGTCGAGCCCGCCGTCGTTGCTCGACCTGCCGGGCGCCGTCGTCGGGCCGGGCTCCGCGGCCCCGGACGCCCAGGCGGGCATCACCGTGCGGCTCGGGCTCGGCGACCGGTGGACGAAGGTGTCCTACGCCCTGCCGTGGTCGGTGTCCGACCTCGCGCAGAGGCTCGCCGCGACCGCGTGCGCCGACCCGCCGAGCGTGCGCGCGCGTCTCGTCGACGTCGCAGGCTCGCGCAGCATCGACGGCAGCTGGCTGGTCACGGGCACCTACGACGTCCGCACGTCCGGCATCGGCATCACCCTGGGTCGCGAGCACCTCACCGGGGCCGCGGCCCCGGACTCGACGCTCGCGACGACCGACTCGCTGGTCCCCGGCGTGCACTGGGTGCTGGCGCCCACGCAGCTCGACGGCGGCGCCGGGCGGCTCCCCGTCACCTTCAGCGGCACCAGCTGCGACGACCGCGACCGCGGGGTGCCGACGTCGATGGCCCTGAGCGTCACCGCAGCCTCACGCTTCGTCTACCCGTTCGAGCTGCCGATCGACCCGGCCGTGCTGCGCCGCGCCGTCGACGCCGCGTGCTCCCGCGCGTCGGTGGTGTCGATCCCGGGCTGGGGCGAGGTCACGCCCGGCGCGACTCCGGCCGCCTGACGGCGCGCGTCACGGGCGGGCGTGCGACGGACGCCGCCCACGTCGGTGCCGTCGCACTCTCGGGGACCGTCGTGGTCGCGCCGTCGGCCAGCCGCTACCGGGTCGCCGGCGGCGAAGACGGTGGTCGCGCTCTGGGCTCCGCGCCCTCGACCAGCATCGCGGTCGACACGACCGGCAGCCGGGTCCGCTCCAGCAACGGTTCCGTGCAGCCGTCCGACGTCGTGAACGGCGGGCCGCCCCACCGTGGCGCTCACCGTGTCGGCGAACGGCACGACCTGCCTTCGCCACGGTCGAGAGCGGGCCGGTCCTGACCGCGGCGACCTCGAGCGCCGGTCCCAGCCTGCCGCGCAGCGACCTGCCGGGCTTGGGCTGCCGCCTCGACGGGGCCGGCTCAGCCGCGCGCTTCCCCCGGTCGGCACCGCCTACGCTGCCCGGATGGGGGACCTGGACGGCGACGGACGCCTCGAGCTCGACGACCTCGGGGCGGTCATCGAGCGCGCATCCTCCCTGCACGCCCCGCCGCCCGAGGACGTGCTGGCCGGCCACGACGCCCGCACCTGGGGCGAGCGCCTCGAGTCCGCCGGCGTCACCCCGTGGCTGCGTCGCCACCGCGTGGCTCTCGCCGTCGGCTGCGTCGCGGTGCTCGCGGCCGGCGCCCTCGTCACGGGCTGGCAGCGCAGCCGGCCGCCCCCGCTCGACCCGACCCCGGCGGCGTCGGTCGAGGACGCCGCCATCCCGCAGTACAGCGGCAGCGGCGTCTTCCAGCTCGAGTCCGACACCCTGGTCTCGGCGTACCTCACCACCCACCAGCGCCCCGGGACGACGTCGACGGTGCTGGGCATCGCGGGTCCGGGCATCCGGGCGAGCACCATCCGCGGCGTTGCCGAGGGAGAGGCGCCGCTGCAGGACGGCGCCCGCGAGGTCGAGGCGACCATCGGCTGCGACGGCCCGGACGCGATGGTGCCGAACCCCGACGACTTCCACGTGCTGCTGTCCCAGTCCGATGCCTACGGCCGCACCACGCAGGTCCAGGTGCCCGCGCCGACCTCGTCCGCGACGCAGTGGGCGCAGAACGTGCAGCAGATCTGCCTGCAGAGGCTGCTGCCGACCGCGGTCACGGCGACGTCGCAGAAGGTGTCCACCGACCTGTCCCACCGCACCGTGACCGTCGACCTCGCGCTGCGCAACACCTCGACCCGCTCCCTCACGATCGGCGTGGGCGGCGGCAACGGCCAGGCGCAGTACGTCCCGTCCTCGCTGCTGGCCCTCGCCGCGGGAGCGACGGGGACGATCACCTACTCCCAGCGGGTCATCGACTGCTCGGTCGGCCACTTCGACACCGCCTCCCTGACCGCACCGGACGGCCGCAGCGCCGGCGGGGTCGAGGGCGCCAACCTCTACGCCTCGCTGGACGAGGCGACCACCGGGTTCTCCGCGACCCTCACCGTCGCGTGGACGCCTGCGGTGGCGGCGACGACGAGGTCGGCTTACCGCGCGGTCTGCGCCGGCGTGCCTGCGACCACGGCGCGCGCCAGGTCGGCGCGCCGGTCGCCGGTCGACCCGAGCCGTGAGTTCGCGACCGGCGGCGACGCGTCTCTCGTCGCGCTGCGCATGACGGTCGACGTCGCGACCACGGCCGCCCGCGTCGTCGTGGGGGACACGACCCCGACCGAGGACCTGCTCAACGGAACGACCCCGACGATCACGTCGGGCGCCGCCCCGGTGAGCCGGGGGCACGCGCTGGTGACGGTCGACTGGCTGGTCGGCTGCGGCGGCGTGAGTCCGCCGCCGACCCTCGCGCTGACGGTCGGGAAGGGCGCACGCACGTGGCCGCTGCACGCCACCGTCAACCAGCGCGCCCTCACCGCGGCCTACGTCGCGGCCTGCCCCCTGCTGCTCCCGAGCGAGCTCGCCGACAACGGCTGGGAAGCACTGCGCCCTGCCCCTTGATCACCGCAAAGTCAAGGGGCGAGAGGACTTCCGCCGACGGCCGGACCGGAGTACACCTGGAACCAAGCTCCCTCCGGGGAGGTGGAACTCACGGAAGGGCACCGGAGAGCACCACCACGAACAGAGCACGGGAACCCCGGGCACCCACGCGGCGGAGCACCCTCGTAACGGGAGTCACGGCCGGGGCAGCTTCGCGCCCCCGTCCGGACGTATCACGCCAGCGCACTGCTCACCCGGTGGCCCGTGCCCGCAGACGGAGCCCCGTCCTCGACGGGGCTCCGTCCGTGCCTCCGTCCGTGCCTGCGCCCGCCTCCGCCGCACCCGTCGCCGTGCTCAGCCGAGGGCGGCGAGGATGCGGCGCGACTCGTCGGCGCCGACGCGGACCGTGTCGGCGTGCAGGACGAGCCAGCGCGCGACACCGTCAGGAGTGCCGGTCGCATACGCGCGCAGGGCCTCGGAGTACGCCGACCGGCCGGCGGCGAACAGCCCCGCCTCGGGCACGGTGACACCGTCGGGGTCGACGCCGCGCGAGGCGAGAACAAGCCGGGTCGTCGCGCGCGCGACCAGACCCGACCCCCACCCGAACGGCCGGGTGACCGCCACCTCGGCGTGCGCGACGCCGGCGACGACGAGAGCCGGTGCCGAGGTCGGTCGGGTGAGCGTCGATGCCAACGACGTCATGCGCCGGGAGGCGTCGGACGCCGACGGCGGGTCCCGCAGCACGAGCGGGTCGTCGACGGTCTCGGTCGTGCGCAGACGGCCACGCTCGTCGTCGGGCACGAAGCCGACGGATGCGATCGCGTGCAGGTGCGACAGCACCTGGAGCGGGGCGCGGTCGACGAGCTCGACCTGTCGCGGGATCTCCGCCTGCACGGCCAGCGCAGCAGCGACGACGCGGCCGATCGGCGAGCCGTCGAGGGCGTCGCCCGAGACGAGTGCGTCCGGTCGCACCTCCGCCCCGTCGATCGCCGCCGACGCCCAGGCACCGCGCACCCGCGACGCGGCGACGACGTTGGCCACCTTCGCCCGTACACCCCTGTCCCAGAGCACGCCGTCCACCGAGGCGCGGGCGCGCGCGACAGCCTCCGCCACGCCCGGGAGGTCGAGCAGTGGGGCCAGGACGTCGGTGGGCACGGCGTCACGCTACGAGGACGGGGATCGGGCGACGCCGCTGGGGCGCGTCCGTCGACCCGAGAGCACCGTCCGGGGACGGCAGCGACGCTACGGTCGCGGCATGACCTCGTGGGCGATCGTCGCGACCGCCGCGGCGGCCGTGCTGGTCCTCGGGCTCGCGTGGTGGCTCCTGCGACGTCGCGACCTCGGCAGCGAGGCCGACCGCGCCACCTTCGCCACGCTGCACACGGCGTCGCTCGCCGCCCCCGCACTGCGCGAGGGCCTGACCCGCGATGCCGCGACGTCCTCCGCGCGCCACCTGCGCACCCTGCTCGGCTCGCGCGGCGTGGCGCTGACCGACACCGAGCGCGTCCTGGCCGCGGAGGGGCCGGGTTCGGAGCTGCTCGAGATGGCGAGCGTGTCCTCCGTGCTCAGCACCGGCCGGTCGGTCGTGTCCCCGTCGGCGGCCGGCGCCGCCCCCGGTCCACGGTTCGTGGTCGCGCCGCTCGTGGTCGACGACCGCGTGGTGGGCACCCTCGTCGCCGTGTCCGACGACCCGACCGCGGTCCTCGCCCGCGCCACCACCGAGGTGGCCCGCTGGGTGTCCTCGCAGATCGAGCTCGCCGAGCTCGACGCGTCGCGCGCACGGCTCGCCGAGGCGGAGGTCCGGGCGCTCCGGGCGCAGATCTCGCCGCACTTCATCTACAACGCGCTCACGGCGATCGCGTCCTACGTCCGCACCGATCCCGAGCACGCGCGCGAGCTGCTCCTGGAGTTCGCCGACTTCACCCGCTACTCGTTCCGGCGTCACGGCGACTTCACCACCCTCGCCGAGGAGCTCCGCTCGATCGACCGCTACCTGACCCTCGAGCGAGCGAGGTTCGGCGACCGCCTGCAGGTGACGGTGCGCGTGGCGCCGGAGGTGCTGCCCGTCGCGGTGCCCTACCTGTGCCTGCAGCCGCTGGTGGAGAACGCGGTCCGCCACGGGCTCGAAGGTCGGGCCGGGCCCGGTCGCATCACGATCGTGGCCGAGGACGCGGGGGCCGACTGCACGATCTCGGTCGAGGACGACGGGATCGGCGCGGATCCCGAGCAGATCCGCCTCGCCATGGTCGGCGAGGGCGACAGCGACTCGATCGGCGTCGGCAACGTCGACGAGCGGATGCGCAGCGTGTTCGGCGACGAGTACGGCCTCGTGGTCGAGACTGGCCCCGGGCTCGGCACCAAGGTGTCGATGCGCGTCCCGAAGTTCGCACCGGGGGTGCACGCATGAGCGAGGAGCGCGACGGGGCACGAGGGCTGTGCGTGCTCGCCGTCGACGACGAGGCACCGGCCCGGGCCGAGCTCGCCTTCCTGCTCGGCCGCGACCCGCGCATCGCCACCGTCCTCACCGCGGCCGACGGCGCCGCGGCGCTGCGGACGCTGGAGACGACGCTGGTCGACGCCCTGTTCGTCGACATCCGCATGCCCGGTCTCGACGGCCTCGACCTCGCGCGCATCCTGCGCCGCTTCGCCACGCCGCCGTCCGTCGTGTTCGTCTCGGCGTACGACTCCCACGCTGTCGAGGCCTTCGACCTGCGCGCCGTCGACTACGTGATGAAGCCGGTGCGCGAGGAGCGGCTCAGCGACGCGGTGGCGCGGGTCGTCGAGTCGCGCGGACGGGGGCCCTCGAGCGTGCCGGCCGCGGCGGCGCCGGACGAGGGAGACGACGAGACGATCGCCGTCGAGCTCGGCGGGGTGACGCGCTTCGTGCAGCGCTCCGACGTCCGCTACGTCGAGGCGCACGGCGACTACGCGCGACTCGTCACGGCCGACGGCCGGCACCTCGTGCGGGTGTCGCTCGCGCACCTCGAGGAGGAGTGGGCCGACGCCGGGTTCGTCCGGATCCACCGGCGCTGGCTCGTCGCGCTGCGCGCCATCGACGAGGTCCGCACCGACGTCGGGCGGATGAGCCTGCGGGTCGGCGACGCCGTGCTGCCGGTGTCGCGACGGCACACCCGGGAGCTGCGCGACCGGCTCGTGCGCAGCGCGCGACCGGGCCGGTGAGATCACCGTGAGCACTCCTGACCGACCGGCCAAGCGCGTCACGGTGGTGCACCCGCGCACCGCGGCCGCGCGCACCGCGGCCAGGCGCGGGGTGCGACGCGACGTGCGCGAGCAGACCGAGCTCGGCGTCACCATGCTCACCTCGCTTCGCCGCACGCAGCTGCGCCTGGCCGTGCTCGTGGTCCTCGGGGTCACCGTCGTCGTCATCGGGATCCCCTTGGTGTTCCTCGCCTTCCCGGCGGTGCGCGAAGGCCGGGTGGGCGGGCTCGCCGTCGGCTGGTTCGTCCTCGGCGTCGCCGTGTTCCCGGCGATCTGCGGTGCGGGCTGGGCCTACGTCCGGCACGCCGAACGCAACGAGGCCGCGTTCGTCGACCTCGTCGAGCGGTCGTGACATGACGGGCTCGTGGTGGCCCGTCGCGGCCGTGGTCGCCGTCGTCGTCGCGACCGTCGTCATCGGCACCTTCGGCGTCCGTGTCTCCCGGACGACGTCGGACTTCCTCGTGGCGTCCCGCTCGGTGAGCCCTTTCCTCAACGCGTCCGCGATCGGCGGCGAGTACCTGTCGGCGGCGTCGTTCCTCGGCATCGCCGGCCTCGTGCTCACCTACGGCGTCGACATGCTGTGGTTCCCGGTCGGGTACACCGTCGGCTACCTGGTCCTGCTCGTGCTGGTCGCCGCACCCCTGCGGCGGTCCGGTGCCTACACGCTGCCGGACTTCGCGCAGATGCGGCTCGGATCGCTTCGGCTCAGGCGGGTCTCGTCGGTCCTCGTGGTGCTCATCGGCTGGCTCTACCTGCTGCCTCAGCTGCAGGGCGCCGGCATCACCCTGCACGCGCTCACCGGGGCACCGCAGTGGGTGGGGGCGATCGTCGTCGCGGTCGTGGTCGGCGTGACGGTCGCGGCCGGCGGCATGCGGTCCATCACGGTGGTGCAGGCGTTCCAGTACTGGCTCAAGCTCGTCGCCATCGCGCTGCCCGCGATCCTGCTCGTCGCCGCCTGGTTCCATCGCGGCGCCCCCGTGTTCGCCTCGGGCGACTGGGGAACGCCGCTGTCCGGCTTCGGCGGCCGCGAGTACCCGCTCTACGCGACGTACTCCATCGTGCTCGCGACGTTCCTGGGCACGATGGGACTCCCGCATGTCCTCGTCCGCTTCTACACGAACCCGGACGGCCGCGCGGCACGACGCACGACGCTCTCCGTGCTCGGCCTGCTCAGCGTCTTCTACCTGTTCCCCCCGATCTTCGGTGCGCTCGGCCGGGTCTACACACCCGAGCTGGCCGGGACACCGGCCGCCGACACCGTCGTGCTCGTGCTGCCCGGCCGGGTGTTCGGCGGCTGGCTCGGCGAGGCGCTGTCCGCGCTCGTCGCCGCCGGCGCGTTCGCGGCCTTCCTGTCGACGGCCAGCGGGCTGTCGGTGTCGGTCGCCGGAGTGCTGAGCCAGGACGTCCTCACCCACGACCGGCGTCTCGGGGACGGCGTACGACGCTTCCGCATCGCCACGGCGCTCGCGATCGCGGTGCCGTTCCTGCTCGCGCTCGGCGCGGCTCGCGCCGACCTGGCCGAGACCGTGACGCTCGCCTTCGCGGTCGCGGCGTCGACGTTCTGCCCGCTCCTGGTGCTGGGCATCTGGTGGCCCCGCCTCACCGTGCGCGGAGCGACCGCCGCCCTCCTCGTGGGCGGCAGTGCCGCGTTCGGCGCGGTGGTGCTGGTGCTGACCCTCGGTCCGTTCACGGGCTTCGCGGGAGCGCTGCTCGAGCAGCCCGCCGCGTGGACGGTGCCGCTGGCCTTCGGCACGGCGGTCGTGGTGTCGCTGCGCACCAGCGACCGCGTGCCACGGACCACGCCGTCGGCCATGGTCCGGCTGCACAGCCCCGAGGAGCTCGAGGCGACCCGGTAGGTCCACGCCCGCCGGACCGACGGCGGGGCGGCATGCTGCCGTCATGCGCCGGTCGCCGGGCGTCACACACGGGCGGTGCGACCGACCGTTCGGCGTGAGACGAGGTCGCTTCGGCGCAGTCAGGGCAGGCCCGCGGCCCCGCCCGCCGCGCGCCGGACCCCGTCAGGCGCAGGGGATCCCCGGCCTCTTCCCGTCCTCTCCCCCACGCACCTACGGTCGCGCCATCCCGCACCACCGGCCCCGAGCACGGAGGACCCGACCATGGCCACCGCCGTCGAGCACGCCCCCACCGTCGTCACTCCCCCCGCGCCAGCGGCGGAGTCCGCGTCCGTCGCCGACCCCGGCCCCCTCGGGCTCGCGGCGTTCGCCCTCACCACGTTCGTGCTGAGCACGTTCAACGCGGGCATCCTCCCCAAGACGGTCGAGGCGGTCGTCCTGCCCATCGCGCTGTTCTACGGCGGGTTCGCCCAGCTGCTCGCCGGCATGTGGGAGTTCAAGAAGGGCAACACGTTCGGCGCGCTCGCCTTCACCTCCTACGGCGCCTTCTGGCTGTCGTTCGCGGCGCTGGTCAAGTTCATCGCCGGCGACCTGCCCGCCGCCGACGCCGAGAAGGGCATCGGCGTCTTCCTGCTCGCCTGGACGATCTTCACCCTCTACATGACCCTCGCCGCCCTGCGCACCAACCCGCTCCTGATCGCGGTGTTCGTAACGCTGTCGCTGACGTTCATCGCGCTCACCGTCGGTGCCTTCGCCGGCAACTCCTCCATCACCCACCTCGGCGGCTACCTCGGCCTGCTGACCGCCTTCGAGGCCTGGTACGCGTCCGCGGCCGGCGTGACGGCGTCCACGTTCGGCCACCCGATCCTGCCCACCGGCAGCCGCTGACCGACCGGTCCCCGGTGCCCCGGGGTCGCGCGCCAGGTCGCCGACCCCGGGACACCGACCGAGCACGTGCCGCGGGATGCGACCCCCGCGCCCCTCTGCCTGCGGTAGAAACGAACCCCGATCCCCGGGCACCTGCCACCACCGGGCCCGTGCCACCACCCGAAGGAGCGACGTGAGCCACGACGCCATCGAGAACCTCTCGCACGAGGACCGGGCCTTCCCACCGTCGGCGCAGTTCGCCGCTACGGCCAACGCCGACGCCGCCCTCTACGACGAGGCGGCGGCCGATCGGGTCGCCTTCTGGGAGAGGCAGGCCCGCGAGCTCCAGTGGGAGACGCCGTGGCACACCGCGCTCGACTGGTCCGAGGCGCCGTTCGTGAAGTGGTTCGACGGCGGGAAGCTCAACGTCGCGGTCAACTGCGTCGACCGGCACGTCGCGGCCGGGCACGGCGACCAGGTCGCATACCACTTCGAGGGCGAGCCGGGCGACACCCGCGACATCACCTACACCGAGCTGCTCACCGAGGTCTCGAAGGCGGCCAACGCGCTGGAGTCGCTGGGCGTGCAGGCCGGCGACCGCGTGGCCATCTACCTGCCGATGATCCCGGAGGCGGCCGTCGCGATGCTGGCCTGCGCGCGCGTCGGCGCGGTGCACTCCGTCGTGTTCGGCGGGTTCTCCGCCGAGGCGCTCCGCTCGCGCATCGAGGACGCCGAGGCGGTGCTCGTCATCACCAGCGACGGCGGCAACCGCAAGGGCAAGCCGATGGCGCTCAAGCCCGCGGTGGACGAGGCGGTCGCGGCGTCGCCGTCGGTGAAGAACGTGCTCGTGGTCAAGCGCACGGGCCAGGAGGTCGACTGGACCGACAAGGACGTCTGGTGGCACGACCTCGTCGACGCACAGCCGACGACCCATGCGGCCCAAGGGTTCGACGCCGAGCACCCGCTGTTCATCCTCTACACGTCGGGCACCACGGGCAAGCCCAAGGGCATCCTGCACACGACCGGCGGCTACCTCACGCAGGTCACCTACACCCACCGCAACGTCTTCGACCTCAAGCCCGACACCGACGTCTTCTGGTGCACCGCCGACATCGGCTGGGTCACCGGGCACTCCTACGTCGTCTACGGCCCGCTCGCGAACCGCGCGACGAGCCTCATGTACGAAGGCACCCCCGACTCCCCGCACAACGGCCGCTGGTGGGAGCTGATCGAGAAGTACGGCGTCACGATCCTCTACACCGCGCCGACCGCGATCCGCACGTTCATGAAGTGGGGCGACGACATCCCCCACGGGTTCGACATGAGCTCGCTGCGCGTGCTCGGCTCGGTGGGCGAGCCGATCAACCCCGAGGCGTGGATGTGGTACCGCAGGGTCATCGGTGGCGACCGCTGCCCGATCGTCGACACCTGGTGGCAGACCGAGACCGGCGCGATCATGATCAGCCCGCTGCCCGGCGTCACCGCCACCAAGCCGGGGTCGGCGATGGGACCGCTGCCGGGCATCGGTGCCGATGTCGTCGACGACGAGGCGCACCCCGTCGGCAACGGCGGCGGCGGCTACCTCGTGCTCACCGAGCCGTGGCCGTCG
>Ga0075017_100000836_pt1 | contig 17982 bp, 17 predicted proteins | sample AleBraG_ABR_2012_FD_71475 | JGI IMG/M metagenome (GOLD analysis project Ga0075017, IMG submission 71475) | Freshwater sediment microbial communities in response to fracking from Pennsylvania, USA - Alex Branch Run_MetaG_ABR_2012 | ecosystem: Environmental > Aquatic > Freshwater > Creek >... | reverse complement strand
GTTGTCGCCGACGTAGTTCATCGTGCCGGTGGCGCCACGCACGAAGGGCTGCACGGTCGAGGAATAGCCGGCGAACAGGTAGGCGCCCGACGCATCCTGGCGGTTGGCGATGCCCTGGAGCTGCTGTTCGAGTCCGTGGATGTTGGTCGCGATCGACTTCAGGTCGCTGGTATTGTTCGAGCCGCTGTTGGCCTGCACGACCAGGTCGCGGATCGACTGCAGTGTGGTGGTCGAATCGGACAGCGCCTGTTCCTGCAGCGTCAGCCGCGTGGTCACATTCTGCCCATTGCTGATGAATTGCTGGTACTGCGCCTGGGTATCGTTGAGCTGCAGCAGCTGCACGGCCGCTACCGGATCGTCGGCGGGCGTCTGGACGCGCAGGCCGGTCGATATCTGCTGCTGCGTCTTCGACAGGGCATTCTGCTGGTCGAGGATCGTATTGACCGCGGTCTGGTTGAGCATCGAGGTGGACATGCGCATGGGGTTCTATCCTTCCGCTCGTGCTGGTCAGGCGTGAACCGCGGTCATCAGCGACTGGAACAGGGTGTCGGAGGCCTTGATGACCTGGGCCGCGGCCTGGTAGGCCTGTTCGAACTTCAGCATGTTGGCGGCCTCCTCATCGAGATTGACGCCGGAGACGCTCTGCTGGGCGCTCTGCGCATGGGTCAGGACGCTCTGCTGGGCGGTGGCGCCGGTCTGCGCCTGGTTGGTCTGCAGCCCGACGGTGCCGACGTAGGCGTTGACCGTGTCGCTGAGTGAAGTCTGGCCGTTGTTCAGCACCTTCTGGTTCAGCAGGCCGGCCAGCTGCACCGCATTGCGGTTGTCGCCGGTGCCGTTCGCATTATCGTTGATCGCGAACTGGTCGCCGCTGGCCGGCGGGCCGCTGACCGTGACCTGGATGCCATTGAAGCTGATGGGCGCGCCGGAGGTGTAGGCGCCCGCAGCCACGGTATTGCCGCTCGAATCGGTGATCGCATAGGCCGTCGGACTCGAAAAGCTCAGGGTGTAGTTGCCGCGCACCCAGGCCGCCATGCTGGGCACGGTGCCCTGATCAATGCTGGCATTGCCGGTGTTGGTACTCGCCGCGCCGGTGAGCAGCGGCGCGGCCGCGGCGATCCTGGCCGGATCGTTGGTCAGCAGCGACAGCCCCTGTACGGCCTGGCTGGTCGGTTCCACCAGGAACTGGTCCCCGGCCTGCGCGCTGCCAGTGACCGTCAGGGTCAGGCCCGCACCGGTGAGCGTGGTCGTCGCTGCGCTCGTGCTGCTGGTCAGCGGCGTGGCCACGCCGCTCGCCGCATCCGTCAGTGTCCAGGTGCTGCCGTCGAACCCCAGGTGATAGTTGCTGGTCGTCAGGCCGCCGAGGTTGCTCACCGCGGCGGATACGGTAGCGCCGCCCTGGTTGTGGCTGCTGGCCAGGACCAGCGGGCCACCGACCGCGAGCAGCGCGGCGCCGATCGCTCCGGTCTGGTCGAGCCCCGCGGCATTCTGGCTGTTCACCAGGCTGGTCAGGGTCACGGCCGCCTGGCCGAGCGCGTTGTACGCGGGGATCAGCATCTGCTCGCGAAACTGCAGCAGGCCGCCCACGGCGCCGCCCGACAGGGAATCCGTGATGTCCGTGCTGCCGTTGGTCGTCCGGATCGACAAGCGCAACTGTCCGGAATTGTACTGGTCGGGACCGGCCGTCACCGTAGCGGCTGTGGTGCCGATCACCAGCGGCTGGCCGCTGCCGATGAACACGCTGACCGAGCCGTCGCTCTGCGTGACCGTGCTGACGCCGACGTGCTGGGAGAGCTGGTCGATCAGGTTGTCCCGCTGATCCAGCAGATCGTTGGGCGTCGCCTGGCTCTGCGCCCTGGCCGCCTGGATCTGCTGGTTGAGTGTGGCGATACCGCTGGCCAGCGAGCTGATCGTGCTCGCTTGCGTCGACAACTGGGTGTTGACCTGATTGTCGAGCTGCCCGAGGTTGCTCCCGTAGCCCTGGAACTGGTTGATCAGGGTCTGAGCCTGATTGAGTACCGCCTGGCGGTTCGCGGTCTGCCCCGGCGCCGTCGTCAGGGTCTGGACCGCACTGCTGAAACCCTGCAATGTCGCCGACAGCCCGGTCGTCGAGCTGCCGAACAGGTTATTGATGCTGCCCGCCAGGGTGCTCACGGTGTTGAGCTGGTTGTAGCTGCTCGTGGCCGTGCGGGTCTGCGACGATAGAAAGGTGTCGTAGGAGCGGGTGACGCTGGCGACCGCCACGCCGTTGCCGATCCAGCCGCCCGCGGTCGGATCGGCCGAATTGGTCACCAGGTTGACGCTCTGGCGACTGTAGCCCGCCGTGTTGGCATTGGAAATATTGTGGCTGATCGTGCTGAGCGCCTGCTGGAATGCCAGCAGGCCCGATACGCCATTGGACAGCATGTCGCTCATCGATTGGCCCTCTCAATCATGCGGACTCCCCGCCTGAGCTTGTCGGCTGACCGGCCAGCAACTTGAGCGACGCGTCCCCCGCAGCCGGCGCATCGGTGGCCGCGCCGTGGGTCACGGGAGCGACGGCGGCCGCGGCGGCAGCCGTGGCCCGCAGGGCGCGGACATGGGCCGCGGTGGCCTCGAGCTTCTGGACATAATCGGGGTCGGTGGCATAGCCGCCGTGCTTCAGCGCACTGGCAAAGGCCGTCACGTCGCTGCCGGTGCCAAGCGCACCCTGGTAGCGTGTGCTGCCCTGCAGCAGGTTGACATAATCGTTCATGCCCTGCTGCAGCGAGTCGTAGCTGCGAAACGCCTGCGGCACGCGGACGGCGCCACCCGGCTGATATTCGGTGGTCACTGCCGTGGCGGTCTGGCCGGTCCACGGCCCGCCCGCCTTGATGCCGTATAGATTGGATCCGCCACTGCTGCTGGCGCCGTCGCCGGGACCGCCGGCGCCGGCGGCACTCGCCTGGCCCGGCAGATGCCGGCCCCAGCCCGTCTCGAGCGCCGCCTGTGCAATCAGTGCATCGGCGGACACGCCCAGCTGCCTGCCCGCCTGCTCGGCATAGAGTTCGATGCTCTTGATGAAATCCGTGCGCTCGGCAGTCGAGGACGCCGCCCCTGTGGTCGCACCCGGCGCCGCTGCGGCGCCCGGCGGCGCCGCCGCACCCGCCGGTTTTGCGGCGCCGCTGCGCGTGAGCTGCTGGACCAGCAGATCGGCCAGGCCGATACCCTTGCCCTGCGCCAGCTGCAGCGACAGCTGCTGGTCGTACATGCCCTGGTACAGATCCGTTTCCTGGCTGTCGCCGAGCCCGTCGCCGAGCTTCGCCTCGCGCATCGACTTGAGCATCATGCTGGTGAACAGGCTCTCGAACTGCCGCGCCACCTGGCGCAGTGCGCCCGGATCATCCGCCTTGACCGACTTCTTCAGCCCCTCGAGGCCGCTGAAGTCAGCGTAGTAGGTCGGATTGACGCTGCCGGTGCTCATGATGTCGAGAGGCGACGGCCCTGGATGAGCCTAGATGACGATGAGCTGCGCGCGCAGCGCACCGGCCTGCTGCAGTGCTTCGAGGATCGCCACGAGGTCGCCCGGTGCGGCGCCCACCTGGTTCACCGCGCGCACGATCTCATCGAGATTGACGCCGGCATTGAACAGGAACATGCGCGAATCGCCCGGCTGGCCGATGGCGATATCCGAGCGCGGCGTGGTCACGGTGGTGCCCCCCTGCGACAGCGCATTGGGCTGGCTGACATTCGTGCGTTCGGTGATCGTCACCGACAGTGAGCCGTGCGCCACGGCCGCGGGCATCACGCGCACGTGCGATCCGATGACCACGGTCCCGGTCCGCGAGTTGATGATCACGCGGGCCGGCGCTTCACCGGGCTCCACGTCCATCTCCTGCAGCGCGCTGATGAACGCGACGCGCGAAGTTTCGTCGGTCGGCGCCTGGACCTTCACCGAGACGGCGTCGACGGCGTGCGCGCTGCCGTCGCCCAGGGATTTATTGATGGCGTCGGCCAGGCGGGAGGCGGTCGTGAAATCCGGCGCGTTCAGGTTCAGCATCACCACCGGTTCACTGCCGAACTTGGTCGTGACTTCGCGTTCGACCGTGGCGCCGTTCGGCACCCGTCCGCCGCTGGGCACATTCACGCTGACGCGCGAGCCGTCCTTGCCCGAGATGCCGAAGCCGCTGACCATGACGCTGCCCTGGGCCATGGCGTAGACCTCGCCGTCGGCGCCGCGCAGCGGCGTCATCAGCAGCGCCCCGCCGCGCAGGCTGCTCGCGTTGCCGATCGACGCGACCGTCACATCGATGGTCTGTCCGGCCTTCGAGAACGCCGGAAGTTCCGCCGTCACCGTGACCGCCGCAACGTTCTTGAGCTGCGGGTTGACGTTGGACGGGATCGTGACGCCGAATTTCGCCAGCATGTTGACGATGCTCTGCACCGTGAACGGCGCCTGGGTGGTCTGGTCGCCGGTGCCGTCGAGGCCCACGACCAGACCGTAGCCGACCAGCTGGTTGGTGCGGACGCCGGCCACGGACGCCAGGTCCTTGACGCGCTCCGCGTGCGCGCCCGCGGGCAGCAGCGCGGCGCTGATCAGCAGCGCTCCGGCCAGCAGACTCCGCCATCCTTGCAGCTCATGTTTCATATTTGCATCGCTCTTAGAAGGGCATCCATTTCGAATCGAAGAAGCGCGCCAGCCATCCCTTGGTATTGGAATCATTGAGCGCACCTTGGGAACCATAGGCGATCGTGGCATCCGCCACCTTGGTCGATGGCACCGTGTTGTCCGGTCCGATATCCACCGGCCGGACGATGCCCTGGATGTGCACGTACTCGCGCCCCTGGTTGATCGTGATCCACTTCTGACCACGCACCAGCAGATTGCCGTTGGCAAGCCGCCTGGCGACGGTCACCGAGATATCGCCGGTCAGCTGGTTGCTCTGCTTGCTGTCGCCTTCGCCGTCGAAGGTCGAGGCGTCGTTGAGCGAATTGTTGAGCAGATTGCGGCCGTGGAAGGTCAGCGAGCTGCCCAGCAGCGTCGGCGCCGCCATCGCGGCGGTCGTGGTCTTCTTGGTGGTCGTGGTCGCGCTCTTGGACGCCGCCGTGGCCTCCGCCAGCGTGATGGTCAGCACATCGCCGACCCGGTGCGCCACCGAGTTCTCGAACAGCGGCAGGTCGTGGCCGGTCTGGTAGATGGCGCCGTTGCCGAGGTCCGCAATCGGCACCTCCTCCGGCAGCGTCGCCGCGAACTTGTCGTCGGGCTTGGGCACCGTGCGGCAACCATCGAGCGCTGCCGCAGCGGCCATGCAGCAGATCAGCAGCAGCATATGGAAGAACACCTGGGGCATCGTGCTGATCCTGCTTATCACGGTGACATCCTTGTGTGTCTTTGGTTCGCGGTCGATCACAGATTCGTGCTGAGGAACTGCAGCATCTGGTCCGTGGTCGAGATCGCCTTGGTGTTCATTTCATAGGCACGTTGCGTCTCGATCATGTTGACCATCTCCTCGACCACGTTGACGTTGGAGCTCTCGGTCGAGCCCTGCTGCAGCGTACCCAGGCCGTTCTGACCGGGCGCGCCGGTCTGCGCGGTCCCGCTCGAGGCCGATTCGGTCAGCAGGTTCTCGCCGCGCGGCTGCAGGCCCGCCGGATTTACGAAATCGGCCAGCTGCAGGTTGCCGACCGTGGTCGGCGTCGACTGCCCGGCCAGCTGCGCGCTGACCGTACCGTCGTTGCCGATGGTGATGCTCTGGGCGCCCTGCGGTATCGTGATGGCCGGCTGCACGGTATAGCCGCTCGAGGTCACCAGCTGCCCGGTCGAGTTCATCTGCAGGTCGCCGGCGCGCGTGTAGGCCACCGTGCCGTCCGGCATCAGCACCTGAAAGAAGCCGCGGCCATTGATCGCCAGGTCGAGCGCGTTGCCAGTCTGGTTGAGATTGCCCTGCGTGTAGGTCTTCTCGGTGGCCACGACGCGCACGCCCGTGCCGAGTTCCAGGCCGCTCGCGGCCTGCGTGTTCTGCGTGGTCGATGCGCCCACCTGCGTGACGTTCTGGTACAGCAGATCCTCGAACACCGCGCGGCTCTTCTTGAAGCCGGTGGTATTGACGTTGGCGAGGTTGTTCGAGACCACCGCCATCTGCGTCTGCTGCGCATCGAGTCCCGTCTTGGCGGCCCAGAGTGCTGGATTCATGGCGTTGTCCTCGTATCCTTGGGTTTCTTCAGCCGGTGGTGAGCAGCTTGGTGCTCGACGACGCGGTCTCTTCAGCGGCATGCATGGCCTTGACCTGGAGGTCGTAGTTGCGTGCCAGCTCGATCATGTTGGTCATGGTCTCGGCGATGTTGACGTTGCTCGATTCAAGTGCGCCGCCGACCAGCTTGACGACGGCGTCGGCCGGCGCATCGCCACCGCTGGCGAGCCTGAACAGACCGTCGGCACCGCGCACCAGGTCGCTGGCCGGCGGATTGACGAGCTTGATGCGCGCCACGGCGGAAACCGTCTTGGCCTGCTGGCCCAGCGGCACCACCGATATCGTCCCGTCGGTGCCGACCGTGACCGAGGAACTCGGGGGTATCGTCACCGGGCCCGAATCGCCCATGACCGGGTTGCCGGTGACGGTGGTCAGCACGCCGGTCGGATCGACCCGGAGGTCGCCTGCGCGTGTATAGGCTTCCGTGCCGTCGCTGGCCTGTACCGCGAGCCAGCCCGGTCCCTTGATGGCAACGTCGAGGTCGCGGCCGGTCGCCTCGATCGACCCGGAGCTCGCATCCCAGCCGACCGTATCGTTGGTGGCGTAGGAGCGCGACGGCAGTCCTGCCCCGACCACGTTCTGCGTCTGGAACGCGGACAGGTCGGCGCGAAAGCCGGTGGTGCTCGCGTTGGCCAGATTGTGGTTGTTCGCGGCCTGGGCGCGCAGGATTTCCTTCGCTCCCGACATGGCCACGTATACCAGGCGATCCATTGCTCAGGTCCTCAGCTGTGGATGTTGATGATGGTCTGCGTGATCTGATTTTCGGTCGAGATGGCCTGCGCATTGGCCTGGAACGCGCGCTGCGCGGTGATCAGGTTCACGAGCTGGGCCGTGACGTCGACGTTCGATTCCTCGAGCGACCCGGACTGGATGAGACCGAACCCGGAGCCGCCGGCGGCGCCATAGATGGGTGCGCCGGACGCGTAGGTCTGCGTCCAGTTCGTGTTGGCGATCTGCTGCAGGCCGTTCTGGTTGGCAAAGTTCGCGATCGCCACCTGGCCGAGCGCCGTGGAGCGGCCGTTCGTGTAGTTGGCCTGCACGATGCCGGTCGAATCCACCGAGATGCCGCTGAGCTTGCCGGTGGTGTAGCCATCCTGCGTCACGGAGGTGACCCCGAAGGTATCGCCGTACTGCGTCGTCTTGGTCAGGTCGTAGCTCACGTTCATCGCATTGGCACCGGTCGTGGCCGCGGGGGAATAGCTGCCGAAGCTGACCGCCGCCTTATTCGTGCCCCCGGCCGCGTCCACCACGCTGGCGAGCACGCCGCCGGAGCTGTAGGTCAGCTGCACGGGCGTGGTATTGACCTGGTTGCCATCCATGTACTCATAGGCGTCCCAGACGTTCGGTGTCGCCGTCTTGACCATGTACAGGCTGGCCGTATGTGCGGCGCCGAGCGAATCATAGAGGGTCAGCGAGGTCGACTGGTTGTAGGACGTGGCGTCGGTCGGACTGAAGGTGGCGGTCACAGGCGCCGCGGCATTGGCAGGCAGGTTGTAGACCATCTGCGCCGTCGTCGTCGCGTTCGGCGCGCTGTCTCCGGTCACCAGCTGCAGGTCGGCCAGCGAAGTCGTGTTGAAGCTTCCGGTCGTGGTGGGCAGGAACACCTGCAGTCGCTCTCCCGTGGCGTTGACGACATATCCGGATTTGTCGGTCTGGAACGCACCGGCGCGCGAGTACTGAAGCGCGCCATTGTTGCTGACCGCGAACATGCCCGAGCCGCTGAGCGCGAGGTCGAGGCTGTTGCCGGTGGTCGTGATGTTGCCCTGGGAGAAGTTCTGCTGCACCTGCTCCAGCTTGACGCCGTTGCCGCTCTGCGTGCTGGCGACGCCCTGCGGCGAGACCGCGAACAGCTCCGCGAACTGCGAGCTCGAACTCTTGAAGCCGGTCGTCGACGAGTTGGCGATGTTGTTCGAGGTCACGTTCAGATCACTCTGCGCCGCATCGATGCCGCTGAGGGCTATGCCGAATCCCATGGGTCGTACTCCTTGAAGATGATGAAGTGATCAGCCGATCTGCTGGACGCTGGTCAGCGCCACGGGCCCGAGTTCCGGGGTGTTGAGCGTGACGCCGCCGGTGCCCGCAGCGCCGCTGCCGGCGCTACCGGCCGTCCCGAGCGACACGCTGGATACGGTCCCCTGGATCAGCGTGCTGGCGGCCTGGGTTGCGCCGTTGGCGACGGCGGTGGCTGCAATGCTGTAGACGCCCGTCGGCGAGGCACTGCCGCTGTCGCTGGTGCCGTCCCAGCTGAAACCCTGCAGGCCGGAACTGGGTGATACCGCGATGTGCCTGACGACGGCACCGCTGGCATCCGTGATTGTCAGCGCCACGGCGCTGGCGCCGGCGGGCACCTGCACGGCACCGTTGAGGACGCCGCCGCTGGTATACGCCGCAGTGCTGGCCGTGGTGAGCACGCTGTGCCCGACCAGCGAGGCGCTGCTCAGTGCCTGCGCGGACATCAGCGACGCGGACAGCGACGACATGGTCGTATTCATGCTGTTGATGCCCGTCACCGTGCTCAGCTGCGCGAGCTGCGACAGGAACTGGCTGCTGTCCGTGGGATTGAGCGGGTCCTGATTCTTGAGCTGCGCGGTCATCAGTGTCAGGAAATCGTTCGAACTCAGTCCCTGCACGCCACTGCCGGCCGCCGCACTGGCACTTGGCGCCGGGTTGGCCACGCCGGTGTAGGGATTGATGTTGCTGGCCGAATTCACGCTACTGGTGCTCATGCGGGCTCCTGCTTGCTGGACATCCGGGTAAGTTCGCGTCGCTCATGGGTTGCTTGCTACTGCCCGAGCTTCAAGGTGGCGAGCATCATGTCGCGCGAGGTATTCAGCACCTCGACATTGTTCTGGTAGGAACGCGAGGCGGAGATCATGTCGGCCATCTCCTCGACCACGTTGACGTTGGGCGCATAGACGTAGCCCTGGGCATCGGCGAGCGGATTGCCCGGGTCATAGCGCGATTCTGGCTTGGCCTGGCTCTCGGCGATGCCGGGGACGCTGACGCTGGCGGTACCGGCGTCGGCACCGCTGCCGAGCAGGGCCTGGAACACCGGATGCTTCGCCCGGTACACCGCATTGGGATCGCCGCTGACGCTGTCGGCGTTCGCGAGGTTGCTGGCAACCGTGTTGAGGCGCACGGATTGGGCGCTCATGCCCGATCCGGCGATATCGAAGATGCGGAAGCTCGACATGCAACGTTCTCCTTATATGCGCGCTATCGCTGGCTACGCCCGCTCTCACTGGCCCGTAATCGCCGTCATCAGGGAGCGCAGCTTGGCGTTCAGGAAGGTCAGCGTCGCCTGGTAGCGCACGTTGTTCTCGGCAAACGCCGCCTGCTCGAGCTGCTCATCGACGGTATTGCCATCCAGTGCCGGCGCCATCGGCACGCGGTACAGCACCGCCGGATCGTCCGCGCCCGCGGCACCGCCAGCCTGGTGTGCCGCCTGCGTCACGCGCAGCGGCAGCGCGCCGGACGCGGGCGCCGCGGCATTGGCCATGGCAGCCTTGAAATCCAGGTCGCGCGCCTTGTAGTTCGGTGTTTCAGAGTTGGCGAGATTCGCCGCTAACAACTCCGTGCGACGCGACTCGAGAGTCAGCGCCTGTGCGTGTACACCCAGAAAATTGTCGATGCTGCTGGACATGATGGCTGTTGCGATCCGAAACTATCTGGCGGGAATGGGAGCAAGTGCTGTGCCAGGTGCGGGACCGCGGTGGCCGGGCGGCCGGATGTGTGACGCCGCTCGCAGTTACGCTCCGCGAGGGTCCGCCACAGCGGCAGTGCCCGGCCGCGGGCGGCAGGATTCTGCCGCCCCAGCGCCGGCGACGCCGCCGCGCGCGGTCCGCGAGCGTCGGCAATCCGACACCTGCGCTGGCATGCCGTTTGCTCCAGCAACGACACCTTGCAGGCGCAATCAGGTGTCCATCATGAACTATCGTATCGTCTACCGGTTCGCGGCCACCGCGGCAGCTCTGCTGCTGCTGCGCCCGCTGCACGCGGCAACGCTTCCGTACGCAGACCTCGATTCGATCCGCGCCGCGGCGGAGCAGGCCGTGCGTGACGCCGCCGGCGTTCCGGCCGCGGAGCTCGAGGTCAGCGCCGATGCGCTCGATGCCCGGCTGCGCCTGCCGCAGTGTCCCGCGGCGCTGCACACCGTCATCACCGGAGACGGCCAGCTGCGCGATCACACCACCGTCGGCGTGCGCTGCGAGTCCGGCATGCGCTGGGCACTCTATCTGGGCGTTTCGGTGGCGACCCGGATGCCGGTGCTGGTCGCACAGCGCGCGTTGCCGCGCGATGCCGTACCCGCCCCCGGGGATTTCAAGTCCGTGGTGCGCCGGCTTCCCGGACTGGCGGGCAGCTATGTCCGCGACGCCTCGATGCTGACCGGCCAGCATCTGCGGCGCAGCGTGGCGCTGGGTGAGGCGCTTGGCGTCGACGCCCTGCAGCTCTCGGCGGTGGTGCACCGCGGCCAGCAGCTCACGCTGCTGGCCCATGCCAACGGCATGGACGTGCGCGTGACCGTGATCGCGCTGGCGGACGGCAGACCCGAGGAAAGAATCCGCGTCCAGAACCCGAACTCGCAGCGCGTCGTCGAGGCGACCGTGCGCAGCGCTCAGCTCGTCGAGGTATCCTTATGACAAACCCCGGCCTAAAGTTCCGGTCCGGGGCGCCGTTATAGGGCCCTGAGAGCAGGAGAAACGCCGTGGCCAACCGAATTCAAGGCAGCGATACAGGCAGCATCGACACCGGCGCCAGCCGTACGGTCGAGCGGCTCAAAGCAGTGGCGCCCGCCGGTTCTCCCACCACTGCCAGCTCTGCCCAGAGCTCGACGCCGTCCGACAGCGTCAGCATCACCGATGCGGCCCGCAGCATGGCGAGCCTGCAGGACGCGGTCGCCGGGACGCCCGAGGTCGACGCCGGGCGCGTGGCCGCGCTCAGCAATGCCATCCAGCAGGGCCAGTACATACCGGACCCGGCGAAGATTGCCGACCGCCTGCTGCAGCTCGAGAGCGATCTCAGCGCCGCCAGCCGCCGTCAGAAATCCTGAGGACTTCAATGAGCGTACACCCCGCAGATATCCGCCAGCATCTGGCGCGGGTACTGGACGATGAATCGCGGCACCTCGCCGAACTCGAGCAGCTGCTGATCCGCGAAGCCGCGGTCGTGAACGGCGACGATGCCGCGGCGATCGAGCACATCGGCGACGTGCGCCGCAGCTGCCTGGAACAGCTCACGCGGCTGGATGCGGAGCGCCTGGCGCCCGGCCGCATGCTGGCCTTCGGCGACGGCCGCGACGGCTTCGCGAGACTCCTCGCCTGGTGCGACAGCGACCGGAAGCTGCGTGCACGCTGGGAGCAGAATCTCGCGATCGCCCGCCGCTGCAAGGATCTGAACGACCGCAACGGCGCGGTGGTTGCGCTCAAGCTCAGCCAGGTGCGCCAGGCGCTCGCCACACTGCGCGGCGGCGGCACGCTGCCGGTTTACGGCCGCCAGGGCGGCACCGTGAGCCGCTTTGCGAGGCGCGAACTCGGACTGGCCTGAGGTAAGATGCCTGCTGTCCCTGCCCCCGAGGAACGACAGTGAGCGATCTGATCTCCGCAGCGGCCCTCGGCGTCGTCGAAGGCATCACCGAATTTCTGCCCATTTCCAGTACCGGCCACCTGCTGGTCGCCGAACAGTGGCTCGGTGCGCGCTCGGAACTGTTCAACGTCGCCATCCAGGCCGGCGCCATCCTGGCCGCCGTGCTGGTGTTCTGGCCGCGGCTCAGGCGGCTGTTCCTCGGTCTGGCGCAGCATGAGAACCGCGACTACCTGGCCAAGCTCGGCTGCGCATTCGCCCTGACGGCGGCCGGCGGCTTCCTGGCGAAGCGGCTCGGAGCGACGCTGCCGGAAACGGTCTTCCCCATCGCCGTCGCCTTCATCGTCGGTGGCGTACTGATCCTGGCGATTGAGTGGGCGGTCGCCCACCGCGCCATCGTCACCGAGGTCACCTGGTCGGTGGCCTTCTGGGTCGGCCTGTGCCAGATTCTGGCCGCGGTCTTTCCGGGCACGTCGCGTTCGGCGGCGACGATTTTCGCCGCCATGCTGGCGGGCCTGACCTCGCGTCCGGCGGCGACCGAGTTCGCCTTCCTGGTCGGGATTCCGACGATGTTCGCGGCCACCGGCTACGAGTTTCTGAAGATCCGCGCCGCGCCCGTCCACGAGGACTGGGGCGCCTTTGCGGTCGCCTTCGTGGTGTCGGCCGTGGTCGCCTTCGTGGCGGTCAAATGGCTGCTGCGCTATATCCAGACACACCGCTTCACCTGGTTTGCCTGGTATCGGATCGTCGCGGGCGCCGCCCTGCTGACCGCGTTCGGGCGTTGACAGGATCGCCGGCATGATCAGGGGCAGCACCCGCCGCCGCACTGCGCACCCGGTCGATCCGCTGTTCCCGGACCGCTGGTCGCCGCGGGCCATGTCGGGCGAGGCGCTCACGCAAGCCGAGCTGCTGACGCTGCTGGAGGCTGCGCGCTGGGCGCCCTCCTCGATGAACTTCCAACCCTGGCGTTTCCTCTACGCCCTGCGCGACACCGATTTCTGGCCGGCGTTTCTCGATCTGCTGGTGCCGGCAAATCGCGCCTGGGCCGAACGCGCCGGCGCACTGGTGCTGTTCATCTCGCGCACGCACTTCGACGGCGACGGGCGTCCCTGCATCACGCATTCCTACGATACCGGAGCCGCCTGGCAGAACCTCGCGCTGCAGGGCACCTTGAGCAATCTGGTCGTGCACGGCATCCAGGGCTTCGACTACCAGCGGGCGCGCCGCGTCCTGCGCGTGCCGGAGGCCTACGCGATCGAGGCCATGGCGGTGATCGGCAGGCCCGGCGACGTGTCGCTGCTCGGCGAGACGCTGCGCCAGCGCGAGCAGCCGAGCGACCGCCGGCCGCTGGCGGAAACCGCCTGCGAAGGGCCGTTCAGCCTGTAGGGCGGCGCCGGCCGCTAGACCAGCACACGTTCGATGCCGCCGGCGTTGGCGCGCGCGACGTACTCGACCAGCCAGTTCTCCCCAAGTACGTGGCGCGCGAGTTCCACTACGATGTAGTCGGCATCGGCCTCGACGTCATCGTTGTAACGCTTCAGTCCCTGCAGGCAGGACGGGCACGAGGTCAGCACCTTGACCTCGCCCGCAAAGCCATCGGCGCGCAATGCCGCGGCGCCGTTGCGCATCTCCTGCTCCTTGCGGAAACGCACCTGCGTGGCGATGTCCGGTCGCGTGACCGCGAATGTCCCGGATTCGCCGCAGCAGCGCTCGTTCCTTTCGATGCGCCCGTTGCGCTCCGCGTTCATGAGCGTATTGACGACCTTGAGGGGCTCATGGGTCTGCATCGGCGAATGGCACGGATCGTGATACAGGTAGCGCACGCCGGTGACCTGCTCGAGCCGCACGCCTTTTTCCATCAGGTATTCGTGGACGTCGATGATGCGGCAGCCCGGAAAGATCTCCTCGAAGCGATACCCCTGGAGCTGGTCGAAGCAGGTACCGCAGCTGACGACCACGGTACGGATATCGAGGTAGTTGAGCGTGTTGGCGAGACGATGAAACAGCACGCGGTTGTCGGTGATGATCTTCTCGGCCTTGTCGAACTGCCCCGAGCCGCGCTGCGGATAGCCGCAGCACAGGTAGCCGGGCGGCAGCACGGTCTGCGCGCCGACGTGCCAGAGCATGGCCTGCGTGGCCAGGCCGACCTGCGAAAACAGGCGCTCGGACCCGCAGCCGGGAAAATAGAACACCGCTTCGCTGTCCGCTGTGGTCGCCACCGGATCGCGGATGATGGGCACGTAGTCGGCATTCTCGATGTCCAGCAGCGCGCGCGCCGTCCGCTTCGGCAGGCCGCCGGGCATCTTCTTGTTGACGAAGTGGATGACCTGTTCGGCCACCGGCGCACGGCCGCCCGTGGTGGCGGGCGGGCGGCGCGTCTGCGCCCGGCCCAGGGACTGCATCAGGCTGCTCAGCAGCCGCTGCGCCCGGAAGCCCCAGTCGATCATGACCTTGCGGACCAGGCGGATGGTCTGCGGGTTGGTCGCATTGAGGAACAGCATCGCAGCCGTGGTGCCGATGTTCAGGCGTTGCTTGCCCATGCGGCGCAGCAGGTCGCGCATCGCCATCGAGACGTTGCCGAAATCGATGTCCACCGGGCACGGGGTCAGGCATTTGTGACACACGGTGCAGTGATCGGCCACGTCGCCGAACTCGTCCCAGTGCTGGACCGAGACCCCGCGGCGCGTCTGCTCCTCGTAGAGGAAGGCTTCGATCAGCAGCGAGGTCGCCAGGATCTTGTTGCGTGGACTGTACAGCAGGTTGGCGCGGGGCGCGTGCGTGGCGCACACCGGCTTGCATTTTCCGCACCGCAGGCAGTCCTTGACCGCATCGGATATAGAGCTCAGGTCCGACTGCTGCATGATCAGGGACTCGTGGCCCAGCAGGTTGAAGCTCGGCGTATAGGCGTTGTCCAGGGTTCCGCCCGGCAGCAGCTTGCCGCGGTTGAAACGGCCCTCCGGGTCAATGCGCTGCTTGTAGTCGCGGAAGCCGCGCGTCTCCGCCTCGCTGAGGAACTCGAGCTTGGTGATGCCGATGCCGTGTTCGCCCGAAATCACGCCGCCGAGCGCGCGCGCGATGCCCATGATGCGCGCCACCGTCTGCGTGGCCGTATGCAGCATCGCGTAGTCGTCGGAGTTGACGGGAATATTGGTGTGTACGTTGCCGTCGCCGGCATGCATGTGCAGCGCCACGAACAGCCGTCCGCGCAGCACCCGCGCATGCACCGCTTCGCAGGCCGCCAGCACCGGCGCGAAGGCACCGCCCACGAACAGCTCGCGCAGCGGGCCGCGCAGCTCCCGTTTCCAGGAAACGCGGATGATGCGCCTCTGCAGCAGGTCGAACACGCTCCGCGCCGCGCTCGCGTCGGCGGCGTCGGCGGCCAGCGGCACTCCGAGATCACGCAGTGGGTCGAGCGCTCCGGGTAGCGGCGTATCGAGGTGATCGAGCAGCCATTGCCAGCGGCGGCGCACGCCGGCCAGCAGCTGCAGCGCCCGCTCGGGCCGTTCACCCAGCTGCTCGGCCGCACCGAGGCGTTCGAGCTCCGGATCATCGCTGCGTCCGAGCGGCAGCGGCGCGGCAAACACCGCCGCCAGTTCGTCGAGCAGCTGCAGCTTGTTGCGGCAGGACAGTTCGATGTTGATGCGCTCGATCGCATCGGTGTATTCGCCCATGCGATCCAGCGGGATGACCACGTCCTCGTTGATCTTGAAGGCGTTGGTATGCCGGGCGATGGCGGCGGTGCGGGCCCGGTCCAGCCAGAACTTGCGGCGCGCATCGGCGCTCACGGCAACGAAGCCCTCGCCCGAGCGCAGGTTGGCAATGCGCACGACCTCGGAAGTCGCCTGGGCCACGGCGGACTCGTCGTCGCCGACGATGTCGCCGAACAGGGCCATTTTCGGCAGCGTGCCGCGCTTGGACTTGGTCGCGTAGCGCACGGCGCGCAGGTAGCGCTCGTCCAGGTGCTCGAGGCCGGCGAGCCGTACGCCGCGCGCCGCCTGACCGTCGAGAAACTGCTTGATCTCGACGATGGACGGCACGGCCTCGCGCGCCTGGCCGAAGAATTCCAGACACACGGTGCGCACATGCGCGGGCATGCGGTGCAGCACCCAGCGCGACGCCGTGATCAGGCCGTCACAACCCTCCTTCTGCACACCGGGCAGGCCGCCGAGGAACTTGTCGGTCACATCCTTGCCCAGCCCCGTCTTGCGGAACGCCGGGCCGGGGATACGCAGCCGCTCGGTGCGCAGCACGCGGGCCGCATCCGGGTCGGCAACGCCCTCCTTCCAGGTCAGTGCAAACTCGGCGATGGCCGCGTCATGGATCTTGCCCAGATTGTGGGCCACGCGGCTGACCTCGAGCCAGTTGCCGTCCGGATCGACCATGCGCCACCAGGCCAGATTGTCGAGCGCCGTTCCCCACAGCACGGCCTTCTTGCCCCCCGCGTTCATGGCGATATTGCCGCCGATGCAGGAGGCATCGGCCGAGGTCGGATCGACGGCGAATACCAGGCCCGCCTGCTCCGCGGCCTGGGCCACGCGCCGCGTGACCACGCCCGCGCCGGCGTCGATGGTGGCGACGTCGTGGTCGAGGCCGGGCAGGCGTGTCAGGCGCGGCTCGCCCAGCAGCTCGAGTTTTTCGGTGTTGATGACGGCCGCGAGCGCCGTCAGCGGTATGGCGCCGCCCGTGTAGCCCGTACCGCCACCCCTGGGAATGATCGTGAGCCCGAGTTCGATGCAGGCACGTACCAGGCCCGGCAGCTCCGCCTCGCTGTCGGGCATCAGCACCACGAACGGGTACTCGACCCGCCAATCGGTGGCATCCGTGACGTGCGAGACGCGCGCATAGGCGTCGAAGCGGATGTTGTCACCGTGCGTATGGCGCGCCAGCAGCCGGCGTGCGCGCCGGCGCAGGGCGATGCTCGCGGCAAATTCCTGCTCGAAGGTTTCGACCGCGGTGCGTGCCGCGGCCAGCAACGCACCGACCTTGGCGTGGCGGTCCGCGTCGGCAGGATCGCGCCGCCGGTCCACTTCGCGCAGCCGGTGATGAAGCGCGGCGACCAGCAGCGCCCGCCGCTTCGGATTGTCGATCAGGTCATCGGCAAGGTAGGGATTGCGGCGTACCACCCAGATGTCGCCCAGCACCTCGTACAGCATGCGCGCCGAACGCCCGGTGCGCCGCTCATGGCGCAGTTCGTCGAGCAGCCGCCACTGCCCCTCGCCGAGCAGCCGGATGACGATCTCGCGATCGGCAAAGGACGTGTAGTTGTAGGGAATCTCGCGCAGCCGCGCCGGCGGCTCAGAGGTCCCGGGCACCGGTTTCCCGGGCTCCGGGTTCCCGGACATGGCGCTCCCTGGGGGCGGGAGGATCGCTGTGGCAATGGCATTCACGGGCGGTGGGTCCGGTTCCTTGGGGAGGCGGTGAAGCGAAACGGCGCGGCTCCAGTCTAGACCAGGCGACGCGGCAATTTGCGCAACAGCAGATGCCGTGGCAGATGCCGTGGCCGCAGGGCACTACGCGGCGGGCGGCGTGGGCCGGTCGAGCAGCCGGATATGCAGCGGCAGCGCGGCCACGCGGCTGAGCCAGGCACGGACCTGTGCATAGGGCTCGAGATCCAGCCCGCCGTCGCCGGCTACATGCGTGTAGGCGTACAGGGCGATATCGGCGATGCTGTAGCGATCATCAACGAAATACCGGCGCCCCCGCAGGTGCGTCTCCATCACCTTCAGGGCCTCGTGGCCACGCGCCAGCCGGCTGGGCAACTCCGCGCGGCGCGGGTCGTCCGCACTCAGATGGCGCACGATGAACCGCGGCGTCGCGACGTTGGGCTCGTGGCTGTATTGTTCGAAGAACATCCATTGCAGGACCTGCGCGCGCGCATAGCGTTCGGCCGGCACGAAGGGGCTGCCTTCGGCCAGGTACCACAGGATGGCATCGGACTCCGCCAGCAGCCGGCCATCCTCCAGCTCGATCAGCGGAATGCGGCCGTTCGGATTCTTCGCCAGAAATTCCGGCGTCCGGGTTTCGCCACGCATGATATCCCGCTCGACGTACCAATACGGCTGCCGCAGCTGCGCCAGAAGCAGACGGATCTTGTAGCCGTTGCCGGAATCGAGATAGTCGTAGAGTGTGATCATGGACGCGCTTCCACCGGGGTGTCCGGTTGTGAACCCCACTCGGCCCAGGAGCCATCATACAG
>Ga0075017_100000835_pt1 | contig 17982 bp, 18 predicted proteins | sample AleBraG_ABR_2012_FD_71475 | JGI IMG/M metagenome (GOLD analysis project Ga0075017, IMG submission 71475) | Freshwater sediment microbial communities in response to fracking from Pennsylvania, USA - Alex Branch Run_MetaG_ABR_2012 | ecosystem: Environmental > Aquatic > Freshwater > Creek >... | reverse complement strand
CTTCTCCCAGGACCTCGAGGATCGCCAGGCGCTGCGGCGTGTGGGCGGCATGTCCACCGAGCTCCAGGACGTCCGCGAGGTCGAGTACAGACAGCTCCGGCTCGAACGCGTGGTTCTGATCGGCGTGTGGACTGAGGGCACGCTGGCCGACGCGGAAACATCTCTGCACGAGCTGGCCGCGCTCGCCGAGACGGCGGGTTCGCTGGTGCTCGAAGGTCTGGTCCAGCGCCGAGGCCGGCCGGACGCGGCCACGTACATCGGCTCCGGAAAAGCGCGTGAACTCCGCGATGTCGTGATCCGGACCGGAGCGGACACCGTGGTGTGCGACGGCGAGCTCACTCCCGGCCAGCTGATCCAGCTCGAGAACGTCGTCAAGGTCAAGGTGATCGACCGGACGGCGCTGATCCTCGACATCTTCGCCCAGCACGCCAAGAGCCGCGAAGGCAAGGCACAAGTGCAGCTTGCGCAGATGCAGTACATGCTGCCCAGGCTGCGCGGCTGGGGCGAGTCGATGTCCCGCCAGGCCGGCGGTCGGGTCGCCGGAGGCGGCGGCATCGGGACCCGTGGTCCGGGCGAAACGAAGATCGAGACCGATCGGCGTCGGATCCGCACCGCGATGGCGCGGCTGCGGCGCGACCTGGCATCCATGAAGGTCTCGCGCGAGACGAAGCGTGCCGAGCGCAACCGGAACGACGTGCCGTCCGTATCGATCGCGGGCTACACCAATGCCGGGAAGTCGAGCCTGCTCAACAGGCTGACCGGCGCTGGCGTCCTGGTCGAGGACGCGCTGTTCGCCACGCTCGACCCGACGGTTCGCCGTACCCGCACGTCCGACGGCAGGACGTTCACTGTGACGGACACGGTCGGCTTCGTCCGGCACCTGCCGCACCAGCTGGTCGAGGCGTTCCGGTCCACCCTCGAAGAAGTCTTCGAGTCCGATCTGATCCTGCACGTCGTGGACGGGTCGCACGAGGATCCCGAGGGGCAGCTGCGGGCGGTCCGAGAAGTGCTTCGGGAGATCGGCGCCGGCGGCGTTCCGGAGATCGTCGTCATCAACAAGGCCGACGCCGCGGATCCGATGGTTCTCGCCCGGCTGGTCCGGTCCGAGGCGCAGGCCCTCGTGGTTTCGGCCAGGACGGGTCAAGGCATCGACGAGCTGCGAGCCGCCATCGAGCGCGACCTGCCCCGGCCTCAGGTTCACGTGCGGGCTCTCGTGCCCTACGCGCAGTCGGGCCTGGTCGCCAAAGCGCACCGGGACGGGGTTGTTCTGTCGGAGGAGCACACCGCGGACGGGACGCTGCTCGAAGCGCGGGTCGGGCCGGCGCTGGCGGCCGAGTTGCGCCGCGCGTAGGCCCGCCAGTGGCACTACCGCAGGTCGACACGGCTCTCGCCGCAGCGGTGGGCGTCATCGGCGGGGAGCCGAGGGACGGCCAGTTGCGCATGGCCGACGCCGTCGCCCGCGCGATCGACACTGGCGAGCATCTGCTCGTTCAGGCTGGGACCGGGACCGGAAAGTCGTTGGCCTACCTCGTTCCGGCTCTACTGCACAGCGTCGATGCCAAGCGGCCGGTCGTCGTGGCGACTGCCACGATCGCTCTCCAGCGCCAACTGGTTGAGCGCGATCTGCCGCTCGTTGTTCGCGCTCTGGAGCCGCTCCTGGAACGCCAGCTGGAATTCGCAATCCTCAAGGGCCGACAGAACTATCTGTGCCGGCATCGGCTTGGCGAAGGCGCACCCGCAGAGCCCGGCGACGCGTCCGGGCAGCCCGACAGCGATGCCGGGCATTACGCCGACGAGGCACTCTTCGATCCTGGCCCGCGCACTGCGCTCGGCCGCGATGTCCGGCGGATCCGGGACTGGGCGGCAACCACCAGCACCGGAGACCGGGACGAGTTGATACCCGCTCCGATGGACCGGTCGTGGCGCGCGCTGTCGGTGAGCGCCCACGAATGCCTTGGGGCGTCCAGATGTGGTTACGCAGCCGAATGTTTCTCTGAACTGGCCAGGGAACGCGCTCGGCGTGTGGACGTCGTGGTCACCAACCACGCGATGCTCGCCATCGACGCGTTCGCCGGAATCCCGTTGTTGCCGGAGCACGACGTCGTCGTAGTGGATGAGGCACACGAACTGGTCGACCGGGCGACGACTGCCGTGACTGACGAACTGACGGTCGGCATGATCGAGCGTGCGGCGCGCCGGATCGGGCGCCATGCGACCGAGGATTCGCGCCATGCGCTCGCGGGGGCAGCGCGCGCGATGGATACCGCCCTTGCTGAGGCCGTTGCCGGGCGGGTCGCCGAAGTGCAGGGGGCGCTCCTGGGAGCTCTGGTCCAGGTTCGCGATGCCGGTCGCCGGGCCCTCACGGATTCGGCCGGCCGCGAGTCCGGTGACGGAGGGTCTGACGGCGCCCGGGTCCAGGCGCGTGCCCAGGTCGACGAACTCGTGGAGATCGCCGAACGCGTGATCGGTGCCGGGGTGCGCGACGTCGTGTGGATCGGCAAGCCAGAGTCACGACCGCCGACCCTGTGGCGGGCACCGCTGTCGGTCGCCGGGCTGCTGCGCGACCGCCTTTTCGGGGAGTCGACCGTCGTCCTCACTTCGGCGACGCTCGAACTCGGTGGTTCGTTCGACCCCGTAGCCGCCTCACTCGGTCTTGCCGGCGACGCTGCTACCGACAGCTTCGCCGAACGCTCCGGCGGCACTTCCGAGGCGGCCTCTGCCAAGGGTTCCGGCACGAGCGTTGGGAAGGGCGGCGTACCGGACTGGACCGGGATCGATGTCGGATCCCCGTTCGATTACGGGAGGCAGGCGATCCTGTACATCGCCAGCCACCTTCCGCCGCCCGGCCGCGACGGCCTGCGGCCCGAGGTCGTGGACGAGATCGCCGAGCTGGTGGAAGCCGCCGACGGTCGCACGCTCGGCCTGTTTTCCTCGCTTCGCGCAGCTGAGCAGTGCGCGGCGGCGCTGCGCAGCCGGATCCACGTTCCGGTGTTGTGCCAGGGTGACGATTCCACGGCCGAGCTGGTCCGGCAGTTCGCGGCGGACCACCGGACGTGCCTGCTCGGAACTCTCTCGCTGTGGCAGGGGGTGGACGTTCCCGGCGATTCGTGCCAGCTCGTGGTCATCGACCGCATCCCGTTCCCGAGACCGGACGACCCGCTCGTGAAAGCACGGCAGGACGCGGCCGGCCCCGGTGGCTTCATGGCGGTGAGCGCGTCGTCGGCCGCGCTACTGCTCGCCCAGGGCGCCGGACGGTTGATCCGGTCGCGGACCGACCGCGGCGTGGTCGCCGTGCTTGACCCGCGCTTGTCCACGGCGCGCTACGGCTCTTTCTTGCGACGGTCGCTGCCACCGTTCTGGTGCACGACTGACGCCGAACAGGTCCGCCGTTCGTTGCGGGCGTTGCGCGCCGAGCCGGATCTTCAGGTCTAGATCCGTCGCAGGACCGTCGTGATCCGGCCGAGGATTGTCGCGTCGTCCCCGTCGATCGGCTCGTACGCCGGATTGTGCGGCAGTAACCAGACATGGCCGTCGCGACGCTTGTACGTCTTGACGGTCGCTTCGCCGTCGAGCATGGCGGCCACTATGTCGCCGTTCTCGGCGACCGGCTGCTGCCGGACGACGACCCAGTCCCCGTCGCAGATCGCCGCGTCGATCATGGAGTCGCCGACGACCTTGAGCAGGAACAGGGTGCCCTCACCGACGAGCTGGCGCGGCAGAGGGAACACGTCCTCGATCGCCTGCTCGGCCAGGATCGGGCCGCCGGCTGCGATCCGTCCCACGACCGGGACGTAGGACGGCGTGGGACGGCTGTCGGCCGAGCCGGGGTCGTCGGCCGCGTCACGTTCGAACTCGGGGGAGCGGACCTCGATGGCGCGGGGCCGGTTCGGATCCCGGCGGATGAAGCCCTTGCGCTCGAGCGTCGCCAGCTGGTGCGCGACCGATGACGGACTGGTGAGGCCGACCGCTTCGCCGATCTCTCGCATGGAGGGCGGGTAGCCACGCCGATCGACCGCGTCGCGGATCACCTCGAGCACCTTGCGCTGGCGTGGCGTCAGCCCGCTCTCGTCGGCCGGACCGTCCGGGATCTCGCGCACTTCGCTCACTCCGTACCTCCCGAGAGTCCGCCGAGCCCGTGTCCCGGACGGACGCCGGAACTGTCGGACCCTGCGGGCACGCTACTGCCAGTCGAACACCTGTTTCAAACATATGTTCGAAGTGTCGCGGCTCCATCTGTGGACTTCGAGCGGCACGGTGGGGTACAACTCGTACAGGCGTTCGATCGAACAGACGTTCGACCGCCCGTCCGAACAGAGCGGATCGCAGTGACCTGGAGGTCTGAAATGAGGCTCACCCGGCGTGGCCGGATCGTCGTTGTCGCGGTCTTCTCCGTGACTGCCTTCTTCGGCGTGTCGGCTGTTCGCACCGCATCCCAGGCCACGACGCAGACGAGCCATCCGTCCACGCGCGCGATCACGGTTCGGCCAGGCGAGACGCTGTGGCAGATCGCCGTTCGGATCGCCCCCGATACCGATCCTCGCGACACGGTGGCCCGGCTCCGCGATCTGAATTCGTTGGGCCCGTGGGGACCGATCGCAGGGCAACGTCTGATCATTCCCGGCTGAGCGCGACACGCCGCCGAACGGCACTAGACAGCACCCCTCCAGGGGTCTACCGTTCCCAGATCTAGTAGTCACAGACCTGTAGTTCGTCCACAAGTTGTGGTTCGCCCCCCTCCTGGAGTTCTGCGTGCATTGCCCGTTCTGTCGCCATGACGACTCTCGCGTCGTCGACTCGCGCACGACCGATGACGGCACCGCCATACGCAGGCGCCGGCAATGCCCCGAGTGCGGTCGGCGGTTCACCACCGTCGAGACCGCCAGCCTCACGGTGGTCAAGCGCTCCGGTGCTGCCGAGCCTTTCAGCCGGGGCAAGGTGCTGGCCGGCGTACGCAAGGCGTGCCAGGGCCGGCCTGTCAGCGAGGACGAGCTGGCGTTACTCGCCCAGCGGGTCGAGGAGACCATCCGCGCGACCGGCGCAGCCGAGGTGGAGGCGCACGAGGTCGGCCTTGCCATCCTCGGGCCGCTCCGCGAGTTCGACGAGGTGGCCTACCTGCGATTCGCCTCGGTGTACCGCGGGTTCGAGTCGCTCGCCGACTTCGAGGCCGAGATCGGCCTCCTTCGCGCCGAAAGAGACCTGGCCGACCGCGGGGTGACCGGCGGCGGGTAACGGTCCGGGCCAGCCCGGAACCACAAGACAATCCCCGCCGGCGGGAGGAAGCCCGGCAGCGACAAGTTTGTTCACTAACTGTGGGCCCGCAGCGGTGGCGAGGGCTCGGGAGGACGGCACGGATGACGGAGACGGTGAACGGTTCCCAGACCGGCGACAAGCCGGTGATCCAGCGCGGGCGCAGCGGTAGCCGAGGGCTGACTATCGACCGCGTCTACACATCGTCGGGAGTGCATCCCTACGACGAGGTGACCTGGGAGCGGCGCGACGTCGTCCAGACGAACTGGAAGACCGGCGAGTCCGTCTTCGAACAGCGCGGTGTCGAGTTTCCCGACTTCTGGTCGGTGAACGCCTCGACCATCGTCACCACCAAGTACTTCCGCGGCGCGGTCGGCGCCGAAGACCGGGAGTGGAGCCTGCGTCAGCTGATCGACCGGGTGGTCCACGCCTACACGGCCGCCGGCCGCGAACACGGCTATTTCGCCGACGAGGCCGCCGCTGAGCTGTTCGACCACGAGCTGACTTGGATGCTGTTGCACCAGGTCTTCTCGTTCAACTCGCCGGTGTGGTTCAACGTCGGAACCGATGCCCCTCAGCAAGTCTCAGCATGCTTCATCCTCGCGGTTGACGACACGATGGAGTCGATTCTCAACTGGTACCGCGAAGAAGGGATGATCTTCAAGGGCGGCTCCGGGGCCGGACTGAACCTCTCGCGTATCCGCTCCGCGAAGGAACTGCTGTCGTCCGGCGGTACCGCGAGCGGCCCTGTGTCTTTCATGCGCGGCGCCGACGCGTCCGCCGGGACGATCAAATCAGGCGGAGCGACCAGGCGCGCCGCGAAGATGGTCGTTCTCGACGTCGACCACCCCGACATCGAGGAGTTCGTCGAAACGAAGGCTCGCGAGGAGAAGAAGATCAGGGCATTGCGCGACGCCGGGTTCGACATGGATCTTGGCGGCCGCGACATCAACAGTGTGCAATACCAGAACGCGAACAACTCGGTCCGCGTCAGCGACGCATTCATGCGTGCGGTCGAAGAGGACGGCGAATTCGGCCTGCGTGGCCGGAAGACCGGCGAAGTCATCGAGACGGTCAAAGCCAAAGAACTGTTCGAGAAGATCGCCAAGGCGGCCTGGGAATGTGCTGACCCGGGCCTTCAGTACGACGACACGATCAACGATTGGCACACGAATCCCGAAACGGGTCGAATCACTGCGAGTAATCCGTGCAGTGAGTACATGAGTCTGGACAATTCGTCCTGCAATCTTGCGAGTCTCAACCTGCTCAAGTTCCTGCGCGAGGACGACACCTTCGACGCCGTCCGGTTCGCCCAGGCGGTCGAGCTGATCATCACCGCTATGGACATTTCGATCTGCTTCGCGGACTTCCCGACCGAGGCGATCGGTGACACCACTCGCAAGTACCGCCAGCTCGGGATCGGATACGCCAACCTCGGTGCGCTGCTCATGGCATCGGGCCTCGCCTACGACAGTGAGGCCGGGCGGGCGTTCGCCGCTTCCATAACGTCATTGATGACCGGAACCGCGTACAAGCGGTCGGCCGAGCTGGCCGGCGTCGTGGGGCCGTACGAGGGCTACGCACGTAACGCGGAAGCGCACACCCGCGTCATGCGCAAGCATGCGGCGGCCAACGACTCCGTCCGTACCTTCAACGAGTTGGACAAAGCCGTCCACCGCGAAGCGACCAAGGCTTGGGCCGACGGCCTGGAGATCGGAACTCGCGACGGCTGGCGCAATGCCCAGGCGTCCGTGCTAGCGCCGACCGGAACCATCGGCTTCATGATGGACTGCGACACGACTGGCATCGAGCCCGACTTCTCGTTGGTGAAGTTCAAGAAGCTGGTCGGTGGCGGCTCGATGCAGATCGTCAACCAGACGATCCCGCGGGCGCTGCGCAAGCTCGGCTACAACGAAGAGACCGTCGAAGCGATCGTGGAGCACATAGCCAAGCACGGCCACGTGATCGATGCACCCGGTCTGCGGACCGAGCATTACGACGTGTTCGACTGCGCGATGGGGGAGCGGTCGATCAGCCCGATGGGCCATGTGCGGATGATGGCCGCCGCGCAGCCGTTCCTGTCCGGCGCGATCTCGAAGACGGTGAACCTGCCCGAGTCGGCGACCGTAGAAGAGATCGAAGACGTTTACCTGCAGGGTTGGAAGCTCGGCATCAAGGCACTCGCCGTTTATCGCGACAACTGCAAGGTCGGACAACCGTTGTCCGACGCCAAGGCGAAGGGCGCGGACGAGTCGGCGACGACCATCGAATACCGGCCGACGCGGCGGCGGCTGCCGAAGTCGCGTACGTCGCGGACGACGTCGTTCACCGTCGGTGGTGCCGAGGGTTACATGACCGCCGGATCGTACGAGGACGACGGCCTGGGCGAGGTGTTCCTCAAGCTCGGCAAGCAGGGCTCGACGCTCGCCGGTGTGATGGACGCGTTCTCGATCGCGGTGTCGATCGGGCTGCAGTACGGCGTCCCGCTCGAAACGTTCGTCACGAAATTCACCAACCTGCGGTTCGACCCGGCCGGGCTCACCGACGACCCTGACGTGCGGATGGCGCAGTCGATCATGGACTACATCTTCCGCAGGCTGGCCCTGGACTACATGCCCTTCGACGAGCGGGCAGCGCTAGGCATCTACACCGCCGACGAGCGGGCACGGGCGCTGGACACCGGTTCGTACGAGCAGCTTCCGGACGCCGAGCAACTCGAGGAGGAACTCGACTCCCTCGCGCAGTCGGCCCCGGTCACGCCCAAGCCGAGCGAATCGATCGGCAAGCCGGCAGCCGGTTCAGCCGCTCCTCCGGCAGTGGTGCAGGCAGCACCGGCCGACGTCCACTCATCGGCGGAGCTGATGGAGAAGTTCCTCGGCACCGCGGCTGATGCGCCCATGTGCTTCACCTGCGGGACCAAGATGCGTCCCGCCGGCTCCTGCTACGTCTGCGAAGGGTGCGGGAGCACATCCGGCTGCAGCTGATGGGCCTGCGGCCACGGCATGATGAGCCGCCGGCAAGCGCCCGCCGGACGCCGGTGGCTCACCCAGCGAGCAGGACTCCGAGGTAGAGCGCCGAGAGTGCGGTGAGCCCGGTGAGTGCGCCCCAGACCGCCAGGCCCCTGCTCGTGGTGGCGCGGGTGTGCAGGAACGCCGTGATTCCCGACGCGGCCACGACAAGGATCTTCAGCCCGAGCACGGTCTGGTAGGTCGAGCTGGGGTGGTCGGCGTGGTTCACGGCGACCACGTTCCAGACGCCGGTGACCAGGAGTAGACCGAACGCCGGCCAGGCGATCTTGTTGAACGCGCGTGCCGCACGCTTCGGCACGTCCGGTCCGGCAGTGCGCAGAACGGGGACCAGCGCGGCCAGCGTGAGCTGGCCGCCGACCCACACCGTCGCGCCGAGGACGTGCAGCCACAACCGGATGCTGTCCACCACAGAAGCAAGCAAGACAGGCTCCAGGACTCGTGGCGCGGCCGAGACGACTGCGGCCGTCGGGATCGTATCGGCCGTCGCACCAGCCGCCGCCGCGCTGGCCTGCCAGCTTGCCCGCCATCGTCGGATGGACCCGCGCTACTGGAGAACCCATCGGTCGCCGCGGCAATTCTGCGACGAATGGCTGGCGGCCGGCTCCGAAAGGTGTTATCAATGTGATAGCACTTTTCAGAGAAGGGGCCATCATGAGCGCTATCGAGACACCGAACACTCCTGCACCCGTCGGGCATCTGGGAGCCAGGGTCGACATCACGCAGCATCCGGCCATCTCGATCAGCGGCTGGTTCGGCGTCATTGTGATTGCCGGAGCCATCTGGGGTGGAGTGGTCGCCGCCCAGCACAAGAGCGGCTGGGTCTGGGTACCGATCGTCGTCTTCCTGCTCGTCATCACCTCGCTGGTCATCGTGACACCGGGCCAGACCTCGGTCATCCAGTTCTTCGGCCGCTACATCGGCACCGTTCGCCGACCTGGGCTCTGGTGGGTCCTCCCGTTCTCGGTGCGCCACGGTGTGAGCGTTCGAGTCCGCAACTTCGAGACGAACCGCCTGAAGGTGAACGACGCCGACGGCAACCCCGTGGAGATCGCCTCGATCGTGGTCTGGCAGGTCGCCGACACCGCCAAGGCAACGTATGCCGTGGAGAACTACCTCAACTTCGTTTCGGTTCAAGCCGAGTCGGCGTTGCGCCACGTCGCGACGAGCCACCCGTATGACGACACGACCGACGAGGGGACGTCGTTGCGAGGGTCGACTGACGTTGTCGCGGCACAACTGGCTCTCGAAGTAGCCGAAAAGGTATCGATAGCCGGAATCGAAATCGTTGACGTCCGGATCTCCCACCTCGCGTACGCACCGGAAATCGCGCAAGCCATGCTGCGTCGTCAACAGGCGAACGCCGTGGTCGCCGCCCGAACGAGGATCGTCGAGGGAGCGGTCGGCATGGTCGAGCTCGCGCTCAACCGACTGACTGAGAACGGAGTGATAACACTCGACGAGGAGCGGACCGCTGCGATGGTGAGCAATCTGATGGTGGTCCTGTGCGGGGATCAACCGCCCTCACCAGTCGTGAACGCCGGTTCGCTGTATACGTGAGCGATCGTCGGCAGGTCCTGCTCCGGCTCGATCCGGCCGTCCACGACGCGCTCATCCGTTGGGCCAACGACGAGTTCCGCAGCGTGAACGCGCACATGGACATGCTGTTGCGCCGGGCGTTGACCGACGCGGGCCGGATGCCCAAGCCGGCAGGGCCGCCACCCAAACGCGGTCGCCCCCGGGCCGGGACCGAGTAGGCACTCCCGGCCCGGGGCGGCGTCGCCGGAACGTCGGACCCGCCGGGTGGCATTGCCGCTGCGCCGCCCCTGGCACACTCCGGATCTGTGAGCGAGTCCTACACGGCGCTGCTCCCGGTGTTCGCAGTATCTGCCGCCACGCCGGTACTCGTCGGCCTGATGCCGCCGAGGTTCCGCTTGCCGCAGGTTGTGCTGCTCCTTGCGGGCGGGGTGATCATCGGGCCGCAGGCCCTGGGGTGGTCGTCACCGGCGGACGTCAAGTTGCTGTCCGACCTGGGCCTCGGGTTCTTGTTCTTGCTGGCGGGCTATGAGCTGGATCCGCGCATCATGCGGGAGCCGACCGGCAGGCGGGCCACTTGGAGCTGGCTGACCTCGTTGGCGATATCCGTCGCGTTTGTCGCAACCCTGGCGGCCACGGGGTTGGTGCACTCGGTCGCGACCGTTGCGATCGCCCTGACGACGACTGCGCTCGGCGTTTTGCTCCCCGTGATGCGAGAGAACGGGTTGCTCGACAGTCCGCTCGGGAAACAGGTGTTCGCCTCGGGCGCTGCGGGCGAGCTCGGCCCGATCGTCGCAATGGCCTTGTTCCTCGGCACACGGCACACCGGTCCGGAGCTGGTGCTGCTCATCTTGTTCGCAGTGGCCGCGATCGGCCTCGCTTACGTGCCTGGTCGCGTTCGGCTGCCGCGGACGACCGAAGTATTGCTGCGGTCCGAACACGGAACCGGACAGAGCACGCTGCGGCTCACGCTCGCGTTGCTCGTTGCTCTACTGGCGGTCACCGCAGATCTGGGATTCGATTCAGTGCTCGGGGCGTTCGTCGCCGGAATGGTGTTGCGGCACTGGGCTCCCGGCGACGTCGACAAGCTCGAGGACAAGCTGGACATCGTCGGCTGGGGGGTGTTCATTCCAGTGTTCTTCGTGAGCTCGGGGATGGCCCTTGACATCCATTCCATCGCGCAGCGCCCGCTCTTGCTGATCGTCGTGCTCGTGCTGCTCCTTCTCGTCAGGGGTGGTCCGACGCTGTTGTGGTATCGCCGCGCGCTCCCGGTACGCGAACGACTTCAACTCAGCTTGTTCAGCGCGACCGCGCTGCCGCTGATCGTCGCCCTGACCGGTCTCGCGGTCGCGGACGGTTCGATGGGGACCGACGCTGCGGCAGCGCTGGTTGGGGCGGGCGCGGTGTCCGTGCTGATCTTCCCTCTGCTGGCCGTGACAATCGGCAGGAAGGGAGCCGAGCGGCGGACCTGACGAAGGCCGGCCACCAAGAGCGCCGGATGCGACGGCGGCCGTCGTCGAGCAGCGCTGAGCTACTCGAGGGAGCTTGGGTCGGACGGCACGTCGACTGCGTGTGCTTGCAGTGCTTCCAAAGGGATGATGTCGAGGGCTCGAATGTGGGTTGACGCCAGAACGACCGGTGCCGGAACACCGTCCTGGTACGCCTGAAGCCAGCGGGCGGCGACGACGCACCAACGGTCGCCGGGTCGCAACCCCGGGAACCGGTATTCGGGTACCGGTGTCATCAGATCATTGCCGACCCGCTGCTGGTGCACGAGGAATTCGGCCGACACCACTGCACAGACAGTGTGACTGCCGATGTCCTCCGGGCCGGTGGAGCAGCAACCGTCGCGGTAGAAACCGGTTACGGGATCGGAGCCGCAGGGCTGTAGTTCGCCGCCGAGGACGTTCCGATCACCGGGCACGCGCCCACCCTCTCACCCGACCAGCCGCGCGGCGACAGCCGGTACCGGCGTCAATCCGTCGAACGCATCCTGCTGAAGTAGGTCCGCGTTCAGGTCGATAGCTCATCGAGGGCTCGTCCGGCGCGCCCTACGGGTGGGAGGTGAACGTGGCGAAGAAGCGGTCGCTGGTCGATCAGCAAGTCGCCGATCTTCTCGTCACGGCCAAGCAGTCGTTGGACCTGAGCGTCGCGTTCATGTCCCGGATGGATGGGGCCACGCAGCACCTGGAGGTCGTCGAGTCGTCGGTGCCGTTTCTGTTCAGGGAAGGCGTCACCCAAAGACAAGACACGTCGCTGTGCCAGGCCATCATGGACGGCAAGCTGCCCGCGGTGATCCCGAATCTGACCGAATACCCCGAGGCGATGAAGTTGCCGTCCGCGCGCATGCCGCGGATCCGAAGCTACGTCTCGGTCCCGGTGGTCCTCAGCGACGGTACGACCTACGGAACGTTCTGTGCCGCGGGGTTGACTTCGGACAAGCGACTGACCAAGCGCGACAAGGCTTTGATGGACGTGTTGGCGCATGCGGCAGCAGTGATCATCGAGCCGGGAGTAAGGGAACGATCGAGGCAGGCCGAGATCGAACTCCGGTTGAATCCGGTCATTGAGCAAGGTGGTCCGGCGGTCGTGCTGCAACCGATCGTCGAGCTGGAGTCAGGTGCTCGCATCGGTGCGGAGGCGCTGAGCAGGTTCCCGGCGCAATGGGAGAAACCGCCGGATGTCTGTTTCGCGGAGGCGCACAGCATAGGCACCGGACACGTCCTGGAGTTGCTGGCTCTGGAACGCGCGTCGGAGTATCTCGACCGCGTGCCCGGCTACATTGCTATGAATGTCTCGCCCGATACGCTCGTCGAACCCGACTGTGCGCAATTGCTCGGGAGACTCCCGGTCGAGCGCATCCTGCTCGAGCTCTCCGAGCATGCTCAGGTCGAGGACTACACCCTCTTGGATGTCGTGCTCGCACCGCTGCGCGCGCGCGGCATGAAGCTTGCCATCGACGATGTGGGTGCCGGGTTCTCGTCGTTGCGCCATATCGTTCTGACCGCGCCAGACGTGATCAAGATCGATCGGACCTTGATTGACGGCGTCAGCGGCGATCAGGTACTGCGCACTCTCGTGCGCTCTCTCGTCGACTTCGGCCACGGCGCGGACGCCCGCGTCGTCGCCGAAGGCATCGAGACGCCACAGGACGCCGCTGTGCTACTCGAACTAGGCGTTGATTACGGGCAGGGATGGCACTTCGGCCGCCCCGGGCCGGCCGAGGACCTCGCCGGCTACTTGCCCCTGCCGCTCGAGCGGCGTCGACCGGTGTCCGTCGTCAGGACGTAGCGACGATCGGCAAGCCCGCTGTACCCCACGCTTCCATGCCGCCGGCCATGTTGACCGCTGTCCAACCGCCGCGGTTCAGCGCGTCCGCCACGATCGCGGACCGGGCGCCGACGTGGCAGACGCAGACGATCGTCCGATCCGCCGGGATCTCAGCCGTGCGCGCGGCCAGAGCGGACATCGGGATGTGCACCGCATCCGGCGCGTGCCCGGCCTGCCACTCGTGATCCTCACGCACGTCGAGCAGGAAGCCTCCCGCGTCGACGAGTTCAACTGCTTGCGCAACAGACACATCACTCATGGCGACGTCAGCCCGCAGCCCGGTCGGTGGGTTCCAGGACGAATACCGGGATCTCGCGGTCGGTCCTGGCTTGATAATTCGCGTAGTCCGGATAAGCAGCCACTGCGCGCTCCCACCACATCGCCTTCTCCGCACCCGTGAGCTCGCGGGCAGTCATGTCGAAAACTGCCGGACCGTCCTGCAGGCGAACCCGCGGATTCGCGACCAAGTTGCTGTACCAGAGCGGGTTCTTCGGTGATCCGCCGAGCGAAGCGACAGCCGCGTAGCGACCTTCACGTTCCACGCGCATCAACGGCACTTTGCGCGTCTTCCCGGTCTTCACTCCGGTCGTCGTCACGATCACGACTGGCATTCCGCGCAACGTCGTGCCCGCGGTGCCGCCAGAGCTCTCGTACTCCTCCACTTGGTCGCGTACCCACCCCATCGGGCTGGGTGCGTAATCGGATTCGTCCATGGCTAAGTCAAACATCGTCGCCCGACTGGTCGTTATCGGGCGGGTCGGTCGGTGTCTTCGATCGCCCTGACGCGTCCGGGCGATCGAAGAGGAAACGCACCACATCGCCGCCGTCACGATGCAGGGCGCGCGTGTGTGAGTCACTGATCGGTTCGAACGGGGCGAGCACGACGGTGCGATTCGGCATGCTCCAGGTTGCCGCGGCCCGGCCCTTGACCAGCGCGATCGGACGGAACAAGCCGTTCACCGTGACGACTCCCTGGTGTGATCCGAGGATGGGTTCGCGCGACGCCCAGCCGAGCAACAGCGGATCGAATGCGCCAAGCAGGCGTGGTCGCGGGAGGCTGGGCGTGGTGGCTCGGACGTCGGATCGGTTCGCTGCAGCGGATCCCGCGAGGGCGACGAGGCCGTCGGCGCGTTCGACGATCGCGGCGCCGATGGCGCGCAGGCCGCGCCGAGCTTCGCCGAGCGGTATCCCTGCCCATTTCGCGAGATCGGCCGCACCGGCGGGCGCGTGACCGACGAGATAGCGCCTGGCGAGTTCGCCCAGCGCGACGTCATGATCGAGCGCCGGCGGCGGTGTGCCCAGCCAGTCCCGGACCAGCACGAACGCCTGGTGGGCGCCGACCATCGGGCCGCGAACGATCGATCCGCGCAGGCTCGCGAGGACGAGGATGTGAACCTGAGCCTGACCCGCCGTCCGGACTCCGGCCGCGTCGAGTCGAGCCCTCAGCTGGCTTCGGGTCTGCGGTCCGTGGTCGGCGAGTGCGTGCTCGATAACTGCGACGCCACGCTCTGCGGCGTCGGGGGAGACGCCTTCTTGTGCCAGTCTCCGGGCGGTTCCGGTCGAAAGGCGTGGCGTCGTCAGCGGGTGCAGCCACCAGTAATCCTCGGCGCGGACCAGATGCAGTGTGCCACGGTTCAGCCAGCTGACCACGATCGAGCGATCGCGGGTGAACGCGTCGTCCACGTCGTGAGCCGACAGGCCCGTCGAACGCGCCCGGATCGCGAGTCGTGCACCGCGCGGATCTTGTGCCTGCACGGCCAAGAGGCGATCTGCTACGTCGGTCACCTGCTGGGCGGGTGGCCCGGACAGGAGTTGTGCTGTGAAGCGCTGGGCAATCACCCGCCGGGCGGCGGGCGCGGGGGACGCAGCACACATTGCCTGATCTTCGCAGCACCACCGACGAGGATCGCTTGATTGGGGTCCCTCCGAGGGGGAACAGTCGGGTCGCGAGCGAGGTTGGCACCTGATGCGCACCGTTTGACGGCCTGCCGGCCGACCGGCCGAACCGCGAAGCAGCTGGAGTGGAGGACACGATGTCGACCGAGAACGCGATCGACCCGACTGCGCCGCCGAGCGGAGACGGCTGCGTTGAGTGCGAGGCCGCCGGAGGTTGGTGGTTCCATCTGCGCCGGTGCGCCGCATGCGGCCACGTCGGCTGCTGCGACTCGTCGCCGTCCCAGCACGCGAGCGCACACGCGCGAGACCACGAGCACTGGATCATCCGAAGCTTCGAGCCCGGCGAAGCCTGGTTCTGGGACTACCAGAACGAGCAGTTCGCCGATGGTCCCGCTCTGGCGCCGCCGAATCACCACTCGCCCGACCAGCCGACGCCTGGTCCCGCCGGCCGAGTACCGCCGGACTGGACCCGCCACCTGCACTAGGCGGTCGTGCAGCGCGATCAGTCCGGATCCGTCCTCAGGCGTCCCTGCGGGTGATCATGAACAGCGCCGCGCCGAGGGCGACTACCGCGTAGCCGCAGAACACGGCGAAGCCGGCCCAGGGAGCCAGTGCTCCTTGGTTCGGGATCACCGTGAAGATCTGGCTCCCGGCGTTGGCCGGCATGTACGGGATCAAGTCGTTCCGGAGGGTGGTCGGCAAGAGGTCCACGAGAGCCGAAGGCAAGAACAGCAGGCCGAACAACGCTGCGGTCGCGCCGGCGGTGTGCCTGATCGCGGCTCCGAGGCCGAGTCCGAGCAGCCCGACCGCCGCCAGGAACAGCCCGCCGCCGATCACCGCACGCAGCGACGATGCACTAGCGAGGGAATCGCTCGAGCCGGCCGTGGCCAAGATGGCCTGACCGATCAGGAACGCAGCGAACGAGGTGATCTCGCCGACGAGCAAGGCGATCGCGGTGAACACGACAGCCTTGGCGGCGAGCAGCGTGCGTCGCTGCGGAACGGCCGCGAGCGTGGTCCGGATCATCCCGGTCGCGTACTCGCCGCTGACCGCCAGAACACCCAACGTCCCGATGGCCAGTTGAGCGAGGTAGAGGCCGTTGAGGCTCAGCAGCGTCAGGTCGTCGCCCCGACCGCCGGGCGGGCTCGACGGATATTGGTGGACGTACGTGATGCAGGCGATGACCGCGATGCTGATGGTGGCGAGCACAGCCGCGGCCAGCGTCCAGTAGGTGGAGCGGACTGAGCGCAGTTTCGTCCATTCAGAGCGAAGGATGTTCGGCACACCGATCGACGCCGGTGGCATCGCCCGCGCGGTGTCACGCGCCGTCGAGGTTTCAGTGCTCATCGTCGTTTCCTCTGTGCTCGGTTCCGCCAAGGCTCGTTCCGACGCCGACTGGTTCGATGACGTTCTGCGCGTCGTGCTGATCCGCACCTGCGGAGAATTCAACGCTGTCCTGCGTCAGCTCCAAGTACGCCTCCTCCAGTGAGGCTTGTTGCGCGGACAGCTCGTGCAACGCGAAGCCCAGATCCCGGGCCAGGTTTCCGACTGCCGGCATTTCCAGCCGAGTGACGACCAGGGAATCGTCGTCACCGGCGGTCACGTCAGCTCCTGCGCCGCGCAGCGCCGTCGCCAGGGCTGCCCACTGCGGCGACCGCACCCGGACATAATTGGTGGCGCTGCGGTCGATGAACTCTTGGGTGCCGCAATCGGCGATGAGCCGGCCACGTCCGATCACGATGATGTGGTCGGCGGTGAGCGCCATTTCGGTCATCAGATGGCTCGAGACGAAGACCGTGCGCCCCTGCGCGGCCAGGGATCGCAGCAGGTTGCGGATCCAGACGATCCCTTCGGGATCGAGCCCGTTGACCGGTTCGTCGAACAGCAGGACGTCGGGGTCGCCGAGCAGTGCTGCCGCGATGCCGAGTCGTTGCGCCATGCCAAGCGAGTACGCGCCGGCGCGGCGATGGATCGCGTTGCCCATGCCGACGATCTCCACGACCGCGTCCACCCTGCGCCGGTCGATTCCGTTGCTCTGCGCCAGGCAGAGCAGGTGGTTGTATCCGCTGCGCCCGTCGTGCGTCGCACGTGCGTCGAGCAGCGCTCCCACCCGGTGCAGCGGCCGATGCAGCTGACCGTATGGGCGTCCATGCACCAAGGCGCGGCCGGCTGTCGGTCGGTCGAGACCGAGGACCATCCGCATCGTTGTCGACTTGCCCGCGCCGTTCGGACCCAGAAAGCCGGTCACGTGCCCAGGGCGCACCGTGAACGACAGATCGTTGACGGCGAGCGTCGAGCCGAATCGCTTGGACAATCCCGCGACTTCAATGGTCATCTCAACCTCCGCGCACGAGACTGCCGTGAAGCGGGTGCGCAGCGTATCGGGGACATCCCTGACCGACCCCTGGCAACCCCAGGTCCGGCTACGGGCGGCGGGTGCGAAAACCCTTACCGGTAACGGAATCCGTCGAGAAAGCGCCGGAATACGCCACCCTCCGGCGCGAGCGGCGCCGCGGGCGGAGGTGCGGTCGGCCGCTCGACGGCGACCGGCTCGTCGTAATCGATCCGGGCGATCGCATCGACAACCTGCGCTTCGTCGAAGTCTTCGGATCCCTCGATCGTCGGCACATATCCGACGAGCTCGCCGTCAAGCATGACCTGAGCCTCGAGGGTGGCGGTCCCGTCGGTGTCCCAGATGGCTTCGCGTCCACCCGACAACGGGATGCGGATGCCGAACTGGTAGACGCCGGCCTTCTCCAGGTGGGCGTCGATGCCGCGCTCGCGTAGAGCGTCAACCACGTGCCGAGCGCGGTTCTCGTCCATTCCGGCACGCTACCTGTTCTGGACCGGGCGTCCGGCAGATTCGGCGAGGACCGCGTTTCGCGCTCAGCGCGCCTCGACGACGGCTCAGGCGCCGGACGAGCGACGAAGTCGTGGAGGCGAGGGG
>Ga0075017_100000834_pt1 | contig 17992 bp, 24 predicted proteins | sample AleBraG_ABR_2012_FD_71475 | JGI IMG/M metagenome (GOLD analysis project Ga0075017, IMG submission 71475) | Freshwater sediment microbial communities in response to fracking from Pennsylvania, USA - Alex Branch Run_MetaG_ABR_2012 | ecosystem: Environmental > Aquatic > Freshwater > Creek >... | reverse complement strand
TCTGCACCGTGACCCAGTTGGTCAACAGGCCGCCCAGCCAACGCTGGTTCACATAGAATCCGCCACAGCGCTTCGCTTCTTCGGCGATGGCATCCTGTGCCTGGCGCTTGGTGCCGACGAACAGGACAATCCTGCCATCGGCGGCGAGATCCTGCACGAACTTCGACGCCTCTTTGAACATCTTCAGCGTCTTCTGCAGATCGATGATGTAAATCCCGTTGCGCTCACCGAAGATGAATTCCTTCATCTTGGGGTTCCAGCGCTTCGTCTGATGCCCGAAGTGAACACCCGCTTCGAGCAACTCCTTCATGGTGATGTTAGCCAATCAACCTCCTCGTTTGGTCTGCATCCCTCGCTAGCCCGTAGGCCGCTCCGGATTGCCATTCCCGTCCCCGCACGCGAAGCACGGGAAGAATTGAACACCTAAAACTCAGTTTCGTGTTTCAAGTTCCTGGTTTCCCGTCGTCCCATGGACAAGACGACATTGCGATCCACCCGAAACCAGAAACTGCTTACCGCTTGCTGTACTGGAAGCGCTTGCGGGCACCCTTCTGCCCGTATTTCTTGCGTTCCTTGCCACGCGAGTCGCGGGTCACCAGACCCTCAGCCTTAAGCTTCTTGCGCAACTCAGCGTTGAATTCCATAAGCGCCCGAGCGATGCCGAGCTTCACGGCATCCGCCTGACCGGCAACACCACCGCCATCAACTGTAACGACGACGTTAAAGTTGGCAGCGTTTTCCGTGGAGGCCAGGGGCTGCTTGGCGTTGATGCGCTGCGATTCGGTCACGAAATATTGATCGAAGGGCCGCCCGTTGACTTTGAATTCGCCGCTGCCCGGACGCAAATAGACGCGCGCAACTGCCCTCTTGCGGCGCCCCGTACCGTAATACTGAACCAGTTCAGCCATTATGAGCTTTTAGCTCCTGGCTCTTAGCTTCCAGCTTGAAGCAAATTCGGAGCCGAGCTTTTCAACCTTTCCAGAAATTATGATTCTCGCCGGGTTCACTGCAACCCGAAACTTGAAACTCGAAACTTGTCTTACGCCAGCGCCCGCGCTTCTGGCTTCTGCGCTTCGTGGGGATGCTTCTCGCCACGATAGATCTTCAGCTTGCTGGCCATCTGGCGTCCCATTTTTGTCTTGGGAAGCATGCGCCCGACGGCATCTTCAATGACCAGTTCTGGCTTGCGGGCAAAGCGCTTGCGAAAATCTTCCGTACGCAGCCCACCCGGATATCCGGTGTAATGCTGATACTTTTTTTGCTCGGACTTCATGCCGGTGACCTTAATTTTTTCAGCATTGATGACGACGACATGATCGCCGGTGTCGATAAAAGGCGTGTACTTCGGGCTCTCTTTGCCCATCAAAATGCGGGCGACTTGCGAGGCGAGTCTGCCGAGAGTCTGCCCGGAGGCATCCACGACGTACCACTTGCGCGCAATTTCCCCCGCTTTGGGGAAATAGGTTGACATCAGAAAATCTCCCAGAAATAAAAAATGCAAAGAAGACCACGCTGAGTGCCCCCAGACGCCGGACGCGCAGGGGTATCAGGCGGGCAACCGCAGGACTTCCGAAGCCTTAAAGATAACGTAGGGTGAAGAGAATTGTCAACGAAACTACTGTTCCTGAATCGGTTACCGGTAACCTGAACGCGCAAGTAACCGTCGTAGGAGCCCTTTATTCATAGGCTAACGCGTCGATCGGATCCTTCTGGGCGGCCTTGAACGCAGGGTAAATCGCCCCTAAAAGCGCGCCCACCACGGCAATCATAGTCGCCTTCAGCATCCAGCCACCGGTTACGACGATTTGGAGAGTTGGCCAGCGCGCACGAAGGCCGGCCCGGGCGGTGACACTCACGATAATTCCGACGATTACCCCAGCTAGCGCGAGCAGGACGGTTTCGCGCAAAATCACATTCACGATGTATAGCTTCGAAGCTCCGATGGACTTGAGAATGCCGATCTCGCGGGTGCGCTCCATCACCGCGGTGTACATCGCCTGGAAAATCACGATGAAGCCGACGATCAGGGATATCCCTATTACCAAATCGATAAAAACGGACAAGAGAGGATAATTTTCCGTGGTCATCATCGAGAGGTAATACGACATGGAGTAGGCAACGTATCGTTCCATGCCCGGCACGTGTTTGATTTCGTCGACCACCGCGTCGGCATTGCTGACGTTATCGAGCTTCAGATAGAAGATGGAGGCTTTGTCCTTTGCACCCATCAGGTCCTGGAGAACGCTGAGCTGGAGAAACTTCCGCGCGCCTTTACCAGAAGTGACTATTCCTGCCACGCGAAAATCGTGACTCAAAATCTCGATAGAGTCGCCGACCTTAACGTGCTTCGTGCGGGCAAACACGTCGTCGACTAACGTGTCATTGGGCCCTCGGAATGGTCCGCCCTCAAGATAATGAAAAGGTCCGCCAAGTTGTTCATAGCTGGCAAGGTCGATGCCGGCGATTACTTCCAGAGTGCCACTCGTCGAAATTTGCGTGATCACTGGAGCGACGTTGGCCACGTGCGGGAGCTTCGCCAGGATGTCTCCGACCTTGATCGACATCGGCGCACCGGTAAGCCCAACAATGAAAGACGACCCCGGCGGCATTACTATTACGTCAGCGCCAATGCCGGCGGCTCGCGCACGCGAATCGTTGAGCATGCCCACTGAAAGGCCAACGATCAGCAGGATCAGCGTGACTTCCAGTGCGACTGCCACGATCGAGATCATCGACCGGATCGGCCGGTGCACCAGGTTCGCAACAATCATCTTGTTCATCGTGGATGGCTCTCAGCTTTTCGGCGCGCCGGGGGCTGCAAAGTTGTGGAGTGCTATGCCATGCCTCGTAAGGGTCCTCACCGGCCATTCGATCCGTCAGGTACCTTGGCTTCACTGGCCTGAGGGCGGTCCAAATGTACCACCTCGGCTCCAGCTGGCTGAAGCAGCACAAACTGCTCGTTGGTGAGCGTCTCATTGAGCTGCAGCTTCACCAGCGTCAGAGTGATGTCGTATTCCTCTTTGGGTCGGTAAATGCCGATCTGGCTGGGGAACTTCACGCCGGAGTAGTCCTTATAGTCCTCGTAGCGAGCATCGGTGACAAGTTCACCCGTCTGGTTGTAAACGAATTGGCGGTGAGGCAGGAGGTCGGTCCGGCTGAAGACGATCTTGCGAGCGAGAAACCACCCCTGATCGGCCCTCCCGATGATATCGAGTTCGTAGTCAGGCTGGTCCACACGGTGTTTCCTCGAGTCGGTCACGGTCTCGTAACCGTTCTCCAACACAGCAATTTCCGTCTGATCGATCGCAGGCAACAATAGGGCGTCGTAAATGGCCTGGGGCCGGATGTTTTCCAGCGGCTGCTGGGTATTGTGCGTGACTACGTCATTGCGGCCGACCACGAACTTGTTCTTGGGAGGAATCCAGAGCTGAAATTGCTCGCCGTCGCTGACCATGTCAAAGGCCCGGTTCCGGACGATCGGGAGGAGACCGATCATGCGCAACATCGCCGGCTTTCGCGCCAGGACGTATCCCCGAATCTGCTTGTAGTCGGTGACCGTCCCCTTTTGGGCTCCACCTACGGAGGTGTCTATGTCCACCGTGGCCTGCATCGACTTAATGCTGGCGGCATCGGCGTTGATGTAGTCGATCAGCTCTTGCTGGGTAGCAGATTTGAGCGGGGCGGTACTGACCTGGCGCTCCACCTTTCGCGACCGGAACAGACAACCGGTCAGCGGAACAATGGCAAGCAATATAAAAGCGGTACTACACCGAGCAAGACGGTTCATAGAAACCGAGGTGGCCTTAGGAAACTCGTGAACTTTGTTAGATGAAGTATACAGGGCATCGGTGGCAAAGATGGGTGATGCCCGACTGCTGTTCTCCGCGAGTTTTCTTCACAAGTGCAGAGAAGACAACAACTTTGGGAAGTCCCGCGTGGTTGTCAACTGCGGTTCCCTGCCGGGGCGGGCTTACCGCGGGCCAAGGACCATCGGCTGACGACGAGCAGATAACATTCATCTAAACTAGTATCAACTTGCGTCAATTTTTCATCTTCGTACTGGTTGCGGCAATCGCCGTCGGGGGGTGGCTCGGGTGGGCCCTTTGGCTGCCGGTCACTCCGCCCTCGCAGAAGTTCGTTCTTCTAAAGCCAGGATACTCGACCAAGCGGATCGCCTCAGAGCTGAAGTCAGCGGGCATCATCCGGAGCCAAGACGCCTTTCTGCTGTGGCATTATTTCCACCGTAAGGGCTCATTGAAGGCCGGGGAATATCTCTTTGAGCAGCCAGCCACCGCCGCGGACATCCATGGCCGGCTGGTACGTGGAGATATCTACTTTTACACCGTGGTCATCCCTGAAGGATACACGATGTTCGACATCGCACGGGCCATTGAAGAGGCAGGGCTCGGTACGAGTGACGACTTCGTGAAAACTGCAAAGTCCGATTCGTCACTCATCGCCGATCTTGATCCCGATGCCCTGTCCCTGGAAGGCTATCTGTTCCCGAGCACATACCAGTTCACACGTACTCAGACGATGCAAGACATCGTGAAGGAGATGGTAAGGGAGTTTCGCCAGGTGGCCCAGCAGATCGGATTGAGTGGCGATGTTCACCAGACGGTCACAATGGCGTCGATCATCGAAAAGGAAACGGCTTCGCCCGAAGAGCGACCTCTGGTAGCGAGCGTGTACTACAACCGGCTGTCAAAGAAGATCGCGCTCGATGCCGATCCTAGCGTGATCTACGCCGAGCTACTGGATGGCCACTACGCCGGAGCCCTGCACCACGCCGACATGCAGGTAGAGTCTCCGTACAACACCTACAGGCATGCAGGACTGCCTCCCGGACCGATCGGGAACCCGGGAAAAAGCGCGTTAGAAGCGGCCATGCACCCGGCCACCTCGGACTACTACTACTTCGTGAGCGACGGGAACGGCCACCACCGCTTTGCCGGCAACCTGGAAGAGCACAATCGGAACGTAGTGGCGTACCGCAGGGCCATGCGAGGGCAATAGAGCCTTTTTTGGCTGCCAGCTAACCCAGCCCCTACCTTGATGACGAGCGGCGGCTCTCTCTAGCCTCCATCCAACCCTGCAGGATCAGGACAGCAGCCAAGCGATCGACGACCTCCCCGCGACGTTTGATGGACATTTCGGAGTCGCGCAAGACCCGATTCGCCTCAGCGGAACTGAGACGCTCGTCCCACAAATGCACGGGAAGCTGAAAACGCTTGCTAAGCTCGTCGGCAAATACGCGCATTTTTTCCGCCTGTGTACCTTCAATGCCGCTCATACGAAGAGGAAATCCCACCACGATTTCCTGGACTTCATACTGCTGGATCACAGCGGCCAGATGCCCAAAATCGGTGCGTTTGTTCTTCCGGCGTATAGTATTCAGGCCCTGCGCGGTAATACCGAGCGGATCAGAAACCGCTATGCCGATGGTTTTCGAACCTACGTCGAGCCCCAGGATGCGTCCGGTGGGGGATCGGCCGCTCGATTCGGAGGGCGGTAGAGAGGTCACGCCGCGATTATATGCGGCCATCCGCAACATCTCTAAGATAGCGTCATGAGCGAGCAGGTCCAGGAGCAACGCGACGTCCCTGCAGGTCGTCCGGACGAGCCTGGCTATCGGGGCTGGCCGGAAGTCGTGATCGCGATCGGTGTGATCGTGGCTTTCTGCTACTTCGCCGAATGGGAGTTAGTGACGGTCCTGATCTCGATTCTCTTGTCTTTCATCCTGGCGCCTGTGGTTGATGTGCTACAGAGGATTCGGCTTCCCCGGGGCGCGAGCGCATTCATAGCCGTGATGCTGCTGCTGGCCAGCCTGTACGGCGGCGCCTACTTCTCCTACAGTCAAACGGCTTCGTTTATAGAGAACTTGCCCAAATATTCAAGCAAGATTCGGGCGGTCGTCGGGCGATTTCGTCAACGAGCGGAACGGCTGGAAAACACCACGGCCAACGTTCTCGAGACCAATCGCGAAGATAAGAACGCCGTCACGATTCGGCCAGCTTCCAGTTGGACCGATGTCTTCACAAAGGGCTTGGGCTCGTTCTCTCACGGCTTGGTAGTTCTATCGTTCATTCCGTTCCTGGTCTATTTCATGTTGACCTGGCAGCAGCATGTGCGATCCGCGACCGTGATGCTCTTCAGTATGGAACACCGCCACGCCGCGTACCAGACGTTGGGACTGATCTCCGCCATGGTGCGGAGTTTTATCGTGGGTAATTTCCTGGTGGGATTTTTTATCGCGGCCGTGAGTACCGCGGTTTTTGCGGTGGTGGGGGTACCATTTTTTTATGTCATAGGAACGATCAGCGGGTTTCTCAGCCTGATCCCGTACCTGGGAGTTGTGCTGGCGTTGCTAGTCCCGATGATGGTCGGTATGGGACAACTGCAGTCGACCGATCTTCTATTTGTCACGGTCACAGTGGTGGGACTGCACGTGATCGGACTCAATATCCTATACCCCAAATTCCTGGGCCGCCGCCTGCAACTGAACCCCCTGGCAGTGACCCTGTTCCTGCTCTTTTGGGGCTGGCTGTGGGGCGGGGTGGGATTGATCCTGGCAATACCCCTGACTGGAGCCATGAAGATCATCTTCGACCACGTGAAGAGGCTAAGGCCGTACGGGGCCTGGCTGGGAGAATAGTCGAGCGGTGCTCGATTCCTAAGCTTCGAACTCTGAAGCTTCGGGGAAGGTCAGGCCGGGTTTGATTAATGCCTTGGAAAGGACCTGCTCGATCTGGTTTTCCTCGCAGTTCTTAGCCATTGCCAGTTCGCTCACCAGCAGATAGCGAGCGCGCTCCAGCATCTTCTTCTCCCGGAAAGACAGGGGCTTGGACTGATTGAGAACCAGAAGGCTTTTTAGGACAGCGGCTACTTCGAGGAGGGATCCGGTGCGCATCCGCTCCGAATTCTCCTTGAAGCGGTACTTCCAGTCGGTGTTGTTGTTACATTCGCCATCCGTAAGATAGTCAAGGATTTTCTGGATTTCCCCGTTCTTCACCACCCGCCGTAGACCCACACTGTTTACGTTGTGGAAGGGAACCATCACCTTGAGGCTGCTTGCTTTAATCTTGAGGAGGTAGAACTTTTCGACGGTGGCGCCGATAGTCCGGCTGCTGATTTGCTCGATAATACCTACACCGTGGTTGGGATAGACGACCTTGTCGCCGATGTGGAAAGCGCCATCGATACTTGTCATGAAGGGACACCCAACGAGCGAAGGGCACCTGCGGAGCGACTTTTTTCATCTTATCCTAAGATTCGGCGGAAGGCAATTTCGGTCGAGGCCACCGGAAAGCGCGCTACAAAGAGGACCATGGCCGAGTTGCAAGTTCTTGCGATACTTATAACCCGTTTTGAGCGAATCATTTGCGGTGGTGCTACCCCGCGAGAGATGGGAATCGGGGTTGACACCACAGTTCGCTTAGACACGTGACCCTAAACGGAGAAGGCTCCAGCCTTCATCTCTATCAAGGTTTATAATTCCGCAAAGCATGACTGAGCAGATCAAGAAGAAATTGCAGGAAGAAATCGCCTCGCTGGAACATGAACTTAGCCACGAGTTGCCGGCCGAACTCAAGAAAGCCGTCGCGCTTGGCGACCTGAGCGAGAACGCGGAATACCACATGGCGAAGCAGCGCCAGGAGTTTGTCAAGGCGCGCCTCCGCCAGCTGGGAAGAAGACTGGCCGATCTGTCCCTTGTAAACATGAACAACATTCCCAAGGACAAGGTCGGCTTGGGCTCTATCGTGAAGATATACGACAGCACTAAAGAAGAAGAGATCGAGTACAGGTTGGTGACGAGCGAAGAGTCTGACGTCGCAGCTGGAAAGGTCTCGACTACCTCACCCATCGGCCGGGCCTTGCTGAATAAGAAAGTCGGAGACACGGTCACAGTCGTCTCGCCCACCGGCAAGCGGGACTTGGAAGTCCTGTCCCTGACGACGATCCACGATGGAGCAGAGGTCTAAAGCGATGACCTGGACCAGCGCTTTCGGCAAGGTTTGCGGCAAGCTTCTCTACGCCATCGTGAACCGGATGGCCCTTGCCCGCATTTCGCCCAATTTCCTCACCTTCATGGGGTTGGTCATCAACATTGTGGCCGCGTTTTTCTTCGGCTACGCGACAGGGGATAACCAGAAGCGGATGTTCATTTACGCCGGTTTAGTAGTTTTCAGTGCCGGCTTCTTCGACCTTGTGGATGGTCGCGTCGCTCGCGCCAGTAACCAGGTGACACGGTTCGGAGGCTTTTTCGACTCGGTTCTCGATCGCTATAGTGACGGCGCACTTTTCTTCGGGCTACTCGTTTTTTACGCTCGGGGAAATCGCTTCTTTTATGTGGTCCTGACCGCGCTGGTCATGATCAGCGCCATCATGGTCAGCTACACCCGAGCGCGCGCCGAGTCGCTGATCGGGACCTGTAAGGTCGGCTTTATGGAGCGGCCGGAACGACTCGTCCTGATCATCATCGGTGCCCTCGCGAACCGCATGGCACCGGTCCTGTGGGTCCTGGCCGTGCTTTCGACCATTACCGTAATCCACCGCATGTACTACACCTGGCAGCAGACCCAGCTTACCGAAGCTACCGCCGGGACCGGAAAAGCAGCCTAGAGAGCCAGCCCGGAGGCCCCCCTTCCTCAACAGCACCATAAATTAGGCGAATTTGACGTTCTCTGGTACAGTATGGGCGCGTTTGATCTGAATCGGCTTTGAGCAGCTTCTTGCAAACCAGCTAGCACTGCCCAGTACGACCCGATCGCTTCCAGCGTAAAACAATCGAAAGGTACAACCAGAACAACATGGCAGAACAAGGAACAGTGAAGTGGTTTAACGATGCCAAAGGCTACGGCTTCATCAGCCGGCAGAGTGGCGAAGACGTTTTTGTGCATTTTTCGGCTATCCAGGCAGGCGGTTTCCGCAGCCTTCAGGAAGGCCAGAGCGTCGAATTTGAAGTAACGAAGGGTCCCAAGGGCTGGCAAGCTGAGAATGTCCGACCTCTGTAAATAGGCGGAGCATTCCTGATTCGATCAACACGCGCGGTTGCCATGAGCAACCAGCGCGTGTTTGATTTTAGGGGCGCAATTCCTGAACCGGCAGCATCTCCCAAGCCTTTCCTGAAGGCTACCTGCGGACTCCGGCGGCCCCCATCATTCGCCCTGTAATTCCCTTCTCCTGGCGATAGGAAAACAGAAGATCGACCCGGCACGAGGTGCAGAGCGGTGAAGCCTCGATGTTCTTCGCGGGAACACCTGCATCGAGCAGTTGCCGCCGGTTGGCTTCGACCAGATCGAGAAAGAGCTTTGTCGGTAGTTCACTGTGTCCCGGAGCCCGTGCGGTAAGAAATAGCAGCGGATACTTATCACGAATCGTGTCGGACTCTTTTTCTTCGTGGAATAGTTCAGCACCGTAGGCGAACTGCGTCTCGAACTTGTGCTTCACTTCTTCGCCCACTTCGTAACAACAGGAATGCACGCCGGGACCGATCGCGGCCCGTATATGGCGAGGATCGGTGCCGAAGTGAAGTCGCATCTCGCCGACTCCTTTCTGCACGATTCTTTTCACGGTGCCGCGCCAACCGGCGTGGAAAACTCCAACGGCGCGATTCTTCGCGTCGACCAGAATCACCGGCAGACAGTCTGCGGTCTGGATCGCAATAACGATTTCTGGCGTGGCCGTAATCAGGCCATCTCCAACCAGGGGAACGGCAGGAGGTCCGTTGATGCAATGAATGAGGTCGGAATGAATCTGGCGAAGTGTAACCAGGGGCCAGGGCTTGCCCTTTGTGACAGCCCCGATCTTCTTCAGAAACGCCGCCCGGTTCTTCTCCACCGCTGCTCTACGGTCCTGTTTGGTGAAGCCCAGATTCAGGGCGCGGCCGCCGTAAGCGGACGAGACTCCACCCACCCTTGTTGAAAAGCACTGAACGAGCCAGGACAAGGAATGGAATGGCTTGGATTGCAGGATCTTGAGAGCGGTCGTAGCCCTGCTTTTCTTCGCCGTCTGCACCCAGCCATCTTACCCGACCGCATTCATCAGGTTGGCAGGGCCCTCAGGGCTCCGACGCGCGACAGGTGATTTGCCGCCAGCGGTGCGGCTCCGATATAGTTTTCGTGTCGCCATGTATGAAAACTTCCATACCGCCGATCGCTGGAGCAAGAAGCAGGTCCACTGTCTCTACCAGGCACTGATTGCGGCTATCTCCACGCGTCACGCCGACGCCGTTGACGTCAAGTTCCTGGTGGACGGGCGCCCGGTGTGGGTGGCGCTACCTCATCCTGCCTGGGTGGAGTACAAGAATCGGACGGGAAAGACCATCACCGACCCTCTGGCTGTCGAGATTGCCGGCCACTATCTGAAGGTAGCGCTTGAGTCGGGCGAGGGCGTGGGCCGGGAAATGTATTCCCTCACGGTGGAAGAGACCCTGAAGCACCTTGAGGCAGTCGTTACGGAACCCCAATCAGAAACTGTTGGGCAGCCGTAGACACAGCCCCGGTGGGCCACCCAGCACGGGAGTCAATCTCAACAGTAGGCTTCAATCACCACGTTACTTCGCGAGCGCTCCCATCAGTGTGATTAAATCTAGCCATGTTCGCGCGACGAATTCGAGTGGAGTACGAAGACAACGGCCGGCGCAAACCGTGTCCCATCAAATGGCTCGACAGTTTCAGCATGCGCAGCTTTACGAATGCCAGCGTCTTTGACGATACGCTGCCGGTGGCGGATGGGCGGATGGAGATTGGAAAGAACGTCCCGCTGAACGAACTCAAAGCCGCGATGGAGGACTGGTTCCGGCGCAAAAGCTACTTGCCGAAGGGCACGGAGTTATCCGTAGTGGAACAGTAACGGGCAGGTGCTGCTGTGCTGGAGATCGTCACCTACCGCCGGGGATAGTGGTAATACACATCCTGGCGGGAAGGAATCGGAAGCCCATCGCGAGTGGCGGGGTGGAAATGCCAGTTCTCCAGCGCCGCAACTACCTTGGCATCCACTCCCGGGCCGAGACTCTGCAGGACTGCAGTGCGCACCACATTGCCCTGATCGTCGATCGTGATCTCGACCACCTCGTTGCCTTCACTGACGCCCGCCAAGTCCGCCGGTCCGATGACGGGATCGTAGCCGGACGCCCACAGCGCAGGACGAACCTCGGAGCCGAGGAGCGCACCGTCGGAGACAGATCCGTAAGGCGAGCCCGCCGCCGGAGCGGGTTTGTTGTGATCGGATATGGCGTCGGCCACGTTTTCCGACGCCTTGGCCAGAAACTGCTCTTCTTTCGCGCTCTTTGAGGGCTTATTCCAAACCAGTTTTTCGCGCGCGTGTGCTGGTGGCTTCGCGGCTGCATCGGATGTTTGCGCCGACGTGGACCAGTAGAGCGGAGTCACGGAACTTCCATTTGCACCGTGGACGATAGACGAGGGAGCTACAAAGATGGGCGTCGGCTCATGGAGAAGCCAGAAAGCAACAACGGCATGCAACGCGACGGAGAAATAGAGGGCGTTGGTCGGTCTTCTCGCGGAATTCAATTGACTGAACATTGGATAAGTTCCTACCGGCGATCCCACGCCCCACTCGGTTGCGCCCTTCAATTTGGACGCGCCTATCCCATATTGGTAAACAGAATGACGGCTTCTGACCGAGTACGCAAGTGGTATGAAGCGCACTGCACAGCCGGACAGCCATCCGCAACGATCTTGACGATCAGGAACTGGACAAGTTTAGAGTCTCGACGTTCAATTTTTGTGCAGTGCTGATCCCGTCCGCATGGCACTCTTCACCAAACTGTTCTGAAATCATCAGCTTGCCCACTCGTTCCTCTCTTCGCAGAGATGGCCCCGAGATTGCTTTTCTACTGGGTGTTGCTCGCCAAGAAAACGAAGAAAGCTCTGGCGGGCGAAGGAGTCCAGCGGCACCGGGTTCGTGGGGCAGGTGCGGCTTCTTGCATTCTCGAATTTCAAGCCCCAGAAATCAATTTCAGTCTCAAGGAGAAGAAAAGATGCGCTCCCCCAGAACTCTCGCAGTTGCCTTTACGGTAGCACTCGTGATGAGTGCACTGTTCGCCGTCACCCCAGCCCAAGCCGAAGCTCGTCCGGCGGCATTAACAATTAACTGGACCATCCTGCTGAGTGGCCCGTCCTTCAACGGTCAGATCCCCACCGGCAATTCAGACTACGAAGTCGAGAACGGCGCAGTGAAATTCTCGGCAGATTGTGACAATGTCAACCTCCCCGACGGGACCATGCTCAATGTAATGGTGAACGGCAAAACGGTCGGCTCTTTCGCATTGCAGGGCGGCGGTGGAGCACTGTTGCTGACGGGCAAGCGGGCGCCCGCAGTCCACAGAGGCACGAAAGTGTCCATCAATCACAGCGGCGCGAAGATTGTCTCGGGACACTTTTAACGAAACCGCCAGGGCGGTGAAAGACCTACCTGAATCTCGCAAGCCTGGGGGTTCAGGTAGGTACTTGTTCTCACTGTCTTCGATGCAAATGATTGGTCTCAGAATCTCAAGTTCGTGGAGGTCGACCATGAACCCGGAATACGAATCGGGCTACGAATCGGGTGAAGAATACGTGTTCAATTGGAAGCTTATTTTGGTTGTTCTGACGAGCGTGGCGATGTGGGGTGCGATCGTAAGCGCCGTTATCAGGATCATCAAGTAAGCAGCCCCATCGACGAACTACTTCCTCGATAAGCTATTTTTCGTAATGAAGCAGTGAGAAAACGTCTGACCCTTTCAGTTTCTCGCGGCCGTTCAGAAAATCCAGCTCCACCACGAACGCCAGTCCCGCAATCTCAGCTCCCAGCGACTTCGCTAAAGTAACGGTTGCCGCCGCCGTTCCGCCGGTGGCGAGAAGGTCGTCCACGATGACCACGCGCTGATTTTTCCTGATCGCGTCCTTGTGGATCTCGAGCGCGTTGCTGCCGTATTCGAGTTCGTACTCAACCCTGGCGGTGGCGGCAGGTAACTTGCCCGGTTTGCGCACAGGAACGAAACCCGCGTTCAATCGGTACGCGAGAACGGGCCCGAAGATAAAACCGCGAGCTTCCATGCCGAGCACAAGATCAATTTCTTTCTCGATGTAATGCTCGGAGAGCGCGTCGATCAGCGTGGCGAATCCCAGCTTGTCCTTCAAGAGCGTCGTGATGTCGTAGAAGAGGATTCCCGGCTTCGGGAAGTCGGGGATTTCGCGGATCAGCTTCTTCAAGGGCTCGCAATTTACCGCAGTCTTGGTGGCCATCTACCAGGCTCCTTCGATACGAAAGCTTGTGAGACCAGCAATCGGGTTGGCCTCGGACTCCTCGACATCATCCACGCGCGCTGCGCGCGGCCCTTCGCGGAGGCGCGACCGCAAGCCAGACAGCTGATCACGGCTGCCCATGGCCAGCACTTCCACACTGCCATCCGATTTGTTGCGAACCCAACCCGCGATCCCCAGAATGTGCGCTTCTCTCTCGACAAACCAGCGGAACCCGACGCCCTGTACGCGCCCTCTTACAACGAACCGGCGGGCCTGGGTAGCGACTTTTTCGGAAGAAGCCATGTCGCAAACTTGAAGGTCAGAGACAAAGTCAGATCGTTAGGCTCTAGACAGGTATGCGCCCTCGGAAGTGTCGACGCGAATCTTTTCGCCTTCGTTGATGAAAGGCGGCACTTGTACGATCAGTCCGGTTTCCGTCTTGGCCGGTTTGGTCACGCTCGACGCGGTGGCACTCTTCAAGCCGGGCTCGGTCTCAACCACGGTGAGCTCTACGGTTTGAGGAAGTTCCACGCCAACAGCCTTGCCGTCGAAAAATTCGACCTGGATCTGCAAATTCGGGATCAGGTAATGAACCGCGTCGCCCAGAATGTCTTTGGTCAGGTGAGTCTGCTCGTAGTTCGATGTGTCCATGAAGTAGTAGCTGTCGCCGTCGCTATAGAGGTATTGCATCTCGACCTCATCCACGGTGATCTTTTCGATGGGATCGGGCGAACGGAAGCGGTGCTCGAACATAGCTCCGGTGCGCAAGTTGCGCAGCTTGGCCTGGATAAAAGCGCGCAAGTTGCCGGGAGTGCGGTGCTCGACACTGAAGACCGAGTGCAGATCATTGTTGTGCTTGATGATCATGCCCGGGCGAAGCTGGGTGGCGGGGATAGACATTGCTAAAAGAACTCTCCTTAATAAGAATCGGCAAGTCAGCGGAAGGCAGGTAGCCGCAGTTTCCGCGAACGAGGACCAAACTCATTATTTTACACAGGTCGCGTCTGGATCGAAAACCTAAGTCTCGTCGGGTAGTGGGTCAATTTGGCAGACCCAGCGCCAGATCCCTCGCCCCGCTGGAGAAAACGTGGGGCTTCGGGATGACAACTGATAAAACGATAAACAAATTGACCCACCACCGGTTGTCAGGCTCGTCATTCCAAGACCGTCTACAATAGAGGCAGCGTCCGGAGCTGTCCGACAGCTACGGACAGTCTCGTATCTGAATCTTTCTAATTTCGCCAGCTTGGCGTGAAGAAGGTAGTCATTATGCAATCAGGAAACTATGAGGCTTCTGATCGAAGCCGCGTTGGCACGGCAATTACGTTCTTATTGATCGGCCTCGGAGCCGGAGCCGCAGTTGCGCTTCTTCTTGCGCCAAAGCCGGGCAAGCAGCTTCGAAAAGATTTGCGGCGCGGCTACGACGAGGCGGTCGATCGCATTCAGGATCTGACCGGCGAAGCGCGGGAGCGGATTGAGGAGGTTCTGGAGCGAGGCGGAGATATTGCTGAGACGCTTCGTGAGAAGGCTGCGCCGCTGGGGCGCGGTTTTCGACGCTAGCTGTCCTTCGCTCCACCGGGTACCACGAAACCTACCGGAAGATCGTCGTGAAGAAGCCTTTGACCTTGCCGAAGAAACCGTGATGCGCCGGCTGGGCCGGGGGTTGAGGCTGAGGCTGCGCAGGTATAGGTGGAGGAAGCTCAACTGTGGTCAGAGCGGCCTGGCGCACAGTAGAAACGGGCGGAAGGACTTCGGCTTCGCGCGTAGGCGCCGGTTGCGGGTCGGTGCCGCGAAAAACGATAGGAGCCTCGACGGCCACTTGAATCTGACTGGAATTTCTACCGGCTCCGAGTGAGTTCTTGGGCTCGATCACCGACAAGTTCACCTGAGGGGGTGTTTGGCTGCCGGCATTCGCTCCCCCAATTGCGGGCACCGAAGAGGGGTTCGTCACCGGCTTCGCCGGGTTGTCGGCGGTTGTCAGCCGCTTTGGTCCGTTGAGCGCAGCTTCAGAAACCTCAGGTAGGGTCACCGTCGAAGCGCGTTGCACTGGATGGGCCGGCGGCGGACAGCCGCACTCGAGGGGCACGTTGGAATCCACGTTGTCGAGACGGCCCGCGTGAAAAACAAGCTGATCGGCGGGCTTCACTTGGTAGGTACGATCTCCCATCAATTCTGACACGACTGCAGAAGCTGTATTTCCCATAAGTGCCCGGACGCAGGTGTTGCCCTGACTGTCGGCGCTGATCGCGTAGTGAAGCTCGCCCGGTCCTGGAAGCAGGATGCGGAAGTCTGGCGTCATGATTGAGTCTGCCGCAGTGCCCAGCTTGTAGTGAGTTTCGAGCGCTCCGGTGCTCATCCCCAACATCACTTCTCCGCCATTCGCCGAGGTTGAAATGGAAAGGGTGGTTCCAGGGCACACACGAACCTCGCCACCTCGGGCCATGCGCAGCACGGTCGTATCGGCTCCCGCAGTGATGGTAGAGCCGGATCCGCTCTTGGCGTCTGCAAGCAAAACTGCCCCCGATGCTCCGGGATTTTCAGGTGTGATCGCGGGCTGCGTTCCGGTGGAAAAACCGATCACCGAGGGACCCTCAGACGGCGCGGCAAAGCGACGTGCGTCTTCCATGGGCTTCAGGCGTACGAGGAGCCGGTTTCCCGATGAGTCCCAACTGTAGCCGACATCGGCCTGAAGATCGACGACCACACGAGTGATGGGAGGCTCGGCCTGAAACTGGTCAACCCGAATGGTACTGATCTGAAAATTCTGTACCTCCATCCTCTTGAGGCGTACAGCCAAGATGGCCTTGGGGAGATCGATCACCAGGCGGTGGGGCGAATCGAGTTCCTTGATGGCAGGGTTTAACGGACGCGTCGAAATAATTTCGATGGCCGGGCCATCTTTGTCGTGCGAGACGCCGACCGCGGTTACGCTGGCGTAAGGCTCAGTTCGTGGCTTCCTGGCGGGTGACTTCGGGGGTTGAGCGGGAGCAGCGGCCGGCACAGATTGCGCCCAGGCTCCCGAGGATGAGACGAGGAGAACAAACGCGACAATACGGGGAACAACTCGGAACAAGAACATCACCTGATAATGGCTAGTTGTTGGTATTAAGCAACGATATCACTGCGGCAAGCGGGCGAGAAGTGACGGCAGAACTTCTGGTTTTCAGGATTCTGAAAGGAACTCGTATTCGTCGATAACGGCGGCGACTGCCACTTTATTGTTGGGCGCGCCCTCATCCACACGAACAACTTTTCCCTTGCAGCGCACACGAATGCTCTCTGTAAGTGTGATCTCCGGAGGCAAGGTCAGAGTGAATTCTATGGGAGCCCCGTTGGCGATGGGGGCGTCAACGTAGAAGCAGATTCCGCGGGCGCTGACGTCGCGCGTCTGGGCGGACTTCTCCTGGTCCTTGGCGGTGTCGTATACCACAGACACAGGTAGCCGGAGAGCAAACCGCCGTGTCGACCGCTTTTCCTGCTTCTCCTGCTCCACTTCGGCCATGAAACCCTCCGCAAGGGTCGAGTAAGCATCGCTTGCCGGGGGCTGACTGTCAAGACAGGAGTGGATTGAGGCGCCCGCAAAACCAAGGGTTTTTGACTCAAAATGGGCGTTTGTGACACTTTTTGGCACTGGTGGGTGGGAGTCTGGCCGAAGATGAGGACGCCGGGATAGACTGGATCGAGCCTCCGCCATGGTCTTCGTCCTGGATAACTATGACTCGTTCACCTACAACCTGGTGCAATATCTGGGGGAGTTAGGTGCAGAGGTCGAGGTTCGTCGAAACGACAAAGTCACTGTGGAGCAGGTCGAGCGACTGGGCCCGGAACGCATCGTGATTTCGCCTGGGCCATGCACACCGCACGAGGCGGGCATCAGCGTCGACCTTATTCGCCATTTTGCAGGGAAAGTTCCGTTGCTAGGCGTGTGCCTAGGCCACCAGGCGATCGGTGAGGCGTTTGGGGGCAGAGTGGTCCGCGCCAAGCATCTGATGCACGGCAAGACGAGCCAGGTGGAACATGACGGCAAAACCATATTTAGAGGCTTGCCGTCACCCATGACTGCGACACGCTATCACTCTTTGATCGTTGAGGAAGAGGGTCTACCTGCAGAGCTAGAAATCAGTGCCCGGACGACCGACGCTGGCGGTGTCGGCGTAATCATGGGACTTCGTCACCGAAAGTTTCCCATCGAAGGTGTCCAGTTCCACCCGGAGAGCGTGCTCACGGACGAGGGCAAGAAGTTGGTGGCAAATTTCCTGAAGATGTAGCCGGCTGGTGCCGATCCGATTCAAATCTGCTCAGACCCGGATGTCTCCCTACAACCTGGCAACACCCTTCCGGGCCATGTCCACGGCCCGGAGCAGGGCTTGTGCCTTGTTGCGCGTCTCCTCGAACTCCCGCGCGGGATCGGAATCGGCCACGATCCCAGCACCGGCCTGCAGGTAAGCGCGATCGCCTTTCACCACCATGGTCCGGATCGCAATGCAGGAGTCGAGGTTGCCGGCGAAATCTGCATACAGAACCGAGCCACCGTATACGCCGCGGCGCACGGGTTCCAGTTCCTCGATGATCTGCATGGCACGAACCTTCGGCGCTCCGCTGAGCGTGCCCGCCGGGAAACAGGCGGCGAAAGCGTCAAGGGCGTCGAGGTCCTTGCGAAGCCGCCCCTCCAATGAGGAAACGAGGTGCATCACATGGGAGTAGCGCTCCACATACATCAGGTCGCGCACTTTCACCGAGCCGTA
>Ga0075017_100000833_pt1 | contig 18003 bp, 16 predicted proteins | sample AleBraG_ABR_2012_FD_71475 | JGI IMG/M metagenome (GOLD analysis project Ga0075017, IMG submission 71475) | Freshwater sediment microbial communities in response to fracking from Pennsylvania, USA - Alex Branch Run_MetaG_ABR_2012 | ecosystem: Environmental > Aquatic > Freshwater > Creek >... | reverse complement strand
TCAGGACAAAGACGGCGTCCCGGCCGAGCAATGCTGCCACCACACCCCCGACCGCAGCCCCGAGAACAAGATTCATGGACCATGTCGTCGACGACAGAGTATTTGCGAGCACCAGGTCTTCGCGGCTGGTGATGTTGGGAATCACGGAGCTGCGTGCCGGCTCAAAGAACGCCGCCATGATCGTTTCCAGCAAGAGAAGCGGATATACCAGCCAGACGGTAGATTGCGATCGGACCAGAAGCATAGAGAACACGATGACCATGCGTGCCAGGTCCGCTGTGATCATCACCTGCTTGCGCCGTAAGCGGTCATTGATGACGCCGGACGCCGGGCCGATGAAGGTTTGGGGGAGCACCTGGATCACCAGCGCGATGGCAACTGAACTGGCGCGCCCGGTCAGTTGAAGCAATAATGTGTAGATCGCCAGGGTGTAAAACCAGTCACCGATTTCGCTGACGATCTGCGCCATCCACAGGCGCCGGAAGTTGCGATTCTGGCGCAGCAGGCGTGCGTACGAGACAAGAGACACACGGCTGACTTCGATTTCTGGTGCTGGGTCCATGATGATAGGCGGTTACAAGATAACTGATGAGGGGGTGTGAATGCTGGGATGGATTCGGCGCGGCGGCGGCAGACTATAATCTCCCCATGCTCGACGAACAGCAATTCCGCAAACACGCCGATAGCGCATTGGAGGCTCTGAAGCAGAATCTCATTGTGGCCGAGGAGTCCGCCGAGATAGAAGTAGAAGACCAGGCCGGAGCGCTGCACATCAGCTTCGATGACGACAGCAAGTTCGTAATTTCTCCGAACGCGCCTGTCCGGCAGATCTGGATTTCCGCACTGGCAACCAGTTTCAAGCTGGATTGGGTAGACGACGCCCAGGATTTCGTGCTCCAGAAGAGTGGAGAGAAGCTAAAAAAGCTGGTGGCGCGGCTGATCAATCAGAAACTGGGTGAGGAAGCGGTCACGCTGTAAAGCGCAGTGCAGAACCTTGCTGTTCGTCCTATCCTTTGAGCTTCGCCCTTAAATCGACTGCGATCTGTTTGCCGTGGAATCGGCCGTTTTCGATGAAGATTTCGCTCGTCCGCGATCCCGCCACGATCACTCCCGCCACATAGACTCCCGGCACATTACTCTCCAGCGTCTCCGGATCACAGGCGGGGCGGCACTGCTCCGCAGAAAGTTCAATCCCGATGCTGCGCAAAAAATCGTAGTCCGGGTGATACCCGGTCAGGGCAAAGACGAAGTCGTTTTTCAGTTTGACCGTGCTTTCGGGTGTTTTGATCTGAACATAGTCCAAGCCAACTTCTTGCACGGTGCTCTTGAAGTACGCGCCGATCTCGAAGTTCTTTATTCGATTTTCAATATCGGGCCGGACCCAGTATTTCAGGCTGGAAGGCAGTTGGGCGCCGCGGTAGACCAGCGTGACCCTGGCGCCGTGGCGCCACAGCTCCAGCGCGGCCTCAGCCGCGGAATTCTTGCCTCCGATCACCACCACATCGCAGTCATAGTAAGGATGCGGTTCGCGGAAATAATGAAATACCTTGGGCAAGTCCTCGCCGGGAATTCCCATCAGGTTGGGCAGATCGTAATAGCCCGTACTGACGATGATCTTTCGCGTTTGATAATCGTGTATCCGTCCACCGCGGTCCGTGGCAGTCACGCGGAAGTTGCCGTCTTCGCCGGTGACGGTCTTGACCCAGTGGTACTGGCAGATATGCAATTGAAAACGTTCGGTGACCTTCCGGTAGTATTCCAGGGCTTCCAGCCGGGTAGGCTTCTGATGGGCCGTGGTGAAGGGTATGTCGCCGATCTCAAGAAGTTCCGGCGTAGTAAAGAAGACCATGTTCGCCGGATAGTTGTAGATGGAATTCACCAGACAACCCTTGTCGACCACCATGACCTTGAATCCGAGGTTCTGGGCTTCAATCGCGCAGGCCAATCCCGTGGGACCGGCACCAATCACCAGCACGTCGAGCCAGGTTTCGGGACGTGAGTCTGCCTGGGTGCGCGGGAGGGTGGAGGGTATCATTTCTTGCGTCGGCAACGGATCCCGCCTCTCAGACTGTGCCGCAGCGCCTGGGGCGTCTTCAGGAGCGCTCGGGGAGTCGTGTAAAACGTTCGATTCTAGCACGCAGCATCTCAGCCGGCAGGGAGGGCCCAGGCGCTTCAATCTAGTTCAAGGGCATGACAGAAGACAACGATGTGGCGCACATTCCTGCACAATCCCTCCCTGTTCGGGAATTGCTTGCCGCGACAGCCAGTGCCGAATCGAGGAATGCGGATCACAAGCGCTTGTGGCCTATCTCACAACCCTGCAGGTTATGGTTGTTATAATTTCAGGTTCTCCCTTATCTCGCCGCAATCATCAGGAGCACGCACCATGGCTACTGCCACGCAAAATGCGACCCGAAGCGAAAAAGATTCTATCGGCATCAAGGAAATCCCTGCTGAGGTCTATTACGGAATTCAGACCGCGCGAGCGGTCGAAAATTATCCCATCTCAGGCATGCGGGCCCATCCCACGCTGATCCGCGCTTTCGGGATGGTGAAAGAGGCAGCCACTGAGGCAAACAAGGAACTGGGATTGGTGGATGCCCGGCGTGCCGACGCGATCATCAAAGCGGCGCGGGAAGTCCAGGACGGCAAGTGGAACAAAGAATTTGTGGTGGATGTGTTCCAGGCGGGCGCAGGCGTCAGCTTTCACATGAATTCGAATGAGGTGATCGCCAACCGCGCGCTGGAGATTCTAGGCGGCATCCTGGGGGATTATTCGATCGTACATCCCAACGATCACGTCAACTATGGCCAGTCGACCAACGATGTTTTTCCTACCGGCATGAGGCTGGCGGCTCTGCTTGAACTAGAAAAGTTGTATCCCGTACTCGATTCTCTGGTAGGGGCACTAGAGAAGAAGGGCACGGAGTTTCACGACATCCTGAAGTCCGGCCGTACTCACATGCAGGACGCGGTACCGATGCGGCTGGGGCAGGAATTCACCGCCTACGCCGGCGCCATACGCCGCGCGAGCTCAGCTATTCGACAGGTGTCGGAATCGCTGAGAGAACTCGGCCTGGGAGGGTCGGCCGTGGGGACGGGTATCAACACGCACCCGGACTATCGCGAGAAAGCCATCCGCAATCTTGCCCGCATCTCCGGCCAGAAGCTGGTTCCGGTCGACGACATGCGCTATGCGATGCAATCGAACTTTGCCATGGCCAATGTCTCTTCGGCATTGCGCAACCTGGCGCTTGAAGTCATCCGCATTGCCAACGACTTGCGGCTGCTCTCGTCGGGCCCGAACACGGGGTTTGCGGAGATCAACCTGCCGGCCTTGCAGCCGGGATCGTCGATCATGCCCGGGAAGATCAATCCGGTCATACCGGAACTGGCCGCGATGGTGTCGTTCCAGGTGGTAGGCAACGATGTTTCCGTTGCCATGGCAGTCCAGGCGGGCCAACTCGAGCTGAATGTCATGATGCCGACCATGGCCTACGGCGTGATGCAGTCGATCACGATCCTGACCAACATGCTGCGCCAGTTCACCGACAAGTGCGTCGCAGGAATCACGGCGAACCAGAACCGCTGTAATTTCTATGTGCAGGCGACGGTCTCGCTGGCCACTGCGCTCAATCCTTATATCGGATACGCAAAGGCCGCAGAGATCGCGAAAGAAGCGGTGGCTACCGGGCGCTCGATTATCGAGATCGCGCGGGACAAGAAGCTACTGAGCGACCAGCAGATTGCCGAAATCCTCGATCCGGCAAGAATGACCGAGCCGCAACGGCCGCTCGATGCAGCCGCCAAGCGGGAAGAAATCAAGGCAAAGAAATAGGAGGCGGGAGGCCGTGGAATCCTGCTATGGATCCGCAGCTTTTCACTAGAATAAGACTATGACGGACCCATTGGTTATCGCTGGCAGAGAGTTCAAGTCCCGCCTCATCGTGGGGACGGGCAAATACAAATCTTTCCAGGAAACGGCAAGGGCCCTTGAGGCGAGCGGCGCAGACATGGTGACGGTGGCCGTCCGGCGCGTGAACCTCGATCGCAACAAGGAGTCGATGCTCGACTTCATCGATCCGGCCAGGTATTTTCTTCTCCCCAACACGGCGGGCTGTTACACGGCGGACGAAGCCATCCGCACGGCGCGGCTGGGCCGAGAGGTTGGACTTTCGGACTGGGTGAAGCTGGAAGTGATCGGCGATCAGGCGACGCTCTACCCTGACATTCAGGCTACGCTCGAAGCCACTCGCGTTCTGGTGAAAGAAGGGTTCACCGTGCTTCCCTACACTTCCGATGATGTCGTCTTCGCGAAAAGGCTGCTCGACGCCGGCGCGGCTGCCGTGATGCCGCTGGGCGCACCGATCGGCAGTGGTCTCGGCATTCAGAACGAGGCGAATATCCGCATCCTGCGCGAAGTCATCACCACCGTACCCTTGATTGTGGATGCCGGGGTGGGAACGGCTTCAGACGCGGCTATCGCCATGGAACTCGGGGCGGATGCAGTTCTGATGAATACTGGCATCGCGAACGCCCAGGACCCCATTCTCATGGCCGAAGCCATGAAGCATGCGGTGCTGGCGGGTCGGCAGGCCTATCTTGCTGGGCGCATGCCAAGAAAGCTGTATGCCACTGCGAGTTCGCCGGTTCAAGGACTCGTGGGCCAGGCTTCGTAGTCGGAGGGTTCAAGTTTCTCGCAAAAAAGAAGGCGGCCAATGGCCGCCTTGCTTCGATTTCCGATTTCCCACTCAGAGCATCTTGACGCCGTTGATGTGGATCGAGTCACCGGTCACTTTTCCGGTTACCGCGACGTGATGTCCCTCGTGCCCGGTTAGCGCGTCCGGATTGTCCACGGTCAGGATCTTCTTATCCGCGTCCGTGACGACGACCATCTTGGCACCCTTGTCCAGGCACTTCTTGGTGCAGGCATCGTGACCTGCGGCCGCGCCCTTGGCGCCACACATCGAGTCACTGACGTAGCCGTTCACGGTGCTGCTGTCTTGCGCTACCGCGGAGATCACCGCCACCGTCATGAGCACCATGCACAGGGCCAAACCGATCAACAATAGCTTCTTCATACCACGTCTCCTTGTGTTGGGCGGCAACGAGGCCGCGAGTTTAGGTACAAGCTCGCCCATCCCGATCAGGCGGAGCAATCAGTCCGGGGGATGACACATTCTTATGGAGTCCGTGAAGACCGAATCGGTTGCACGTTCCCGAACGTTCCCGGCACTTTCCAAGCGGCAGCAATATATCACAATCCGATGTGACGAGTTGTCAGGCAGATGGTCGCAGCGAACAGGACTTGCGAGCCAGGCGGAAGCCTACTTGTGAGCCGCGTTGGTGGAAGGTTTTGGCGGATGGGCGGGCGCGGGCGCTACGTAAACTACCTCACCGGGACGAGCATAGTGAAGCTGTTCCCTCGCTTCCCTCTCGATGGTCTTGGGGTCGGTCTGCAGCGCCTTGATCTGCTGGGTGTAGCGGTCGTTCTCCTTCTGAATCTCGTCGGTCTCCTTTCTCAGGGACTGGAGTTCCGCCCGCTTCTGCCTGTAGACGACCATGCCGTTCGCGCCGAATGTCACATGCAGGAAGAGCCAGAGCGTGACCAGCAGGAGGGCTACCGTTGCCAGCCGGCGCCGCGAGACGTAAATCCAGGTCCAGAATGGACGGTAACGTTCGACGAGCCTCTCAAGGAACGCCTCTGCCTCGGGTGCCTTATCCACCATGGCACGCAGTCCGTCTTCCGGTTTCGGGAGGGCACGAAATTTGGGGAACTGTTCTATTCGAAAATCCATTGCTTGGCCGCACTGCTTAATTTCGTCAAACCCTCTTCGCTCCGTGCCTCGGAGTAGACCCGCACCACCGGTTCGGTACCCGACAACCGGTAACAGACCCAGGACCCATCTTCGAAAACCAGTTTCATGCCGTCGGTGCGCACAACTTCGGCGACCTTCAGGCCGAGGAACTCCGTTGGATCTTTCCCGATCTTTTTAGTGAACGTCTCTTTCACTTCCGGCGTCAAGCGGAAGTTCTCACGTTTCGGATAGAACGAACCAACTTTGGCAAATAGCTCCTTGAGTTGCAGGCCGAGCGGCTTGCCCCGGCGTCCCACCATCTCGCAACACAGCAGGCCCGCCAGAATGCCATCTTTCTCGGGCACGTGGCGGCGAATGGAAAGCCCCGCGCTTTCTTCGCCACCGATCACGATCTTGTCCTGCTTGATCAGTTCGCCGATGTACTTGAAGCCTACGGGCGTCTCGTGGAGATCCAATTTGTAGTGTTTCGCAATAGCATTGATAAGGTTCGTAGTGGCGACCGACTTGCCGACTCCGATCCGCCATCCTCGGCTCTCCACCAGGTAGTCAAAAAGCAGGGCAATGATGTAGTTGGGCTGGAAGAAAGTGCCATCTTCATCGACGATACCGAATCGGTCAGCGTCGCCATCGGTCGCGATGCCGATATTGGCCTTCATTCCGCGCATTTTTTCGCGCAGAGGCTCCAGAAGGTGGTCGTCCGGTTCGGGCGCATGGCCGCCGAATAATACGTCACGATAATCATGAACGGCCTCGACCTCTACGCCCGCGTCGCGGAGCAAACTGTCGGAATAGCCCCGGGCACACCCCCAAAGCGGGTCAAAAGCCACGCGCAGCCCCGCCTTCTTGATGACGTCGAGGTCGACGATTTCCCGAAGACGCGAAAGATACATGCGGCGCGGGTCGAGAGCCTCAGGAGAAACCTTCGAGGGCGCAGATGGAGGAGCCTGGGCGCCTGAGGCGTCGTAGGCGGCAATCTCTGCTTCGACACTCTTGGTAACTTCCGGTAGCGCGGGAGCGCCGTCCGGCGTGGAGAACTTGATGCCGTTGTACTCGGGCGGATTGTGGGATGCCGTGAAATTGATGGCGCCGTCGGCTTTGGCCTGGATCACGGCATAGGAAATTGCCGGAGTAGGAGCGGCATCAGCAATCACCAGCGGGGCGATGCCGTACTGCACAAAGATGTCAGCCGCCATCGCGCAGAAAGTCTCCCCAAGGAAGCGGGGATCGCGGCCCACGATCACGCGCGCTCGTTCGGGTTTATGCAACACCACGTGCCGGGCAATGCCGTGTACGGCGCGTTTCACGTTGGCGAACGTAAACTCCTCCGCCATAACCGCCCGCCATCCCGAAGTTCCGAATTTGATTTGCGTGGCCATATTTGACTCTCGGTTAAAAGTTCTGTTTGAAGCCAGAGTTTGGATGATAACTCCGACAGCGGCAGGCGCGCAGGATTCCGTATCACCCAAGGTCAGAGTAATGCTAGATTTTTTCGGTACAAACCCGAGGACGAAATAGAACCGTCTCATAAACGTCTTCCTCCGTTTAGGAGCGAGACCTCAGCGGCTAAAGCCCGGCACTGTTGTGGGCCGACGCGGCACGACTAAAGTCGTGCCCTCCCGCCAAGGCGAGTTACGAGACCGTTCCAGAAAGCCAATCTAATATGATCTACAACAAAGTCGTTCTGACTACGGCTGGATCGCTAGAAGAAGCACAAAGGATTGCCGAGACGCTCGTGGACCGCCGGTTAGCGGCCTGCGTCAACATCGTGCCCAGGATCAGGTCGATCTATCGCTGGCAGGACAAAGTTGAGACCGCCGAGGAATGGCTGCTCGTCGTCAAGACGACTGGTAGCGCTTTTGATCGTGTTCGATCGGCAATTAAGGAACTGCACTCTTACGACCTGCCGGAGTGCATCTGCCTGGCAATCGAAGATGGAAGTAAAGAGTATCTGGAATGGATTGCGAGTTGCGTGTCCTGACTACATGGTGATGACGTGGGATCACTAGCCGACCGCGCCGCGACCGCTAGATTGCGCTCAGCGCCTGATCCAGGTCGTCGAGAATGTCCTCGACATTCTCAATTCCGACCGAGATACGCACCATACCGTCGGTGATTCCAATCTTTCTCCTGCCCTTCTCGCCCAGAGCGCCGTGGGTCATGGTTGCCGGATGCGAGATTAACGTCTCAACACCCCCCAGGGATTCGCCGAGCGAACAGACTCTCACCTTTCTCAACATCTTGTTAGCATTCGAGCGCGAACCGGTCTCGAACGTGATCATCGCGCCAAAGCCGGACATCTGCCGCAGGGCCAGTTCGTGCTGTGGATGTTGGGGCAGCCCAGGATAGAACACCTTCCGCACTTTCCTGTGACGCGAGAGAAACTCGGCCACCACTCTGCCGCTGATGTCGTGCTGCTTCATGCGCACTTCGAGAGTCTTCACACCACGCAGCACCAGCCAGCACTCGAAGGGCGAAAGGATGGCGCCAGCCGCCTTCTGCAGGAATGCCAACTTCTCCGCCTGATCGGGCCGGCTGCAGACTACCACTCCGCCCAGGCCGTCGCTGTGGCCGTTGAGGAACTTCGTGGTCGAGTGCACAACCATGTCCGCCCCCAGGGCGAGCGGCTGCTGAAAATACGGAGACATGAACGTGTTGTCGACCACCAGGTCGACCTTTCTGCGCTGGCAGACTTCGCTGATGGCGCGAATGTCGCTCAAAGTCATCAGCGGATTTGTGGGCGTCTCCACGTACACCATGCGAGTGTTTCTGCGAATGGCCCGCGCGACGTTTTCGACTTCGGTGGTGTCGACGTAGGTAAACTCGAGGCCAAAGTGAGCCCAGACCTGGTTGAAAAGGCGGGGTGTGCCGCCGTAGAGATCGTGCCCGCAGACCACGTGATCACCAGACTTCAGCAGAGTCGCGATCGCGTTGATCGCCGCCATCCCACTGGCGAAGACGCGCGCGGCCACGCCGCCCTCAAGGGATGCCAGGTTTTCTTCAAGGCACGTGCGCGTGGGATTGGAAACGCGTGAGTATTCGTATCCTTTGTTCTTGCCGAGTTCCTCCTGCACGTAGGTGGAGGTCGGATAAATAGGAACGGTAACCGCGCCGGTGGCTGGGTCGGGCGCCTGCCCGACGTGGATGGCGCGGGTGGAGAAACCTGGAATTCTGAGTTTGCTCATTGTTGTTGGGAAACGTGTCCTGCAGATTTTGGACGAGTCTTACTCTACATCCGTGTCGCTCTCAGATCCCACCTTCGAATATCTTCTTCGAGAGATAGCGTTCGGCCGAGTCCGGAATCATGGTCACAACCCGCTTGCTGCTGCCGAGCCGGCGTGCAATTTCAAGCGAGGCGTAGACATTCGCCCCGCCGCTGGAACCGGCTAGGACACCTTCCATCGCCGCCAGTCTCTTCACCGTGTCGAAGGCTTGCGGATCGTTAACCATGAAGATCTCGTCGCACACCGAGCGATCCCAAATCTTGGGGATAAAGCTCGAACCGATCCCTTCGACTTTGTGCTTGCCCGGTGGACCGCCGCCCAGGATCGAACCTTGCGTTTCCACTGCAACCGCAAAGACCTTCGGGAGTTGCTGCTTTAAATAGCGCGCAATCCCAACAAAAGTGCCGGTCGTGCCCGCGCCGATTACTACGGCATCGATGCGGCCTTCCATCTGGTCAAAAACTTCGCGGGCGGTGGTTTCAAAGTGATAGTCGGGATTGGCGGGATTCTCAAACTGGCCGGCCATGAAGGCCTTTGGGGTTTTCGCGACGAAGTCTTTCGCCCGGCTTATGGCCCCATTCATTCCTTCTGCGTCAGGAGTCCGAGTAACCTCGGCGCCGAGGGCGCGCATGATGATCACTTTTTCTTCCGAAAAACGCTCCGGCACAAACAGCGCCACTTTGTAACCGCGATTGACGCCGATCAAAGCCAGGCCGATTCCGGTGTTCCCGGCGGTAGCCTCGACGATGGTTCCGCCCGGCACCAGCTTTCCTTCTTCTTCCGCGCGCCGGATAATGCCGATGGCAGCACGGTCTTTCACGCTTCCACCGGGATTGAGGTATTCCAATTTGGCGAAGACGTCAGCCATCCCGGGCTGAGCCAGCCTTTTCAGTTTCAAAATCGGAGTTTCGCCGACAAGTTGGGTGATGTCGTCGGCCACGCGCAGGCGGGAGCCTTCCGTGATCTTAGTTTGCACATTACAGGGTACGGAAGCGAGGCGTTAGCGTCAATCACTCGGGATCGAAATCACAAACCTTTGGTACCGGTGGTTCACAGATTTCTAATGTGTCCCTGAGGAGGCGCGCTCCTGGCCTGCGTAGTATCCGCTCTTGGTTCGGACGGTGAGCTTGCCGAATCCATGAGCCTTGGCATCCACCTTAATCGTGCGATAGCCACCGGCGGTCTTCGGAGTCGTGGGCTTGTAGCCGATGGTGTACTGGTTGCGGATATCGTGGGCGACGGTGCGGCTAATGGCGTCCACCTCGTCAAGGGTCTTGGGCAGAAAGACTATGCCGCCGGTCCTCTCCGACATCGTTTCGAGGGCACGACGTGCGCGACGGGCCTTCTCTTCCCCAAGCAAGCCGATCGCGTAGACCGTCGGGCCGTTTTCCTCCTGCAGCCGGCGAACAGCTTGTTCGAGGGACTCGCGGCTGGCATTGTCCTCACCATCGGTCACCACGAACAGTACCTTTCGCTCCAGTTTCGCGTTCTTCTTTAGATGGTCAGCGGAAGCGACAACCGCGTCAAACAAAGCCGTCCCGCCGCGAGCCTCGATCTTTTCGAGGGCTTCCTTCAGTTTGTTGATGTCTGCGGTGAAATCCTGGTCGAGATAATATTCGTCATTGAAGTTGACGACGAAAACCTGGTCTTGAGGATTGCTCGAACGCACCAGGTTCAATGCCGCCTGATTCACTTTTTGACGCTTCTCGCGCATGGACCCGGAGTTATCGATCACGATCCCCATGGCGACGGGAATGTCCTCGTGGCGAAACGAGGTGATGGTCTGCAGGGCGCCATTTTCAAAGATGGTGAAAGCTCCCTTGTCCAGGGTGGTGACGATCCGCTGCTTATCATCGACCACAGTAGCGTGGAGCACGACCTCCTCAACTTCCCTCTTGAAAACAAAAACCCCGCTGTCGTCGGCTTCGGGCTGCTGGCTGGCGTCTGGCGGTTGCGCGGTGCCCGGCGGCTTCGTGACCGGCTGCTGGGGTCCTGCCGCTGGCGGCTGAGATGAAGAAGAAGGCGAAGTGGCCTGGCCAGCAGTTGCGTTCGGCGAAGACGGGCTATTGGAGGAAGCGGGTGGCGTTGGGCTGGTACCTTGGGCGCTACAGAGTATTCCGAGGATTAAGAGACTTAGGAGGAATAGGAGATTTCTATTCCGTGGGTGCATAGTATCCCGTCCTGGCATATACGCGAAGAGGTGGCAATCCTTTCGGCGGTAACAGCTTGACTTTAATCTTACGCCACTTGCCATCATGCGATATGTTCTTTGGACGGTAACCCAGTACATATTGGTTGCGTAGTTCGATGCCGATCTTCGTGGCCACGTCCGCCAGGTCATTAGGATTGTCGATGGTGAACGCGCGTCCGCCGGTAAGTTCGGTCACCTCGGACAAGAGCGCCGGACCGAGACGCTCTTCTTCTGTCGGAAAATAGTGGTCATAGATGCCGATCGCATAGATCATCACGTCAGCTTCTTTGACCAGCGACTTGATCTCGCCCTCGGTGTATCGGCTGTGGTTATCCCCGCCGTCGGAGATGATAAGCAGCGCCTTCTTGGCATACTTTCCTTGGCGCATCTTGCTGATTCCCAGATAAATGGCATCCAGCAGCGCAGTGCGTCCCTTGGGCACGGTGTAAACCAGTTTCCCCTGGATGTCCTCGATGGAACTGGTGAAGTCGGAGACCTCTTCCGGCTTGTCGGCGAAGGCAATCATGAAGAACTCGTCCTGCGGGTTGGCGGTCTTGAAGAACTCGACCACCGCCTCGCGGGCGCGCTCTATCTTGCTACTCATGCTGCCGCTCATGTCGAAGATCACGCCCAGCGACACCGGGGCGTCTTCGCTCGAGAACGTCTTGATGTCCTGAGCTTCCTTGCCCTCGAAGAGCGAGAAGTTTTCCTTGTCCAGGCCGGTCACCAGGCGGTTCATGGGATCGGTAATGGTTACCGGCACCAGAACCATGTCGACATCGACTTTGAAAGGCTTGGTGTGAGTTCGCAGGGCCGGATCGACCAGATCCTGAGGTTTAGGCGGAGTCGTTTCGACCCGTGGCTTGACGTGAATGTCGTCGACGGGGCTCTGCGCAGATACCTGATGTGTGAGAAGCAGACCGCAGGTTGAGACGATCAGGAAAAGGAGGCCCGGAAGGAAGAAACGGTTCAGACACAACATGGGTCTCACAGGGGTCCCGAGACGGGCCGTGTGGAGCTGCCGAACTGAGCTCTGGGGGCGTGATGACCCGCGCCCACACAGGCGGGCCATAAAAATTACCTCTTTGAGGCTGATACTACCACAGCCATTTCGCGGCGGTCCGACCTTTTTGTCAGCATTTTGTCAACTCTTCGATGCCCGCACGGACGCATCAGTTTTACTTATCAGTGCGCAGAATTTTTCCATTTCTGAAAATCTTCCGAAGCGGAGAACCGTACCGGTTCCGCCCGTCTTGTTACAATGCAAGTTCTTCCAATGGCACACATTGCACCCTTCCGCGCCTTGCGGTACGACCCTACTCGTGTAGGCCTTTCCGACGTGGTAACCCAGCCCTACGACAAGATCACCCCGCAAATGCAGGACCACTACTACCAGGCGAGCCCGAACAATCTAGTCCGGATCATTCTGGGCAAGCGCGAACCCGCCGACGATGCCAAGAACAACGTGTACAGTCGGGCGGCTGGTTATTTTCACGACTGGCGCCGCCAGGGCGCCTTCCGCCAGGACGCCGAGCCCTCGATCTACACCTATTCGCAGCAATTTACCGGGCCGGGGGGGACTGCGCGGCTGGAGCGGCGTGGGTTCATCGCTTTGGGCCGTGTGGAGGACTATTCCGCAGGCGTGGTTTTCCGCCACGAACAGACCCTGACCAAACCCAAGGCTGATCGCCTGGACCTGTTGCGGGCGACCCGAGCACACTTCGAGCAGCTCTTCATGGTCTACCAGGACAACGGGCAAATCGATACTTTACTGGCGCCCGCCACGCACGCGCTGATAGAGATCATCGATGAATACGATGTGCTGCATCAGGTATGGAAGGTTTCCGACCCACAGGTGATTAACCTCGTACGCGAGAGCATGCGCGACAAGAAAGTCATCATCGCCGACGGGCATCATCGTTACGAAACCGCGGTGAACTATCGAAATGAACAACGGGCGGCGACGAGAACCGCGGGTAGCGGAGGGACAGATGCTCCCCACGAGTTCGTGATGATGACCTTCATCAACGTGAACAGCCCGGGCCTGGTCATTCTTCCCACGCATCGCGTGGTACATGGCTTGACTTCTTTCTCGCCGGACCGCTTTCAAGCAGATGCCAGCGCCTATTACAAGGTTGAGGGAGTAGATGCGTCGGTCGACGCCGGTCGAGCGACAGAGATTCTGCACCGGGCCGGACATGCCGGCACCGCCCTGCTGGCGGTCACGAAAGAGCGCGCATTTTTGTTGCACACGCCCAAGACGAACGGCTCACAGATTTTTCACGGCCTCTCGCTGAGACAACAAGCCCTGGATGTAGTGCAGCTGCATCGTTGTTTGCTGGAAGCTGTGCTGGGACTTTCGGAGGAATCTATTCGGAATCAGCAGAACCTTTCTTATCTGCGCGACACAGGTGAGTCACTGGAACGGGTGCGCACCGGCGCTGCAAACGTGGCGTTTCTGATGAACCCGGCGCGCATGGATCAGGTTCGCGACATCGCTTTCGCGGGAGAGGTCCTGCCGCAGAAGTCGACCGACTTCTACCCCAAGCTGCTCAGCGGCCTTACGGTCTATGCATTGGATTAGCGCTCTTCTGGCGCTTGCTTTCCTGCTCTCGGCAAGTGCTCCGTCCATCGATGATAAGCGCATCACCATTTATTCGACCGCTGCCAATTATTCCTTGTCTGTTGTGGGACGCGAGGGACACGATTACGTGGGTCTGCTCGAGATCCTCGAACCTCTTGGTTCGGTGAGCGCCCGGGTCGACGGGGGCCGCTGGAAACTCCGCTACGAAAGCGTGGAAGGCGAGTTCATCCCGGGGAAGGCACAGGCACGGATCCGAGGCAAAGAACTGGACCTCTCGGGAAACTTTCTCCTCGAAAGTGGACGCGGCCTGGTCCCGCTGGCGGCGCTCACGACTTTGTTGCCGCGTTTTCTGGGCGGCCCAGTTACATTTCATGACACCGCTCGCCGGATGTTCATCGGCAGTATTGCGACACAATTCACAAGCGAACTCAGCAAGACTACGCCCCCCAAACTGGTATTCAATTTCAGCTCACCGGTGAACCCAACGATCTCCACCGAGCCGGGCAAGCTGCACATGGTGTTCAGCCGGGAACCATTGCTGACCTCAGGTACGCAGACCATCAATTTCAGCGACAAGACGATCCCGAGCGCCACATACCAGGAGAACAACGGGGCGGCAGAGATTGCGGTTGCCGGCACACTGCCGCTGATGGCCAGCTTCAGCAACAATGGCAGGACGATCACGATTACAGCAGCAGGCGCAATACCCACTCAGCAGCCAGTGGTACAAACGGCACAAGCCCCGACTGCTCCCCAGGCGACACAACCCCAGGCCTCACCCGCACCGGTGGCGGGCGCTGCCCCACCAACGGCTCCTCCAGTCGCCGCCACCCCGGTTCCGGTGCACCGTCTGCTCGCTGTCGTTGATGCAAGTCACGGCGGTGATGAGCGCGGCGCTGCGCTGACCGATCAACTCCCCGAGAAGGATGTGACGCTGGCGATCGCTCGGAAGCTTCGCCAGGAACTCGAGAACCGGGGCATCACCGTTGTCATGCTGCGTGATTCGGACGCCACCATGGGTCTCGACCAGCGTGCGGCGTTGGCGAACGTAGCGACTCCGGCGATTTACATTTGTGTTCACGCGTCCAGCCAGGGAAATGGGGTTCGACTTTATACGGCGGCTCTCCCATCTCGTATCGAAAATCACACACCGTTCCTTCCGTGGGATGCGGCGCAAGCAGCCTCGCTCGCGGGAAGTCAAGCCGTGGCGAGTTCGGTGGCAGTGGCGCTGCGGCAAAAACAGGTACCGGCCAGGACTCTGGAAGCTCCCCTGCGGCCGCTCAACAACATTGCGGCGCCCGCATTTGCGGTGGAGCTCGCCCCGCCTGGCAAAGACACGCTGGAACTGGCTTCACCCGCGTATGAGCAACTCGTAGCGGGGGCGGTGGCGAATGGAGTAGCGCAACTGCGAGACCTGCTGGATGTGAAACGATGATCCCGCGACCTCTCATCTTCGGCGTTGTGTTCATGCTGCTCGTCGTGCTCGGCATCGGCATCTACATGCTCCGCATGAGAAGCCGGGTGATTGCGATGCCGCTCACAGCCGTGGACTCGCGTCCGGTAGCACCGCCGGCGGTAGGTGCTACGGAAGAAGTCACCCTCTACGTGGCCGACGATGCCGCGGGCATGCTGCGTCCGCAGTCGGTTCGAATCCCACTTCCCAGCGGCCGTCAGCAGAGAGCCGAGGAGCTTCTTCGCGCCTTGGTGAACCTCTATCTCGGCAAGCCAACGTCGCACGCGCTGCCGCCGGGCGCCGAAGTGAGGAGCGTCTACCTACTTGAGCCCGGCACGGCAGTCATCGACACCAACGGAGCCTTTGCCGACGGCCATCGCTCAGGGATTCTCGTAGAGGAACTGACCGTGGCGTCGCTCATCGAGAGCTTGGCGTCGAATCTTGGCGGCATCAACCGCGTGAAGATTCTTGTCGAGGGCAAACAGCGAGACACGCTCGCCGGCCACGCCGACCTGTCGGACTTCTACGACGTCTCCGCCGTTGCTCACATGACGGAGCAGATGCAGGCGGGGCAATAGCCCGCTGCGTGCGAAGTCCCGTGCTCTGTCTTCGTTTGTCATCCTGAGCGAAGCAGGATCGTTCGTTTACGAACGATTCTGCGAAGTCGAAGGACCCCATACTACGGGCGGTCACGATGGGCAGGGCAGGGAGTTCTCTGTTCACTGTTTCGCGATGTTCGTGAAGAGAACTCCTCTAGGGGCCTGTAAAGAAAATAAGCAGACAGGCGATCTTTCGACTGCACTGCAGGATGCGCACGCGCATCCTGCAGTTTCGCTCAAGATGACAGTTGTGGATAATGATCCATTCAGATCAGGACACCACCCCTAACTCGCAGCGCAGCGACTCTCCTGGTTCCTCGCTGATACAATCGCCGCCTATGATCTTCCGTAGCGACAACCGCACGCCCGACCAGTTGCGTCCGGTGAACCTCATTCCCGATTTTGTCTCTACGGCGGAGGGATCGGTCCTGATCGAGGTCGGCAATACCCGTGTGCTTTGCACGGCGTCGATCGAAGAGAGCGTGCCGCCTTTCCTGCGGAACTCCGGCAAAGGATGGATCAGCAGCGAATACGGCATGTTGCCGCGTTCGACGCTCACCCGTACTCCGAGGGAAGTTACCAAGGGCCGGGCCAGCGGCCGCACACATGAAATCCAGCGACTGATTGGCCGCTCTCTGCGTGCGGTTACGGATCTGGGTCGCCTTGGCGAGCGAACGGTCTGGCTCGACTGCGACGTGATCCAGGCTGACGGCGGCACTCGGACGGCTTCGATCACGGGCGCGTTTGTCGCGCTGGGAATCGCGCTGGAAAAGCTGGTGGAAGCCGGCACGTTAACCTCGGTCCCCCTGAAAGACTTTGTGGGCGCGGTGAGCGTGGGGATCGTGGATGGCGAAATCCTGCTGGACCTGAACTACGAAGAGGACTCGCGCGCCGACGTGGACATGAACTTTGTCATGACGGCGGGACACAAGTTCGTTGAAGTACAGGCCACCGCAGAGCACCAGGTTTATGACGAACAACAACTCTCGAAGATGATTGCCCTGGCAAAGCAGGGAGTGCAGGCGCTGATTGCCAAGCAGCAGGCAGTATTGAGCACACTGACGCTGAGACAGTAGAGGGTGCGGTGGCACATGATCGCGGAGCAGATGCTGGCACTGGGATCGCTGTCAATGAGCGTAAACGGCTGTCAGAGGCAGTGGCCTAGTGCAAGCTGTTCGATAGAGAGCATAATAGAGAGGTGAGTAGTTCCGGCCACAGCATCGGCCAAACCTTGTTTGTGCTGTGCTTTCTCGCCTTGTGCTGTGGTTGCGGTGCGTCAGGCTCTTCTCCATCGACTCCCGGGTTCCACTCTACAGGAGCCTTGACTGTCAATCGTGTTTTCCACACGGCTACCTTACTTAACGATGGGCGAGTACTGATCGCAGGGGGTGTGACAGGCTCAAATCCGCCGACGGCATCCGCAGAAATCTACGATTCTGCTCGGGGCAAATTTCAAACCACAGCCTCGATGATCACCCCTAGAAAAGGACAGGTTGCCGTACGGCTAAACTGACCCTCCTCGTGAATGGCCAAATACTGGTTGCGGGAGGATACGCAAACGGAACCGCAGATCTCATGGCTTCAGCGGAACTATTGACACCTTCGAGCAACACTACAACTTCCGCGGGCAACATGATTACGGCCCGTGCTGGCCACACCGCTACCTTGCTACCGAGTGGAAACGTGTTGATTGCTGGGGGCGGAAGCGGAGGCGCGAATGCTGAGCTGTACGTTCCTCAGTAGCTAGTCTCGCACCATCGTTTAACCGATGAACATCCGCCGCGATGGTTTAGCGACACTTCTGAGCGGCAAAAGCCGCTTTCATTTTGCCCAACTTATCGGCACCGCTGAAGCTGTGCCCTCACACGTAATAATCCCTCCGACTCATTAACCGGTATCCGTAGTGGGCAGGTTTGAAACGTTCCGCGCCAGATCCCCATTCGACTCCCCTCGCTTAAGCACGTGTCGCTCCGGGCAGGCTCTCGCTCCGCTGATGAAAACGCGGGGCGTCGGAATGACCTCTTCTTTTTTTTAGAAGAGCAGCGGAACTAATCCACCATCCGGTATCCAGTAGTGTCCTAGTTTGCGTGGATCATTACTAGAACTGTCATCTTGAGCGGAGCGGCAGTATGCGCT
>Ga0075017_100000832_pt1 | contig 18012 bp, 17 predicted proteins | sample AleBraG_ABR_2012_FD_71475 | JGI IMG/M metagenome (GOLD analysis project Ga0075017, IMG submission 71475) | Freshwater sediment microbial communities in response to fracking from Pennsylvania, USA - Alex Branch Run_MetaG_ABR_2012 | ecosystem: Environmental > Aquatic > Freshwater > Creek >... | reverse complement strand
GGTCATGGTGTTGATGGCCCCCGCGAATCGTTCGCTCGGCGGCTTGATGCCGAGGTACGTCGGCACGGCGAGCACGTGTTCGAGGAAGTCGTTGTAGACCTCGAGGTGGATCTTCATCGCGTAGCTCGCCGCGTCCTCGTAGGTGGCGTGCGCGGTGTGCCCTTCTTGCCACAAGAACTCCGACGAGCGCAGGAACAGGCGCGGCCGCAGCTCCCAGCGCACGACGTTGGCCCACTGGTTGAGCAGCAGCGGCAGGTCGCGGTAGCTCTGGATCCACTTGGCCATGAACTCGCCGATCACGGTCTCCGAAGTCGGTCGCACCACCACGGGTTCGGCGAGGTCTTCCCCCCCGGCGTGGGTCACGACCGCCAGTTCGGGACTGAAGCCTTCGACGTGCTCGGCTTCGCGGTGGAAGTAGCTCTCGGGGATGAACAGTGGAAAGTAGGCGTTCTGCGCACCGGCGGCCTTGATCCGCGTGTCGATCTCGGACTGCATCCGTTCCCAGATGGCGTAGCCGTACGGGCGGATGACCATCGTGCCGCGCACCGGTCCGTTGTCGGCCATCTCGGCCTTGGCGACGACGTCTTGGTACCAGCGCGGGAAGTCCTGCGCCTGTGGGGTCAGCACGCTCTGGGCAGCCACGTTTCTCCTTCTATTGGTGGCGACAGCCTAGCGAAGGGCCACTTCTCGCCCCGTGGCGTCGTCACCATTCTCGGCGCCTCGAGCGCACCAGACCGACGTCGGACGCGGTGCGTCCGACGCCCGCGACCGACCCGAGGTCCGCCTCAGACCCCGGTGCGCCGTCGGATCTGTTCGATGCGTTCCTGGGCGTGGTTCGCATCGGAACCCTTCGCGTCGAGCAGCAACGCCCGATCGGCTTCGGCTTCGGCGGCGGCGCCCTGGTCGCGGGCGGCGAGGCGGGCCTCGACGCCTTCGGCGGCGATCTTCTTCGCCTCTTCGACGAGCGCGTCGACCATTTCGTCCTCGGGCACGACGCGGACGATCTGGCCCTGGATGAACAGGTGGCCCCGCTTCTTGCCCGCCGCGATGCCCAGGTCGGCGTGTCGCGCTTCGCCCGGTCCGTTGACGACACACCCCATGACCGCGACCTGGATCGGGATGTCGAGGGCACCGAGCGCGGCCTGGGCCGCGGTGGCGACCGCGATGACGTCCACTTCCGCACGTCCGCAACTGGGACACGAGATCAGGTCCAGTCCCTTTCGCTCGCGCAGACCCAGCACCTCGAGCAACTGGCGCCCAGCACGAGCCTCTTCGACGGGGTCGGCGGTCAGCGAATAACGCAACGTGTCACCGATCCCTTCGGCCAAGAGAGTCCCGATGCCTGCCGTCCCCTTCAACAAGCCACCCGGCAGCGGACCGGCTTCGGTCACGCCGAGGTGCAGGGGGTGGTCGAACGTCGCCGACGCGAGACGATAGGCCGCGATCATGGTCGCGACCGAGGAGGCCTTCACCGAGATCTTCACGTCATGAAAATCGACCTCTTCGAAGTAGGCCAATTCGATGCGCGCCGATTCGACGAGCGCCTCGGGCGTCGCGCCGCCGAAGCGTTCGTAGATGTCGGGGTGCAGACTTCCGGCGTTGACACCGATGCGGATCGGCACACCGCGGTCCTTGGCCTCGCTCGCCACGAGCTTGATCTCCTCGGGCTTGCGCAGGTTGCCGGGATTGAGCCGGAGTCCGTGCACGCCGGCCTCGAGGGCCGCCAGGGCCATCTCGACGTGGAAGTGGATGTCGGCCACGATCGGCACGGGCGAGCGCGGCACGATCTGGGCGAGTCCCTCGGCGGCGGCACGCTCGTTGCACGTGCAGCGCACGATGTCGGCGCCATTGGCCGCGAGCTCGTAGATCTGCTCGAGGGTCCCGTCGACGTCGGCGGTCTTGGTGGTGGTCATGGATTGGACCGAGATGGGGGCGTCACCACCCACCTTCACCGATCCAACGGCGATCTGACGGGTGACGCGACGGGGGGTGAGGGAACTGGCGGTGACATCCACCACCCCATTCTGCCGTGTGGCGGACGCGACGGGTCGCCTAGTGGAACGGATTGGCGATCGGGTGGGCGATGTCGAGGTACAAGGTGGACGCGAAGAGCACGAGCAGCACCGTCATGAAGGCGTAGACGACCGGCGCGAGCCGGTTGACGTCGGCCTCGTAGCGCCGACCCCGTCGGCTCCGAAGCCGTTCGTACGTCGCGATGGCGACGTAGCCCCCGTCGAGGGGCAACATTGGCAACATGTTCAACAGGCCCACGAAGATGTTCAAGGTGATCAAGACGTCGACGATGAACGCGGGGTCCGTCGGCGCGCTCTGGACAGCGATCCGCACGACGCCGACGATTGACGCCGGCCGCGTCAACTGGTTCGAGGGCTTGTTGGCCGCGACGGGCGAGGTCACCTGGTGCAAGAGGCTCGCGAACTGGCCCGGCGAGAAGACGTGGATGATGGCGTGGACTCCCGTGACGATGAGCGAACCCACCATTCGCACCGAACCCGGGATTGCGCCGTACCACGACTCACGGACGGTCTGATTGTCGAGTTGGACGCCGAGGTACCCTTGAGCCTTCGATCCGCTGGCCACGGGCGCGCCGTTCACCTTGACCGTGCGGCCGTCGACGGGCACCGCGTGCAGCGTCAGGTCGTGGCCGTTTCGTTGGACGACGACGGTGATGCGCTGACCGGTCTCGGGTCGGATGAGGCTGGTGAGTTGCGTGTCACTCGTGATGGTGTGGCCGTCGATCGAGACGATCCGGTCCCCCTGGCGCATACCGGCGAGCTGGGCGGGGTTCTTCACGTGTCCGTCCCACTGCGTGAAGGAGAACACGCCGACGTGGCTCGCCGACGCCGCGCCGATGAACGTGAGCGAGGCCCAGGCGAGGGCGAGGGCCATCACCAGATGCATCAGTGATCCAGCGGAGGCGAAGAGCGCCTTGCGCGGGTACGAGGCCGATCGATAGGTCCTGGCCTCCTCCGCGGGCTCGATCGTGTCGCCCCACATCATCCCCGGCACCTTGACGTATCCACCGGCGAGGATCGCCCGAACGCCGTATCGGGTCTCGCCGACCGTCGTCGACCACAACACCGGCCCGAATCCGACGAAGAAGTCCGTGACCTTCATCCCCGCGCGCTTGGCGGTGATGAAGTGGCCGAACTCGTGACCCATGACGATGACGATGATCGACAAGACCACCACGGGCAGCGCCCATCCGACCCACCACGTCAGGAGGGCGACGACGCCGGCGACGGCGGCGAGCAGGGTCACGAGAGACCGAAGGGTCGAACTATTTGAATCCATGGCTACGACTTGAGGATACCGTGGGCCAATCGCCGCGCAACGGCATCAAGCTCCATCAGTTCCGCGAGCGTTTCGAGCGGTGCGGGGACGTAGTCGTCCATCACGCGAGCCACGACGCCGACGATCTCTCGCCAGGCGATCCGGTCGTCCAAGAAGGCCGCCACCGCCACCTCGTTGGCCGCACTCAGCCAGGCCGGCGCCGCGCCCCCCAGACGGGCCGCCTCGTAGGCCAGCGAGATCGCGGGGAACAGCTCTCGGTCGGGAACCTCGAAGGTGAGCTCGAGCGGTGTGGTGAAATCGAGCGCGCCCCAACGGTGGTCGAGACGCTCGGGCAGTCCGAGGCAGTACGCGATGGGCAGGCGCATGTCGGGCCGCGAGAGTTGGGCCAACACCGATCCGTCGACGTACTCGACCATAGAGTGCACGATCGACTGGGGATGGACGACGACGTCGACGCGCTCGGCCTCGACGCCGAAGAGGGCCGACGCCTCGAGGACCTCGAGTCCCTTGTTCATCAACGTCGACGAATCGATCGTGATCTTGGCCCCCATCGACCAGGTCGGGTGGTTCAACGCGTCGGCTTTGGTCGCGCCCTGGAGTTGCTCGCGCGTCCAACCGCGAAAGGGTCCGCCCGACGCCGTGAGCAGGAGTCGGCGAACGTCGGGGTAGCCCGTCACGGCCGGCGATCCGGCGAGGCACTGGTGGATCGCGCAGTGCTCGGAGTCGATGGGCACGAGGGTCGCGCCCGGCGTGTCGCGCACGGTCGCCACCAACGGCGCGGCGGCGATGAGCGACTCCTTGTTCGCGAGCGCGAGACGCGCCCCCGCCGCGAGGGCCGCCAACGTGACCGGTAGGCCCGCGAAGCCGAGGACGGCGTTGACCACGATGTCGGCGCTCGACGCGAGGTCGCCCAGTCCCCCGGCGCCCACGACAATTTCCACGCCCGGACCGACCAGGTCGGCCAACGACTCACGGTGGACGTCGCTCAGCACTCCGATGCGAGCAATGTGGAACTCGCGCGCGATTGCCGCAAGCTCACTGAGTTGTTCGGCCCCCGAGATCGACACGAGCTCGAAGCGATCGGGCTCTCGTCGCAGCACGTCGAGTGTCTGGGTGCCGATGGACCCGGTGGCGCCCAAGAGCGCCACCGTGCGCCGCGTCGACGCCATCGCTAACCCAGCTTGAGTACGTGGGCGAGGTAGTACATCGTGGGCAGCGCGAAGAGCATGCCGTCGACGCGGTCGAGCAGTCCACCGTGTCCGGGTAGGAGCTTGCCGAGGTCCTTGACCCCGAGGGTGCGCTTGACCATCGATTCGAAGAGGTCGCCGAGCGGCACGACGACGCACATCGCCACTGCGGCCTCGAGACCGTGGGTACGCGACCACAGGCTCATCAACGGCAGGATCAACACGCCGACCAACAAGGTGACGACGGTCCCGCCGACCAGACCCTCTCGGGTCTTGTTGGGTGAGAGTCGCGCGTTCAAGGGGTGTCGGCCGAATCGTCGGCCGGTGAACAGCGCACCCGAATCGTTCGCGACGGTCAAGACGATTGCGGCGAAGAGGTAGGACAGGCCGTGGCCGCCCGGATACGAGTTCGGTGAGATCAGCAAGAGCCCGTAGGAGCCGAGCACGCCGACCCACACGTACACCATGAGGGTCGCGCCGAGCCCGTCGAGGACGTCGACCGACTTCTCGGCGTTGATGTACCAGATGAATCCGAAGATCAACAACAGGACACTGACGGCGCCGTAGGCCGCGGTGCCCTTGTTGTACACCGCGATGCCCAGCGTCATCACCGCGACGATGCCGAGCGGGCTCGCGGGGTGCGCTCCAACCGAGCGGAAACCCGCGTACGCCTCGGCGCTGGCGAGCCCGAGCGCGACCAGGACGAGCGCGGCGACGGGCAGCGTGCCCGCGATGAAGAATCCGCCGACGATGGCGGCGAGGACGAGCCCGGTCGCGGTCGCTCGCGTCACGCTGTTGGTCGGCCCCTGGCGCACCGCGCGGCCGGCGAGCGGATTGGCGGTGGCGGTGCGTCGTGTTCGCTGATTGCGTTGTGGTTCGGGCCGAGGGGCGTCGACGAGGATCTCCTCTTCCACGATCTCCTCCTCGGGCAAGGTGAACTCCCACGGACGGGCGGTGTCCTCGTCCTTCTCCTCGCTGGCGAGGAAGGAGGCGTCGAACTGCTCCTCGTGCGCCACCCAGTCCGCCTCGCCCTCGCGCCACGCCGGCGCAGGAATCGCCGACCACGGGTCGCCGTCGTCGGCCGCTTCACGCGCGACGACGATCGGGACCTGCCCGGTCGGCGCGTCCGTCCAGTGTGGCAAGAGCGTGTCGGGATCGACCTGGGGCGCGTCGTCGGCGATCTCGGCCGCCACTTCCGCCCCGGTGAACGTGACGCGCGGATCCGTCGAACTCACCACGGGCGTCTCGCTCGTGGCGTCGTCGAGAAAGGAGTCGTCGTCAGACCTCAAGTAGTTCCTGCTCCTTGTGTGCCAGCAGCGCGTCAACGACCGCCACTTCATCCTGGGTCAACTTATCGAGCACCTTCTCGAGCCGCTCGATGTCGTCGCTCGACAGTCCCTCCTCCTTCTCGAGGTTCTCCAGCTCTTGGCGGGCGTGGCGTCGCACGCCGCGCAACGCGACCTTGCCCTCTTCGGCCTTGGTGCGCACGATCTTGACGAACGACTTGCGGCGTTCTTCGGTGAGGGTCGGGAAGGCCAAGCGGATCACGACGCCGTCGTTCGAAGGATTGAGTCCGAGGTCGGCGTTCGCGATGGCCTTTTCAATCGACGCCATCGCACCCTTATCGAAGGGCGACACGACCAGCAGGCGGGGCTCGGGGACCGAGAAGTTCGCGAGCTGTTTCAACATCGTCTCGGTGCCGTAGTAGTCCACCATCAAGTTCTCGATCAGCGACGACGACGCGCGACCGGTGCGCACCGTGGCGAACTCGCCCTTCACGTGCTCGATGGCCTTGGCCATCTTTTCGCGCGTCTCCATCATCACCAGATCGACGAGTTCGTTCTCCATTATCTCACTAGCGTACCGACGGCGTGACCGTCGAGTGCGCGTCCTAGGTTGCCGGTGGCCATCAGGTCGAAAACCCGCAACGGAAGGTTGTTGTCCTTGCAGAAGGTGATGGCGGTCATGTCCATGACCCGCAGGTTCCTGGCGATAACCTCGTCGAACGAGATCTCGTCGAATTTCGTGGCGTTGCCGTTCTTTCGTGGGTCCACGTCGTAGACCCCGTCGACGCCGCCGTGGGTGCCCTTCAACACGATGTCGGCTTCGATCTCGGCCGCGCGCTGTGCCGCCGGGGTATCGGTCGTGAAGTACGGATTGCCCATCCCGGCCGCGAAGATGACGACGCGGGCCTTCTCCAGGTGACGAACGGCGCGCCGGCGGATGTAGGGCTCGGCGACCTGGTCCATGCCGATCGCCGACATGACCCGCGTCGCGCGCCCGTGACTCTCGATCGCGTCCTGGAGCGCCAGCGCGTTGATGACCGTGCCGAGCATGCCCATCAGGTCCGAGTTCGCCCGGTTCATCCCCGCCATCGCCCCGGTGGCGCCACGCCAGATGTTGCCGCCGCCGACGACGACGGCCAGTTCCAGCCCGCCGCGTTCCATGGCCTGTGCGACCTCACGGGCGAGGAAGTCCACGGTCGACGCATCAATGGTCTCGTCGCTCGCGGCCGACGCGAGGGCCTCGCCTGACAGCTTCAAGACCACTCGTCGCACGCTGATGTCCTATCCTCCGATGACTACTTGAGCGTACGCCGTGATGGTGGCCCCGTTCAAGAACTGCTGGATCGTCAGCTTGTCGTCCTTGACGTAGTTCTGTTCGAGCAGCACACGGTCCTTGAACCAACCGTTGAGACGACCCTCGATGATCTTGGGCAACGCCGCTTCGGGCTTGCCCTCGTTGCGCGATATCTCCTCGACGGTCTTGCGCTCAGCGTCGACCTCGTCGGCGGGAACGTCGTTACGGCTGAGGTACTGCGGTTTGGTGAAGGCGACGTGGACCGCGATCTCGTGCGCGATCTCCTCGCTGCCGCCCCTGACGACCACGGCCACGGCATTGACCCCGCGGCCCGCCTGCTGGTGGATGTAGGTCTCGACGACCTCGTCGGGTCCGGCTTCGAGTCGAAAGACGCCGCCGATCGAGATGTTCTCCTTCAACGTCGTGAGCATCGTCTCGACTTGATCCTGGAACTGTGAGGTCGCGTCGGTGCCCTCGGCACACACTCGCGCCGCGATCTCGTCGACCAGCGCCACGAACTCTTCGGACTTGGCGACGAAATCGGTCTCACAGCGCATCTCGACGATCGCCGCGACGTTTCCGTCGCGCACGGCGGCCACGGCACCCTCGCCGGCCTCGCGGCTCGCGCGCTTGGCCGCCGACGCCAGTCCCTGGACGCGCAACAGCTTGGTGGCCGCCTCCATGTCACCGTCCGAGGCCTCTAAGGCCTTCTTTGCATCCAGAATGCCGACGCCGGTCGCCTGGCGCAGTGCTTGTACGTCTTTCGCGGTGATAGCCACCTTGGTTCTCCTCTTGTGCTTCGCTGACAACGACTGAAGTGATGGTCCTCGGACCGTGATGTGGACTAGGCCTCCGTGGCGACCGTTACGGCGGTCGGTGCGTCGTCGACGACCGGAGCCGCTTCGGCGGCGGGCGCGGGATCCTTTGGTGCGGTCTCGGCGACCGGAGCGGGCGTGCTCTCGACGACCGGAGCCGTCTCGGCGACGGGTGCCGGCGTGCTCTCGACGACCGGAGCCGTCTCGGCGGCGGGCGCGGGCGTCACGTCTGCGGCGATCGCGGCAGCGGCGGCGGCGGACGGACGGACCGTCACGGCTGGCCGGTTCTGGCGGATGTAGCGTCCCTCGGTCACCGCGTCGGCGATGAGCCGGCAGAGCAGTGCGCCGGACCGGATGGCGTCGTCGTTGCCCGGGATCACGTAGTCGATCACGTCGGGGTCGCAGTTGGTGTCCACGACCGCCACGACGGGCAGCGACAGCTTGCGCGCCTCGGTGACCGCGATGTGCTCCTTCTTCGTATCGATGACGAAAATGGCGTCGGGCACCCGATCGAGGTTCGCGATGCCGCTCAAGTTTCGGTCCAGCTTCTCCAGCTCGCGGCTGTGTCGCAGGGCCTCGCGCTTAGGCATGTTCTCGAAATCACCCGCGCGTTGCATCGAACGAAGCTCGACCATGCGCTTGACGCGACCGGCCACGGTGGTGAAGTTGGTCAACATGCCGCCGAGCCAACGCTGGTTGACGTAGGGCATGCCACAGGCCTTCGCGTAGTCCTCGATGGGGCCCTGCGTCTGCTTCTTGGTCCCGACGAACAGGATGATCCCGCCGTCGGCAACCAGGTCACGCACGTAGGCGTAACTCGACTCGATGCCCGCGAGGGTCTTTCGGAGGTCGATCAGGTAGATGCCGTTGCGCTCACCGAGGATGAAGCGACGCATCTTGGGGTTCCATCGACGGGTCTGATGCCCGAAGTGAACGCCCGAATCCAATAGTTCCTGCAAAGTGACGAGAGCCACGACAATTTCCTTCCGTTCGGTTACTCAATCCCCGTGGTGCACCGCGAACGGCGACCGTACGAAACCACGAGGACATCATCCATAACTCACCCACTCTGGGAGAGCCTGTCCATGATACTCGCTGCGCTACCCCCTCGGATGGGTGTCGTGATGGACCTTCTGAAGTCGGGACTTGGAGACGTGGGTGTAGATCTGGGTCGTCGTCAGGCTCTCGTGGCCCAGGAGTTCTTGCACGACGCGCAGGTCGGCCCCGCCTTCGAGGAGGTGGGTGGCGTAGGTGTGGCGCAGCGCGTGCGGGTGGACGTGACCTCGGGCGATCCGATTGTCCAGTATCCGCCGGACGTCGCGCGAGCCGAGGCGGTTACCGCGCCGGTTGTAGAAGAGCGCGTCGGGGGGTGATTCGTCACGTGCGACGTCTTCGCGGGCGTCGTCGATCCAACGCTGGAGTGCCTCGAGTCCCTTGCGGTGCAGCGGGACGATCCGCTCCTTGTTGCCCTTGCCAGTCACCCTGACCAGGCCCTGTCCGAAGTCGACGCTCGACACGTCCATCGCGCACAGTTCGCTGACGCGTAGGCCCGCGCCGTAGAGGACCTCACAGACGGCCCGATCCAGATACGCCCAACGGTCGTCGCCCCAGTCCTCGTCGAGCAGCGTCTCGAGGTGGTCTCGTCCCACCAACGTCGGGAGTCGGTGCGTCGCGCGCGGGGCGGACAGTCGCGCCGCCGGGCTGTCGTCGAGATGACCGCGCTCGACGAGCCAGGCGAAGTAGCTGCGCAGCGAGGCGCGCCGGCGGATAATCGAGGAGCGCTCGTCCCCGCGGGTGGTCATGAACGCGAGGTATTCGCGCAGCACCGTGACGGTCACCGCCTGGGGTTCACCGAGATTGCGGTCCCTGGCCCACGCGACGAACTGTTGCACGTCGGCGCCGTAGGCGGCCATCGTGGCCGGCGAACGGTTCCGCGCCTTCAGGGTTTCGGCGTAGGCCGTCAGCCGCCACGCGGTCCGGTCCGCGTCACCGGGGATCTCTGCAGGCACGTCCCAAGGCTACTGACGCCGCGGGCCATCGCGGCGCCTCGGTAATCTTGGCAAAGGTTCCAAAGGAGAACGGGTGCCACGAATTCTTATCGTCGAAGACGACGACCACATCCGCACCGCGTTGCGGCTGATGTTCGAGGGAGAGGGCTTCGACGTGGACGACGCGTCGAGCGGCGAAGTCGGCGTCGCGCTCTTCTCGCGCATGGCCTCGGACGTGGCGATCATCGACGTCATGTTGCCGGGCATGACCGGCTTCGAGACCTGCGCGGCGCTGCGGTCGCGTAGCGACCTGCCCATCGTGATCGTCTCGGCGCGCGACGAGACCGCCGACGTCGTCCTCGGGCTCGAGTCGGGGGCCGACGACTACGTCACCAAGCCCTTCGCACCCGAGGAACTCCTGGCCCGCGTCCGTGCGCACCTTCGCCGCCGCCCGGAGAAGAGTGCGAACGCCTTCACCCTGGGAGACCTTCGCGTCGTACCCGACGAAGGCGTCGTACGCCACAGCGATGGGTCGGAGTTGCACCTCACCTCCACCGAATTCCGGCTGCTGACCAATCTCGCCGCGGCCAACGGCAAGGTGCTGTCACGTGAGGACCTGCTCGAACACGTGTGGGGCTACGACTACTTCGGCGACAGCCGACTGGTCGACGTGCACGTGCGACGTCTGCGGATGAAGATCGAACCGGATGCCGCGAACCCGCAGTACCTGGTGACCGTTCGAGGTACCGGATACAAGTTGGTGCTCTAGTGCGCCAGCGAAGTCTGCGACTTCGACTCCTGGTCACCTTCGGGCTCGGCGCCCTGGTCTTGAGCTCGCTCTTCGCCACGCTCACCTACGTGGGCGTCGAACGGCTGCTCGTCCACAATCAACAACAGACCGATCTGCGCCAGAGTTACGTCAACGCCGCGCTCGTGCGCAGCACGCTCTACGAGTCACCGACCGAGATCCCGAGCCTGTTGGACTCCATCGAGAAGTCGACCTCGTCGAACGTGCTCGTCCAAACCCACCAGCAGTGGCTGTCGCGCAGCCCCGACGCCTCGACCTCCGACGTGACGGCGCTGATCGTCGCCAACGTCGTCGCCGGGCACGCGACCCACCAGACCCTCAACGTCGACGGTCGCGTCGTCTTCGTCGTCGGCGTGCCGATCCCTTCGGTCGAGACCCAGTTCTACGAGGTGTTCCACCTCGACAGCCTGGAGCACTCCCTGCGGGTCCTGCTCCTGGTGCTGACGTTCGGGGCCCTGATGACCTTCTTCCTCGGGGTCGCCGGCGGCCTGTGGGTCTCCCAACGCACCGTGCGACCGCTCGAGGAGGTCTCCGAGGCGTCCGTCGCGATCGCCGACGGCGCGCTCACCACCCGCCTCGTCGTCGGTCACGCCGACCGCGAAGTCCAACAGCTCACCGACTCGTTCAACCGGATGGTCACGCAACTCGTTGACCGTCTCGAACGTGACGCCCGCTTCGCCAGCGACGTCAGTCACGAACTGCGTTCGCCCTTGACGACCCTCACGACGACCGCCTCGATCCTCCAACAGCACCGGTACGAGCTCTCGGCCGCCGGCCAGGAGAGCCTCGACCTGCTCATCGCCGACCTGTCGATCTTCCGCTCGCTCGTCGAAGACCTGTTGGAGATGGCGCGCAGCGACGCGAACGCGACCTCGCTCGTGCTCGAGACCCTGCCGGTCGTCGAACTGGTCCGCCAGTGCGTTCGTTCGGCCGCCCGACGCCACTCGATAGAGGCGCCGCCGGTCGAGGTCGGTGCCGACGTCGCCGATCCGTGGGTGCGCGTCGACCGGCGCCGTTTCGAACGGGTGATCACCAATCTCGTCGACAACGCGCACCGCTACGCCCACGGCGCCGTCGCCGTGCGCGTCGCGCGCGCAGGTGACCAGGTGGCGATCGACGTCGACGACGCCGGTCCGGGCATCTCGCTCGATGAACGCGACCACGTCTTCGAACGGTTCTTCCGTGGCCGCGCGGCCCACGACCGCGGCATCGCCCGCGGCACCGGCCTGGGCCTGGCGTTGGTGCGCGACCACGTGCAGGCCTTCGGCGGGACCATCACCGTCGCGGAGAGCCCCGACGGCGGGGCGCGCTTCGAGATCACGCTGCCGATCGTCCCCGAGGAGTCCAAGTGAGACGGGCCCGGACACTGGTCGGGATCACGGTGGCGGCGCTGCTGCTGAGCGGGTGCACCCTCGTACCGACGGCCTCGTCGCCCCAGATCGTCCCCGACGCCCAGATCCCCTACGGCCTGCTCGATCCGACGATTCCCGGGACCAACGGCGTGAGCGTGCAGTTCATCACTCAACCGGTGTGGATCGTCGACGCCACGGGACACCTCGACCCGGCGAGTCGCATCGTACCCGTGCCCGCCGAGCTGGCGGCGGTGCTGCGCCAACTCATCCTCGGACCCTCCTCGATCGAGCGCACCGCCGGCTACACGTCGGCCCTGCCGAAGGACCTGGTGCTGGTCTCGGCGTCGATCCAAGGCGGCGTGGCCTACATCAACCTGGCGACGTCGCTGAGTCACCTGTCCAAGGCCCGTCAGATCCTGGCGGTCGGTCAGTTGGTGTTCACGTCCAAGGACATGGGCGCGACCACGGGCGTGAAGATCCTCGAGGCCGGTCACGTGCAGGAGCTGCTGCTGCCGAACGGTGCACACGCCACCCTGGCGACGCCCGCGGACTTCGAGCGGCTACTGAACCACTAGACGATGGGTTCACCGCGCATCGCCGGCGCGGTGTTCCACAGATGTTCCAGGTCGTAGTACTCGCGCGACTCCTCGTCGAAGACGTGCACGATCACGTCGCCGTAGTCCAGTGCGATCCACTGGGCGCTCTCGCGACCCTCGACGCGAAGCGGCTTGACACCGAGCGCCTGGTCCACGAGTCGCTCCACCTCTTCGGCGATCGCGCGCACCTGGCGGTCGTTGCGCCCCGAGGTCAGCACGAGCGCGTCGAACGAGTCGACCAGGCCGCGCATGTCCAGGACCACGGTGTCACGGGCGAGCTTGTCCTCGGCACCGACGACCGCCGCGTTGACGAGGGTGGTGACGAAACTCGACTGTGGGCCGCGAGCCGTCTCGCCGCTGGTCACGATGTCACTCAGTGGGCCACCCCGAGCACGACTAGCGCCGCCACGAACGGGACGGCGAGTGAGATGACGCCGACGACGGCGTAGCGGTGTCGCGAGCGTCGTAGGTCTCGACGCCGAACGGGCGCCGCTTCCAAGCCCCTCAGTCGCGTGGACTGCGGCTCGGTCAGATCGAAGTGTCGAACTGCCATCGCCTCGACTCTAGCCCCGAGCGCCCAGGTAGAGCGGAATCACCTGTTCGGGTATTAATTCCTTCAGGTGCTCGGCGTTACGACCGGCGGCGCGCACGGCGGTGCTCGACAGGTCCACGGGGTCCATCTCGATCTCGTAGACGTCCCAGCCCGGCGGTTCGATCGCCGCCGCACCCGGACGCGGAACGACGCCGACGCGCACCATCGTCCGCAGCGCCGTCGCCTCGTGCCACGTTTCGAGCTGTCCGACTAGGTCCGCCCCCACGATGAGGTCGACGCGATCGGCCTCATTGAGCAACTCGCGCACCGAATCGATCGTGTAGGACGGCCCGATTCGCGTCACCTCGAGGTCCGAGACCTCGACCAGGTCGAGTCCCGCGAAGGCCGCCCGGGCCATGGCGAGGCGGTCCTCGGCGCGCGCGACCGAACCCTGGGCCCGTTTGAGATACGGATCGCCCGCCACCATCGCCACCAACCGGTCGAAGGTGCCACCGCGTGCGGCGGCTTCGAGGGCGGCGACGTGGCCCAAGTGCGGCGGGTCGAAAGTCCCCCCGAAGAGGCCGATACGCCGGACGTGCATCGTCAAAGCCTAGGGCGCGATTGCCCGTTCGCCCGGCGTTCCCCTACGCTTGGGTCATGGACTCCACCGCGCACGACTGGACACCGGGCTCCTGGCGCACCCGCCACGTGACCCAGAGCCCCACCTGGCCCGACCCGGGACACCTCGCGCGCGTCGAGGCCGAATTGGCGACCAAACCGCCCCTGGTCTTCGCGGGCGAGGCCCGTCGCCTCCAAGAGCAGCTCGCCATGGTGGCCAACGGTCAGGCCTTCCTCCTCCAGGCCGGCGACTGCGCCGAATCGTTCAACGAGGGCTCAGCCGATTCGATTCGCGACAAACTCAAGGTGATCCTGCAGATGGCCGTCGCCCTGACGTACGCGTCGGGCGTGCCGGTCATCAAGGTGGGTCGGATCGCCGGTCAGTTCGCCAAACCGCGATCGGACGCCTTCGAAGAGCGCGACGGCGTCCGCCTCGACTCCTTTCGCGGCCACATCGTCAACGACGAGGCCTTCGACGCCGACTCGCGCCGACCCGATCCCGAGCGGCTGCTCGACGCCTACCACCAGAGCGTCGCCACGCTCAACCTGTTGCGCGCCTTCACGACGGGTGGCTTCGCTGCCCTGTCGCGGGTGCACGCGTGGAACCAGGAGTTCGTCGCGAACTCGCTCGAGGGCAAACGCTACGAGGTCGTCGCGGACGAGATCGAACGGGCGCTGCGCTTCATGCGCGCCTGCGGCATCGACCTGGCCGACGACGGCGCCCTGCAGGGCGTTGACTTCTACACCAGCCACGAATCGCTCATCCTGCCCTACGAGCAGGCCCTGACGCGGCGCGACTCGCTCAGTGGCGACTGGTACGACTGCTCGGCTCACATGTTGTGGGTCGGCGAGCGAACGCGCCAACTCGACGGCGCGCACGTGGAGTTCCTGCGCGGCGTCTCGAACCCGATCGGCCTGAAGGTCGGCCCGACGATGACGGCCGACGAACTGATCCGCCTGGTCGACGTGTTGAACCCCGACAACGTCGCCGGTCGGCTCACGCTCATCTCGCGCATGGGACGCGACCGGATCAACGACACGCTGCCGGCCCTGGTGCAGGTGCTCGCCGACCAGGGCCGGTCACTCGTGTGGGCGTGCGACCCGATGCACGGCAACACCTTCGTCGCCTCGGGGGGCCAGAAGACCCGCCGCTTCGACGACGTGCTCGCCGAGACCTCCCAGTTCTTCGAGATCCACCAGACGCTCGGCACGTGGCCGGGCGGCCTGCACATCGAACTGACCGGCGACGACGTCACCGAGTGTCTCGGTGGCGGGTCACGGCTCCTCGAAGGCGACCTCGACACCAACTACACCTCGATCTGCGACCCGCGTCTTAACGCGACCCAGAGCCTGGACATGGCCTTTCACGTGGCGGAGTTCCTCCAGCGCTACTCCGCGGCCAACGGCGCCAAGTCGTTGTAGCGCAGGAGGCGCGTCGCCCCGTCGGCGAACTCGATCTCGGTCATCGAGCAGTTCTCGATCCGCGGGCGCAGGCGCACGGCGCCACTGACGCCCAAGTGGACCTTCATGGCCTGCTCGATGAAGCCGCCGTGCACGACGAGCACCACCAACTGGTCCGGGTGCCGCGCGACGATGCGCCCGATCGCCGCGCGACAACGTTCGTAGAAGCCCATCAACGACTCGCCGCCCGGCGCGGTGACGGCGTTGGGGTCGGCGTCCCAGTCCGGTGAGCCGAAGCGTTCGACGAACCGCGCCCAGGTCAGCCCGTCCCCCTCGCCGACGTCGATCTCGCACAGGGCGTGATCGGCCACGGGCACCAGGGTCCCGGGCAACGACGCGCGGACGATCTCGGCGGTTTCGATGGCGCGCGGCAGGGTCGAGGTGTAGAGCGCGCCGGCGGCGTCGAGTTCGCGACTGCGCGCCAGACGTTCCGCGAGCGCGCGGGCCTGTCGACGGCCGAGGTCGGTCAGTCCCCCGTCACCGATCGGGCCGCCGGCAACCCCCTCGGCGTTGGCGCGGCTTTCACCGTGGCGCACCATCAACAACCGCGTCCCGCTCGGTCGAGGACCGCGCTGGCGGAAGCCCGCCGGCGGGAGCTGGTCCTCTTCGCTCACGACAGCTCCCCCACGAACGCCTCGAGCTGGCGCAGGGTCCGGCACTCGATCACCCGTTCGCAGTAGGGCGCGTACTGGTTGACGATCGAGTCGCCGCTGTTCCAGTAGGCGGTGGGTTCGGGATTGAGCCAGTAGACGGCCTTCGCGCGGTAGTGCAGGTCCGCGATCACCTCGGCGTGGGCCTGGTGGTAGTTATTGCGGGCGTCGCCGAGGATCAGGATGGTCGAGCGCCGCGTGATGTCCTTCGCGAAGCGCTCGTGGAAGCTCACCAGGGCGCGACCGTAGTCCGAGTGACCGTCGAAGGCGATCACGTCGGCCTCGGCGTTGATGCGCGCCACCGCTTGGGCCGGGTCGTCGACGCCTTCGAAGAGCCGGGTGACCTCGTCGAGCCCGTCGACGAAGACGAAACTTCGGACCTTGGAGAACTGCGAGCTGATGGCGTGCACGAGGTGCAGGGTGAAGCGAGCGAACGACGCCACCGAACCCGAGATGTCGGCGATGACGAAGATCTCGGGCTTAGCCGGATGTGGTGGTTTGAATCGCAGGTCGATCGGGACGCCGCCGGTCGAGAGGCTGCGCCGCACGGTGTGTCGCAGGTCCACCGGTCCGCGGCGGCGGCGGCGGCGCCGACGCGCCAGCCGGACGGCGAGCTTGCGGCTCAGGGGACGCAGCGCGCGTTCGAGTTGGGCCATCTCCTCGCGGTTGGCGTGCATCACGTCGAGATCCTCGGGCAGGGGCTTGCGAACGGACTTGGCGAGGGCCTCGGCCCCGCGGTCGGCCACCAGCCGTTCGCGGATCTCACGCTCGACCTCGGCCTTCAAGAGCTCGATCCTCGCGTGCGCCTCCTCGCGCGCGAGGCGTTGGCCGAGGTGGCCGTCGTCGCGGGCGGGCCGGCTCTCGCCGAGGCGTTGTTCGAGGTTCTCCAGGTCGAGATTGCGAAGCGTCCGGTAGAGGTAGTAGGTACCGCCGACCGGTCGACCAGGCTCCATGCCGGCGTACCGGGTGACGGCCTCGCCGGCGGCGAGACGCAGCGCCTCGCGGTCCCCGTCGCGCAGGGCGCGAAACAGTAGGTCGGCCAGCTCCTGGGCGCTGAGCGACGACGCCGCTCCCCCACCCTCACCGCGCGACTGTCCCGGCCCCGACGCGCCCGCGGCGCCCTCGGGCGAGTCGTCGCCACCCTCGCTCATCGCGTCGGCGGCGCTGTCCCACGAGCGGATCGAGAAGAAGACCTCGAACGCCGAGTTGAAGACCGGCAGGTGGTCACCGTCCTTGACCAGGGTCGCAGCGAGCGAACTCTTGACCAACGACCGGTCGCTGAGGTCGATGATCTCCATCGCTCGCGCGGCGTCGACGTGCTCGCTCATCGAGATGGGGATGCCGGCGGCGCGCAGTTCGCCGATGAAGTCGCCGAGCAGGTTAAGCAACGGACTTCGAGCGCCCGAGGAGCTCCTTGGTCGCGCGTTCGATGTCGGTCTGATATTTCAACAGGATGTGCAGGGTCGCCGCGGCGTCGTCGTCGCCGATCTCCTCGCGCCCGAGCACGACGAGCGTGCGCGCCCAGTCCAGCGTCTCTGAGACCGACGGCGCCTTCTTCAGGTCGAGCGTGCGCAGCGAGCGCACCACGAGGGCGATCTGCTCGGCGAGGGCGGTAGACACCCCCGGGACTCTCGAGAGGATGATGTCGCGCTCGCGCTCGACGGTCGGATAGCCGACGTAGAGGTAGAGGCAGCGTCGTTTGAGGGCCTCGGAGAGCTCTCGGGTGTTGTTCGAGGTGAGAAAGACCATCGGGATCTGCTTCGCTCGGACCGTTCCCAGCTCGGGAATCGACACCTGGTACTCCGAGAGGATCTCGAGCAGGAGTGCCTCGGTCTCGAGTTCCACCCGGTCGACCTCGTCGATCAGCAGCACCACCGGGTCGGTCGCCGAGATCGCCTCCAGGAGCGGCCGGGTGAGCAGGAACTCCTCGCCGAAGATGTCCTCTTCGAGGTGCCCCCAGTCCTCGGTACCCTCGCCGTCGGGACGACCGGCCTGGATTCGCAGGAGTTGCTTGCGGTAGTTCCACTCGTAGAGCGCCTTGGTCTCGTCGAGCCCTTCGTAGCACTGGAGTCTGATCAGGCGCGCGCCGAGCGAGTCGGCGACGGCCTTGGCC
>Ga0075017_100000830_pt1 | contig 18023 bp, 17 predicted proteins | sample AleBraG_ABR_2012_FD_71475 | JGI IMG/M metagenome (GOLD analysis project Ga0075017, IMG submission 71475) | Freshwater sediment microbial communities in response to fracking from Pennsylvania, USA - Alex Branch Run_MetaG_ABR_2012 | ecosystem: Environmental > Aquatic > Freshwater > Creek >... | reverse complement strand
GGCCGATGTCACATCGATCTTATTGGTGAGAATCGGCAGCAGGCTGTGGCGGCGGGTGTTAGATCGCAGAACATCCAATCCCTCGGCCTATGTACTAGTTGCGATCTGGGTTCGTTCTATTCCTTCCGGAAGGAAGGCGAGGCGGCGGGGCGGATGATCAGTGCGATTCGGATCCGGGCCTAGACGAACAAAAGGGGGTGCGGCCCAGCCGCACCCCCTTATCGTTAAAGCCTGATTTATGCTGCGTTTACGAGCAGATCGTCAAAGCTCTCCTGGCCTTCTTGCTGGTTGCGGTCGGCGATCTCCTGGCATTGGATGCAATAGGGCGCCCAGGGCACCGCGTTGAGACGCTTGAGGCTGATATCCTCTTCACAATGCATGCAGACGCCGAAGGTGCCTTCCTGGATCCGGTGTAAGGCAGCCCGCACATTTCTCAAAAGATTGGACTCCCGGTCAAGATTTCGGATCGCCAGCTCGCGTTCCGCGGCGTTTTGCACTTCATCCAAAGCGTCAGGACTCTTCTCGATCACAATGCCATCGCGGTTCCTTAACACATTGGCTAACTCGGCCTGCTTGGCTTCGAGGAATTCTTTAAACTTGTTGAGTTCGGTCTTCGTCATTTTCATTCTCTCCTTATTTTTCTTCCACTTGCTCGGTCTTCACCACGTTTAGACGCACGCTTTCACGAAAGGGTTCAACGGCTTTGTTAAAAACTCAAAACCTGTATGAGGACGTAAGTATAGGTTGCGATGACGCTTGTCAGCGCTCAGCGTGGGTTGCGAACTAGCTCCAGAAATCATACCACACTCCGTTAGCAATTCAAGGGCCAGGATCAAAAAACTTGCAGCCTGCTTCGGCCAGCCCGAACCACCGTTCCGTTGGCTTAGGAATGTATCGGCTTTCCTGGATGAGAAGTTTAACCCACCGGGAGGGTCGCACGAGCGCGGCCCGGCCCGCCAACGAAGCGTGTAAAGTATACTGAAAATCTTGCTTACAGCGTTTCTTGCCGCCGCTAAGCCGTTGATCTATAGGTGGCCCGGAGTGGCCAGCTCTCTCTTCTTTTTTTGCCTGGGACTCATTTTCTTTCGCTATCCGGGACTGCAAAACGACGAACTGCTGTTTGCGGCAACGGTCTTCCGCCGGTCCGCCAGCGTCTACGTGTTGCCAATTGGGCGCGGGTTGCCCCTGATGGCGCTCAGTTATTTGGGTACGCTGAAGAGCTGGGTTTGGGGACCCCTGCTGCGGTACAGCGTTTCCGAAGCGACGGTGCGCCTGCCGGCGGTTTTGCTGGGTGCGTTGACGGTGCTGCTGACGTATTGGCTGGTGGAGAGGATGCACAGCCGCCGGGCGGCGGTTGTGGCCACCTGTATTCTGGCGACGGACGCTAGCTTTTTTCTGACCACGTGCTTTGATTGGGGGCCGGTGGCGTTTCAGCACGTTTTCCTGGTGACGGGGCTCTTGCTGGTGGTGCGTTTTGCGGAGAACGGCGGACGGAGCTTTCTGTTTTTCGGATTTTTTGCATTTGGATTGGGACTGTGGGATAAGGCGCTGTTTGTGTGGATTCTTTCGGGTCTGGCCGTGGCGGCGGTGGCGATCTATGCGCGCGAGGTATTCGCGCACCTGTCGATGCGCCATGTGGCGTTGAGTTTGGCTGGGCTAGTGGCGGGCGCCAGTCCGCTGATCGTCTACAACATCGCCGAGCCGCTGGTGACGTTCCGCTCCAACTCGCATTTCGCACTCGATGAGGTGGGCGGCAAGTTCCATATGTTGCGGTTGACGCTGGGCGGGGCAGGGCTACAAGGATACCTGACCAACCTGGACACCGCGCCGCGCCCGCGTGAGGCGGGCAATGTGGTTGAGCGGGCCTCGCTCAAACTCCGCTCGCTGACAGGGGCGCATCCGATCAGCTATCAAGAGGAGGCCATGGCGGCGGCAGTGCTGTTGTTGCCGATTCTGTTCCGGACCAAGGCCAGGCGGATTTTGCTGTTTCTGACGATCGCGTTTTTTGTTGCCTGGATACAGATGGCGATCACGCAAGGAGCGGGCGGCGCCGTGCATCACTCGATTTTGCTGTGGCCGTTACCGGCTATGTTTATCGGCATCGCTTGGGCAGAGGCCTCCGTGGCTGCGGGGCGGGTCGGGCCGTGGTTACTGGCGCTAGTCACGCTGGTGATTGCCGGCTCGAATGTAGTGGCGCTGAACGAGTACCTCTATGCGTTTCTGCGCAACGGCGCTCATGGGTCCTGGTCGGACGGAGTGCGCCCGCTGGTGAGAAATCTGGCAGAGGCGCGGCCTCACCGGGTGGTGGTTTACGATTGGGGAATTTCGATACCGCTGGAAGTGATGACCAAGGAGAAGATCTTACCGCAGTGGGGCGACGACCCAATGTTTCCGGATTCGATCAGCGCGGCGGAGCGCAAATTCCGTATGGACAAGCTGGAGGATCCCGGTGCGGTGTGGGTGGGCTACACCGACGGCAACGAGCAGTTTCCGGGAATCAACGCGAGGATAGCGGCGAGCCTTCGGGCGGCGGGGTTTGAGAAAGGGCAGGTAGCCATTGTGGCGGACAGCGGCGGGCGCCCCATGTACCAGCTCTTCCACGTGCAGCGGGCGCACAAGGATGATGAGTTCTACAGGTGAGCACACACACGCTTTGGCAACTGCGGTCGCGTAGTCAGTGGCGACCGCTCCCTGCGGTCGCGGCTCAAACGAAGCGGCGCGCGTCAGAAATCGGTATCGCGACACGTTGGCGAACTTGTGAAACAGCGTACTTATGATAGTACGCCGTTTGGAAGTTCAGGCTCGTATACGTCGGCGGATTTACGAAACAGTGTACTCAGCTAGCTTAGCTTAGCTTAGCTAAGCTAGGAGCCCGGGGCGAGGGGATCACGCTTTGCCCAAGGCGCCTTCTTGTTCCATCACAGGCGCGCGTTAGGCGAATAGCTCGCTGAGAGGCACGAGAAGCGCCGGATTGGCGGTCCGGAGCACACCGTCTTTGACTTCGCGCAAGCCTTCGGCGGGAGTGGAAATGTAAGCTTGACGCGTGTGCGGATCGATAACCCAAATGTAGGGAACGCCCATGGTGAGGAAATCATTGATGCGCTCTTCGACGCGGACCCAGCGGTCTTCGGGCGAAAGAATCTCGATGCAGAGAAACGGGGGTTGAGTGAGGATTTGCTCGTATTGTTGGCCCAGGAGGACGCAGACGTCCGGAATCCGGTCGCGGCCGGGCTGGACTTGCACACGCATTTCGGGCAGGACTGTGATGCCCCATTCGTTTCGGCGTACAAAGAAATAAGCGACGATCGCAGCCTGTATCCAGGCGTGATCCCCCTCGGCCCTATTGCGTTCGAGGACCTCCCCATCCACAAAGTCGCAATCCGGCTGGTAGACGGAAGCCAGATATTCCTCGACGGAGACCAGGGGTCGAGTCGTGGACGACATTTCTCCCACCGTACCACGATGCGCAGGCGCTGTCCCGTGGTGGCTGAAGCAACTAGGGGTGTGCACCGGCATGCATGGAATTGTAAGTGGAATTCCTAGGGCCGACACTCTAAAGGGCACTTTATTTGCAACCATCCATGACTATCAGCGTCTGATTTTCATGGCGATTGGACGCCCCAACGGAGAATATATAATCATGAAACTTAGGACAATTCTTAGCACCGCCGCACTGCTGGCATGCGGCTCAATGATGAATGCGCTGGCGGAGGATAACGAGTCGGGCAATGCGACGACAACAGCTACGGTTACCAACGTCACCGGAACCATTACGCAATTGAACTATGACGAAAGCGGAACGGTCGGCGGGTTCCTGCTGGGCACCAGCACTCTTCTCTCGTTTCCGTCGAACGTTTGCGGGGGGATCGGCTCGCTGGGCGCTGTCGGCAATAGCGTGACCTATAGCGGCACGGTCAGAACAAATAGCACCACCAGCTTTCAGTCGGTGAACATCACCGGTTTCACCAACAACACGACCAAAGCCACTTACACGAAACCGGCCGCTCCAACGCCCACGGCCTATGGCCCTACCGCGGGTAGCGTAACCCAGCTCAACTATACCGGCAGCGGCGCTATCGACGGTTTCCTGTTCACCCCTTCCGGCAGCACCAAGGCTGTGTTTGTCGACACCGGGTCGGGAGCGAGCGCAACCTTGAAGCCATTGCTGACGGTGGGAGCGACCGTTTCCGTTACGGGCACGACAATTATGGAGGCAACGTGCATGCCAACCGGCGCTCTCACCGTGGTCCGCGCCTCATCGCTCTTGATTGGCGGCCAGACGATCGTCATCTCCGGTCACGGAGATCACTGAGACGCAGTCCCAGACCGGTCCCCATGCGGCTTTTCCTCAATGCAGGGGAACCGCACGGGGAGGGCTAGTGGAAGTAGGATTCTAGGGCTGAGACCTCCCGCTCTACAGACCGGGAGGCTCGTGCCCCTCGAAGTGCGGATCGAACTTATTCAAAGAATAGGTACTCCAGCCTGTCTGCCTCAAGAGAATTCTGCCTGGTCGACGTTTGAATTGAAGCATACGGAGCCGTGGACCGCGTCAGCATTGTGACCGATCGCGAGACCGGCCAACCGCGCGGCTACGGCTTCGTGGAAGTGAGCGTGGATGCCGAAGGCAACCGCGCGATCGAAGCGTTGAACGGGACGGAACTCAACGGCCGGGCCTTGAACATCAACGAAGCACGCCCCAAGGAAGATCGCGGCGGCGGCGGTGGACATCGCCGGAGCGGTGGCGGTGGCGGACGTCAGAACAATCGCTGGTAGTTTTGTTCGAGTAATCCGGAGGGACGGCGCTTGTGCCGTCCCTTCCGCTATTTCACCAGGACGACTGGGGCTTCGGCTGAGCCGTAGACCGCGTCCAGAAAGCGCTTCAGGTCGCCGTATTGCGCGGCCGGCACGCTTTGTGCCTGCAGTTCCACTTTGCGGGTGAAGACCACCGCGCCTGCCTCGGATTCCCATTTCGCTTCATACTTCCCATAGGGCGAGTCAAGCTTGACGGCCTGCGGCAACTCGTCGACTTTATAGCCTTCCGGCAGCAGGATCCGCACCGTCTCCATCAGCGCATCGGTATCCACAACCACGGGATATTTGCGCGTTTTCCCGGTCAGGCGCAGGGCATCGCCATGACGCAGCAGAGCGGCCTTGAAGATCATCATGGTGGGCTGCGGCTGCTGCGCAAAACGCTGAGAAGCGAACTGACCCTTCAAAACAAACTCTCCGTTGCGATCAGTTACCTCAATCCCACTGGCCGTCGCGCCCTGGATGCTGCGGCCGACCCAACGTTCGATCATCTTTGTGAAGTCGGTCTGCGAGTTTGCGCGGTACGCAGCCACTTGCTGCGAGGCCGCATCGCCTGTCGCCGTTTCGACAAAAGACCCGCCGATGGATCCGTCAGGTTTCAAAACGGCCTCCACTTTGCGCAGCCGCGTTGCGGCCACCGCCGGTGAAGCTGGCACGCGAATCAGGTTGCCGGTGTCGCCGATTCCGACCAGCGCCAGGCTCGCCTGTTCGTGATCGGGCAAGTAGCCGGCTGGCACATAGGGATCGGTGGGGTCGAAGAGCAACAGGCGGCCCATGCGAGGGTCGTCCAGCACCGCCGGCGCCTTGGTCTCGGGGCCAACCCGGATGGCGGAGATCGCGTGATTGAAATCGCCCAAAGACGGCCATTCGGCGGTGACGTGCGTGCGGTCGCCGGAATAAATTGCCACCGGATAGGCGGTGATGCCCACGGCTTTGAGCATCGCCCGAGTCAAGTTGGCTTTGTCTTTGCAATCGCCATAGAGTTTCTGGAAGACCTGGGTGGCGGCGTGCGGCCGGTAGCCGCCTCCCTTGGCGACGTTCACCTGGATGGAAACGTAGTTGACCTGCTGAGTAAACCGGCCGATGGCGCGGATCTTGTCCAGCTCCGTAGTGGCGCCCTCCACTAGCGAGCGGGCTTTGGCGGCCATCGCTTCATTGGGTTCGAACTGTCCTTCATTCAAGTCCGCCAGCAGTTTCGCCGCCGCCGGCCAGGATACGGCAGCGTGGTTCTGCGGACCCAACAAGTTGACGCCGACCCAGGGAACGATGGAAAGAAAACTCGGCGAAGCCGGTTCGCGCTCGATGGCGGGCAGGTTCTCCATTTGCCAGGTGAAGGTTGCGCCCGTCGCGGCGGCCTCTTTCGGAGCGCCGTTAAAAGAGGTGGATTTGATTTCCCAGCCGGCGGGAACCGTCACCACAAACCGCGCCAGCAGCACGGGAGAGTGATCCTGGAAATGGAAGTAAAGCTGCTGCGCGAAGGACTGCTCTTCCACCGTCGCCTCGTAGCCGAACACTGCGCCCGGTTCGGCGTCGGCTTTTCCGGACACCAGCCTCAGACGGCACTCGTTATAGACGTCATTGGAGGCGCAAGCCACGTCCAGGATCTCTTCCTTGCCGTACTTCTTTACTCTGCCGGACGGAGCGATCATCCAAGCGTGAAAGTCGCGGACTTTTCCGCCGTTGGTCTCATATTGCTCGGAAAACACCACATCCACGCCTTGGCGAGCCAGTATCTTCACAGCGGCGCGGCTGGTGGTGGTGACTTTGCCGGAATCGCCTACGGTCGCGTTTTCTTCATTGAGCAGAACCACGGTGTTTACCTTGGGGCCAAATTGCGGAACCGTGGAATGGGTCAAGTCTTTGAGCCAGCCTGGCGCGTCATCGGCGGCCAACGCCAGCAGCGGGCAGAACACAGCGAGGGTGGTGATTTTATGGCGCACTTGGCGCCCCAGTCGGTTTCAACGAAAGCGTATAACCGTCCTGCTGCTGCACAAACTCAAAAATCTTCTTGATCGCCGAGTAGGACTCGACCGGCACCAGGAGATTGCCGTTCTCGCCCCAGTCAAAAAAGCGCCGGTAAATGAGCTTGCGGCCATCGGTGGTTTTGCGGAGTTCCACCCGGTACTCGCCCATGTTGCCGAGTTTGGTTTTGGCCGGCGCCGTTGGCTGATCCAATTCCCAGCCTTCCGGCAGTTGGATCACCACCTCATCGTCTTCCACCCAGCCGTAATCGAAGTACACATCCCATTTGCGCGTAGCTTCAGTGAACCGGGCGCTCAAATTGCGCTCAAAGAACGCGGGCTGGAATAGAATACGCTTACTGGTCCGGGTGGCATAACCGGGAACGGAGACCTTGTGCTTGATCACCAGCGGCTGCGTGACATCGGTGAGTTGTTCGATCTTGACGTCCGATACCTCGGCGGTGTTCAGCCGTGCCGTCAGAGACTGCTTCCAATCCTCCTGCTGCCGCTCGGGCGTCATATCCTCGTATTGACTGCGTTGGGAACGCGCCACATGTCCGGTGTAGGAGTACAAAACCGTCCCTTCCAACGCGCCGTCGTCACTCAAAGTGAAGTTGGCACGGCGCTTGCGCACCGACCGGTCGGGAGCGGAGAACGGCGTGGGGACAAAAAACGCTTCCTTGGGATCGGAGATCAGCGCTTGAATCCCTTCCTGCCGCCACTGCAGCATGCCTTGCGCCAGGTGCTGCGTAGCCGGATCGAAGAAGGTCCATTTGTCATTGACTTTGACGGCGACAATCACTTTGTTCAGGAAGTAAGTAGTGGGTCGACGAATGTCAAAGAAAACATCGCCGCGGTCGGAAACTCGCGCCAAGCGCGCGTCAAAGCCCGAGGCGTTGGCCAGGGCGGCGAAAAGCATGTCGATGTCCCAATCCCTGCCGGCTTTTTGCTTCAGGGTATCGCCTGCGGAATGATTTGCCTTGAGGGCCTTAATCTCCTCACCGGTCATGCCCGATACGCGGCTATTAATGTTTCTGATCTTGCTGCGGCAAAACCGGTCAAGCGCTGCTAATTTCTCTTCGGGCTTTTCGAGTCCCGAGATCAGTTCGGCGGCGGTGGTCTTTACCTGGTCGTCGGCCTTCATCTGCGGTTTGGCCCGGGCGAAATCCTCTTTGCCGATTTCCTTCCAGAACTTATCCGCATTGACCTTTTTGTCTTCCTCGTAGTAAATCAGGACCCAGGCACGCAATTGGTCTTCGGGCGGCATGTTTGGTTCCGTCTTAAACGCCGCCACATTGGTCATGGATACGGAAGAAAAGCCGTTCATCTCCTGCGTAAATGGCGGCAACTGGCACTGGAAGGCCATACCGCGCATGGCCCATGGCAGCCAGGAAAGTTGCAGTGGTTTCAAGTGATAGGTGACGGTCCACATCGGTAATTCGCGCTGGAACAGCAGCCGCATGTGCGAGACGATCTCATCGTCGCGAACTTCCTTGTAGCGGTATTCAACGATATCGCCGACCTCCACGTTGGGCAGGGCAAATGTGACCCCATGCAGCTTCAGGGCCTTGTTCTTGATGAGCTCCCGATCGAATATGGAGTCCTTCTTCAACTCAAAGACGCTGCCGTCCGGCTTTATGGTGCGCCCGGCCACGTCCATAATCGCTCGCTTGCCGTAGCGAGGGATTTCCACCGTGGCGTATAGCTCTTTCCCGCGTTCCGTAAAAATCTTGATGCGAACGTATTGAATCAGCGCTAGGGAGACATCGCCGCCCATAACGCGATCTTCGATTTTCGTGTCCCAAAAGATGGCCTCGGCGTCCGCCGCTGGATCGATCCTGGGAGTTTTCTGTGCGAGTTCGGCGGGATCTATTGGCCGCCAATCCGCTGCTGCCGCCGGTAGTGTGCACAGGACAAAAACAAGCCCTAGGCTCACCAGGAGATGGATTTTCATGTTTTTGCGAACCGTACCCAATTTATCGGAAACAGCGGGGGTTTACAATAGCAACTCGCGCTCGCCTCGTCTGGCGGCCCATAAACCACACGGGCGGGCGCTCGCGGGGTCAGTTTCGCGCCGAGGCTCACACAAGACATGGCGTGGGGTGACTGCTAACACAGGCTTTCCAGAAACCACCGGTAAATCGTCGGAGAAGGAGCAACCGGGGCGGCTTGGAAAGCTGCCTTCGGACGAGTCAACACCGGCTTCATGGCTCGAAAGGGGACCCTGCTGCTATAGATTTGAGCGAAGGAGTTCGGACTCGAGCCCGCAGTGTCCCCGTCCGGGTCCATATAGAACCATGCGCTTCCAGTACCATCCAAATAGTCAGAGAAAGGCGCGTCAGGGGAACACGAACATCCCGTTACTGTCCACAGATTGGGTAAGAATGTCTACAGATCTGGGTCAATCTGGCACTCGGTGTCGGGCTTGGGCGATGACCCCAACATGGTCAAAAACAGGCTGAATATTAGGAAAATGCCGATGATGGCCGCAAGCGTCATAAAGTCCCCTGGTCCGTTCTAAGAGGACTAAGAGCAAGTTGACTGCCATCATTCAAAGTAGCGCAGAACGTTGCCGCTTGCCCGGGCCAAGCGGACTTTAGCGAGCATGGCGCTATAGCGGGATCGGGTTTCCACCTCGTCGGCCTCCGCCAAACGGCCTTGCGCGGTGATGGAAGGCCAGTCCTGCGGGTATTGCGGCGACTGAGGGAAGTTGTTTGAAGAGTCCTGCTCGAAGCTGCTCCTCATCTGACCGCCGTCGCGACGGCCAGGGCGGTGGCCGGTATCAGAGGCGCTATCGAGTTTACTTGCCTGCCGCGGCGGCTTTCTGGAAATCGCCCGCTTTGACGATAGTGATCTGGGCCGGATCGAGATGTCGCCGCAGGGCCTCGGTCACTTGGGCCGCGGTCAGCGATTTGACTTTGGCCTCGAGTTCCTTGTCCCAAAAGAGGGTGCGGTCATCGTGGTCGCGGCCAGCCAGCATGCCACAGAGCGATCCGTCTTCGGCCCGCCCCATCTGCCGGGACTGCAGCCAGCCCGTTTTGTCGGCTTCCACTTCCTTGTCGTCAAAGCCGTCTTTCAACACGCGGGCGATCTCTTCCCGGAAAGCCGTTTCGACCTTAGCCACGTTTTGCGGAGCGGCAATCGCCATCGCCTGAAAACGGCCGTCCTCTTCATTGGACTTGGCCGACAGACTAGAGCTGATGCCGTAACTCAAACCGTCCTTCACGCGAATTCGCTGCGCCAGCCGGGAGTTTAGGAATCCGCCGCCCAGCATGTAATTGCCAAATATCAGCGCGGGGTAATCGGGGTCCTTGTCGCTCAGACGTAGACGTTCGCTGGCGATGAAAACGGCATTGGCCTTGTCCGGCGTTTCAATGGACTGGGTGGCGGGTGCGATCTTCTCGAAGCCCATCTTGATGCGCTCAAACTTTGCGCCGCTCTTCCACGTGCCAAACAGTTCGTTGGCCAGCTTTTTGGCTTCGGCCGCATCGAAATCGCCGGCGATGGCAAGTTCCGCATGCGAGGCGCCGTAGAACGTGGCGTAGAAGGCCTTCGCGTCCGCATACTTCGCGTTCTTATATTCTTCGATCTCTTCGTCGGTGGTAAGCGTCGCACGGACGTCCCCCTTGGGGAACGGGTACAACTTCCGGTTGAGCGCGGTGAAAGCCTGCACTTGCGGTTCGGACTTGCCAGCTTCCAATTGTGTGGTCATGCGCTTGCGAGCCTGCTCAAATTCCGTCTCCGGCAAAGTGGCCTGCTTCAGAATTTCGGCCGCCATGCGCAAAACGGCCGGCAAGTGTTCTTTATTCGTTTCCAGCCGGGCGCCGGCGCCGGTAGCGCTGCCGAACACGCTCAGTTGCGCTTGCAGCCGGTCGATCTCGTCCTGAATCTGCTGGCGGTTGTGTTTGTCCGTGCCCTTCATGAGAATTTGGCCAGCCAATCCCGCGGCAGTTTCCTTACCTTTAAGATTGTCCAGGTCGCCAAAGTGAAGACTGATGGTGGCGTGCACGGAAGCGCCACGCGTCTTTTTCGGAAGCAGCGCCACCTTCATGCCCGAAGGCAGCGTAAAGCGGGTAGTGCGGGATTCGATGTTGTCGACCGACGGGTCGAAGGCCTCGCCGGCAGCCAGGGCTGCGTCACCCTTGTAATCCTTCACGAGCGCAGCGACATCCGTTTTCTCTGTAACTTCCACGCGGTCGGGCTTGGCTTCCGGAATAAACTCGCCCATGGTCCGGTTAGAGGGTTTCAGATACGCGGCTGCCACGCGTTGGACGTCGGCGGGAGTGACCTTCCGGATGGCGTCGCGCTCCAGAAACATCGTGCGCCAGTCGCCGAGGGCCGCGTACTCGCTGAGGAACAACCCCACCTGGCCGGAGTCGCGCATACTGATCTCGATGTCTTTCAGCATGCGCGTCCGCGCGCGATCCAGCTCTTCTTTGCTGGGCGGTTCCTGGATGACACCGTTGAGAGTGGCTAACATCGCCTCCCGAGCGTCCGCCAGCGAATCGGCCTTATTGAGAATGGCTCCAAAAGAAATCACTCCCGGCTCATTCATCTGCATCGCGTTTCCAAAGACGCCGGTGGCCTTCTTGTTATCCACGAGAGCTTTGTACAAGCGGCCGGTAACATTCTCGCCGAGGATGCTGGCCAGTAATTCGAGCGCGGGATAATCCGCGCTGACGCCATCCGGAATGTGATACATGACGAAGAGAGCCTGCATGTCGCCTACGCGGCGAACTGTAGTGTTGCGCTCTCCATCTTGGGCCGGTTCCCGGGTGTAGGTCGCGGTCAGCACCCGTGTGGGCTTGGGAATCTTGCCGAAATAATCCTCCACCAGTTTGACGATCTGGGCTTCATCCACTTTTCCCGCCACCGTCAGAACCGCGTTGTCCGGTTGATAGAACTTGTGATAGAAAGCCTGCAACTTATCGATTGGCACGCGCTCGATATCGGACTTGTTGCCAATCACCGACCGGCCGTAAGGGTGCCACAGATAAGCCGCGGCCATGGTGTGCTGAAACAGCACACTGGTGGGACGGTTCTCACCGCTCTCGAATTCATTCCGAACCACCGAAAACTCTTTGTCGAGATCTTCCTTCTTGATGAAGGAATTCACCATCCGGTCGGACTCCAAATCCAGCGCCCAGCGCAGATTCTCATCGGAAGCTTGAAAGGTCTCAAAGTAATTCGTGCGGTCCCAGGAGGTAGTCCCGTTGGGGCGCGCGCCGTGTTCGGTGAGCTCCTGCGGAATGTTGGCGTGCTTCGGGCTGCCTTTGAAAACCATGTGCTCCAGCAGGTGCGCCATGCCCGCTTCGCCCGTGCCTTCATGCCGGGACCCCACCAGGTACGTCATGTTCACGGTGATGTTCGGCTTGGATGGATCGGGGAACACCAAGAGATGGAGGCCGTTGTCCAGCTTGTACTCGGTGATCCCTTCCACCGAGGTGAGCTTAGTCGTCGCGGCAAAGGTCATGGCACAGGCGAAAAGAGAAACTAGGCAGGTTTTCACGGATTACTCCAGGTTTTCACTAGATTGTAGCAGCAAGGTGAAACCGGCTTTACTGTGCTGGACGTACTGTAGAATCCTAGTTGAAGCAAATCCTCATGAAGATACTAATGGCCGCTATCTGTTGCCTGCTCACGATGGTGCTCTTGGTTCCCCTTGCCGAGGGACATTTTAAGTTGCTGGAACCCGCATCGTGGGTGGTCGAGAACTCGGTTGGCAATCCTCAGAAGGCTGGACCTTGCGGAGGAAACGAAGGCGACGCTGATGTTACTCCGAGCCACGCAATCACCAAGGTCGTGGGCGGCGGTGCGCTGCACATCAAGGTTCAGGAGATGGTGTATCATCCCGGCCACTACCGCATCGCGCTGGCGGTGAATTCGCGGGCTCAATTGCCGGAAGATCCGGTCGTCGTTACCCGGGACACGCCGGCCGGGCCCCGTTCGGTCTCCGCCAGGATCGACAATCCCCCCACCATTCCTGTTCTCGCCGACGGGCTTTGGCAGCACACCGCCAGGCCCACTGAGCCGTTCGAAACCGACGTTCAACTTCCGAACATTAATTGCCCCGCTTGCACTTTGCAGATCGTCGAGTTTATGGCGGAGCACGGCTATAACCAACCAGGCGGTTATTCCTATCACCACTGCGCCGTTCTCAACATCACAGCCGACCCGGCCAAGCCGATAGACACGCGCTGGCCCGTGCCCCAGAAGACGAGCGGAGGATTTTAGACCTTCAGCCCCACGGCCCGCATCAGTTCCAGCGCGTTGCTGCGCTCCACCACGCCCGGCTCCAAACGGTAATCGAAATGCAGATTGCCGTCCACCAGCGTGTCGGCGAAGTGCACGTTCGCGGCGGCTGGGCCGAGGCTGCCGGCGATGTGCGCCAGCGCCAGGTCATGAGTGGTGATCATGCCGATGGCGCCGCGGTCCACCAGCGACCGGACGATGGCCTCCGCGCCGATACGGCGGTCATGCGAGTTGGTACCGCTTAGCATTTCATCCATCAAGAAAAGAACCGGACGCGACTGCTCCGTCAACTCCACGATTTCCCGGATGCGCGTGATCTCCGCGTAGAATCGAGACTTGCCATCCTGGAGCGAGTCGAGAACCCGAATCGAGACTCCCAGAGATAGGGGCGAAAGCACCAGGCGTATCGCCCGCACGGGTGCGCCGGCCCACGCCAATACAGCATTCAGCCCGACGGAGCGCAGCAGCGTGCTTTTTCCTGACATGTTGGATCCGCTGACTACCAGGAGCCGCAGCGGGCCGCCCAACTGAACGTCATTGCGGACGCAGTTCTCCTCCGGCATGAGCGGATGGCCGAGCCCTTCTGCGTGAAACCAGCCTTTCTCGTGGCTGAATTCCGGGAAGGGGTCGGCCGGATGCTCGAAGGAATAGGCAGAGAGGGCGAGCAGCGCTTCAAACTCGCCGATCGCGGTCAGCCAATCGCGGATGGCCCGGCCGGAGCGGGCGCGCCAGCGTTCTACGGCGATCGCCAGTTGCAGCCGCCACAGCAAGGCGGCCGCGATGGGACGGAAAAAAATGTTGTGCTCCCAATCCACACGCTCCACGAGACCGCGCAACTTCGCGATTTCGATGGAGGCTGGATGGCCTGTGGTGCGAATCCGTTGGGAAAGCGCATCCAGCCCGGGCGAAGTAAATGTCTCACGCTCAAATCGTTCGATCAGCGAGGACAGCAACTCCAGATCATGGCTCGATGCTTCCACGCGGTTGGCGATCTGGTCGGCTTTCGTGCGGAAGGCCAGCGTCAGTCCGAGCACCACAAACAACGCGCCCAATACCGGAGTCCGTTTGGTGAGCTGCGCCATGTAAAGCAGAAAGGTCACCAGCACGGCTACGCACAACAGGGCAGCCACCGGACGCAACCACTGAGGCAGATCGACCTTGGCGGATTCGCCCCAAGCGGCGATGGTTTCGGCATGCATTTCCGCGCGCGCGGCTTCGCCAAGAATGGCGAAGTCCTCACGCACATCCAACCGCGGCCGCAATTCGGCCACGGCCTGCTGGCGGGCCTCCACCTGCTGCCACTCAGCAGGCGCCAGTAGCCAACCCGCGAGAACGTCTTCCCCCGGACGCGTGCGCGCCGTCGACAACAATTCAAATAGCCCGCCTTTACCGAAGACATCCAGATCGTCGGCATAAACATGCCCGCTGTTGAGGAAGCGCTCCCCCCGTTCGCCGTGCCCGATCCAACGCCCCTCCAGCCGGTCCAGCCCGCTTTGGTAGAACTGAGCAGCGCGCCTGGCACGCGTGAGCCGTTCTTCAATGCGGGAGTGAATCACCACCAGCACCACAAAGAGCGCCAGAGGGGGGACCAGCCACCATGGAGACAGAACCGTCTCGCCAAAGACAAAAAACGCAACCACCACGCCGGCGATGGCGACCAGCAGCCGCGCATTGCTGACGCGCCGGGAAGCCAGCTCTTCCCGAGCGGCCTCGGTTTGCCGCAGGGCCAGACGTGCTCCGTATTCCGCCTTTGGGTTCACAATGCTAGGCTAGCAACAGCCGTCATGAGCGACGACCCGGGGCGTAATTTTGGGACAGTCACCACTTCCTCCACCCGCTGCCGTTGTCCTCATCGACGGCCGCAGCCTGGGGGTTCAGCGGGGCATGGCGCGTTGTGGCCTGGACGTGTTCGAGGACTCCGGCCACTGGTGCTAGGCTGGCAACAGTCATGAGCGACGACCCGGTACGGATTCCCATTACCGACGTCTTTGATCTGCACACCGTGCCGCCCAAAGACGTAAAGCCAATCGTGGAAGAGTATCTGAATGAGGCGTACCGGCTGGGATACCGGGCGCTCCGCATCATCCACGGCCGCGGCATCGGAGTGCAGCGCGAAATGGTGCGGACCATCCTGGCCCGCACGCCTTTTGTGGAAAGCTTTGCCGATGCACCGGCCGAAGCCGGCGGCTGGGGCGCGACTATCGTGACTTTGCGTTGAAGATTGTGGAACTATTTCTTAACTCGCCGGAATACCAGACAGTGGATGAGACGCGCGACAGCGATTTGATGCGGCAAGCGCTGGCGGGCAATGAGGCCGCGTTCACCACACTGTATCGGCGTCACCAGGCTCCGGTATACCGCTATGCATTGCACATGAGCGGCAAAGCCGACGTGGCGGAGGAAGTGGTGCAGGACGTTTTTCTGGTGCTGCTGCGGGATCCCAGGCAGTATGACGCCGGGCGTGGACCGCTGCTGGCGTATTTGCTCGGCATCGCACGCAAACGCGTATGGCGCCGGCTGGAGAAGACGCGGTTATTTGAAAACGAGTTGGAGCACTTGGCGGATCCGCGGGATCTGTCGCTCGAGTCGGAGCGCAATCAAATGATCGGGCGGTTGCGCCGGGCCATTCTGGCGCTGCCGGCCAACTATCGCGAAGCGGTGGTTCTTTGCGATATCGAAGAAATGGATTATGCGCGAGCGGCAGCGATTCAAGGATGCGCCGTCGGGACCATCCGGTCGAGGCTGCACCGGGCGAGAGCGCTGTTGACCGCAAGAATGCAGACCCGGGAAGGGTGTACGGCATGAATGAGGAATATCGAAGAGCGATAGGCGCGTTACAGCAGGCAAGCGCGCCTCCGCCGATAGAACAGAAAGCGCTGGCGGCGTTCCGGCGGCAAAAGAGACTTCGCGAGGCTAGGCGGTGGAGTTGGGGGGCAGTCGCGGCAGCGGCGCTGGCCATCTTTGGGGTATATCGAGCGCAGCCGCCTAGCATTGCTCCACCGGCGCCGTTGATGGCGCATATCGCGGCGCCGCCGGTTGTAGTTGCCACGGCAGCGGCGAAGACGCCCTTGCGGGAGCGGCCCCGGACTCGGAAACGTCAGGAGGAACTCGCTACGCCTTACTATGCGCTTCCCGGAGCGGACTCGCTCCCCGCTCCCGATGCCGAAGCGGTGGTGCGCATGGTGGTGCCGCGGTCGACTCTGCAATTGGTTGGGTTTCCGGTCAGCGAAGTGCCGCGGCCGGAGTTCGTTCGCGCGGATGTGGTCTTTGGGCAGGATGGAATGGCTCGCGCCATTCGATTTGTACAGTAATTCACTTTTTCAGGAGAGAGAACAATGATGAAAAGCACGGGACTGTTTTTTCTTTGTGGAGTTGCCTTGATGGCTCAGCAAGGGACGCCAACGGTGATCGAAGAACAGCGCCAGATGGTAATCGCCGGCGGAGGTCCGGCCGGGATGGAGATGAAGTATTTTGCGGAGGAACTTGCTTCGGACCATCGAGTGGTCGTAGGCGCACCTTATTCGGCGTCGGCGGTCACGGAAACCGTACAGACGTTGGCGGATGGCAATCATATTCGTCACTCGACGACCTCCTCGCTTGCCCGGGACAGCCAAGGCCGGACACGGCGCGAGCAGTCGTTGTCTGGACCCGCTTCTTTAGCCGGGGCTGCACCGCTTCCCACGCTGGTGTTTATTCAGGATCCGGTTGCTAAGACCCACTATGTGCTGGAGCCGGACACCAAGATCGCCCGCACCACTTCCGCGAGCGCAACTGGCGCAACCATGAGCGCGCCGGCCGGTTCCTATCAGATGAAGGTCATTCAGAAAGGAAACGCGGCCAAGGGACCCGATGTCAAGAAAGAGTCGCTTGGCTCTCAGTTGGTCAACGGCGTGCGAGCCGATGGCAATCGGGTGACTCGCACTATCGCGGCAGGTGAAATGGGGAATGAGAAGCCGATCGAAGTGGTGACCGAAACCTGGTATTCTCCGGAACTGCAAGCGATTGTCCGCAGCAAGACCAGTGACCCGCGAACCGGCGACACAACTTTCGAACTACAGAACATCGATCGCAGCGAGCCGGCGGCATCGCTCTTTACCGTCCCAGCGGACTACACCGTGCAAGAGTCCAAGGGCCCGGTGACGATCATGCGCCACGTGGAATCCCACCAGTAACGTGGAGTTTTTTGTACCATAGTGCGCATGGAGCGCAGAACTTTCCTCTGGACCGTGGCTGCCGGCGCAAGCACTGTTCTAAAAGCGGCCGAAACTTGGGCTGACGCCGACGTGCGCCAGCCCGCATCGCTGGCCAAGGACTTGAAGGCCGGCAAGAAACCGCTGGTGCTGTATGTGGGCTTCCCGATTCTGTATAAGGCGGCGCGCATTCTCGGTGCGGTGCTGGCAGGGCCGGGCTCCAAGCAAAGCGGTTTGGACGCAATGCAGCAGGCGCTTGCAGGCGTGTCCAAAGATCGCGAGATCGTTCTGTACTGCGGCTGTTGCCCGTTCGATCACTGCCCAAACATCCGCCCCGCGTTCGAAAAAATCCGTGCGTTGGGATACATCAACGTCAGCCTGGTCATGATGCCGACCAGCTTTCACACCGATTGGGTTGAGAAGGGTTACCCGGTGGAGAAGATTTCTTAATTACTAGAACTTAGGCAGCCTTTACATGTTTATACAGCGCCCGCTCGGCGGAGCTTCTATACTCAGGTACGTAGATGTTGCGTCTGCTCGCACTCCCCCTCGTGTTCCTTTTCCCGGCGTACGGCCAAACCGGAGTCGTAAGGGCTAACGGCATTCCCGTTCCCGGAGCCAGCGTAAAAGCGACCCAGGGAGACGTCACTTTGAGTACGGTAACCGGCGACCAGGGGCAATACCGGCTGGATGGTTTGAAGGACGGAACCTGGACATTTGAGGTGCGGATGTTCGGATTCGACCCCGTGCGCAAAGAAGTAGCGGTGCAGGGTGCATCGAATCAGGAATGGAGCCTGATGCTCAAGTCTCA
>Ga0075017_100000829_pt1 | contig 18024 bp, 18 predicted proteins | sample AleBraG_ABR_2012_FD_71475 | JGI IMG/M metagenome (GOLD analysis project Ga0075017, IMG submission 71475) | Freshwater sediment microbial communities in response to fracking from Pennsylvania, USA - Alex Branch Run_MetaG_ABR_2012 | ecosystem: Environmental > Aquatic > Freshwater > Creek >... | reverse complement strand
GCCATGGGGTCCCTGCGAGTGATTCCCACGTCTCCAGTCGCTGCTGCGGTGGTTTCTGACGCCATCGTCGCGCCCACAAACACGCCATGCTGCCAGTCGAATGATTCATAAACAAGCGGCGCCACTCGCGCCCTGCGTCCGCCAAAAATGAAGGCAGAAATCGGTACGCCGTCCGGCGCTTCCCATTTTGGAGAAATGCTGGGTGATTGATTCGCTGGCACCGTGTACCTTGAATTCGCCTGTGCGGCTGCCCCCTTTGAGCTGTCCCAGACCTCGCCTTTCCAATTAAGAGTTCCCGCTGGCGCCGGAGTTCCGATCCCTTCCCACCACGGTTCGCGATCCGGAGTCATCGCCACGTTTGTGTAGAGCGTGTTCTTTCGGATGGCCTCCATCACGTTCGGGTTCGTATTCTTTCCAGTTCCGGGCGCCACGCCAAAGAATCCAGCTTCCGGATTGATTGCATGCAGGTACCCATCGCTCCCAATCTGCATCCATGCAATATCGTCACCGATTGTCCACACCCTGTACCCCTGGCTCTCAAGCGCTGAAACCATCATCGCCAAGTTGGTTTTCCCGCAAGCGCTGGGGAACGCCGCCGCCATATACGTCACTTTTCCGCCCCGCGACTCCAGCCCCAAAATCAGCATGTGCTCGGCCATCCAACCCTGCTCCCGTGCCATCACGCTGGCGATCCGCAATGCGAAACATTTCTTGCCCAGCAACGCGTTTCCGCCGTAGCCCGAACCAATGCTCCAGATCAATTTTTCTTCAGGAAAATGAGCGATGTATCGGCGCGTCGGATCCAAATCCCCGAGCGAGTGCAGTCCAGGTACAAATTCTGAGGAAGCGCCCAGCCTGTCCATCGCTACCTTCCCCATGCGGGACATGATTCTCATGCTCGCAACCACGTAGGGACTGTCCGTTACTTCCACGCCGACTTTGCTGATCAGCGAATTTGCTGGCCCCATGATGTAAGGAACCACATACATCGTGCGGCCGCGCATGGCTCCGTCAAAGAGCTCTCCAATTTTGTGCTTGGCGCCCTCCGGGTCCATCCAGTTGTTTGTGGGGCCAACCTCATCCTTGTCTGGCGTGCAAATAAACGTCAGGTGCTCCGTGCGCGCAACATCGTTTACCGTGCTGCGGTGCAGATAACAATTGGGGTAGCTCTTCTCATTCAGTGCGAACGAATCCCCGCCCTTCAGCAACTCCTGAATCATCCGCTGGTATTCGGCTTCGGACCCGTCGCAATACACCACGCGATCTGGTTTTGTTAACTTCGCCGATTCATCCACCCATTTTTCTAGAGGGGTTGCCAACCTGATCTCCCTGCGGATCCTGTGTTTTCCTTCTCTGAGCCCAATGCATTGAGCCCGCTCGCCAACCAAGCGGGCACCACTTAAGTTCGATGACTGCGGCACAGCCGAGGAGCGATTGGACTCAGCCTCACCGTTGGGCCACTCCGATGGCGGGAATTTCGGGCTCAGCGGCGGAAATTCTAGTTCTACCCGCCAACAGTCTATTCCACGAGTGGGGCCTGCGCAAGTTCTTGCACCCTGGTAATGTTGATTTTCGCACCTCGGTTTTTTGTTCTGTCCAGCGATACCGCTCGCGTCTTGCTGTACATTAGTTTCTTGTGACTTCTACCTCCCCACTGGATCGGCTGTGCGTCGTGCTTGTCGCGCCTCGGAACCCCCTCAATATCGGCGCCGCTGCCAGGGCGATGGCTAATTTCGGCTTCAACCGGCTTCGCATCGTCAATCCTCACCAGCTTGCTTTCCACCAAGCTCGTTCTGCCGTCGGCGCCTCTTCCATCCTGGCAAGAACCGAAGAATTCCCAACCGTTGCCGCAGCAATTGCAGACTGCCATCTCATCGTAGGGACTGCCTCCTTGAGCCGCCGCGAACCTCCGCTCCCGGTGAAGCGCCTTGCCAATGCCGCGGAACTCATTCGTAAGCGGCTCTCCTCAAGCAACCGCGTCGCTCTTCTCTTTGGTTCAGAAAAGCGCGGTCTCTCCAATGAAGATCTGAGCTATTGTCACTGGCTCCTGCACATCTCCACTCTCGACAAGCAGCCATCCATGAATCTGGGCCAGGCTGTGGCCCTCTGCTTGTATGAAATTGTTCGGAGGGCTTGTGCGTCTAGTGCCCGAGCAAAATCAGCGCATGCTACTGCCGCAAACCTCGAGCGGCTCACCCAGCTCTTCCTCGAAGCACTTTTCTCCAGTGGATACTTGAAGCCCACTGCTTCTGCTAAATCGAAACGCCCAGCATCTCCGCCCGATGAAAAGATCCGCCGGTTGATTCTCCGCCTTCAGCTTTCTGGCGCGGACACCGAACTCCTCCTCGGAATTTTCCGTCAAATCCTTTGGAAAATTAAAGTTAACGATTCCCATCGCTAGCCGAATTCGATCATTCACACAATGCTCCCCCTCACCAAACTTAGAAGCTCGCTCCAATGCATTCTCCTCGCATCAAGCGTATTCGATAGTGGATAGTTGCCGTTGACGTAACCGTCCCGTTGTTCGGTTAATAGTTTGCGCAGTTTCTCTCTTTTCGACCTCCGAACGTGGTATTGTTAAGCCTGACCTTCAGGCTTTGCAGACGCGCACCGAAGCGCATCTCGTCTTATCAACTCATTGGAGACAACATGGAACTCAGCGCCACGCGGGAATCACGTCCTTGGGAGAGGCCATTCTGGAAGCCAGTTCACAGGAAGGAAGGCGTGTTTGCCTTTCTAGTCCTCATTCACGCGCTTTCGCTGGTTGGCTTAATTCTTTTCCCGATTCCCAGTCTTAAAGTTCTCGGCCTTACTCTTTTGTTTATCGCCTTCGGTGGCCTCGGTACCACCGTTTGCTACCACCGCCTTCTGGCTCACAAGACTCTCCGAGTGAACCGTTTTGTTGAACAGTTCTTGATCTTCTGGGCTGTGTTCAATGGCTCAGGACATCCAGCCAGTTGGGTCGCCTATCATCGACTTCATCACTCGGTCACCGATACCCCCGACGACATTTCCAGTCCCAAGCAGGGCGGTTTCTGGTGGGCTCACCTCCGCTGGCTTTACCAGACCGCGCCCGCTGACAAACAGCGCTGGGCTCCCGAGTTGACTGGCGGCATTTACAGGTTTTGGGGTTTTGCGGAAACTCCAATCATCGTTCTCTCCATATTCATCGGCGTAATTCTTGGTCTTGGGTGGATGGGCTTCTTCTGGATGGGCGCCATGCGCCTTGTCTACACCCTCCATATGCAGTGCTTCGTGAACAGCCTCACGCATCTCGGCAAACCCAAGGAAGGCGATTCCAGCATCAATGTTTGGTGGCTCGGCCCGTTCCAGATCACGGCGTGGGGCGAAAACTGGCACAAGAATCACCACACCCACGCTGGCTCAGCCCGCCTCGGTCTGCGCTGGTATCAGACCGACATCGGCTGGTATTTTATCTGGATGCTCGAAACCATCGGCCTCGCGCACTCGGTGAAACGCCCGCGAGCTTCTTAACCGCTCGCAGCCTTATACTGTAATCTCTGTTCCGGTCATCTGGCTGGCACCCAAACTCGATGTACGCCCAAAAACTTCTCGTCAATGTGGTCCTTCGCGGGGCGTCGCGCCCTTGTCCCCTTGAATGGCTCGATCAGTTCTGCATGCGCAATTTCACGAATTCCCCCGATTTTGACGACACCCTTCCCGTCGCTGAGGGCCTGGTTGAAGTAAGTTTCCGGCTCACTCCCGAGCGCCTTTCAGAGGGGCTTGCCGCGTGGCTGACGCAGCGTGGCAAGGGCGAAGGCCAACCGGTGGTCGTGAACGTCACGCGCGTTTCTAGCTGAGAATATTTCGTGCTGGACTGTTTGGCGAGCTGAAAAATTACCCTGCAACTTCCTGTTTCTCTCCACGTAGTGCAGCGCGAATCTCCGGAAGCGCTTGCAACGCTGCAGCCTCGCCGGCCGCTACCATGTCCGGCGTCTTGCTGAAATCGTCCCAGGCAATCCCTTTCACATCTGGCTCAATCACCACGTCTGCCTGCGTTCGCCATGCCAAGTCCGAATGCCGTTGGACGATGTTGAATGCCCTGCTCAAGACCTCGGTAAATGTCCGCGGTGGCTCCGTGCTTCCCGTCTCCAAGTGCACCGCAATCACCAGGTCTGCGCCGAGCATCAGTGCACCTTCTATCGGTACCGGAGCAGTCACAAATCCATCCACCAGCGTCCGTCCCTCATGCTGAATCGGCAGGAATAATCCAGGGTAGGCGCAGGAAGCTCTGAGCGCAGGCGCAATCAGTCCATGCGAGTAGAAGACGGAAATCCCTTCATTGATGTCGGTCGTTGCAATCGCCAGCGGGACCTCAAGCTCCTCGAAGGTCTTCTTTTGCGTAAGCTTGAGCACATACTTCTCCATTCGGTGGTTGGTGGCTAGTCCCAGCCATGACGGTGTCCACCGCCCAAAATCGGTAAAGTGTGTGGCCGCTCCAAGTTTTTCCATGTCCAGAAGGGAAGTCCCCGCGCAATAGCCCACTCCGATCAAGGCACCAACGCTCGTTCCCGCCACGCAATCAATCGGAATCCCGGCATCGCGCAGGACGCGCAGTACTCCGATGTGCGCAACTCCTCGCGCAAATCCGCCCGCAAGCGCCAGTCCTACACGCCGCCGCTCCTTGGGCGTTCCGCGTTCCGCCTGAGCGATGGAACGCAACTTCTCCTTTGCCGATCGGATCCAGCCCATTGTTCCAGCTTCCTTCGCCGTATCTTCCATTCTTCTATTCTAGGGCCTCCTCTAATCGTTGCACCATCGTTTGACCCGCGCTTGCTGGTTCTGTAACCTGTCCTTCCGTCCGTATTAGCTCCACAAGGCTTGCCATGACAAGACGAATCGAAAAAACAGTTGTTCTCGGCGCAGGAACCATGGGTTCGCGCATCGCCGCCCACTTTGCCAATGCGGGGCTCTCTTGCATCTTGCTTGACATCGTTCCACCCGGTCTCCTGTCCGGTGCGCCTGCCGCGGATCGCAACAAGATTGTCCGTGCGGGCCTGGAAGCCGCCCGGAAATCCAAGCCCGCCGCCTTTTTCACCGCCGCCATGAGTGAAAAAATCTCCACCGGAAATTTTGAAGATGACCTCGGCCGCTGCGCCGAAGCCGATTGGATCATCGAAGTCGTCGCTGAAAACCTCGAAATCAAGCGCAATCTGCTTTCCCGCCTGGCGCAATACCGCAAGCCCGGCGCCATCGTTACCACCAATACCTCCGGCCTTCCCGTCCGCCTCATCGCCGAAGGCATGACCGAGGAATTCCAGCAGCACTGGGCGGGCACCCATTTTTTCAATCCGCCGCGCTATCTGAAACTGGTCGAAGTCATCCCCGGCCCAAAGACTTCTCCTGAAGTTGTCGAAGCACTAAGCGAATTCTGCGACCGCCGCCTCGGCAAAGGCGTTGTCGTTGCTAAAGACTCCCCCAACTTCATCGCCAATCGCATCGGCACGTTCTCCATGCTCAACGCCCTCCGTCTGATGGGAACTCTCGGCATGACCGTCGAAGAAGTGGACGCCTGCACCGGCCCCGCCGTTGGCTGGCCAAAGTCCGCCACCTTCCGCACCGCGGACATTGTTGGCCTCGACGTCCTTGTCCACGTCGTCAAGAATATTTACGAAACCGCTCCCAACGACGAGTCCCGCGAAATGTACAAAGTCCCCGCGCTTGTGGAAGAGATGGCTCGTCGCGGCTGGCTCGGCGATAAAACCGGCCAGGGTTTTTACAAAAAAGTTCGTGGTGACGGCGAAAAGGAAATTCTCACGCTCGACGTCAACACCTTGGATTACCGCCCCCGCCAGAAAGCGAAATTCGCCTCGCTCGAAGCCGGCAAGTCCATCGAAGACACTCGCTCCCGCCTCCAGTCCCTCGTCGGCCCGCTCCTTGAAGGGCAGAAGGGCGATAAAGCCCAACAGTTCCTCTGGGGTGCTCTCTCTGAAATGTGCCTCTACGCCGCGCGCCGCGTCCCCGAGATTTCCGACCGTATTGTAGACGTGGACCGTGCCATGCGTTGGGGCTTTGCCTGGGAACTGGGTCCCTTCGAAATCATGGACGCCCTCGGCGCGAAAGCTCTTACTGGTCAGCTCCAGAAAGAGGGCCGCAGCCTTCCCCCCGTTATCGAAAGTCTCCTCGCCAGCGGCCGGACCAGTTTTTATCAATCCGAAAAAGGCGCTACTTCCATTTTTGATTTCGCAACTTCCGGATCAATACCGGTTAACCAGCCTTCCGGCGTCATCAACCTCAAATCTCTCAAAGATGCCGGTCGCGAAGTGGACCGCAACTCCGGGGCAAGCCTCATCGACCTTGGCGACGGAGTCCTCTGCTGCGAATTCCACTCCAAAATGAACGCCATCGGCGCCGATCTGATCGCCATGATCCATAAGGGCCTTAAGCGACTCGAATCCGATTTTGACGCCATGGTCATCGCCAATCAGGCCGTGAATTTTTCTGTGGGCGCAAACCTCATGCTTGTCCTGGTTGCCGCTCAGGAACAGGAATGGGACGAGCTTCACCTTGCCGTCAAACAATTCCAGAACGTCAACCTCGCCATCAAGTATGCGATCAAGCCTGTCGTTGCCGCTCCTCAGGGCATGGCGCTCGGTGGTGGCTGCGAAGTCAGCCTGCACGCCGCAAGAATTCAGGCAGCAGCCGAATCTTATATCGGCCTGGTCGAGGCTGGCGTCGGTCTCATCCCCGGTGGCGGAGGCACAAAAGAAATGCTTGTTCGCGCCAACGAAAATGCGGCAAGCTCGGAAGACCTCGACCTGTTCCACGCTCTGAAGCCCGCATTTGAATCGATCGCCATGGCCAAAGTCGGCACCAGCGCCGAAGAGTGTCGCGACCTCGGATTCCTGCGCCGCCAGGACGGCATCTCCATGAACCGCGATCGCCTCGTCGCCGACGCCAAGCAAGCTGCTCTCGCCCTCGTCGGCTCCGGTTACCGATCCAAAGCCGCCACTTGGCAGGAAGGCGCTCAGACCACCCAAATCAAAATCCTCGGCGAACAGTTCCTCACCGCCGCAAAACTCGCCATTCACATGTTGCTTCGCGGCGGTTACGCCTCTGAATACGACGCCGTCGTTGCCCGCAAGCTCGCCAACATTCTCGCTGGCGGCCCGCTCTCGGCTCCTCAATTGGTCAGCGAACAATACATTCTCGACCTCGAGCGCGAAGCCTTCGTCTCCCTCTGCGGCGAACGCAAAACCCAGGAACGCATCGCCTACACTCTCAAAACCGGCAAACCTCTCCGCAACTAACTACAACCCCAGACCACTGGCACTCCAGCCTGTGAACCTTTGGATCAAGTGGTATTCCATGGTGTCCCTGATTCCGCGCCCGGAGATAGTGCGATCTGTTGTAAGGGCGGCGCTTGCTGCGCCCGCCCCTCTCAATCTGAATCTGTCGATAACCGGATAAAAACGTATTGAAATGTCGTTTCGTATCGGGATATCCTGTATGTTCCGGAGCCGCCATGCAGAAGCATCTTGCCCCTCGCGAAGCAGCCAACATCCTTGGCATCAGCTATCCCACTCTCAAACAGTGGATCTATCGCAAAAAGATCAAGTCCGTCAAAACTCCCGGCGGCCATCACCGCATCGCTGAAAGTGAGATCGACCGCCTTTTTCCGCAAAAGCTGGATCGCGGCTCTCTCGAAACTCGTCGCGGTAATTTCCGCAAAATCAGCGGGCGCAACCAGCTCATCGGGCGCGTCCTCGCAGTGAAATTCAGCGGTCTGCTTGCCCAAGTCACTTTGGCTATCGGCGAACAGCACATCACCTCCATCATCACTGCAGACGCCGCCAAGGAACTCCGCCTCAAGCCCGGCGACCGCGCCGCCGCCCTGGTCAAATCTACCGAAGTCATGATCCTGCGCGTCTGACGGGTCCCCCGTGTCCAACACCTTTCATTCCATCTCGCGCGGACTCGTTGCTTTCCTTTTTCTAGCTTGCGGGGCACAATTCCCGCTTGCCGAACAAACCGTTCCCCTCCGCGTCGCCGCCGCCTCGGACTTGAAATTCGCCATGGATCAGCTCGCTTCCCAGTTCGAGCGGCAGACCAGCACGAAGGTCGCCTTGACCTACGGCTCGAGCGGCAATCTCTATTCGCAAATTCAAAATGGCGCTCCCTTCGACCTCTTTTTCTCCGCCGACATTGAATATCCCCGCAAATTGGAATCCGCCGGCCTCACCATCCCCGGCTCGCTCTATCAATACGCCATCGGCCGCATCGTCCTGTGGACCCCTTCAGACTCCAAAGTGGAGGTTTCTCATTCCGGCTGGAACGCTCTCCTTGAGCCTCAAGTTCAAAAAATTGCCATCGCCAATCCCGATCACGCGCCCTACGGCCGCGCCGCCGTCGCCGCTCTTCGCAATGCCGGGATCTACGATCAAGTGAAATCAAAGCTCGTCTTCGGAGAGAACATTTCGCAGGCCGCGCAATTTGTTCAAACTGGCAGCGCCCAGGCTGGAATACTCGCACTCTCTCTCGCCGTCTCTCCCGCTATGAAAGACGGTAAGCGCTGGGAAGTTCCAGCTACGCTCCATCCGCCTCTCGATCAGGCCGTCGTCATCCTCAAGAATTCCAACAATCTCGACTCCACTCGTGCCTTCCTCGCCTTCATCAGGAGTCCCGCTGCTCGCCTCATCCTCGAAAAGTTTGGCTTCGCACTTCCCTCTGCCTCTTCGCAGCCAACTCCGTCTGTCAGTCGCTGACCATGGAAGCACTCCTCCTCTCTTTGCGCCTCGCTATCAGCGTCTCGGCGCTCTTGCTTGTCATTGGTATTCCCATCGCCTATTGGCTCGCTTTCTCCACTTGGCGCGGAAAATTTCTTCTGGAATCTCTCGTCGCCCTCCCGTTGGTTCTTCCGCCCACCGTACTTGGTTTCTACGCACTCCTGGCCATGGGCCCTCGCGGGCCACTCGGAAAGTTTTGGATCGCTCTGTTCGGCCACGGACTCGCCTTTACCTTCACCGGATTGCTCTTCGCTTCGGTCCTTTACAGCTTTCCTTTCGCCGTCCAGCCGCTTGTCGCCTCATTTGAAAGCGTTGACAAAAAACTCTTGGACGCCTCAGCTCTCCTCGGCGCAGGAAATTGGCGGACTTTCCTTCGCGTCATTCTCCCCCTGTCGCTCCCAGGCGTGATCACGGCGCTTGTCCTCAGCTTCGCGCACACTCTCGGCGAATTCGGCGTCGTCCTCATGGTCGGTGGCAATCTCGCTGGGGTCACCCGCACCGTCTCAATCGACATCTATGACCACGTCCAATCTCTGGAATATGCCGAGGCCAATGGCATGGCTCTTGTTCTCCTCCTCATTTCGTTCGCAGTTTTATCCGTCGTCTACGCCGTGAATCGCCGCGTTTGGACATTCTGGACCGCAAAGTGAATTCCGCCATGCTGATCGCTAAATTCTCCAAATCGTACCCAGCTGCGGGTGGTCCTGCTTTCCTCCTGAATGTATTTATCGAACTCCAGGCCGGGTTCACGATCCTCTTCGGCTCCTCCGGGGCTGGGAAGTCCACTCTTCTCGACTGCATCGCTGGGATCGCACGCCCAGACACCGGGGTAATCCTCCTCAACGGCCGCACTCTCTTCGATTCCGCTACAGGCGCCAGCCTTCCTCCTCAAATGCGCGACACTGCGTACGTCTTTCAGACTCTCGCTCTTTTCCCGCATCTCTCTGTCGAAGCCAATGTTGCTTACGGTCTTTCACACCTTCCCGAGCCCGAACGCGATTCACGCGTCACCGATATCTTGCAACTCTTTCGCATCGCTCATCTCCGGTCCCGCAAGCCCGCGCTGATCTCCGGCGGTGAGCGCCAGCGTGTCGCTCTCGCTCGCTCCCTGGTCACCAATCCTCAAACTCTCTTGCTCGACGAACCCCTCGTCGGCCTCGATGCCGGCCTCAAATCCGCCATTGTCAACGATCTCCGCGCCTGGAACGCTTCTCGCCAAATCCCCATCCTTTACGTCACGCACTCGCGCGAAGAGGTTGACAGTCTCGGCGAGTGCGTCATCGCTCTCGAAAATGGTGCCGTCGTCGGTAGCGGCTCTCCCCGCGAAGTGCTAGAGGCCCCGCGCAACCGCCAGCTCGCTCAAGCCATCGGCTTTGAAAATATTTTGGAAGGGACGGTATTACAACTCCGCCCATCCGATGGCGTGATGCGCGTTCAATTGGGAGCAAACACCTGCGAAATCGAAGTCCCCCTCAGCCACGCATCTCCCGGCGATCGTCTCAACGTCGCCGTTCGCGCAGGAGACATCCTACTCGCCACCGCCAAACCCGTTCAGTTAAGTGCCGGGAATGTCCTTGAAGGAAATTTGGAACACCTCGATCAGCGCGGTTCCATCGTCATCGCACGGGTAAACTGTGGGGCGACATTCATTGTCCATATCACGCCCCGGGCCGTTCGCTCCCTCGCTCTCGCACCTGGCCAAAAAGTCTGGCTTGTTTTAAAAACTCATTCCTGCCACCTCGTTTAACACCAGTAATTTCTCAACGAGACAACTCCATAGGCTGCTCGCAACCTTTCACATCCCCCCTCCGCCTCTGATACGATACGCAGGAATGACAAACCAGCTCCTCTCCGCTCACCCCACTCTTCCTGATTCGTGTCCGTGGGAGATTCGCGAAACTCTCCAGGCTGTTCTGGAGGGAAGCGAACCTAGTTTCGATCAAGCCCTCCGCCTCGCCACCGCTGAAGGTCCAGCCCTGGACGCTCTCATCACTGTGGCTGACCGTCTCCGCCGCGAAACCATCGGTGAGGCCATCACCTACGTCGTCAATCGCAACATCAATTTCACCAACGTCTGCTTTGTCGGCTGCAGCTTTTGCGGATTTGGCCGCGGTCCCGGTGCCCCGGATGCTTATTCGCTCTCTCGCGACGAAATCCTCCGCCGCGTCGGCGAAGCCATCGATCGCGGAGCCACCGAAGTCTGCATCCAGGGCGGGCTCCCAAGAGACCTCGACGGTTTTTATTATCGCGACCTTCTCCGCGCCATCAAGCACTCTTTCCCGTCAATTCACGTCCACGCTTTTTCACCCATGGAACTTGATTACGGCATTCTAAAGACGGGCATATCCCTGCGCGATTATCTCCGCATGCTCAAGGACGAAGGTCTCGGCAGCATCCCCGGTACCGCTGCCGAAATTCTCGACGACCGCATTCGCCAGCAACTCAGTCCCAATAAGCTGCCTGTCGCTCGCTGGGTTGAGATTATCACCGCGGCACACGAACTAGGCATCCCCACAACCTCCACCATGATGTATGGCCATGTGGAAGAACCCGCCGATTTGGTTCGCCACATTTTGCTCTTGCGCAGCATCCAGAAGCGGACTGGTGGCTTCACTGAATTTGTTCCGCTCGGCTTCATCCACGAAAATACGCGTCTCTTCCGCCATGGTAGAGCTCGCCCCGGTGCTGCCCGTGAACAACACCTGCGCGTCCACGCTCTCGCCCGCGTTCTCCTCCACGGCGCCATCAAAAATATTCAGGTCTCCTGGGTAAAGCTTGGATTCGAAACTTCGCTCGCTTGCCTTCAGGCTGGTGCCAATGACTTCAGCGGCACTCTCATGGAAGAAAGCATTTCTAAATCCGCTGGCGCGACTCACGGCGAATACGTCTCTCCTGAAGAATTCCGCGCACACATCCGTTCCATCGGCCGCGTGCCCGCCGAACGTTCCACCACTTACAAAATCCGCCGCCTTTTTTCCGATCCCGAACCGGATCTTAACTCACCTTCCCCCTCTCTCCGAATTGCTTCCCAACCAAGCACTGTTCCCTTCGTCGAAGGGGCTTATTAGTCAGCCTCTATGCGCGCCCTGATCCTTCCCATCAAAGACCTCACGCATGCAAAAAAGCGCTTGATGGGCACCCTATCTCCCGAAGAAAGATTCGGCCTCGCCCAAGCCATGCTCGCGGACACACTCCGCGCCGCCCGCGGAGTTCGCAATGCCCACAAGATCTATGTCATCACCAACTATCCGCCCGCCATCGCGCTCGCACGCGAAAATTGTTGGGAAGTTCTCGAAGAATCCGAGCAAATCTCGGAAAGCGCCTCGGTCGACGCCGCTTCTCGCATCTGCATGCAGTGCGGTATCCACGGACTTCTCCGCATCCCGCTCGATCTCCCTCTCATCCAGCCCAGCGACATTGACGACCTGTTGGCGCTGGAAACTTCCCCGCCTTCCCTGATCATCGTTCCGTCGCGGGACGGTACCGGCACAAACGCCATTTTGCGCACTCCGCCAGATCTGTTTCCTTCTCAGTTCGGAACTGGAAGTTTCGCAAAGCACCTCGCTTCGGCTGATTCAGCTGGCGCGCAAATAATCGTCCGGCGCAATCCTCGCCTCGAAATGGATGTGGACGATGAATCTGACTTAGGCGCTCTGCTCCAGCGGGATTTGAGCGGCACAGAAACCGAAAAGTGGCTTCGCGATTCCGGCGTCCAAGCCAGATTCGCCAAGATTGAAGAGCCAGCCTCCAATGCCACTTTGCTTAAATCCGCTTCAGGGACTCGATGAATAAGAAAGTCTGTGCAACTCTCGAGCAAGCCGTGGCCGGTATCCCCGACGGCGCGCGTATCATGTTTGGCGGATTCGGCGGCGCCGGTTTTCCCAATAATCTGATTCAGGCTCTCTTCCGAAAAGGTGTAAAAAACATCATCGCCATCAGCAACAACTGTGGGACACGCGACGGCGAACTCGGCCTAATGTTCAAGCACAATCAGATTCGCCACGTGATTGCTTCTTTCCCCGGGCCGCACTCGAATCATTTTCAGGAACGCTTCGCCGCAAGAGAGGTCACTCTCGAGCTCGTTCCTCAGGGAATTCTTTGCGAACGCATGCGCGCCGCCGCTGCCGGGCTTCTCGGCTTTTACACGACCGTCGGAGTTGGCACCGAGGTTGCCCTAGGCAAGGAAGAACGCCTCATCGACGGCAAACGCTGCATCCTCGAGTCTCCGATCCACGCGGACTTCGCCATGATCAAAGCGCAAACTGCCGACGAACTCGGCAACCTCACCTATCGCCTCGCCGCGCGCAATTTCAATCCCATCATGGCCATGGCCGCCACAACCACAATCGTCGAAGCCGAAGAGATTGTTCCCGTTGGCTCGATCGATCCGGAACACGTCGTCACTCCCGCGATTTTTGTTCACCGCATCGTTCAGGCAAGAGGACTCCGCTATGCCGGGTGACGACAAGTCGAAAATGGGGCTGCCCGGTTGCAGCGCCAAGGAAAATAGTCATGCCGGATAAACCACGCCTAACCCGCGAACAAATCGCTCAGCGCGCGGGGCGTGAACTCCCCGATGGCGCTTACGTCAACCTCGGCTGGGGAATTCCCAATCTTATTGCCGATTATTTGCCCAAGGAAATTACCGTCTACTTTCACAGCGAAAATGGCATCCTGGGCATGGGTCCGCGCGCAAAACCCGGCCAAGAAGATTTTGATCTGGTTGACGCCATGAAGGTTCCCGTCACGCTGATTCCCGGCGGTTCATTTTTCCATCAAGCCGACGCACACCTTATGACTCGCGGCGGCCACCTCGATGTTGCCGTTCTCGGCGGTTTCCAAGTCTCCGAGAAAGGTGATCTTTCCAATTGGAAAATCCCTGGGTCGAAAGGCTCAGGGGGTATCGGTGGCGCGATGGATATTTCCGCCGGCGCAAAAAAGCTTATCGTCTGCATGGAGCACACCACAAAAGAAGGTGCGCCCAAAATCGTCAAGGAATGTACCTACCCCTTGACGGGCTTGAATTGCGTGAATACTGTCGTCACCGACCTCGCTGTCATCGATGTGTCGCTCGCGGGCCTGATGCTGCGCGAAATTGCTCCCGGTTGGACTTCCGAGGAAGTCCAAAAGCTCACTGGGGCGCCCCTGCTTGTGAAAAGCGCGGTTCCCGAAATTCTCTTGCGCTGATTCCGAAAAAAAAGTGTTCGCGGTTTTCAGAGAATTGCGGGTACAGTTGTTCATAAAGTTTGATTGATTTTCCGGAGGAAGCAAAATGAGCCAGGTGATTCCAGAAAAATATCTCGATCTTTTCGAAAAACCCGCCTTTGGCCACCTGGGAACCTTGATGCCCGATGGCAGCCCCCAAGTCACTCCCGTCTGGGTAGACTACGACGGCCGCCACGTCTGCTTCAACTCCGCAAAAGGCCGCATAAAAGATAAAAATATTCGTCGCGATCCCCGCGTCGCCATCGCGCTGCAGGATCCCGCGAATCCTTATCGCTACCTCGAAATCCGTGGCCGCGTTGTCGAAATCACCGAAGCAGGCGCGGACGCTCACATCGACAAACTTTCCTTAAAGTATCTCGGCAAATCTGTCTATCCATTCCGACAAGCCGGCGAAATCCGCGTCATCTACAAAATCATCCCGGAAAAGGTCAGCTCCCTCGGCTAACAGAGAGCTCCCTTCGAGGAATTGCCACCTACATCCGTCGTTCCTATTCTCTTATCAATGATTCTTGTAGAGGACTCTCGAACTTGACCAGTCCCCCAAAAAACCTTTCTTCGAGCAAATGGACAAGCCGCTTACCCGCGTTTCTATCTTCCATCTACGCTTTGCCGAGCGTGAAGGCCTATATGACGAAGGTAAGTTCCGCCGTTGAGAAGAAATGGCTAAAGAATATGCCGCGCTCTGTTCGTGGTGAAGAGGACAAAGGAATAGTCATTCTGCAATTGGAAATAGACTCTGAGGGTGCCGTACCTAAAGATGGAATTCGATTTCACTCGGTGTTTGCGAGCGAAGCTTTATTGGAAAAGGCGCTCAGGTCCGTTAGAGAAGAGCTCATTTTCACCTTTGCCTCCTGATTTTCAGAAGCCTTTCATGACCGCGAGGTTCGCATTTCTTTACAATCTGCCGAAGCAGCCTCTCGGCTGCCGCTAGTTTACTGAGCTTTTTCTGGGCTTAGACTCCCAGGTAAATCATAGCCGGGCGGAGACGCGAGCAGCAGTCCATCCATTGGGGAGTCGAAAAACAAAAACCAGGCTGTCTGTGAGCGGAACGCCGTGGCTCTGAACCTCCATCTCAAAAGCCCATTCAAACCGTTTCGGTAAAACTTCGGCCAGGTCCTTGGCATACGGCAGAATGGGCGCGACGTCGCTTGCGATTTCGCTTGCATGCTCGACCGGGCGAAGCTTCATTCCGCGTTTCCAGTAAAGTGAAACAGAGAGTTGATCCATCAATTCCTCGGTCAGGTACTTTCGTCCGGCCGGGGGCCGCAGTTCATACGAGCACGGCTGATCGCGGATCACGTACACCACGGAAAGACTCTCCGGAAATTGCGTGACGATTTGCGAATCGCGCCGGAAAGTCACTTTCTCCTCTTCGGTCGTCCGCGTGAACGTCGTAAAGAAATCTGGGTTGGTAGCACGTCCGGAAATCCGGAAACACGTGCCGTTCGGAAGCGAACCTTCTGTCAAAAAGGGCACGCCACCGAGGTACGAGCGGACGTCGCGTTGGACTTTTTTCTCACTGTGCGGTGAGTCTGTCGGACAAAGACACAGCGAAGCCAGAAATGCAGCGGCGAATCTTAATCGAGAGCCCATCGTGAAGCGCCGGACAAAATCAGTGGCTCTCCCCTTTCGGCGCTGCAAGAAGAAACGAGAATCCGTCGTATTTGTGAACCGCTTTGCCATCTTTCGCGGGTTCCACCTCGCCTTGGACGTCCCGAACTGCTTTAATGGCCTCCACCAGTCTTGGAAGTACCTCAGGTTTCGCGGTCGGCACGTTGTGCGCGCCAATCACGATCTTGATGTTCGGCGCGAGCGACGCGAGGCGCTGCACGGAACGCTCGTAAGCATCGAGGTCTGTCTCCGGCCGGAAAAGCCAGATCGGCGCGGGATAGTAAGTGTCACCGGTGAAGAGCAATCCATTTTCGCGGTCGAGCAGTGAAATTGCATCCGGCGTGTGGCCCGGCGTCGAAAGAACTTCCAGCGTGCGGTCACCGAGATTGACCTTGAAGCCGTCGTGCACGAAAAGAGAGATGTGCCACGGCTTAGTCTTGTAGGACTTGGAATCAAACTTCTTCGGCAAATCACCGCAGAGTTGATCGGGTGTGATTTCCGCTTGTGCATCTTCGCGTGAGCCTTTGGCATTGGCGCGCGTGAACGCGGTATCCATGCCGTAAACAAAATTAAATTGCCAGTTGCCGCCAACGTGATCGTTGTGGGTGTGCGAATTGAGAACCACCACCGGCCGCGAGGTCAACCGGGTCGTGACCCTGCGAATGTCGCTGATGCCCATACCGGTATCAAACAGCAGCGCTTGTTTGTGCCCAACAATCAAATACGAAATGACCTCTTCTGCCTGGTGCGGCTCGTAGATTGCAAAAACTCCCGGCGCCACTTTGTAAACCTCGAACCACGGCTCGTCGGGAAGAACGCGCTCAAGCGATTTGTACTCCGGCCGCGGCAGCGGTTTGCACCATTCGGGAACTGGCGCGTTCACGGCCGTAATTCCCCGTGGAACTACGGAGCGCGAAGCGTCTTGCAGCGGGAACAAGGCAGACGTAAGAATAATCGAACTCCCGATCAGGGAAATCATTAAGCGCTTCATTCTGCGGCCTTCTTGAGATTCACTGTGGCATTGTTAATCAACGGCCGCGCCCAGAAACCCACGCTCAGAACGATACCAAACGTGACGTACAGAAACAAAAGCCCTGTGCGCAGCCCGGCATAATCTCCAATTCGTCCGATGATCACCGGAACTACCGCTGCTCCCATTATTCCGGTGCCCAGAATACCGGAGAACGAACCGTGATATCTGGAAACAGAGTTCAACGCGAGCGAAACGATGATTGGCCACATCACCGATGCGAACAATCCGACCGCAGGAAATGCGAAGAGAGAGAGCTGCGCGGTCCCGAAGAGAGCCGCGGATAGGCACAGCAAAGCGCCAATTCCTGCGCCAATGAGCACTTTGCGGCTATCGAATACTTTCACCAAGAACAGCCCGATCAAGCACCCCGCCGTGAGCAATCCCCAGAACCAGGAAACCGCAAGCGCTCCTGTGGTGTGCGGATCAAACCCGTGATACTGAGAGAGAAAGCTTGAGATCCAATTCGCCGTCCCCTGCTCGCAACCTGTGTACGCAAACATCGCGGCGAAATACAGCCAGACGACACGCTGGCGTCCCAGGCTCCGGTACATGTCCCAGGATCCGGCGCTTTCTTCTTCCGTGTGCTGAACTTTTGGAAATCTGGTGAGCGCCAGAATTCCCATCATCAAGAGCGCGCAGACAGCAAACACCCAATAAATGGAAGCCCAGGGCAGATCTGGCGGCGTGATTCTGCTCAAAATGCGCAGCAGTCGGTCTTGGTCCGGCGACGGGTTCTTCAAATTCAGGACGAGGTATGAATACATCCGGGGGCTGAGAAAAGAAGTGCCGCTGAAAAGCAGTTGCGCGAGCACGGAATTGAATGCGTAATGTTCCTCTCCGCCAGCGACGCGCAGCAGGGGGTTAATGGCAACTTGCAGCACGGCCATCCCTGCGCCGATCGCGAACAAAGACGCCACAGCGACGCCGTATCTTGGCAAAAGCGCAAAACTAAGCGAACCGCACGTTGCCGCGAGAAACGAAACGATCATTACCGGCTTCTCAGCAAACCGCTCCACCAAAAAACCTGCGGGAATGGACATCACTCCATATGCAATGAAAAACGAAAACACCAGAAATCCAGCAGCGGTAAGGCTCGCATGAAAACTGCTGATAATGTCCGGGATGAGCGTGTTGATAATATTGGTCAGCAGCGAAATCGCCGAAAACGTGAGAAGAACCAGCCCCACCATGTACCGGTTTCTCGTCATCGCTTGCGATTCTCCAGTTATTCTCTTTGACTTGTCAGATAGTCTGGCTCGTGCCGCGACCAAAACGGTGATGCCACACGCGCGCTGCGCCAATCAAGTTAGCATCTTCTCCCAGCGAAGCCAGCGCGAGTTTGGTCTGTTCATAGGGAACGAAGCGGCAGCCCTGCGAAATCACTTTGCGGAGATCCTCGAGGCGCAG
>Ga0075017_100000828_pt1 | contig 18025 bp, 17 predicted proteins | sample AleBraG_ABR_2012_FD_71475 | JGI IMG/M metagenome (GOLD analysis project Ga0075017, IMG submission 71475) | Freshwater sediment microbial communities in response to fracking from Pennsylvania, USA - Alex Branch Run_MetaG_ABR_2012 | ecosystem: Environmental > Aquatic > Freshwater > Creek >... | reverse complement strand
TCGCGCTATCGGGTCCGGACCGGCCCAGGGCCGCAAGTACGCTCTCCCACCGATGGTGAAGGTCGGGTTCCTCGGGCCCCACGGCACGTTCGCGGAGGAGGCGCTGCTCACGCAGGCCGACTTCGCCGTGGGGGACGCGGTGCCGTTCCGCGACGTGCCCCACGTGATCACCGCGGTGGAGACGGGCGAGGTCGACCTCGGCATCGTGCCCATCGAGAACTCGATCGAGGGCTCGATCACCGTCACCCTCGACACTCTCGCCTTCGACACCAACCTGCTCGTGCAGCGTGAGGTCGACCTGCCGGTGTCGCTCAACCTGTGCGCGAAGCCCGGCACCAAGCTCGCCGACATCAAGCAGGTCGTGTCGCACCCGAACCCGCTCGGCCAGACGCGCATGTGGATGGCCAAGCACCTCCCCGACGCCGTGCCCGTCGCCGCGAACTCCACTGCGGAGGCGGCGCGCCAGGTGGCGAAGTCGCGCAAGCACGACATCGCGTCGATCGGCACCGCTGCCGGCGCGCGGCACACGGGCCTGCACATCCTCGCCCGCGAGATCGAGGACCACCCCGAGAACCAGACCCGGTTCGTGGTCGTCGGGTACGGCGTGCCCGCCGCGACCGGCCACGACAAGACGTCGATCGTGTGCTTCCAGCGCGAAGACCGGCCGGGTTCGCTGCTCGCGATCCTGCAGGAGTTCGCGGCACGCGCGATCAACATCACGAAGCTGGAGTCGCGACCCACCAAGCGCGACCTCGGCGACTACTGCTTCTTCATCGACTTCGAAGGTCACCTCGACGACGAGATCGTCGTCGACTGCCTGCGCAACCTGCGCGCCAAGCAGAAGCACGTGAAGTTCCTCGGTTCCTACCCCGTGGCCGGCAGCGAGGGTTCGAAGAAGCGCCGCGCCGTCACCAAGGCCTGGCGCGACGCCGACGAGTGGATCGGCGAGATGCGGTCCCTCATCCGGGAGGACGACGAGCAGTGATCGACCTGCGGCGACTCCGCGAGGAGCCCGCCTACCGCGCGGGCATCGAACGGAAGCGCGTGAAGGCGGGGCTCATCGACGACGTGCTCGCGGCCGACGCGCGCCAACGCGAGGTGCAGACGAAGGTCGAGGAGCTGCGCGCCCGCCAGAACGCGGCGTCGAAGGAGATCGGCAAGGCGTCCAAGGACGAGCGCCCGGCCAAGATCGCGGCGGCGTCGCTGCTCAAGGAGGAGCTCACCGCCGTCGAGGCGGAGCTCACCGAGCTCGCCGCCACCGTGCGCGCTCTCGCGATCCAGTTGCCCAACCCGGCCGACGCGTCGGTCCCCGACGGCGGCGAGGAGGACGGCGTCGCCGTGCGGGTGGTGGGCGGCACGCTGCCGCCGCCGCCGCTCGACCACGCCGCGTTCGGCGAGGCGATGGGCTGGGTCGAGACCGACCAGGCCGTGCAGATGAGCGGCACGCGCTTCGCCTACCTGATGCGTGAGGCAGTGCTGCTCGAGCTTGCGCTGGTGCAGTGGGTGATGCGCACGCTGGTGGCCGAGGGCTTCACACCGGTCGTACCGCCGGTGCTCGTGCGCGAGCAGGCGATGGAAGAAGCGGGCTTCTTCCCCACCGACCGCAGCCAGGTGTACGAGGTCGACGGCGGCGAGCTGTTCCTCGTCGGCACCGCCGAGGTGCCGCTGAGCGCGCTCCACCGTGACCAGATCCTCCCCGAGGCGTCGCTGCCGCGCCGTTACCTCGGCATGTCGTCGTGCTTCCGGCGCGAGGCGGGCACGTACGGCAAGGACACGCGCGGCATCTTCCGCGTGCACCAGTTCGACAAGGCCGAGATGTTCTCGTACTGCGATCCTGCGAAGTCGTCGGAGGAGCACGAGGCGCTGCTCGCGATCGAGGAGCAGATCGTCGGCGGGCTCGGCCTCCCGTACCGCGTGATGAACATCGCCGCCGGCGACCTCGGTGCCGCGGCCGCGAAGAAGTACGACCTCGAGGTGTGGCTGCCCTCCGAGGGCGCGTACCGCGAGCTCACGTCGTGCTCCAACTACCTCGAGTACTCCGCGCGCCGGCTCGCGACGCGCGTGAAGGGCGAGTCGGGCAACCAGCTGCTGCACACGCTCAACGGCACCGCCTGTGCCGTGGGCCGCACCCTCGTGTTCCTGTTCGAGCACTACCAGGACCCGAACGGTGGGTTCGTGGTGCCCGACGTGCTGCGCCCCTTCACCGGCTTCGACCGCGTCGACCCGGTTTCGTACGCGCTCTAGCCTGACCCACCTGGAGGGATGCCAGAGCGGCCGAATGGGACGGTCTTGAAAACCGTTGAGGCGCGAGTCTCCCAGGGTTCGAATCCCTGTCCCTCCGCCAGAACCGGTCACGAACGAGAAGATCCGAGAGCTCCTCGCGCTCTCGCCTGCGGAACGCGTCGATCGACTCGTACACGCGGTCGCCGTCTGGAACCAGATCCTCACCTCCGCAGGCACACCGCGTCGCGATCGATGACCTTCGAACCCCGCGTCGTCTGTTCCATGCTCGGAGACGAGGGCGTCCGGTTCGCACGAAGGTAGGCCCGGCGCGCAGGAACCCGGACGCCTGCTTGTATATCTGGTTGCACATATATATGGGAGACGGTATACTCACCCCATGCCCGCCGCCACGCTCGACGTCCTCGAGGTGATCGCCGAACCCACCCGGCGCCGAATCCTCGACGCCGTTCGCGGGCACGAGCGCTCGGTCGGCGAGATCGTCGAGCAGGTCGGCATGCACCAGCCGGGCGTGTCGCGCCACCTCAAGGTGCTGCGCGATGCCGGCCTCGTCGACGTGCGCCGCGACGCCCAGCGTCGTCTCTACCGACTGCGGCCGGAACCGCTCCAGGCGCTCGATGCCTGGCTGGAGCCGTACCGGGCGGAGTGGTCCGGTCGGCTCGACGCCCTCGAGCGTCATCTGGCGCGCATCACCGAACCCGTCCCACCGCGCGCGGAGGAACCCCGATGAACGACCGCAGCGACCCGCAGGCTCCACCGGACCACGACGGCACGATGGAGGCGACGCCCGATGGCGGCGTGATCCGTTTCGAGCGCCGGCTCGCGTTCCCGATGCGCGACGTGTGGAGCGCGATCACCGATCCGGCGCGCCTCGCCGACTGGTGGTTGCCCTTCGACGCCGAGATCACCGTCGACCTCCGCGCAGGCGGGCACATGACCTTCGTCGGTACCGGCGACGAGCCCGTCTCGTTGACGGCCACGATCCTGCGCGTCGAGCCGCCGATGCTCCTCGAGCACACCCACGGCGAGCCGGGCTCGTACATGCGCTGGGAGCTCGAATCCGTCGACGCCGGATGCGTGCTGCGCCTGAGTCACTTCGTCACCGACGTCCCCACGGCGATCGACAACTGCTACGTGGTCGGGCTCCACACGTCGCTTTCGCGACTGGTCCCGTGCCTCGACGGGCACCCGGTCCCCTGGGACTGGGAGGCGTTCGCCGAGACCCAGGCCGCGTATGCCACCGTCGGCCTCGCACCGGCACTGGACGACCAGTGAGCGCCGCACCGCGCGAGCAACTGCTGCGCGTCCAGTGCTTCACGGTGTCGGCAGACGGCTTCGGCGCCGGTGAGGGGCAGACCCTCGAGCAGCCGTTCGGCCACATCAACCCCGCCGACCTGATGTCGTGGGCCTTCGCGACCGCGAGCTTCGTGAACCGCAGCGAACCCGGGGGCACCCGGGGCCTCGACGACTTCTTCACCCGCGACATGCCGCGCGGCATCGGCGCCGAGATCATGGGCCGGAACAAGTTCGGGCCACAGCGCGGCCCGTGGGAGAACCTCGACTGGCAGGGCTGGTGGGGCGACGAGCCTCCGTTCCACACGCCGGTCTTCGTGCTGACCCACCACCTGCGACCCTCCTTCACGCTGTCGGACACCACGTTCCACTTCGTCGACACCACCCCCGCAGACGCGCTCCGTCAGGCCAAGGACGCCGCGCAGGGCATGGACGTGCGCCTGGGCGGCGGTGTCGCCACCCTCCGAGAGTTCCTCGCCGCCGACCTCGTCGACACGATGCACATTGCGATGGCGCCGATCGAGGTCGGTCGGGGCGAGCGTCTCTGGCAGGCTCCGGAGGAACTCCTCGATCGTTTCCACCTCGAATCGGTGGCGAGCCCCAGCGGCGTGACCCACCTGCTGTTCTGGCGCCGCTGACGCGCCCGAGAGTCTGGCGATCGAGGAGATCCAGGCGGTCGATCTCGGCCGACCGCCCGCACGAGCCGTCGTCACCGGTCATGCTGGTGGAGTGGGAGACGATCTGGTCGACGGCTCCCGCGGGCGCACGCCGCGGGAGCTGCAGCGCCGACGGAGACGCCGTCGGCACGTGATCGGCTGGCTGGTGTTCTTCCTCGCGGCGGGCGGGATCCTCTACGCCGCCTACGCCACGTTCGGCGGGTCCGACTCGTCCGACGCGGACCGCACGATCGGCTCCACCACCGCGCCGACGACCACCACCGTCGCCCCGGCCGGCCCGTTCAAGACCACCGCCGGCGTGAACGTGCGCAACGGCCCCGCCACCACCCAGCCCGTCGTCGCCACCCTCGACCTCGGCACCGAGGTGATGGTGGTCTGTGCGATCCAGGGCGAGGCAGTCACCACGCCGGGCGGCCCGCAGACGATCTGGCTGAAGGTCACGGCCGGCGCGAAGACCGGGTACGTGAGCGCGGTGTACGTCGACGTCGGGCAGATCCTCGCCGACCCCACGAAGATCGGCGACTGCCCCGCCGCCGGTGACCGGCAAACGCGCTCAGGCGGCGGGAAGCGCCAGACATGACCGATCGTGGTGCTGAACCCGCCGTCCTGCGTGCGGGGATGCGGATGATGACCGGTGCACGCGCCGGCGTGACGGCGACCACTGCGATGACGGCGGTGCTGCTGAGCGCGCGTGTGCTGGGCGCGGCGCGGCGCACACCGCCCCGGGCGGTGACCGAAGGTGTGGTGCCCAGTGTCGCACGGGCACCGGAGCCGGTGGCGCGTGCGGCCACGACCGCGACCCACTACGCGTTCGGGATCGTCAGCGGCGCAACGTTCGCGCTGGTCGCGCCGCACCTCCCCGGGCCGCGGGTCGTCAAGGGCGTCGGCTTCGCCATGGTCGTGATGGTCCTCAGCTACGAGGGCTGGGTCCCTGCTGCGGGGCTCCTGCCGCCGCAACACCGCCTCGACCGGCCGCGGGCTGCGGCGCTCGTGGCGTCCCACCTGGTCTTCGGCGCGGTGCTGGGCCGTCTCGCCGCGTGAGCGGATCGGATCCGGCTGCCGCGCCGGTACGCTCACGCGGTGACCGACGTGCTGCCGCTCTCCGAGCGACCCGCGTGGCAGGCGCTCCAGGCGCACCACGACGAGATCGCTCCCCGCCACCTGCGTGAGCTCTTCGCCGAGGACCCGACGCGTGGCGAACGGCTCGCGGCGGAAGCCGAAGGTCTCTACCTCGACTACTCGAAGCACCGCATCGACGACGACACCGTCGCGCTGCTCCTGCAGCTCGCCGAGGAGTCGCGACTGCGTGGGCGGATCGACGCGATGTTCGCAGGCGAGAAGATCAACGTGTCGGAGCACCGCTCCGTGCTGCACGTCGCGCTGCGGATGCCACGCGATCAGCAGCTCGTGGTCGACGGCGTCGACGTGGTGGCCGAGGTGCACCAGGTGCTCGACCGCATGGCGGCCTTCGCCGACGAGGTGCGCGACGGCGTGTGGCGCGGCCACACGGGCAAGCGCATCCGCAACGTCGTGAACATCGGCATCGGCGGCTCCGATCTCGGGCCGGTGATGGCCTACGAGGCGCTGCGCCACTACACCAAGCGCGAGCTCACCTTCCGCTTCGTGTCGAACGTGGACTCCACCGACTTCGTGGAGGCGACGCGCGACCTCGACCCCGCCGAGACGCTCTTCATCGTGTCGTCGAAGACCTTCACCACCTTGGAGACGATGACCAACGCACAGTCGGCGCGCGACTGGTGCGTCGGCCACCTCGGCAGCGACGACGCCGTGGCGAAGCACTTCGTGGCAGTGTCGACCAATGCGGAAGGCGTACGCGACTTCGGCATCGACACGAACAACATGTTCGGGTTCTGGGACTGGGTCGGCGGCCGCTACTCGATGGAGTCCGCCATCGGTCTCTCCACCATGCTCGCAGTGGGCCCCACGCAGTTCACGGAGATGCTCGCGGGCTTCCACGCGATCGACGAGCACTTCCGCACCACTCCGTTCGCCGCGAACCTCCCGGTGCTCATGGGGTTGCTCGCGGTCTGGTACCGCGACTTCTTCGGCGCGCAGACCGTGGGCGTGATGCCGTACGACCAGTACCTCAAGCGCTTCCCGGCGTACCTCCAGCAGCTCACGATGGAGTCGAACGGCAAGCACGTCACACTCACCGGTGAGCGCGTGGAGGCCGACACCGGAGCGGTGTACTGGGGCGAGCCCGGCACCAACGGCCAACACAGCTTCTACCAACTCATCCACCAGGGCACCACGCTGATCCCCGTCGACCTCATCGGGTTCGCGCGCACGCTCAACCCGCTGCGCGACCACCACGACCTGCTGCAGTCGAACGTGTTCGCCCAGGCGCAGGCGCTCGCGTTCGGCAAGACCGCGGAGGAGGTGCGCGCCGAGGGCACGGCCGAGGAGGTGGTGCCCCACCGCGTCATGGAGGGCAACCGCCCCACCAGCGTGATCCTCACCGACGTGATCAGCCCGTTCCGCCTCGGCACGCTCGTCGCGCTCTACGAGCACAGCGTGTTCACGCAGGGCACGGTGTGGGGCATCGACTCCTTCGACCAGTGGGGCGTGGAGCTGGGCAAGAAGATGGCCCAGGCGATCGCGCCGCAGCTCGAGGCGGCCGACGAGCCCGCGCTCGACCACGACTCCTCCACCAACACCCTCATCCGCCGCTACCGAGCGATGAAGCAGGCATGAGCTCCGGCGGGCGCCGGTGAGCGCCGACGACGAGAAGCGCGTCGCCGCAGAGGCCGCGGCGGAGTTGGTGGAGTCGGGGATGCGCCTGGGCCTCGGCACCGGCACCACGGTCGCGCACCTGCTGCCGGCGATCGCGCGGCGCGACCTCGCCGACATCGTGTGCGTGTCGACGTCACCCGCGACCGAGCAGCTCGCGCGCGAGCTCGGCCTCGCGACCGCATCGTTCCACGACGTGACCGCGCTCGACCTCGCCATCGACGGCGCCGACCAGGTGCGCTCCGACTGGTGGTTGGTGAAGGGCGGCGGCGGCGCGCACACGCGCGAGAAGCTCGTGGCTGCGGCGGCGACGCGCTTCGTCGTGATCGTCGACTCGTCGAAGACGGTCGACTGGCTGCGCGCGCCGATCCCGCTGGAGCTGCTGCCGTTCGGTCTGCCGAGCACGCTGCAGCGCCTGCGCGACGGCATCGGCGCGGTCGAGCTGCGCGACGTGGCGCACAGCCCCGACGGCGGCGTGATCGCCGACTACCAGGGCGAGATCGGCGACCCGGCGCAGCTCGCGGCGCGCCTGGCGGCCACGCCGGGCGTGGTGGAGCACGGGCTGTTCCCGCCGGAGACGGTGTCGGCCGTCGTCGTGGGGCGAGGCCGCGTGCCCGTGTGGCTCGAACGGCACTGAGGGAACGAGGGATCTGGTGGGAGCGGAACGCGAGCGCGTCGCGACGTTCGGCAAGCTCGACGACGGGCTGCGCGACGCGAGCGAGTGGTACTGGTGGGGCCCCTATCTCAGCGAGCGCCAATGGGGCACCGTCCGTGAGGACTACAGCGCCGACGGCGAGGCGTGGGACTACTTCCCGCACGACCACGCCCGCTCGCGCGCCTACCGCTGGGGTGAGGACGGCCTCGCCGGCTTCTGCGACATCGAGCAGAGCCTCTGCCTCGGCGTCGCGCTCTGGAACGGGCGCGACCCGATCCTCAAGGAGCGCATCTTCGGGCTCACCGGCGCGCAGGGCAACCACGGCGAGGACGCCAAGGAGCACTGGTGGTACGTCGACGCCGTGCCCAGCCACGCGTGGAACCGCTGGCGCTACCACTATCCCCAGCAGGAGTTCCCCTACGACGACCTGATCGCCGAGAACGCGCGGCGTGACCGCACCCAACCCGAGTACGAGTTGCTCGACACCGGCGTGTTCGACGACGGCTTCTGGGTGGTCGAGTGCGACTACGTGAAAGCCGATCCCGTCGACCTGTGCTGGACGGTGCGCGTCACCAACGCCGGCGACGCCACCGACACCTTGCACGTGCTGCCGAGCGCGTGGTTCCGCAACACGTGGTCGTGGGAGCTCGACGCCGAGAAGCCCGAGCTGCGCATCGATCCTGACGACGCCGGACGACTGCTCGTCGAGCACCCGTGGCTGGGCCCGATGGAGCTCCGTGCCGCGCCCTGCGCTGATGGCGGCCCGCACGGTGAGCCCGTGCTGTTGTGTTGCGACAACGAGACCAACGACGTGCGCATCTTCGGTGCGGCCGCGACCACGCCCTACCCCAAGGACGGCATCAACGACCACGTGATCCACGGAGCGGCGACCGTCAACCCCGAGCAGTGCGGCACCAAGGCCGCGTGGTGGTACCGGGTCACCGTGGAGCCGCACGCGACGGTCGAGCTGCAGCTGCGCCTGCGGCCTGCGCAGTACCACGAGGTCGAGCCGTTCGGCCCCGGCTTCGAGCGCGCCAACGCCTTGCGCGCGGTCGAGGCCGCGGAGTTCTACGAGGAGCTCACGCCCGCCGGCACCCCACCGGCCGAGGCGAAGGTGATGCGCCAGGCATTCGCGTCGCTGTTGTGGAGCAAGCAGTGTTACGCGTACGACGTCGCCCGCTGGCTCGACGGCGATCCGGCGCAGCCTCCACCGCCGCCCGAGCGCCGAGCGGGTCGCAACTCGCGGTGGCGCAGCTTCGACGCGTTCGACGTGCTCGCCATGCCCGACAAGTGGGAGTACCCGTGGTTCGCAGCGTGGGACCTCGCGTTCCACTGCATCGCGCTCGCGCACGTCGACCCGGCGTTCGCGAAGTACCAGCTCGTCCTGGTGTGTCGCGAGTGGTTCCAACATCCCAACGGCGCGCTCCCCGCGTACGAGTGGGACTTCGGCGACGTCAACCCTCCGGTCCAGGCCTGGGGCGCGCTCATGGTCTTCGCGATCGACGGCGCGCGCGACCTCGAGTTCCTCGAACGCATCTTCGACAAGATGCTCGTGAACTTCACCTGGTGGGTGAACCGCGAGGACGCCGACGGCTCCAACCTGTTCGAGGGCGGCTTCCTGGGGCTCGACAACATCGGGCCCATCGACCGCTCGCACCTGCCCGAGGGCAGCCTGCTCGAGCAGTCCGACGCGACCGGGTGGATGGGCTCCTTCGCGCTGACGATGGCGGGGATGGCCACGGTGCTGCACCGCAGCGGTCGTCCCACCCTCGACCTCATCGTGAAGTTCCTCGAGCACGCCGCCGCAGTTCGCGGCGCGATGAACGAGATGGGGCTGTGGTCGGAGGAGCAGGGCTTCTACTTCGACCGGCTGCGCCGCGCCGACGGTTCGGTGCAGCCGATCGAGGTGTACTCGATGGTCGGCGTGATCCCGATGTTCGCCTCGGTGGTGGTCGAGCACGACGCGCTCGAACAGCTGTCGGTGTTCGGCAAGCGCTTCGCGGCCTTCCTCGACCGTTCGCGCTTCGACACGGACGCGCTGCGCGCCTCCGGGCGCCTGCGCGGCGATCCCGGCGAGGAACGCCTCCTGCTCGGCGTGGTCGACCCCGACCACCTGCTCCGCGTGCTCTCGACCCTCTGCGCCGAGGACAAGTTCCTGTCGCCCCACGGGCTGCGCTCGCTCTCCGCGAGTCACCGCGAACACCCGTTCACCCTCGAGCTCGGCGGCGCGACGCACACCATCGACTACGAGCCCGCCGAGTCCACCACGCCGATGTTCGGCGGCAACTCGAACTGGCGGGGGCCGGTCTGGTTCCCGCTCAACTACCTGGCGTGCGAGGCGCTCGACCGCTTCGACCACTTCCTCGGCGACGAGGCGACGGTCGAGTACCCGACCGGCTCGGGCACGAAGCTCACCCTCGGCGAGGTGGCCGACGACCTGCGCGACCGGCTCGTGACGCTCTTCGTGCCCGGCGCCGACGGGCGGCGCCCGTGCAACGGGGGCAGCGAACGGCTCGACACCGATCCGTACTGGAAGGACCTCGTCGTGTTCCACGAGTACTTCCACGGCGACACCGGCGCCGGGCTCGGCGCGTCGCACCAGACCGGCTGGACCGCCATCGTCGCCGACATCATCCGCCGACGGCGCGCACCGAAGCAGTCGCTGCAGCAGCGCCTCGCGGGTGACGGCGCCGTGCGACCCTTGACCGACTGAGGCCACGCCCCCTCCGACGGGTGCGGGCGCGTACGCTCCGGCCATGGCGAAGATCGTGATGGTGCACGGTGCGTTCAACGAGTTGTGGGGGCCGCACGAGCTCAAGTCCCGTTGGCTCCCCGCGCTCCGCGACGGGCTGTGGCACAACGAGATCACGGTCGACGACGACGATGTCGAGGTGTGCTTCTACGGCGACCTGTTCCGCCGGGCGCCGGGCACCCAGGCCGAGGAGCAGTTGGAGCAGTCGCGTGCCGGCATCGCCGACATGCTCTCCAACGCGGCCGGCGGCGGGTCGCTCGACATGCTGGGGCAGGCCGCGAGCGACGCGGCGTTCGACCGCACCGTCGACCTGGTCACGATCCTGATGACCCAGTCCGACCTGCGCGAACGTCTGCGGGCGCGCATCGAGCCCCTCATCGACGACGACACGCGCGTGATCGTCGCCCACTCGCTCGGCACCGTGCTGTCGTACGTCGCGCTGTGCAACCACCCGCAGTGGCGCGTCCACACGTTCGTCACGATGGGCTCGCCGCTCGGGTCGTCGTTCGTCGACAGCCTGCTCGACCCCAAGCCCGTCGACGGATCGGGCGTGTGGCCCGGCAACGTCGAACGCTGGGTGAACGTGCGCGCCACCGGCGACAAGGCTGCGGCGGTGCCGCTGGCCGGGAAGTTCGGGCCCCGGGTGGAGGACGTCGAGATCGACAACGGCCACCGCGCCCACGACCCCGAGCCCTACCTCAACTCGGTGGCGACCGGCGCGGCCGTCGCCGCGGCGCTCCGCCACGACGCCCCCGAATGACCCCGTTCTCCGAGACCGACTCCGTCGGGCGTCGGCCCGGTCTGCGAGAATCGTCGCCATGAGCATGATCGACGAGCTCCTCCGGAACAACGAGCAGTTCACCGCCGGCTTCGACCACGCCGAGCTCGACGCCAGCCCCGCGCGCCAGGTGGTGCTCGTCACGTGCATGGACGCGCGCATCGATCCCGCCGCCGCGCTCGGCCTCACGCCGGGCGACGCGCACGTGCTGCGCAATGCGGGGGGTCTGGTCACCGACGACGTGGTGCGGTCGCTCGCCATCTCGCAACATGCGCTCGGCACCCGCGAGATCATGGTGGTGCAGCACACCCAGTGCGGTATGCACGGCCTCGACGAGAACGCGCTCGCACTGAAGATCGGCGCGGCGAAGGGTCATCCGCCGAACGCGAACGTGCGCTTCGGGGCCTTCACCGACCTCGACACCAGCGTGCGCGCCTCGGTGGCCCGGCTGCGCGCCACCGACCTGCTCCTCCACCAGGATCGCATCCGCGGCTTCGTCTACGAGGTGGAGACCGGGCGGCTTCGGGAAGTCTCCTAGTCAGTCCGCGGCGTCGCGCTCGCGGTCGAGCAGTTGGCGCTTGCGCTCGACCCCCCACGCATAGCCTCCGAGGCCGCCGTTGGCCGGCACGACACGGTGACACGGCACCACGACTGCGACCGGGTTGCTCCCGCACGCCTGACCCACGGCCCGCGCGCCACCGGGAGCGCCGAGGGCAGCCGCGAGCGCACCGTAGGTGAGCGTTTCGCCGTGCGGGATTCGCTGCAGCTCGCGCCACACGCGCAGCTGGAACGCGGTGCCCCGCACGTCGACGGGCAACTCGACCGCGGGCTCCTCGCCCGCAATGCGCCGCAGCACCTCGGCCACCACAGGCACGAGCGCGTCGTCGTCCCGTGTGATCGCCGCCGCGGGGAATTCATCGCGCACGAGCGCGTCCAGCGCCGCGGGTTCGTCACCAAGTGCGATCCGGCAGATGCCCCGCTCCGTGCGAGCGACGAGCAACGCGCCCAACGGACCGTGAACGACCGTGTACGTGATCGTGGCGCCGGCACCGCCCGCCCCGTACGACGCGGGGGTCATGCCGAGCCGCGCATCGGACTGCTCGTAGAGACGGCTGCTCGATCCGTAACCCGCGGTGTACATCGCCCCGGTGACGTCGCGCCCATCCCGCAGCTCCGCGCGCAGCCGCTCCACGCGCAGACCGTCGGCGTACTGCTTCGGTGACACGCCGAGCACGCGGCGGAAGTCGCGCCGCAGCGCGTCGGGCGTGGTGCCGGTGGCCCTCGCGAGCTCGCCGAGCGACGGCGCGGCGCCGACGGAATCGGCGAGGAGCGCGCACGCCTCGCGGACGCGCCTCGTCCGGGGATCGGCGGTCCGGGGATCCACTTCGGTGATCGTCATGCCGTCAGTGATACCGGAGTCGCCCTCGCCGCGCTCTCCGGTTCCGGCGCGTTCACGCATGGGACGCGGTCCACTCGAGCAGCTGCTCGACCGGCCACGTGTTGACGATCTCGTCGGGGGCCACGCCCGCCTCGGCGGCCCGGGCGCACCCGTAGGGCTGCCACTCGAGCTGGCCCACGGCGTGCGCGTCGGTGTCGATCGACACCTTGCACCCCAATTCCACGACCTGTCCGAGCAGGCGCAGCGGCGGGTCGAGCCGCTCCGGGCGACAGTTGATCTCGACCGCCTTGTCGAAGTGCGCGCACGCGCCGAACACCAGATCGGCGTCGAAGGTGGACTCCGGGCGTCCCTTGCCCAGGACGAGCCTGCCGGTGCAGTGCCCGAGGATGTCCATGTGCGGGTTGGCGATGGCCGCGACCATGCGGTCGGTCATCGGCTGGGCGTCCATACGCAGCTTCGAGTGCACGCTCGCGACCACGACGTCGAGCTCACCGAGGAGATCGGGTTGCTGGTCGAGCGCGCCGTCGTCGAGGATGTCGACCTCGATGCCGCTGAGCACGCGGAAGGGCGCGAGCTCCTCGTTGAGGCGCGCGACCAGCTCGAGCTGGGCCTCGAGGCGTTCGGGCTCGAGCCCGTGCGCGACCGACAACGACGGCGAGTGGTCGGTGAGCGCGAGGTACTCGTGGCCCAGCTCAGCGCCGCGGCGCGCCATCGCCACCACCGTCGCGCCACCGTCGGACCAGTCGGAGTGCAGGTGGAGGTCGCCGCGCAGTGCGGCGCGGATGGCGCCGCCCTCACCGGCGTCGGGCGCGGCCTCGGCTTCGAGGCGGGCAAGGTATTCGGGCACCTCGCCGGCGAGCGCCTGGGTGATCACGCGAGCGGTGCTCGATCCGATCCCCGGCAGCGACTCCAGGTTCCCGGCCTCGGCCAGTGCCCGCAGCTCGTCGGTGGGTCGCTCCCGGACGGCGACGGCCGCCTTGCGGAACGCCTCCTCCTTGTAGCGACCGGCCCGAGAGCGTTCGAGCAACGTGGCGATGCGCTCCAGTGCCTCGAGCGGATCCATCCCCCGACGGTACCCGTGATCTCTGGAGGGTGCCGCCCCTTTGTCTCCTAGACTCCGGGGAATCCGGAGGGATGACTGAGAGGCCGAAAGTGCTCGCCTGCTAAGCGAGTAGGGGGCGATGAGCTCCCTCGCGGGTTCAAATCCCGCTCCCTCCGCCACTCGAGCAAGGGGTCACGTCGACCCGTCAGCGATGCCGTCAGGGCGTCACCAGGTTGGGCGGCTGCTCCCCGGCGAGCACCGCCACCGCTCCCTCGCAGGCGAGGCGCCCCATCCGCTTGCGCGTCGCCTCGCTCGCGCTGCCGATGTGCGGCAACAGCACCGCGTGCGGCGCCGCGAGCAGGCGGGGGTGCACCTGCGGCTCGCGCTCGTACACGTCGATCCCGGCGGCGAAGATCACGCCGTCCTCCAGCGCGACGGCCAGGGCCTCCTCGTCGACCACCGGCCCGCGCGCGGTGTTCACCAGCACCGCGTGGTCCTTCATGAGCCACAGGCGGCGGGCGTCGATCAGCGCGCGCGTCTCGTCGGTGAGCGGTACGTGCAAGGAGACGGCGTCGACGCACGCGAGCAACTCGTCGAGGTCGGCGACGTAGCCCTCCCGCCCGGTGTCGTGGCGCGAGTGGTGCAGCACGTTCATGCCGAAGCCGGTGGCGCGGCGCGCCATGGCCTGGCCGATGCGACCGAAGCCGACGATGCCGAGCGTCGCGCCGTGCACGTCGACGCCGAGGAACTCGTCGATGCGGAAGCCATGCCACTCGCCGTTGCGGAGGGTCGCCTCGGCACCGGACGAGCGCCGCGAAGCCGCGAGCAGGAGCAGGAACGCGAGATCCGCGGTGGTCTCGTCGAGCACCCCGGGTGTGTTGCACACCGCGATGCCCTGCGCCGCGGCCGCGACGACGTCGATGTTGTCGTAGCCCACGCCGATGTTGCCGACGACCCGGAGACGACCGGCGCCGGCGCCGAGCACCGCCTCGTCGACCCGGTCGGTGATGGTGCAGACCAACGCGTCGTAGCCGCCGATCTCGGCCACCAGCCGCTCGTGGGTGAGGGGCTCGGGATCGAGCCATTCCGCCTCGTGACCCGCGGCGGCCAACGGGTCGAGCCAGTCGTCGGGCAGGGGTCGGGTGACGAGTGCACGCGCCATCGGCGGAGCGTAGACGTGCGACCGCTCGCCCCCATTGCGCCGGGAGCTGTCCGAAATGTACGGTATGCATCCCGGCGAGGCGGCGGGGTTCGGGGCAGTGCGGGAGGGCACGGGCAATGGGCGCAGTGCGGGCGCAGTACTGGGACGACGACGACCATCGGCACGAGCAGTCGGGCCGCTACGACCTCGACGACGGCCTCGCATGCGTCGACTTCGAGCCGGTCGACCTCCGCGCCGTGGTCGTGGAGTACCGCCTCGACCTCTTCCGCTACGCCCGCACCTTCACCCACAGCGACGCCGACGCCGAGGACCTGGCCCAGAGCGCGGTCCTGCGGGCGCTCGCGGCGCGCACCGTGTTGCACGATCCGGTGAAGGCCAAGGGCTACCTGCTGCGCATCGTGCGCAACCTCGCCATCGACCAGGCGCGCTCGCGCGCCCGCGTGCGGGTGGAGCCCTGGGCCGACGTCCCCGACGCCGCCGCCGGCGACCCCGAGCCCGAGACCCTGCTCCTGCGCGACGCCGATCGCGCGGTGCCGCGACGCGCGCTCGGCGAGTTGGCCCCGGCACACCGCGAGGTGCTCGAGCTGCGGTTCGTGGAGGACCTCGACTACGAGGCCGTCGCCCATCGGCTCCACACCACCGAGCACGCGGCGCGCCAGCGCGTCTACCGCGCCATGCAGGCCATGCGGTCGCTCGTACGCCGCGGCGACGTCGGCATCGCCGAGTGACGAATCGCGTCGAGAATTGCGAAGGCCCCGGGGTGCGCCCGGAGCCTTCGGCCGTGCTTGCGCTGGAGGCGTGCGTCAGCCGGCGAGCAGGGCGCGGGCGCCCATCTCCACCGAGGGGTGACGCAGGCGGGCGAGCGCCCGGGCCTCGATCTGACGGACGCGCTCCCGGCTGAGGCTGACCAGCTGGCCGACCTCGTCGGGGGTGCGGGGCTCGCCGCGGTCGAGGCCGAAGCGCAGCGTGAGGATGTAGCGCTCCCGCTCGTCGAGCACCGACAGCAGCTTCTCGATCTCGGCCGGGAGCATGGCCCGGGCCGCCGACTCGTAGGGCGACTCGGCGCCACGGTCCTCGACGAGGTCGCCGAGCTCCGTCTCGCCGTCTTCGCCCACCGGGGTCTCGAGCGAGACCGGCTCGGCCAGGTGCGGGATGAGCTCCTTCACGCGCTCGGGCGCGAGGTCGAGCTCCGCGGCCAGCTCGTCGAGGGTGGCGGGACGGCCGAGGCGAGCCTCGAGGCCGGCGCGCTCCTTCTGGAGCCGAGCGAGGTTGTCGGCGGCGTGGACGGGCAGACGGATCGTGCGGCCCGCGTTCGCGATGCCGCGCTGGATCGCCTGACGGATCCACCAGGTGGCGTAGGTCGAGAACTTGAAGCCCTTGCGCCAGTCGAACTTCTCGACGGCGTGGATCAGGCCGAGGTTGCCCTCCTGGACCAGGTCCAGCAGCGGCATGCCCGAGGCCTGGTAGCGCTTGGCGATGGAGACGACCAGACGGAGGTTCGACTGGACGAACTGCCGCTGCGCGTCCTCGCCCTTGCGGACGAGGCGCTGCAGGTCGCGCTTCTCGGTGCGGGTCAGGCCCTTGTCGACGCTCGCGAGCGTCTCCTGGGCAGCCTTGCCGGCCTCGATGTCCTGCGCCAGACGGGCTTCGTCGTCCTTCGTCAGGAGCTGGTGACGGCCGATGTCCTCGAGGTAGAGACGAACGAGGTCCTCGTTGTCACGTTCTGTGCGATTGCGAACTCGTGCCACGGTGCCTTCCCAGGGGGGTCGGATCGGACGACTCGGGGGGATCGAGCCGACTTCGGAGTTAGAACGACGGGGGATGCGTCCTTGTTCCGGATTTTCGGTGCCGGATGGTTCCGGATGGGTTGCTGGCCATTCTCGCCAGCGGGGAGCCCTCCATTGTGCCCAATTTTCCCGGGCAATGCACATCCGGGGCTCCAGACCCTGGTTCGCGCACAGAATTTTCACCTAACATCCCCGGCTCAGCACCCCACAGGAGGACGCAATGCCCGCACCTGACCCCTCGCAGCTCGGTCCCCTCGCCGGCCTGGCCGGCACCTGGGAAGGCGACCAGGGCCTCGACGTCTCGTACCACCACGGTGAGGGCGAGATCGGCGAGACCCCCTACCGGGAGCGAGTCGAGTTCAAGCCCTTCGGCCCCGTGGCCAACGGGAAGCAGGAGCTCTTCGGCCTCGACTACCGCATGGCCGCCTGGCGCATCGGTGAGGACGAGCCCTTCCACACCGAGGTCGGCTACTGGCTCTGGGACGAGGCCAACGGACAGGTCCTGCGGAGCTTCATGGTGCCCCGCGGAATGGTCGTGATCGCGGGCGGCCCGGCCTCGGCCGACTCCAAGGTGCTCGAGCTCAGCGCCGAGCGCGGCTCCACCACCTACGGCATCCTCTCGAACCAGTACCTCGACGTGGAGTCCAACACGCCGAAGTACACGTGCACCATCAGCGTCGGCGACGGCGAGTGGAGCTACGACGAGACCACGGTCTACGACGTGAAGTCGAAGAACATGACGGTGCAGCACACCGACAAGAACACGCTCAAGCGCGTCGACTGACCGACTCGCGGAGTCGAGCACGACGGACGGGCGCATCTCCTCGGGGGTGCGCCCGTTCGCAGTTCCCGTCAGCGTGCGACGAGACGCACCGGCAGGGTGTCGATCGACACGCCGACGCTCTGGTCGGGCCCCGCGCACATCCACGTGGGCGCGGCCAACACCTCGACCTCGCCGACGCGCGCGAGCAGCTCCTGGAACATCGCGCGGATCTCGCGACGGGCGAGGTGCGCACCGAGGCAGAAGTGCACCCCGCCGCCGCCGAACGACACGTGCGGGTTCGGTGATCGCGTGATGTCGAAGCGGAACGGCTGGTCGAAGGCGCGCTCGTCGCGGTTGGCGGAGGGGTAGAACATCGCGATCCGGTCCCCCGCCGCGATCCGCACCCCGCCCAGCTCGGTGTCGACCGTGGCCGTGCGGGCGAAGCTCAGCACCGGGCTCGACCACCGGATCATCTCCTCGGTCGCCGAGTCGAACAACGACGCGTCGCCGCGTAGCCGCGCGAGCTGCTCGGGATGCTCGACGAGCGCCTGCAGCCCCATCGAGATGGTGTTCCGGGTCGTCTCGCTGCCGGCGATCGACAACACGATGAAGAACATGTCCAGCTCGAGCTCGCTCAGCTCCTCGAGCGTGCCGGTGCCGTCGTCGACGTGCGCGTTGGCGATGATGCTCCACACGTCATCAGCGGGGTGGGCGCGCTTCTCCGC
>Ga0075017_100000826_pt1 | contig 18032 bp, 20 predicted proteins | sample AleBraG_ABR_2012_FD_71475 | JGI IMG/M metagenome (GOLD analysis project Ga0075017, IMG submission 71475) | Freshwater sediment microbial communities in response to fracking from Pennsylvania, USA - Alex Branch Run_MetaG_ABR_2012 | ecosystem: Environmental > Aquatic > Freshwater > Creek >... | reverse complement strand
CCGGATGGGAGGCGCAGCGCGAGCGACCCGGAGTTACGGAGCGACAGCGGAGCCGACCGGATGGGAGGCGCAGCGCGAGCGACCCGGAGTTACGGAGCGACAGCGGAGCCGACCGGATGGGAGGCGCAGCGCGAGCGACCCGGAGTTACGCGTACTTCGAGCAGTCGTAGCGGGTCTCGGCGACGACGCGGCCGTTGTTGACGTAGCGCACCGTGACGTGCAGAGCGGGACGCACGATCGGCTTCAGGAGTGCGGGCGCCTCACAGGCCCGTTTGATCCGGCTGCTCGAGAGCTTCTGCAATCCGATCGAGGCCGCGTCGACCACGCCCTGCGTCGAGAAGTCACGCGGCGCGCCGACCACGTCGACGTTCACCGTGGTGTCGGGTTTGCGCAGCGGTGATCCCGTGTAGTGCGGCCGGAACGCGATCGGGAGGAGTGCCCACAGATACAGCACCCCCGGGATCAGGATCGCCCAGCGCACCAGCCGTTTCACGGCGGCCAGTGTCCCATCCCGGGCGCCGAAGTTGGTGGCAAACGCGTTCTCGGGCCCCTACGTCTCTAAAGTTGGCGACGATGACCGGCCCAGACGCCCGCCGGGCCTCGAGCCACATCGGGGCGCTCACCAACAAGGACCACTACCGCGAAGCGGCCCTCCAGAAGAAGATCAACGACTCCTACCGGAGCATGTCGTCGATCGCTTCGCCTCGGCAGCGTCGCCGGCAGCTCCGCGTCGCCCGTCGGCACGAGCGCGCGCTGGTCGCCCAACGGCAACGGCCGCAGAGCGCGCTCACGGGGTGCGCGCTCGTCCTGATCGGTCTGCTCGTCGTCGTCGCGTGGACGGGCGCGTCGAGCCAGCTCCTGATGATCGCGGGCGCGCTCCTGCTCGTCGACCTGATCGTGCTCCGGCGCCGGCGCCGGGTGCTGCGCCGGCTCTAGCGACTCGTGGCGCGGTGCCGGTCGCGGCGCAGCGTTCGCCGCTCCCGCTCGCTCAGCCCGCCCCACACACCGTGCGCGACCTTCAGGCGCAGCGCGAACTCGAGGCACTCGTCGCGCACGGGGCATCCCGCGCACACGGCCTTGGCGTCGCGCGTCGACTCTCCGCGCGCAGGGAAGAAGTCGACGCGACCCGCGTGGTGGACGCAGGCCGCGAACTGCTGCCAGGCCGGGGCCAGGTCCTGCTCCAAGTAGACCGGTTCGGCCAGACCGGGATCGGGGCGGGAGCGCATCCCGGCGATTCTCGGCCGGGATGCCTGTGTGGAAAAAGAGGAAAACCGTGTGACTTGTCTGTTGATAACCACAGTCGTCGTCCACAGTCGGCCCGACCAGCCCAGACGCGACCCCGGCCCCGGCCCCGGGCCCGGGCGCCCCGTACACATATTCCTGACCTGGTTCACAGGGGACTTTCATCGACGCTGTGGATACTCCTCGACAGGACTCGGATCTCGGTCGGCGCTCTCGCACCCCGCCCCGCAGGTCGCCGACCGAGTCCGAGCACTGGCCGACCAGCAGACCCCGATCAGGCGGCCCGAGGCCGCGGACAGGTAGCAGACGTGGACGTGAACGAGATCCCCGACGAGTACGCGTGGATGCTGCACGGAAGATGCCGAGGCGCCGACACGCGTGAGTTCTTCCCGTCGAACGGAGTCGGCGTCGAAGCCGCCCAACGCGTCTGCAGGGGTTGCGACGTGCGCGAGGCGTGCCTCGAGTACGCGTTGCAGAACCACATCGAACAGGGTGTGTGGGGCGGAGCGTCCGAACGCGAACGCCGTCGCATCCTGCGGGGCCGTCGGCGCGCCGCGCGCGGTCTCCCGATGAGCGCCGAACCGCTCGAGGCCCAGCACGTCAGCTGACGGACCTGAACTGCCGGCGCCTCAGGTGATCGCGTCGGCCTGCGCGAGCACGCGGCCGTAGCCGCCGCGCTCGGCAACCGCGCGGGCTTCGCGCACGAGTCGCTCGATCTCGCGCTCGTCGGCGGCCCGACCCCGTTCGCGCAGAGCCCCCGCGGCCGACACCTTCGCGTCGGCGATCCAATACGGCGCGCCGAAACGTTCGGCGAGCACCCGCGCCTCCACGAAGTGATCGACGGCCGAATCGAGGCGACCGAGGGCGGCGTCGACCACGCCGAGCCACTGGTGGCCGCTCCCGAGCATCGCACCACCGACCCCGAACACGACCAGGTGATCGGCGCACGACGCGAGCATGTCGCCGACGAGGTGGAGCAGGTCGATGTCACCCGCCGCCGCCGCCACGCCGGCGAACAGCGCCACTCCGGCGAGCCAGAAGGCGTCGTGCGGCAGCAAGGCGCCGTCCGGGCCGAGGGTCTCGTTCGCGATCGCCGCGGCGACCTTGGTCTGCCCGACCTCCGCCGCGGCGACCGCCGGGAGCGATGCACCGGCCCGGAACACGGAGTCGGCGTCGGAGACCGCGCGCAGCACGGACACCTCTTCGGCGAGCCGGGCCTGCTGATAGCGCACCGTGAACCGGTGCAACACGTAGGCGCCGCCCGAGCTCTGCTCCAGCTCACGACCGCGTAACTCTGCGCCGCGCGCGAGTTGCTCGCCCGCGTCGAGGTTGCCGTACATCGTCACCTGGGTCGCGCGCAGTGCACTGGCCCAGTAGATGTCGCGGGGGCTACCCAGTTGCGCCGCCGACCGCTCGTAACGGTCGAGACGCGCGTCGAACGCCTCGGGCATGCAGTTCTCGATCAGGTCGGCGAGGAGGACCCGGTGCAGGAGCAGCTCGACATCGCGCGGACCCCCTTCGCGTTCGTACAGATCCCACGCGTTCGTCGCGATCTCCAATCGCTCGCGCCGCGCCGCGGGTTGATGCGTGTACCAACGATGGAGCGCGAGTTGGGCAATACCACGCGCGCCGGGATCGCCGATCCGCTCTGCGAGGTCTACCGCGGCTCGCGCGAGATCGCCCTCGCGCTCGCGGTCGCTGTAGTAGAGGTCGGACGCGATCCCGTTGAGGATTTGCACACGACGCACGGGATCGCGGTCGCCGATGAGCGCCAGTGCCTCTTCGAGCAGCGGTAGCGCGGCGCTCCGGAACTCGACCACCGAGATCCACTGCGCATCGGCCGCGAGCGCAACGTCGGCGAACAACGCCGGATCACCGCTGCGACGGGCGTGTTCCGCGGCCGAGCGGAAGGCTTCGCTCGCGGGGTCGAGCTTGCCGTCGTTGGCGTACGCGCGACCGAGCGCCAGCAGCATCTTGCCCATGCCGCGGCTTGCGTTCTCCGACCCGGCGCCGTCCCGCCGCGCCACCGCCTGTTCGTACCAGCGGGCCGCCTCCGCGAAGGCGAAGCGCGCGGCCGCGTCGTCACCGGCGCGCTCCGCGTACTCCGCCGCCTTGGCATTGCCGGCCAGCGGTGCGGCCTCCGCGAAATGGCGCGCGAGGTCGACGCACCGGCGCGGCGTGACCACATCCGATCCCTCGAGCGCCTCGCCGGCCCGTTGGTGCAGCACCATCCGCCGGTCGGGCGCGATCGCCGCGTACACCGCGTTGCGCGTGAGCATGTGCGGGAACGCGTATCCGTCGACGTCGCCGAAGTCCTCGACGAGCAGGCGCACCGCCAGGCTCTCCTCGAGCGCGTCGAACACGACCTCGTCGGTGACGCGGCACACGCTCGCGAGGAGCTCGACGGAAACGTCGCGCCCGAGGACGGCAGCCGCGTCGAGCACATCGCGGCCCTGGCGCGTGAGCCGGTCGAGGCGACGGTCGACGAGCGCCCGCACGCCCGCGGGCGCGATGGTTGCGAGCGTCCGTTCGAGTCCACCGTCGCCCGCGAGATGCTTGGGCTCCTCGTCGAGCTCGCGCAAGAGTTCGCGCAGGTAGTACGGGTTCCCGCGGGTGATGTCGTGCAACGACGCCGAGGCGTCGACGATCTCCGGCAGCGTCTCGGGGAGCGCGGCCGAACGGATCAGCGCCCGCACCTCGAGCTCACCGAACCCGTCCAGGCGCAGCGTGGTCGTGTTCGCACGCGGGGCAAGGTGCTCGATGAGGTCGGCCCGCTCACCGATGAACTCGTCGTCGCGCAGCGTGACGACGAGCAGGTGCACCAGGCGAGGATGACGCGCGAGATGGCGGAGCAACGCGAGCGTCGGGCGGTCGGCCCAGTGCACGTCTTCGACGATGAGCACTATGGGCGCGTCGGCCAGGCGCTCGAGCGTCGACGCGATCGCGTCGAACAGCGGGAAGTGGCCGCCGGGCGCATTGGCTTCGTGCGCGATATCCCGCGCGTCCGGTTCGCCGATCAGTTCGGGGAGCACGAGTCCGAGCACTGGTGGCAGCGCGGCACGATCGTCGTCGTCGAGCCGCGAGACGAGCGCGCGCAGGATCTCGGCGACGGGTTGGTAGTCGCCGGCCGGGTTGGGGTCGCAGGTGCCGATGAGCGGCACCGAGCCCTGGCCGCGGATGCGCGCGCAGTACTCACCGACGAGCGTGGTCTTGCCGATGCCCGGCGGACCGACGACGAGTACCGAACGGCGTTGCCCGGTGCTCACCGCGTCGTGCTGTTCGAGCAACTGCTGGAGCTCGCGGCGCCGTCCGATGAATCGGACGCTCGACCAGCCGCGTTGCGGCGCCGATGGCACCAGCGCGCGCGGCGCCACGAAGTCGAGAGCCGGACGCTGCAACAGGACATCTTCTTCGAGCTTGCGCAAGCGGGCCGAGGGTGCGAGCCCGAGCTCCTCGTCGAGCCGGCGCGCGAGGTCGGAATACGTACGCAGGGCGTCGGCCTGACGGTCGCTGCGATAGAGCGCGCGCATGAGGATCTCGGTCAGGCGCTCGCGGAGCGGATGTTCCTTGATCGCCGCCGTGAGCGAATCCACCGCGAGGGCGTGCTCGCCGAGCGCGAGCCGCACCTCGGCCAGCTCCTCGATCGCGACGACCCGCAACTCGTCGAGCCGGGCGACCTCGGTCCGGGTGGCGGAGAGGTCGCGGGCATCGGCCAGCGCGGGACCGCGCCACAGATCGAGCGCCTCGGTCAGGCGCGGGACCGCGGCGGCCGGATCACCGTGCTCGTCGGCCTCGCGGGCCAGGACGAGGAGCCGCTCGAAGCGCTCGACATCGAGCTCGTCGGGCTCGACCCGAAGCAGGTAGCCGTGCGGTCCGGCCGGCAGGCGACCGCTGGGGGCGGCCGGGTCACGCTCGAGCTCGAGCACCTGGCGCAGGCGCCCGACGTGGACGCGCAACGCCGTCGCGGCGCTCGGCGGGGGCTCGCCGTCCCACAGCTCCTCGATCAGCTCCTCCGTCGGAACCGGATGGTTGGCGCGCATGGCGAGCAGGACGAGCAGCTGGCGCGGCTTGGCCCCCCGGAGCGTGACCGGTGACCCGTCGTGACGGACCTCGGTCGGGCCGAGGATTCGAAGCTCCACAGGGCGCCCCCGCGCAGTAGCAGCCGAATCGAACGTACACCGTCGGCCCCACCGGGTCAGGAGCTCGATTTTACGAAGAGTTTACGGCTCTGCCGTAAGAAGCGTCTTCACAGTCCTCACCCCGTTTGCCCAGGAGAACCTCGATGCCGCAGGCCTCGTCGAGTCCCCACCGAACCGTACGGACCGCCCCCGCGAGCGCGCTCGTCCGCGCCACGAATCAGGCGCTCGCGGGCAAGGACTTCCGAGATTGCGTTCGGGCCATGCACGTCGACGGGTATCCGCTCGTCGACATGGTCGACGCGCTCGGCCTCGAGGACGACATGACGGAGCGGATCCGCCAGATCGTCGAAGAGCTCCCACCCGACGTCGTGCGGGGCATCCGCGCGGCAACGATCGAGATGCTCGATTCGAGCGACTACGAGATGCCGCTCGACTGCTCGGTGACCGACGCACAGCTCGATCGGGGGGTTCCCGTCGACGTGGAAGTCTTTCCCACTGCCGGACGCCGGACGATCCACGTCCGCCCGCGGGTCGGCGGATGACGTTGGCCGCGAGCGACATCCCGGCGGATACCACCGTGCCCGAAGCTTCGAACCTCTCGACCGTCGACACGGCGGACGAAGCGTCCAACCCGATCCGGTTGCTGCTCGTCGACGACAAGCTCATCGTGCGCGAGGGAGTGTGTGCGCTCCTCGACCAGCACCAGGGTTTTCACGTGATCGCGCAGGCCGCGAGCATCGCCGAAGCGGCCATGCTCGACGTGCGGCCCGACGTCGTCGTCACCGACCTCGTCCTGCCCGACGCACGAGGGCCCGAAGTCTTGGCCGGGCTCGAGGACCATTTCCCCCACGCCGCGATCTTCGTGCTGATCGATCGCACGCGCGACCTTCGCCTCGACGAGATCGTCACGGCGGGCGACGGCGTCAAGGGATTCGCGTTGAAGACCGCCACCGCGGCCGAGTTCCTGGCCGGTCTCCGGACCGTCGCCCAAGGCGTTCCGTACGTGCAGCCGCCGCTCCGGGGCGCCATCGGCCGGGGCGGCACACCGGGCGGCGCGACGCCCGACTTCGGCGAGGCGCCACCGGGTATCGGATTGTTGACCGACAAGGAGCGCGAGGTCCTGCACTACCTCGTGCTCGGGCACACCAATGCGGAGATCGCGTCGCTCTGCCGAGTCAGTCTCCGTACGGTCGAGGCACGCCGTTCGCGCGTCCTGGCGAAGCTCGGCGTCCGCACTCGCGCCGAACTCGTGCGCGTCGCGCAGAATCTCGGCGGCACCGACATCCTCCTCTAGCGCTTCCCGGCCGCGGATCCGTCACTCGTCGTTGCGCAACTGGTCGACGAGGAAGCGGTTCAACAGCTGGATGGTCGGCGAGGGCATCGGGTCGAACTGAACGCCGGCGCGCGACTCCGTCCCGGCCAACCACGTACGTACGACGATGCCGGCGAACTTCACCGGGGTGCCCGCGAGCTCCAGGTCGAGCGCGACCGGGGTGCCGACGGGGAGGGGCGTGGTGGCACGAATCGCGCACCCCGACGCCGACAGGTCGACGACATGCGTCGCGACCTGCGCAAGGCCCGACTGGGGGGTGCTGACCGTCACGGTCGCGTCGATGTCGACCCGCAGCCGCGGCGCGAGCCGGCGCTCCGACTCCTCGGACGCGTCCCGGCGGACGATGCGCATGAGCGACCCGCCCGCCGCCAGCACCTGGGCCTTCCCGCTGACCAGGCGGTCGCCCTCACCGATCAGCAGCGTGACCGTGTCGCGTTCACGGAACCGGCCGTCGACGATCGTCCAACCGCGGAGACCGACCAGCCGGTCGCTCACGTAGGTGACCTGCGCCCGCCAGACGTCACCCTGCGCGGACTCGACGCCGACGACCGTCGAGACCGTGAGCGGCCTCGAGCCGCCCGCCGTGAAGTTGCCCCCTCGTTGTCTCGCCCCGACCGCCATCGAAGAGATCATCGGCACATCCGGGGCGCTTTCCGCAGCGATCCGCCCACGCTGGGGCGCGATGTGATGTTCGTCTCAAGAGGTAGACAGCGCCGCCCCAGTCGTCAAGCGGCAGACGGCTGGGTGTCGTTGGAGTGGCATGGCCCTCGCTCCGCTCTCACTTCCCCCAACCCTGTACCGCGGCGGTCGACGCGTGCTGTTCGCCGACGACGACGCCGGAATGCGCGCCATCGTCCTCATGAACCTCCAGGCCGAGGGCTTCGAGGTCACTGCGGTCGAAGACGGTGAGGACGCGCTGCTCGAGGCCGAGCGGCTGCTGCCCGACCTGATCGTGCTCGACGTGATGATGCCGGGCCGCGACGGCTTCGAGGTGCTCCGCGCACTGAAGGCCAACCCCGCGACCGCGGTGATCCCGGTGGTGCTGCTGACGGCGAAGGCGACCGACTCCGACGTGTGGGAAGGCTGGAAGTCGGGCGCCGACTACTACATGACCAAGCCCTTCAATCCCGAGGACCTCGCCCGCTTCGCGCATCACGCCCTCGGGTTCGGCGAGATCTGATGTCGATGCGGCCCGCGACCCAGCTCCTCGCCCGCGGCGCGACCGTGATCGCGCTCGTGTCGGCGGGCCTCGCCGCGTCACCGGCCGCGTACGGCAGCGGCGTCACACCAGGCTCCGGGACGACGAGCTCCGGGCCGACCGGCTCCGGGTCGAACGGCCCGGCGCAGGCGGTCATCGTCGACGCCGACTCCGTGGCCGCCGCGGCGCGGGCCGTACAAGCGAGGGGCGGAACGGTCGACCGCGCGCTGCCGATCGTGAACGGCGTGGCGGCGCACGTCAGTCCGGCGGGGATCGCCGCGCTGGAGGCGAACACTGCGCTCGTCGTCGTCCCGGATGCGACGGTGAAACCGACCGGCGCGTCGTTTCGACCCGGCCCGGCCCGGTCCGGTTCGTCGTCCGCGCCGGCCGTCGACACCCAGATCTCGGCGATCGACCCGCCGCCCGGTTGGTCACCCGACGCGGGCCGCGGCGTCACGGTCGCGCTGGTCGACACCGGGGTGATGAGCTCGCCCGACCTCCAGGGCGACCGGCTCGTACGCGGACCCGACCTCTCGGGTGAGGGCGACGGCATCGACCACTACGGCCACGGCACGTTCATGGCCGGGCTCATCGCAGGCGACGGGTCCGCGAGCGCGAACGGGGCGCCGCGCCACTTCGGGGTCGCGCCCGGCGCCCGGATCGTCTCCGTCAAAGTGGCGGGCGCCGACGGTTCCACGACGGTCTCGACGGTCATCGCCGGCATCGGCTGGGTCGTGAGTCACCGCGACACCTACGGGATCGACGTGCTGAACCTGTCGTTCGGCGTCGAGGCGCCGATGCCCTACTTCGTCAACCCGCTCTCCGCCGCGGCCGAAGCCGCGTGGGCATCGGGGATCACCGTCGTGGTGTCCGCCGGCAATGACGGCGACGGCCACGTCACGTCCCCCGGAAGCGATCCGTACGTCATCACCGTGGGCGCAGCCGACAACCGTGCCACGCCGTCGACCGACGACGACGTCGTGCCGAGCTGGTCCGGACACGAGCGCTTCGACGACTACTCGAAGCCGGATGTCGTCGCGCCGGGCGTATCGGTCGTTTCGCTGCGTGCACCCGGTTCGACGATCGACGTCACGCACCCGGAGGGACGCGTCGGCGACGTGTACTTCCGCGGGACCGGGACTTCGATGAGTACCGCGATGGTCTCGGGCTCGGCCGCGCTCCTGCTCGCGAGCCATCCCGCGGCGACGCCCGACGACGTCAAGGGCGCTCTGATCGACGGCGCGGCGCGGATCTCGGCCGGCGCGCGCGAGGTCGACCTCGCGCGCGCCGACGAGGCCGACGCGCGAGCCGACTGGTGGCAGCACTACCCCGTTGCGTTCCACGGGCTCGGCCGCGACTTCGTCGACGGCATGCCGTGGACGGCGTCGCGGTGGACCTCCTCGCGTTGGACGGCTTCCCGCTGGACCGCGACGCGCTGGACCTCGACGCGCTGGACGGAAGAGGAGTGGGCCGCCTCACGCTGGACCTCGAGCCGCTGGACCTCCAGCCGGTGGACGGGCACGCGCTGGACGTCGAGTCGATGGACGGCGGAGGCATGGCCGTCGCAGAGCTGGGGGTGACCCCGGCCCCGGCCCGGCGACCGCGGCGCCTCGAGCGCCGCGTCGGCGCGCTCATCGCGGCGCAGCTCGCGGTCGCGACGGGCTTCGGCCTCCTCGCCACCAGCCGCGGCTACGACTTCGGACAGGCGTGGATCGTGGCGACGCTCGCGCTCACGTTCGCGCTCACCGGATTCTTCGCGATGTCGCTCGAGTTCCACCGGCACCGGTTCACGTTCACGCTCGCGGAAGCCGTGCTCGCGGTCGGGTTCTTCGCGGCCGGCCCGATCGGCCTCGCAGTCGCGGCCGCGCTCGGCGAATGCGTGAACATGGTCGTGCAGCGGCACTCCCCGCTCAAGGTCGCGTTCAACGTGTCGAACCGGCTCGCGGCAACCACCGCGGCGGGTGTTGCGTTTGCCGCGCTCGGCAACACCAATGTCCACGACCCCACCGCGTGGGGCGCGGCGCTCGGCGCCGCGCTCTGCTTCTCGATCCTCGACGTCGTGTCGACCGCGGCGGTGCTGTCGATCGTCGAAGAGACGCGCTTTCACGACGTGTTCGTCCGCTCCGCGATCGCCGGGCTGCTCGCGACCCTCACGTCCGCGCCGATCGGGCTCGTCGCCCTCGCGCTCGCCGAATACGGACCGTTCGTCCCACTGTTGCTGGCACCCATCGCGGCGGCCGTCGCGCTCAATGCCGGGTACGCCGTCTCGCAGCGCGACGAACACCTGCGGTTCGAACGCTTGTACGAATCGTCGGCGCGCACCGCCAGCCTGGTTGCGTTCGACGACGCGTTGCGGTCGCTCGCGGCGGAGACGCGGTCGCTCGGCACCGGAGTGGCGGCGTTGTGCTGCGCGACCGGCGCCGACGGCGAATGGCGCGGCGCGTACGCCGATGACGACGGCGAGCGACTCGCGACACCGGCCGAAGCCGCCGACGCGGTCGCGCTCCTGGAACGAGTCGGCGATCGTGAAGTCGACGCCACGCACGCGGCCGAGGTCGGAAGACTCGCACCCGCGGCGCGCAGCGCGGTCGTCGTGGCGTCGGAGCACGAGAACGACGGTCGAGTCGTCCTGCTCGTCCTGCGCGACGGGCCCGCGAACGCCGGCTCGGGCGCCAAGAGCCGGGTCGAAACGCTGGTCGCGTTCGCGCACAACGCCGCGCTGATCGTGGCGAACGCACTCCTGCACGAAGAGCGCGAGGTGGCCCTGGCCCGCCAGGTCGACTTGAACCGGCAGAAGAGCGACTTCGTCGCCGCGGTGTCACACGAGCTGCGCACGCCGTTGGCGGTGATGCTCGGCTCGGTCCACACACTCGACCGGCTCGACGGCCGCATGACCGACGAACAGCGATCGCAACTCTTCACCATGACGGTCGAACAGGGTGCGCGCTTGCAGCGGCTCATCGACGAGCTTCTGCTCGTCGCCGCGGCCGAACACTCCAACGTGCAACTCCAGTGCGAGCCGATCGACATCGTCGAGCTCTTCGCGTCGGTCGCGGCGGCGGTCTCGGCTTCCCTCGGTTCCGGTCCCGTCGCGTGCTCGACGAACGGCGTCGCATCGGTCGTGTCCGACCCGTCGAAGATCGAGCGCGTCCTGCTCAACCTCGTCGAGAACGCCGCGAAGTACGCGCCGGGCGCACCGATCGAGCTGCGCGCCGAGCGCGTCGGGAGCGAGCTCACGCTTTCGGTCGTCGACCACGGTCCCGGGATCCCCGCGTGCGACCGCGAGCGCGTCTTCGAACGGTTCGTACAGCTCGACCAGTCGTCGACGCGGCGCCAGGGTGGCACCGGGCTCGGGTTGCACCTGTGCAAGCAGCTCGCCGACCTCGTCGACGGACGCATGGCGCTCGCCGAGACCCCGGGCGGCGGCTGCACGTTCTCCCTCACGATCCCGACCGACATCGCGCCGGCGACCGAAACGATCGCGACCGGCGCATCCGTCCCGGCGCTCGATGCCGGCAGCCACGTACCGTCGTCGTTCGGCAATGTGCGGGCGCGACCCGCGGAGTTCGGGCTCCCGATTCCGGAGCCGGTCCGGTGATCCGCGACCTGCGCACCTCGCAGTGGCGTTCCGCGTCGCCGCCCTCGCGGTCACTGGCGTTCGCGCGCGGCGACATCGTCGGGACCGGTGCGGGCGTCGCGCCGGCGACCGGCACCGGCACCGATCGGGCGCTCACGATCGCGGTCACGTCGCCCCGGGCGATCACGTGCAAGCGCGGCTTCGCATCGATCCTCGCATCCCACCTCGCGGCGCGCGTGACACCCGGCGGCGCGACGGTGTGCGTCGTCGACACCGACCTCGAGTCGCGCGACGTGGGCATCCGCTTCGATGTCGAGGCGCCGACGTTGCTCGAAGTCGCGAGCGACCTCCGGCTCCGCGACGGGCGCGCTCGGCTGACCGAGATGATTCCGCGGATCGACCCGCCCGGCGTACACGTGCTCCCGACCCGGCTCCCGCAGAGCGCGCTCGTGCCACTCCTGCACAGCAAGACCACCTCGCTCCTCGGACCGCTGCGCGCCGGATTCGACTACGTGGTGATCGACGCCCCCGTTGCCGTGGGCCTCGGGACGTTCGACTGGGAACGCACGATGCTGCGGCAGGTCGACGTGCTCCTCGTCGCGGTCACCGCGGAAGCGTCGGGACTCGGCGGCGTTCTCCGCTATCTCAACGCGATCGCGGCCGCGAAGAACAGTGGAGCGTTGCCGTCCACATTCGACGCGCACGTCGTGCTCACCGGTCGCGACGAGGACGGCACGCGCTCACTTCTCACCGAACGCGACATCGACCGCAAGCTCCGGGGGATCCCGGTGATCGCATCGGTACCGCAGCTCTGGGGCCGGCAGCGCCCGGAAACGCCGCTCGACCTCGAACAGCACGCCGGGCTCCAGCGCGAGCTCGCGGGTCTCATCGACCGCGTAACCGAAGAAAAGCAGAGTCGCCGGCCGCTCTGATGATTCAGCTGAGCTTCCGGGGGCGCGACACCGACGCGCCGTCGCGTGCGATCGCGCGCCGGACCACCGGGTCTTCCCGGCTGAAGCGGCTGGCGTCGCGCACCGCGCGGATCTCGCGGAGTGCGCCGAACGCTTCGTCGAGCTCGCGCTCGACGACCTTCAGGCGATTCTGATCGGCCGGAGTGAGGCCGAAGCTCTGACCGGAGCGATTGAAGAGGGCGGTGCGCTCCGTCGCGAGCTTGCTCAAGTTGCGTTCGATGGTGCCGCGGTCACTGTTCATACCTTCACTCCTCGGTCCCGTTGCGTGTATCGAATGCAGAAGAAGAAATCGTGTGCCGGCGCCGCTCACCGGAGCGGTCGCGCCATCCGCTGCGCCGCGCGTCGTGGGCGGGCGCTCTCGTCGGAATCGGAACCGCCCGTGACCGACTCGGGTTCCTTCTCGGACGACAACCGGTAGAGGCGTTCGCCGTCGACGGCGTCGTAGTACACGTCACCGGTGCGATGCGCGAGGGCAACACCGGACTCCGCGGCGATCAGCCAATCGTGCGATTCGTGGGCCCAGAGGCGGTCGTCGCCGGCCCGAAAGAAGTCGCGTCGACCCGGTGCGTACGCAAACAGGTGATCATCGTCGGTCGTGTAGAGATAGCGCATCCGGTCTTCATCATAGCACGCAAATACCGGAATCAGATTGCTACCATTTTCTGGTGCCGCAGTGGAGTTTCCTCACCAATCACGCGCGGGTTCTGCTCTGCATCGCGCGCGATCCCGGTCTGCGCCTGCGCGACATGGCCGACGCCCTCGACATCACGGAGCGCAGCGCGTTCGCGATCGTCGCCGATCTCACCGAGGCCGGTTATGTGCTCAAGGAGCGCGACGGCCGGCGCAATCGGTACTCGATCCAACACCACATGCCGCTGCCCGACCCGACCGATCGGGAACGCACGGTGGGTGAGGTTCTCGACCTGCTCGTCGGCAAGAAGATCCGCGCTCCACAAGCGGTTCCGCGGCGGCGGGCGCGCGCGAATAGTTAGGTGGCCTCCGTACACTGAGGGTGGCTTCTTCGCCGGGCAGATGGTTCGCCGACCGAGGCTGGATGGGTCGACGGACATGCAAAGCACGCTCAAGGCGGGCGCTCCGGATGTCGTTGCTCGCGACGTGTTCGACGCCGACGGCATCCTCGATCGTCCGATGCTCGTCGCCGCGCCCTCCGGTGATCGCCATCCCGGTTCCGCGTTGTCGAAGCTGCGTGTGCTCGAAGCGGTTGGCCGGCGATCGCTCCCCTCGCTGATCGAGGCCACCGTCGTGCCCGCGATCCTGTTCTACGTGTTCTTCACGACCCTCGGCCCGACGCCGGCGATGCTCGCGGTGCTCACCTGGTCGTACGGCGCGGTGCTCCGCCGCATCATCGGCGGGCACCGCATTCCCGGGATCCTGCAACTCGCGGTGATCGGGCTGACGGTGCGCACCATCGTCGGCATCCTGAGCGGAACGTTCATGTACTTCCTGCAACCGGTCGCCACCACGCTGGCACTCGCGCTGGTGTTCTTCGGTTCGCTGATGTGGGGCCGGCCGATGATCGCTCGCATGGCCTCCGACTTCTGTCCGCTCGCGCCGGAGATCGCGTGCCGACCGGGCGTGGTGCGCCTGTTCAGCGGGCTCACGTTGCTCTGGGCGATGGTGCACCTCCTGAGCGCGGCAACCACGTTCACGCTGCTCGTCAGCCTTCCGACCCCGACGTTCGTCGCGGTAAAGAGCCTCGTGAGCCTCGCGATAACGATCAGTGCGGTCGTGTTGACCGTGTCATGGTCGATCCGCACCGCACGCGCCGAAGACCTCGTCTTCGCGCGCGTCGCCGGCTAACCCTCCCCGCGCTCGCTCGTCAGGGGGCGACGACGGCGGGCGGGATGCAACGATGCCGAGCGGTCGCGCGCAGGGAGTCGGAACCGACCTCGAGCAGGTCGGGTTCTTCGTTGCGCTGCAGGCGGGAACCGCAGACGAAACAGACGACAACGACGGTGGCGCGGTGGTCACTCTCGCGCTTCGGCCCGGTTGTCATCGACCATCACCATACCAACCGCCACCGTCGGGAATTCTGTACCCGTGACCGTCGTGCAGGTGCAGTTCACGATCGATGACCGCGAAAAGGGGGACGCGATCGCGACGGAGCTCCTCCAACAGCGTCTCGTTGCGTGCGCACAGACCATCGGCCCGATCACGAGTCGCTACTGGTGGCAGGGATCGATCGCCCGGTCGGAGGAGTGGCTCTTCCTCTGCAAGACGACGCCGGATCGCGTCGATGCCGTCATCGAACGCATCCGCGCCGCGCACCCGTACGACGTGCCCGAGATCGTCGCGTGCGACATCACCGCGGGGTTCGAGCCGTACATCGACTGGATCGCCCGCGAGACTCACCTTCCACCGGACACCGCGCGTTCGTAGACGGCAAGGTGCCCTTCGATCGTCGCGGCGACATCGAAGTGTCGTCCCCGTTCGCGCGCGGCGCGCGACAGCTCGGCACGCGCGTCCGGCTCGTCGAGGAGCGCGATGATCGCGGCCGCCAACGCGTCGACGTCGGCGGGGGGAACGAGATGCGCCGCGCCGTCGACCAGCTCGACGTGCGAGGGGATCGCGGACGCGACCACGGGCCGGCCGCGCACCAGGGCTTCGAGCACGGGCAATCCGAAGCCCTCGTAGATCGAGGCACTGATCACCACCTCGGCGCGGCGGTACAGGAGATCCAGCTCGTCCGCCGAGACGAGGCCGAGCACAACCACACCCGGTCGTTCGAGGTCGTACGCCGCCTTCTTCGGGAGCCAGCCCGACGCGCCCGCGATGACCAGCGTGAGGTCGGGATACCGCGCGCGCACCCGTTCGAATGCGGCGACGAGCGTGGCGTGATCCTTGCGTGGCTCGATCGTGCCCGCCGCGAAGACGTACGGACCCCGCACGCCCCGCCGGTGGAGCCGGGTGCACGTCGACTCGGTGGGCACCCGGTCCGGCGCGCGCACGGCCGGCGGAACGCAATGGATGCGCTCGCGGTCGAACCCTTCGCGTACGAGCTCGTCGCCGGTGAACTCCGACGGGACGATGATTGCGGTCGCTTCGCGCCGCGCGATCTCGAGCCCGCGTTCGTGGAAGCGCACGCCGTGTGGCGTCGAAGTGTCGGGATGACGGAGGAACACGACGTCGTTCACGGTGACGACGAGCGGAGCGCTGGTCGGTGGCACGGCGAGGCTCGGCGCGTGACATACGTCGACGGGCAGGTCGATGCGTGGTCGGCGGTATCGGTGCCAGAGCTCATAGCGCCATTGCGGCGCGCCCGGACCGAGGCTGCGGAACTCGACGCGCTCGTCCAACTGCACGTCGGCCCGGGCTACGCGCCGCGGACACGATGAGAACGCCACGACGTCGGCGTGCTCAGGCAGCTCCGCGCACAACATTTCGGTGACGCGGCCGATGCCGCCCGGCACCCGCTGCATCAGTTGACCGACGTGCACGCCGACGCGCAAGCGCGACCGTCCCGACCCGTTCGTCATCTGTCCCACGATGACATGACGTTTGAAACCCGGCACAGGATCCATCTGCGGCATTTCCGTACGCGCGGGTCGACACCTTCGGTTCACATCAGGCGCGCCCTCAGGCCACGCGCGCTCAGGCCGCGCGCCCTCAGGCCACGCGAGTCGCGAACACGGCTAGGCGGTGATCGTGCGTGCCCAGCCCGGTGTTGAAGTTTCCGGCGCACGTGATCAGGGTCAAGTGCGCGCGATTGTCGGCCGCACGCTGGGGCGTCGTGCCCGCGACCGGGCCGACACCGTAGATGCGCTTCAGCACATCGGGTTGCGTCGTCTGGTCGAGCGTGAACGACATCGAGTTGGTGACCGCGAAGCGAACGTCGAGCCGGCGACGCGTGTCGCGCACGATGATGATGTCGCCCGGCTTCAGGCGGTCGATGCCGCCGAACACACCGCTCGTCCCGCGCGGACCGTTGATGTGACCGGCGATCAGCGCGGTGCTGACCACCCCGGGTATCGCGCTGCCCCGGTACCAGAACGCCTCCTGCCACACCGGGTCGTGTACCGGCCCCTCGGGCGCGTCCATCACGTCGCCGGGCGTCACCCCGACGCCGAGGACCGCGCTGGAGACGTTGATCGACGGGATCAGCAACTGCAGCGGCACGGGCACCGGACCCGCGCGCAGGCTGAGGCCCTTCGGGAACAGCGCTTGCGGTACGGGCGGGTCCGCGCCGCGACGCGGCTCGGGCGCGACGGCTTGGCGGTGCGGGGCGCCGCTCGTCGTCGTCGGCGAGAGGCGCGGCGCCGCGGCGTAATGCGAACTCCCGCACTCCACGAGCGCGACCGCCGACGCGGTGAGCGTGATCGCGAGCGCGACCCGCCGGCCTAGCGCCGTGCGCGCGCGTGCTGCCGGCGTCTCACGATCACACCCAGCATCGCGGCTCCACCCGCCCCGGCGACGAGTACCGCCGCCCACGGGAAGTCATGCTTCGCCAACGGCGCGACACCGGTGCGGGGCGGTCCGACGATGCCCACCGTGAGCCCGAGCGTGGTGGTCGTCGCACCGGCACCGGGACCGGCCGCGGCAGTCGTCGGCGAGACGACGCCACCCGGAACCGTGGTCCCCGGCGCGGCCGTCGTGGTCGTCGTGGTCGCGGCCGGAAGCGCCGCCGCGCACGAAGGCCGGGTGAAGACGTCATCGTCGAGTGTGACCGCTCCGTTTCGGGCCAGGGCCTGACCCTCGACCGTGACGCCGCTGGTCACCGTGACCGAGGTCAGAGCAAGAATGTTCCCGACGAAGGTCGAACCCGTGCCCAATGTCGCGGAACTCCCGACCTGCCAGAACACGTTGCAGGCCGTGACGCCACCTTGGAGGCTCACCGTGCTGTCCGACCCGGTGATGAGCGTCGAACCAGTCTGGAAGATGAACACCGCGGCCGGGCCGCCGGTCAGCGTCAGGGTTCCCGACAGGCTCAGCGGGCCGTTCGCATTGGCGGAGTAAAGGCCTTCGGTCAGGTTGAGGCCGGTGAGGTCGGCGTTCTCGACGGTTGCGCCGGGCCGGCCCGCGGCGTCGATATACGCGGCAGTCAGGTCCGATTTCGCGGTGGCCGCGGCCCCGTTCGTCCGGTCGATCACCGCGGGCGGAGTCACTGCTCCGGGTCCGCCGGGCTGGGCAAAGCCGACGATCGACGATCCCGGCGAGAGTCCGAGGCTGCCGTGCAGGACACTCGCTCCCGTATTGGTGACCGTCGATCCCGCGAGCACGGAGTAGTTGGCGGCGGTCCCCATCGTGACGGTGGGCTCGACCGCGTTCGCGGTGCCGGCAAAGGTGAGAAGGAACGCGCCCGCGAGCGCGAGAACTACGAGGGTCACGCCGCCTCGGCGAACGACCGCAACATGAGTTGTCATCAGAGGCTCCAGTTCCGTACATCGCGAGGTCTCGGCGGTGAGACCGGGTGAGAGAGAGCGACACCCGCTGCTCTGTTCGTCAGACCGGACGCGCCAGTTTTGGAACAATTTCGGTGACGCCGGCTGCTACGCGCCCGCCTACGCGAGGGCTACGGATCGGCCCTATCGAGTAGAACGTGCATGACCGCAGC
>Ga0075017_100000825_pt1 | contig 18034 bp, 28 predicted proteins | sample AleBraG_ABR_2012_FD_71475 | JGI IMG/M metagenome (GOLD analysis project Ga0075017, IMG submission 71475) | Freshwater sediment microbial communities in response to fracking from Pennsylvania, USA - Alex Branch Run_MetaG_ABR_2012 | ecosystem: Environmental > Aquatic > Freshwater > Creek >... | reverse complement strand
GCCGGCCGATTACGATGGCATGTTCATTCCGTCCAGTTCCGTGCGAACTGTGACGCCACCGGTTGCGAGCGCGGAACTCGCGAATGTTTCACTGACTGACAATGACGTGTCCGATCCTGTGCGCGGTGTGCCATGGGCGGCGCGTGTGGGGGTGTAATGACCGTCAACGCAGCATATGTGATAACGCAGGCGCTTCGATTGTTCGGCATTATTGATGCTGCGGAACAACCTACTGCATCGGATTTAGCGAACAACGTTCCCGTGCTTAACGACATTCTGCGCAACGAGCAGGCGGACGGCGCATGCCAATATTTGATCCAGCGCGTCACGGCGACATTGCCGCCCGGCGTATCGGGCAGCATCTATACTTTTTCGATCGGCACCGGCAGTAGCTTGTATCTCGTGCAGAACGATGCAGTTGCAGTGCGCGCCATCTACATGAACGATATCAGTGCGACCGTGAACCGCGAAACCCGGATGGCTCCGATCGCCGACGTGGTACGCACAACGCAAGTCGGTATCATTACGAAGTGGCATCAGGAACGGCAGACGGACGGTTCCGTGCTCATCACTGCATGGCAGCCGCCACGGGCTTCCGTGCGGGCGCTGATTGAGTTCGGCGGTCGGGTGCCTGCCCTGACCAACACGGCAGGTACCGACCCTGTAACCCTCCCTCCGGAGGGCGTGCACGACGCAGTGCTCCTACTCGGCCGACGCATTATGGGCTCCTACGGCCGCGTGCTCAGTCCGACCGATCCGATCATCATGGACGCCGAAGCAACGCATCGGAAGTGGAAGGAATGGGCCAGGGGTCAAATGTGGCTTCGAATGGTAAGATCGTAACATGTCCACAATTGATATCATGGGCTCGTTTGCGGACCCGAACGGCCTGGATCAAAGCGCTGCCAAGCTCGTGAATGTGCGCGTGGTGCCGCGGAGCCCGGCAGAAGGCAAAGCAGCAAAGATGCGCTTCATAGGTGCCCCGGGTCTGGATGTAGTGTGCCGTCCGTCCACGGCACCATGCATCGCCATCGGGCATGCGCTCAAAACGATATGGACGGGACATGCGGACGGCTCGATATGGTCCGGCGTCGAAACGGGAACTCCACTCTTGGCCGGTTTCGTTGCCGTGGATTCGGTGCAGCCGATCATCCGGTTCGCGGAGGATCGCACGGCACTTGTGATCGCTACCAACAAGAATACGATCAATGCGGCACTTGCGGGCACCGGCTATACCGCAACGATATCCGGTGGCGTCGTGAACGCAGGTCTCGACGCATCAATCAATTTCGACCCATCTGCGGCTGCGATACTGGATAACTTTACCGTTTGGGCGGGAGCATCGAATTTTTACTCCAACCAGGATAGCAAGATGTTCTCTTCGGTCGCGCTGGCACCGGCCAACGTACCGGGCCTGAACTTCGCCACGAAGGAAGCACGTGCGGACAAAGTTATCGATTTAGCGATATCGGGCCGCATTCTTTGGCCGCTGGGCTCGCGATCTCTCGAGCAATGGTACGATCCCGGAGCGGCTACGGATTTTGCTTTCACGGCCTATCCCAACTCATTGATTTCAGTAGGTATTGCGGCGCGGCTTTCGCTTGCCGTGCTTCGTGACAATATCGGATTCGTTGCGACAGACCGTCGCGTTTGGATATGCAACGGTCAGTCCGGTCAGCCGGTATCGCCTATGTGGGTTGATCTGCTCTTGCAAAGCCTTTCTACGACGCAACTTAGTACACTTACGGCTTACGCCTACGGACACGGCGGAAACGATTTTTATGTGCTCACGCTGCCCGGTCAGTGGTCGATCGAACTTTCGTCATCAACGGGGGTCTGGTCATATCGGCAGTCTCCCGGCCGACTTGACCACGCCGCGCGATGCGCTACCGAGCACGACGGCGGTGTAACTTATGTCGGGCTTGATACCGGTCACGTATGCACAACCGATATTAATAACGCCGCGGAACCGGCCGGTACGCTCGCACGCACGATTATTACGCCATGGGCCGGCGGTTCCGCCGGAAATCTAATCTCTGCCGGTAAGAACGGACAAGAAACACGACAGACTTTCGATTCGATCGATGTTACATCTTCCATGGGACCCGCGGCCGGAACATTTCAACTGGACTGGTCCGAAGATCGCGGTGTCACATGGCGCGGCGTGCGGCATGTGACGTTGCCGCAGCCGGGTACGAGCCGTGCAATTGCCAGGAATTTCGGCACCGGGCGGCGTCGTCAATTTCGTTTGCAATATAGTGGTACGCAAGCACCGTTTACGTTCGATGAAATTTTCGCCATCGTTTCGCCGGGAACCTGATTATGGTTCTGAAAATACCGCCGCCACCTCCAATCGCTACTCGCGATCCGGCACTAAACCGGTGGCTTCTGGAGGTGACCGCCATATTCAACAGTCAAGGCGGCATCGATCCCGGCAACGTCACCGGGCTCGTAGCATTGACTGCACAGGTGGCGACGGATACCGCAGCGATTGCCGCGGAAACAACGCGAGCCGAAGCTGCGGAAGCGTTGCTGGCGCCGTTGGCTTCTCCCACCTTCACGGGCAACCCGGCCGCACCCACGGCTGCCGCAGGGACCAACACGACGCAGCTCGCTACGACCGCCTTTGTCCAGACCCGGGGAGGCGCCACGCACAACGGCACGGGTGCGCCGGCATCCGGGCTTGGACTTGTCGGCGACTGGTATGGGGACGTAGCCGGCGCGGCCGGCGCACGTGTCTGGATCAAGACCGGTGTGGGTACCTGGACAGCGTTTCCGTTTTAGTGAACAGTGCTATTCCGTTCATGATCCCTTGAAATTCTTCCAAAGTCCGCACGACGAAATACACTTTTCCAGTTGCTTCCCATTGACGCTGAAATTGTTTTTGGGCCGTAGTTTGTTTGCCTTCTTCGTCTTTTAATTCAACAGCCACATCACGAGTCGCGCCGAATACGAGATAATCGGCAACGCCGGGGCGCACGCCCATGCGTTTGAAATGGATACCTGTACCAATGTCACCTCGACGTTCGTTCGGTACGTGAAAGATCAGCAATCGGCGCCACAGGCCGGATTCGACCAGGAATTGTTGACATCGATAGTGGAGGCACTTTTCGCTTTGTTTCACGTGAAACATTTCTTCCTTGGTGGAGGCGGCACGCCAAGTTCACAGAGTCGTTTTTCTGCTTCCGGCAGCCACGATTCGACGGCCGCGGTGATGACCATCGTACGTGTCGCCAGTGCGTCGCTATCGATGTTTCGCGCGACGAAATCGACCCGTTCGATAAGATCGGCCGACATGCGAGCGGAGATCATGAGTTTGCGTTTCGACGACATGGCGAGTAGCATAGTCTAGAGTGTCATACACTTGCAAGGAATGATTTCATGTCGTTCGGTTCGGGGCTGGGAACGGTGATCGGGTCGTCACTTGCGGCGAGCGATTTGTCTGCGGGTCTAAGCAACGTAAACAACACTTCCGCCGGTTTTCAGGGCACTACGGCACCGTACAATCAATTCGGGCAATCATTCTTGAATCCGGCGTCCGGCGCGATCGGCAACATCAATGCCGTTGCCGGCGCCGATCCGAATCTGAATTACAACACATTCATGAAAAATTACGAAACTTCTCCCGGCGCAGCGTACACGATAGATGTAGCTAATAAGGTACAAAATAGCAGTGCCGCGTCGAAAGGTCAGTTGCTTTCCGGCGCCAACGAACGCGCACTCGCTACGACGGATACCGGCATTGCCAACACGTTTGCAAATCAGGCATACACGAATTATTTGGCCGGCAACCAGCAACAATTCGGGCAACTCGAGAGCGCACTCGGAAACATGTTCAACGCGATCGGCGTAGGCACGACAGCGACAGGACAACAAGCAGGTGTTGACGTGGCGCAGATGAATAGTCAAGCACAGATTGCAAAGGCTCAAGCAGAGAACTCGCGTGCTAAAGGTAGCGGTATCGGTTCGATGTTCAGCGGCCTCGGTTCTTTGGCAACGGCGTTTTAACGTATGATCCCGTATACATAAACGTCCTGCGGTTCCCCGGATAGATTGGGGAATATCGCGAATCGTCGTAATCGTCCTTCGCGCTCGGCTCCCATGCGTTCCAGAACTCTTTGCGTCGGAATGTTATCGACATGGCAATACGCCCAGACGCGCCAGATTTGCGGGTGCGTGAAAATCCACTTAACGAAGGGCGTTGAAAACTCACGCCCGGCACCGCGCGCTTTCCAGTCGCGGCGAAACATGATCGTGACGGCCGCTTGATGACCCTGGACTTCCAATCCGACGATTCCCAGGATATCCGTAGGATCGCCGTCGAGGCATACGGCCTGCCACTTCGACGGCGAATTTTTGTATTGCGCTATAAGGTCGCGGGCCTCGTCTACGGTATTGTGCACCCGAAAGCCCATATATTTCATGACGATACGGTCGCCGGTCAGGGCGAAGATGCGAGCACCTTCGTCCGGTCCGATGTCACGGACCAGGAAGCGGCCGAGACCTTGATCACTCACCGATCGGCTCTAAACCGAGTGCGGCGCGACCTTTTGCCGTAAGTCTAACCAGTCCAAAGTCATTTTGTTCTATGTAAGCATGCTTACGCCAATACTTTACCGCTTCGGATTGTTTGGCAGTCCCGCCGTGAACGGATACCCATCCTGAACAAAGCGGTGCTCGCCAGAGGTGGCCCGCCAGCCATCGTCGGTATTGTTCAGTTTTCGTCATTGGTGATCTTCTTTTCAGGCGGTTTGATACCAGCTTTTTCCAGACATTTCGTGCACGTTACAAATCTTATTTCTTTTGTGTGCTCATTATTTTCGAGACCGACGATAAAAATGCCGCACATCGTTCGGTCTTCCATTCTCGCTTCGTAAAAGTGCATCGGTTCTTTCATTTCGACATCCTTCGGGGCTCGTAGCCTTCGCAATCAAGCGGCAGTCCCATTGTTCATGATCGTGAACGTTTCATGAAACCTGCTCCGGTTCGGTTTCTTCCAACGGCCACAGCGTATCACGTAACTGCTTAATTTGACGAATATACGAATCCACACCATTACGGTTATGAATGATTATAGCATCTAGACATAATACGTGTTCGTTTGGGTTATTAGTCGGTCCCATGCGGATATGCACCTTATTTGCTCCTACTTCGACATGCGTTGCGCTTCGTAGCCTTCGCAATCTAGTGGTAATCCCGCCGTCCATGAACGAGGTCGTTTCATGATCTCGCGTATTTGTGCGGAACGTTCTTTCGCCACAGCCGCCGGTGCGAGAGCTAAAATTGAATCGTACACATCCAGTATCAATACCACGTCCGGTAACTCATTTTCGATATCGGCTTCCGCGGTCGTAATTAAACTTCTTGTTAGGCTCTGGCAGTTATGCGCCAAAAGAAAGTGCCCCGTTTGCGTACGTATCATAAAGCGGTTCCGAGGGCCACAGTCCAGCAAATCGTAAACCGGTTCGGATCGTTTCGAAGTCATTAATTTTTCTGCGATTAAGCATTTGTTTTTTACGTGTTGAAAAACAGAGGTTTTCCGGTTCGTAATTTCCGTCGTTGTTGATGCGATCCAGTTCAAGAGTAAGATTATCATGTCCGGGAAGTGTCGTAAGATACCGCAGAAAAGTGCGCGGACCTTCATCGCCATGCCACAGCCAAAATACTTGGATACCACGGGCACCATAGTGCTTCCATGACCTGTATTTCGGATTGTGGCATCTTCCAAGAGCGCCATAGATGGCTGTAATAAGTTTAAGTCGTACGGCGTCGTTTTCACAAATATCGCGCCATGCACGAGCCGTGGCATTGTCGATAAACATTTTTCGAGCGCAAACGGTACACCCACTAAAGCGCACCAATCTGAAGTCACTGCGACGTTTGATTTCTTCCGGACCTTTGCAACTACATTGAACAACCACGTCAGCGCGCACGTAGTCACCTTCGGGGCGTTTAAGCCACCCGGTAACAACGAGTGCGCCAAAACGGTCGCCAATTTCAATTCGCTGCTTGACATGTCTCCCACGGCCGCCCAGCGGATTGGCGTTTCGGAACACAATATCAAATGGTCCGACGTTACGCGGGTTCCACAAACCCCCACCACGACCTTTTTTCCTTGACATACTGCGCCTTTCTGCGGAACCCATTCAACGCCGTCCCATACTAGATCGTAAGCGGTAACTGCGTCAATACGTCTAAAACCCGTATTTGTTAGTACCTCAGTATCGCCGGCAAAACATGCTATCTCCAGCAAACTTCCACCGAACGCTTTTTGACGCATCATCGCACCAAATTTCCCCCTGAAAAAGTTCATTTCTCCTTCGGGAGTTATGTGCGCCGAATAATGAGGAACAGTACGGCCGCAGGGCAACAGCATCCATACGGTCCCATGCGTGTCTTTCTGAAATGCAATTTTGCCGGCCGGAAATATACGACCCGGTGCCTCATAAATTGCAAACCTGAACGCGTCAGCCAGGTCGTTCCAAAGTTGCACGAGCTTCGGATTGATTTTGCGATACCCTTCGATATCTGACCGTGCTTTTAATTCCGTCAGTTCGTGCTTGCGCAATCCTGTTTCCGCGGCTGTTTTTATCAAAAATGCCAGATACGTTTTCCATCCAAGCTGGTACCCGGCACCGAGCGTCAAACTCTTGCCTGCTTGACGTTCTTTTGGGTAAGTCTCTTTTGTGGCGTGCGCAGGTAAATTGAACATATCGACAGCATTGTGCATGTACAAATCTTTGCCGGATGACAGGATGTCTAGGCGCCCCCGATCGCTAGCTTGCCAAAGTGCAATACGCAATTCGGCATTTGCAAGATCGTTATCGCAAATCATCCATTCCGGAGGCGCTACAATACAACCTCGCAAACAGTCAGTTAATGCTTTGTTATCGTAGCGGAATCCTTGTTTTAAGCCATGAATTATACTGTCTATAGTCGGCCGGCCATTTTTGCCGTCGTATTTACCGGACGGCCGGGCGATATTGAAAAGATTGGCGCCCTCTGATGTACCGCGGCCCGATCTAGCACCGAAGTATCGAGTGGCGTCTTTGTAAAAACCGTTCACGTGGCGATCAAGTAAAGCTTGTGCTTTCAGCGGTGCAGAACCACCTTCCGCCGCAAGCAGCTCCAAAACCAATCGCACATCCGGGTGCAGATTATCATCCGTGAGCTTATCCGCGACTACGTGCTTCTGCGTGCTCTCCAACCCGGCGGCACGGTTTCCACTATTGCACCACTCCATGATCCGCTGACGCTGCGAAAGCTTCGTGACCGCACCACTGGTCCATTCTATCAATTTTTGTGCGGTTTCCTGTTCAATTTCTTGTCGGCGCAATGCGATCGCAGTTGCCAGTTCGATGTCGATCGGTAATCCGATTTCGTTTTTGCGCCATGTCCGTTCAAACACGAGCCGTTCATTTTCGGAAAGTGGCGGCAAACGATTATCTAATTCAATCAGACAACGCACGTCCTGTACATTGTATTCAAGCAAATCACGAAATGTTTGCGGGTCTTCGTTAAATGTACCGTCCCGTTGCGGTTTGCATGTTGCCGTAACGAGCGCACGACCGCGCGGGTCTTTGCCTTTGATACCGAGTGCAGTGCACACTTGATCCAGACCGCCGGGTAGCGCGAGAGCTTGCGCGCGCCCCATCGTGCAGTCGATTTTTGAAAGCGGGATTTCGACAAAAGGATTTTGCCGACGCAGTACGTTTACATCGAAATTGGCATGGTGGGCCACAAAACGACTGCAAGTTCGGATATCATCATAGAGCACAGTTATCGTGTGCGTGCCAAGATGCGAATGCACCGTGCACGCCGTTTTCATTACGTTGCGGAATTGCCAAACGGCCGTTGTTATTTGCGTTGACGGGTCCGCAGCATAACGTCGCGCACCGGCCGCTTTAAGGTCGATGCGCGATCGTGTTTCAAGATCAACAAATAAATCAGACATTTAAAATCGCCCTTTCCATCGTCGTGGACTTTTGAACTCTACTTTTCAGTCGAGTAAGGGCGGTCCTAAATTATCGCTGTGCGAATGGATTAGTTGGTATACTAGGTGCCGTGAATTGCGCACCCGTCGTCGCAAATCCCGGATTCGAAGGTGCAAAGTTCCCCGGTTGCGGGACAGTAAAACCCGGCGCCCCCGGAGGTGCTCCGAATCCGGCGACCTGCAAACCCTGCTTCTGAGCCTGTGCCATCAGCTCGGCGCCGCTCACGGAATTAGCGAATACGATTTCCTCACCCGGTGCAGAGAACACGACGGCATTCAAATACAGCTTAGCTGCCCTATTGTTTTGGCCGCTCACGGCTGCGGTGCCGCCGACCATGACATAATCACCGGACTTGACACCGATCTTACCGGTGAGCTTCGCAAGAGCGCCCCCGGGCTGTACGATCTCGACAGTCGGAGGAGCACCGGTCGATGCATTGAACAGCCAATGCCCCTTGGCGAATTCGGATGACTTGCCTTCGGCGTTTGGCCGGTCGCCATCTTCGATCCGGAAATCAACGAGTTGCGGGTTATTGGCATAGAGTTTGCCGAGTGCTAGAACCAGTCCGGCCAGTCCCGGCTCGGCATGCCACGTCGTCTGCGTCTTCGGGCAGATAAAACCGGCAAAGTAATTGGGCTTTTGTTGTTTTTGCCCTTTGAACGTATCACTTGGTGTCCAGAGATGTCGCATATCAGTAATACGAACATTGAAAAGTGTGAATTGTTCATACTGTCTCTGTGCCATGTATTTCATCCTCTGCTCAGTTGGTCAGTGATGCGTACTTACGTTAGCTAGGACAAGAAGTCAATAACTCGCTTTCATTGGTGCTTCGGGTTTATGAACTGCTACCGCGGCATATTTTTTGCCTTTAAGTCCAAGTTTTTCAGCTTGTGCAGGTGTTACCGGTTTGACGCCCTTTGGGCCGTAATGTTGTGTCAGGAACGTTGCGGCTTGGATTGGGTCGTTCCAGGCACGGAAGCTACGGCCCGGTTTTAGCACCGCATCGGATCGCTTTGTCAGGGCTTCCTCGTAAACGTCCTTCACGTCGCTAAGGGCGCGAATCAGCCGTAACAGTCGCATAAGTTCGTCAGTAGTCAAATCTTCCACGCGGCGCGTCATGGCACCCATGACGAAGCCTGCATCGGTAGACATAGCCGGGCAGACATGGAAGGCGCGACACCAACGGCAGTGGGGACCGGGCTTCGGTGCGCTACGATCGGCCACGGCCCGGAGAATGCGCATGCGGTGCGCCTCCACTTCGGATCGATGCGTCATCCATTGCTTCCAAGGGTCTTCGTCCAGGCCATCCGGTTGAAAAATCACAAGGCGCCACCATTCGGCATCATTGTGAGGAAGTAACGCTGCGGCGTAGGTAAGTAGTTGTTTGTTGTGATACGCAGGAACGTCCCATTTACCGAATTTAGCGTCAATGATCGTGGCGATTCGGCTATTCCATGAGAATATGTCAAGTGTGCCGCCGCAATTGTCCGTAACTAACACACGATATTCTCGTACGGTAGAATCCGGGTCTTCAAGCTGCGCGATAAACGATTCCACTTCCGGATTGTCGCCGGCCTCCATTAAAGCATGCTTTTCCACGCCGGATTGTGCAGCCGTGGCGGTACTCGCCTTCTTAGGCGGTTCCGGAACGGCATTCAACGCGGACCATGAACATTCGAGCCATGTTGCGGCCGATGATGCAGAAAAGATTTCGTGCTTGCTCATGAAATCAGTACCCCCGGCCGCTCAGAATCAGCCGCACGTCGCGCGGAGTCAGATGATTGATATCGGTGGCAAGTTTCGGCAACCAACCGCAAGCTTCCAAGGCCGCGGCAATCAATTCCGAGCATATCCAGGAATCTGGAGTTCGCCAGTCGCGCTCGCCAATCAAGGCACTCGCTGCGATGGCCTCGATTACCTCCATGTCATAGAGCTTGCCAAGTTGGCTGCGCAGGAAGGTGTGGAAGGCATCCTCGATAGAACGTATCGCTACGAGTTGTACATATTCCTCACGATCGAACTTATCGGCGTCGTAACCGCGCGGACGCGCCATCACACCGCCGTCGAAGTGCGCACCCAATAACGTGCCTTCCGGCATCAGGGCTTCCGTGTGGGTTGCCCAATAGCCATAGCTGCCGGCGCGAATGAGCTCGGCGATGGTATCATTGCCACCAACGAAACGAAGGGTAATCATTTGCCGGTGTCCTCCGCCATTTTTGACATCGCCGCACGGTACATCTTTTCCGCCAATTTTGCTACATCTTCGTCATAATCCATATTCTGCGACTTACCTTCGATTCTGCGGCACATGCTTATGACAGCGCCGTAAGTCAATTGCAGGAATGCAGCAGCATGTTCACGTTCCGGATCGTTGACAATCTGTCGCTCTAAAAGATCAAAATCGATTACACGCGGTGTTTTTTCAACCGCCAGCATTTGATCTTGTTTTGTGACACGGCGACGATGCTCCGCATCAAGATCGACAGGCATGAGACGATCCGGAACGTGAACATAATCAAGTACGCTCATAATGATGTCCTTTCGTATTGGGAGCCCGGCAAGCCGGACTCCGCTGAATAGGTGAATTTACGCGCCCATCAGTTTTGCGGTCTCTTCCAATTGCGGAATGGAGAGCCTAGCAAGGAAATGTTCCTTGATTTGGTTAAGGGTCGCATTGGCAGCTTCCGCGCCGCAACGCTGCCGAAACCAACTCAGGACGGCATCCGGCGGTTGACCGCCCGCGATTGCACTATCAATTTTTACGCTGATACGTGTAACCAGTGCCGTAGCTTCCGGAGACGCGGCAGGGAAGCTCACGTTCGGTGCGGGAGCCGCAGGAAAGCCCGTACTCGGTGTCGGGGCGAACGCGGTCGGAGGCTGAATTGGCGCCGGTGCTTGCACTGCGTCGTCGATTTCACTATCGCCTTTGCCGCGGCGTGTGCCTTTGAGGTGTTCCTTGACGAAATTCTTCACTTCGTCAACGCTATCAAAAATAAGTTGCATTTGGTCAGTTCTCCTGTTTGTCGATCGACATGACGTGTATGACACTAAAAACAAAAGTACGTCAAGTCCTATTTTCAGTTTTGACGCTCTGTAACGCGGTATCTTAAACTTGCGTCATTATTGAGTAAAGACGCAAGCGTGGCAGCTTGTTGCTGCGTTGTTTTAAGTTCATCTTTCATCGGGTGTACAGTCAAGAACAGTTCCCATGCATCTCTGTGACCTTGATAACCATAGTATACGCAGTTTTCAGAAGCGAAGTATGTTTTCATGATACATCCCTACCGTTTCATCAGGAGTAAATCCGTCCATTTACGTCATAAATCCCGGCCGCGACATATCGACCGTTTGTTGATCGTTTGATGTAGACCGAATGCGGTTCATTCGGTAGTACTTCATATTTCCATAATGCTGTGGTAAATTTCGTTGTGAGTAACCATCCGCCATTGTGCTTGACTGGTGGCGACACGATTGCTTGCCACGGATTGTCTTCGATGATCTTACGCACATTTACGGCTTCGTGTTCGCCACCGCGCGTTTTAAGGTCTTTGCCGGGTGATGTAATCGCACTGTTATCGTAGCCGCAATGCGGGCAATTAGGGTGTAAAAATGCGGCATACGGTTGTTTGCACGCGGCGCATTGTTTAAGTTCGGATTGCTGCGTACCGCAATGAGGGCAACGCACGCCATGGTAGTAAGAATCGAACGGTTCTAAGCATGCTTTACATTTTGGCGCGCTTTTGTGCAAAGTTCCGCATTTCGGGCATGTTTTGCCGTGTTTCCACGTTTCCCAATGTTCTCCACAGTCGTCGCATTCCAGCATTCGACCAGGCGACGCAATAACAGCGTCTAAGGTGCCATGTCGTGCAATATTGCCGCCAAAGTCAGACACTAGGCAATTAACTGCATATGGCGTCGGCCGTGCACCTCGTCCGAGTCCTTGCGCGTATAATACCGCCGATTTCGTTGCCCGGCAAAAGACAAGGTAGTCAATATCAGGCACGTCGAATCCCGTGGTGAACATATTGCAGGATACTAGGATTTTTACGTTTCCTTTTCGGAACGCATCGACTGCTCTATCGTGTTTGCCTACCACGGACTTTGAATGAACTCCTGCGACGGAAGCGGTATGATTTTTAAATTCCTGTTCTAGCTTGTCTACATGCGCAATGTTGCAACAAAACACCAACACGCGGCGACGGTGCATCTTTTGCATAACTTCCAAGATTGTGCGTACGTGGCTCGGAGCAAGCTGCATTGCTCGCGGCGCCATTTCATCAAGATCGAAGTCACCGGCCGTAGTCTTCAAGCCTTCTATGTCAATAGTTTCGTCTTCACCTGCGTCCACCGGTACCAGTGGCTTGACGTAGCCATCACGTAGGGCGTCAAGGAATTGGTATCGGAATATGACTGGTCCAAAGGTCTTTTCGAGATCGCCGCTCCCGTCCGCGCGAAATGGCGTCCCAGTCAGGCCATGCACCTTGGCGTTAGGTATTCGCTCGAACAGCCGGCGATATTGCGAAGACTTGGCCGGTGGGACGCGGTGCACTTCATCGACCAGGATAGCGGCAACATCACGGAATAATCGCACTCGATTTATGATGGTGCCGATCGTACCAACTGTCACGCGTGCAAATGCATTAGTGCCGATCGATGACGAACAAATGCCGGGATTCAAACCTAGCAAACGTGCGGCCGCTGCATTCTGCTTTACCAATTCTTTGTTGTGCGCGACAATCAAGACGCGACCGGTTTGGCTGTAATGCGCCGCGAGCATGCCCAATATTCCGGATTTGCCGGACGCGACGCACGCTTCGCCGACACTGAAACGGCCGGCGGAATAGGATGTAAGCGCTTGGACACATTCTATTTGATGTTTGCGCGGGATGAACATAATATTAATGCAACGTGCTCATGACGATTGCGAGTCCGTCTCCGGCCATGTCTATGACGACGACGCGTTCCAGGCGTATCCACTGATCGAGCGGCGGCTTTTTTATGTAGCTAAATTTCGGTACCGGATCATCCTTTGATATCGATATAATAAGTCCGGTCATGTCGATGGGTTTGGTACGCCGCGTAACGTACCAACATGCATTAGTTGTTGTTTCCGATAACTTGCGCGTTTCATGCACGGTGGTCAGTTCCCGCGCACAGTTTGCCGGTAACAGCGCAGATGTACGAATGACGGTCAGAGGCCAGCATTTCATACTTATTTTCCTTCATAATAAAGTACAGGCGTCGTGAGAAGCATGTTACGTGGACCCCAGACCAGCCAACAATGATCTTCAGTACCGGAATTTTCGCCCGGAAACCACTGAATTCTGTCCGTAAGAGCGATTTTGAAAGCAAAACGTGGGTTGTCGGCAAACAGATCACGACGGGTCTTACCGAAATCAAATTTAGCGGTCAGTAACAGCGCAATCCAGCCTTCGGTTCGTTGTAATGCCAGCCGCGCAAATTGTGCAGCAATTCTATTGCCCGGTCCGTAAGGTGGATTAGTAATTATGTCGTATGCCGACATGCCCGCCATCGGTTTCATGAAATCAAGTATTGTATCGTGTTTTTTGTCATACTCTACGATATCCGACGTGAATACATTCGCGCCTTCCCACAGCAATACGTCGGCGATTTTATGATTTCCGGCCGCGGGTTCCCATATGTTGCGGCCACGCAGAGGCGGAAATCGTCGCAACAGCGCTCTTGTTACCCACGGTTCCGTTTCGTACAGCTCATTTGGCTCTCGCACATATCCAGATGCAGATATCGTCATGGCAACCACAATCCCAATTCCGTTGCTTTGGCGTGCACCGTCTGCACCAATTCCTGCATTGTCATCGTCGGCACGCCAATTTGCGGCATGCCGATATCTTGAAATTCGACCACTGTTCCGTCGTTATAGGTGCACAATCCTTTCGGTATTTCCTGTCCTCTGGCCGTATTTGTGACCATGCGTAACTCCGGCATGCTGCTACGGACGAGGACAGCCGTATGGGACACTGCAAACATCATGTCTCTTTGGATCGCGTGCACGATTTCTTCAAGGGACTGTTCCGGAGCCTCCCAGGGGTAGGTCATGACTTCGGTTCCCATGGAAAGCATGCTTTATTTTCATGCACGGGCGGTACTTCCGCCGGGCGTGGCGCGGCTATCCACGGGAGCGGCTGGGTACGTGGTCGGTGCGTCGCGCCGAATCGGCACCGTATGCCATCAGCTTCGACTTTGCCACAAACGCAGATACCCGTTTCTTCATAGCTCGCCGAGATCATGCTTTCTATTTTCATAAGTTCTTCTTCCAGTTCGTCTACTTTATCATAAAGAGTTGAATTGTTGTTGAATTCACTTACTATCTCAATTACTTCGTCAAGCGTATCAATCAGTCGCGGCCCTGCGTTGTTATCGATAAACAGGGCTCGTAAGTCCGGCAAGAAGTCATCGAGACGAATGCGGACATTTATATTAATTAGGGAAAGCATGCTTTATTCTTTCTTGGCGTTCCACGGAAAAGCATGCTTTTTATCGTCATCCCAGGGAAAAGCATGCTTTAATCGTGTTTTCCATTGCATTTCGAGTTTCCTGCTAGGTTCTTCGTTGGTAGACGATGCGGCTGTGCTCGGCGCACCAGGACGCGCCATCGGCATAAGTGCGCTCACCGCAAAACTCGAATGGCGCTACGTCGCCGTAGGGGAATCGGCACTGTCCAAATTTGAGGTTGACCAATCGGCACCGTTTGCTGCTTGGGACCTCCGGCGGGGGCGGCGGCAAAGCCGGCGGTGTCTTCAGCGCGGCATTGTCGCTCCACGGCGCGACCGCGAAGGCCGGCTTGCGGCGGGGCGCAAACGCAGACAGTCCCGGCTTGTGAAATGGGTGCTTGCCCATAAGTTGCAGGCCGAGCCGCCCCGCCTTGCCGATGATGGCGTTGCGCGTGAAAATGTTGCCGAATGCCGCCGCGATTTGCGTGGCGGATTGTTTCTCGGTGACCAGCTTCTTAAGTTGCTCCATCCGCTCGTCCGTCCATATGGCCATGGCCGTCCCCGTTTACAGTTTTATCCGACACCGGTGGACATGCGGTCGCCGTCACGTCAACTTCCGGAATGTTTGGCGATTTCTTCGGCGACGATACTGCCGGGTTCGGCGTGAAACAAATTTCCCGCACACTCGATCGCTTCCCGGCGCGTATCATGTTTGTGACCGCAAGCAACGGCGAACGGATGGCCGCGACGTGCGGTTAGACCTCCCATCCATCTAATACGGACCCCGAAAGCCACTTGTTTTCGGGGTCCGTTGCAGTTAAAGTCATTGTCTTGTCTTCTCCGGTCGGTGGGGAGGCGGCCCGGAGGCCGCCGGTAGGATCAGGCTATCAATATCGATCGCGATCAGCCCAATTGATCGCAACCCCGGATTTGCGAGCGATTTTGTCGCGGGTCCATCCCGCATAACCGCCCTCCATCATGTGTTCGTCGTCGTAGGATTGAAATTCTTTTTCGATTTCCGCTACTTCGCCCAAGTGAACACGGTAGTATGTATTCTCGTTCGCGAATCCGCGCGGACAGACCTTAAAATAGCGATACTGATTGCGGTTGGGATGATTGGTCATTTGTTGCTCTCCAGCGAAGTGTTGACTTAGTTGACAGTGTTGTGTGTACAGGAGGATGGATGAGTTGTCAAGCGTTATTTTGCCAAGGATATGAAAATTTTTTCGTACGCAGCGAGGTCCGTCTTGGCGAGCGGTGTGTGATGTTAGACCGAGTGTTCATAGAGTTGCCGGCGCCGGGGCGCCGGTTAACAAGGCTTCGGCCATCAAATCGAGCGCGGGGCTGTGGCCTCGCGCTCTGCAATTTTTATGTTTCTCCGGAAAAATAGGCTGCCCTGCGATCACCAAAATCCATCACGTAAAGATCGCCGCGCCGCGCACCTTTCCGGGCTTGTTGATTTTCCCAAATGTACAGGGTCGCAAAGCTATATTTTTCAATATTTGCGGGCGTGCCGCGGGATTTGATGAAATCGGCCAGCGTTTCGGTGGTGGCGGTAACGTCATCCTCGCTGCATAGCGAATCGTCGATCGTGGCGTCTTCCTCGTAGCCGCTCGCATTGTGGGCTGCGGTTGCGAGGCGGAACTTTTCAATTTGGTCTGATGTCAGACTGGTCATGTCCGGGTTCCTCTTGCCTTGTCGATGATTAAGTGATACCAACATTTCATGAGTTCGTCAATAGCCGATACCAAAAAAGATGAAAAAAAACGTAGACGTGGCCGGCCGCCAACAGGCATCGGGCCGAATGTAGGGCTGCGTCTTCATCCGGAATTGGAAAGACGGCTTGATCTGTGGATTTTGGAGCAGAAGCCGGTGCCTTCGCGGCCGGAAGCCATTCGCCGTTTACTCGAACTCGCGCTAGATTCCCGGAAGGCCACTCGAAACTCTTCGAGAAACCCTCAGAAGTGAAACCTTCATGCGCATGAAAATCGCAACGGCCGCCATCCTGGCGGCTTTTTTATTCGCCCAATCCGGTTGCGGATTGATTCCGGCCTATGCCCGCGACACCGGCCGGTGGGGCCACGACCCGGTCACCTCGGAATGGTTCAAATCGTTGCGCTCCGCAGCCGGCACGCCATGCTGCGATTATGCCGACGGTGTCCGCCTGGAAGATCCCGAGTGGCGCGAGAATGACGACGGGACGTTCGATGTCTTCGCCCGCGGCGCCTGGTGGAAGATGCAGCCCGATCAGCTCGTCAAGGCGACCAATCGGGTCGGCTACGCGATTCTATGGTGGCCGGTAAACTGGGCGGCGCCGAGCTGCTTCTTGCCGGGATCGAGAGGATAACCATGACATATCCGAGCTTCGCCGGTCTGGCCCCCTCCTACGCCAGGCTGTGGGCGGAGCTTGAGCCGGCGCCGGCGCGGATTGCGGCGCTGAATGTGATCTGCAACGTCCTTATCTCACATAAGGCAACCTACAGCCAGGTTGCGGCAGCGGTCTGGGGCCGGCCGGAAGTGTGGTTCGTCGTCGCGTTGATCGACCAGATGGAGCACGATCCCAACCTCGGGCTGTGCAACTCCCATCTGCATAATGGTGACCCGCTGACCGCCCGCACCGTCAGCGTCCCGGCCGGACGGCCGCCTGGACTGCCACCATTCACCTTCATGGTGAGCGCGGCCGACGCGCTGATCTTCGACGATCTCGATAAGGTGAAGGAATGGCCGATCGAGCGCATCGCCTATCAGCTCGAAAAGTACAACGGCGGCGGCTATCTCGATAAGCCGATCGTGTCGCCGTATCTGGCGTCGTGGTCGAACAAGTACACGGCGGGGAAGTATGTGGCGGATCACGTCTACGATCCCGCCGCCGTATCGGCACAGCCCGGCGCGCTTACCATTCTCAAAGTGCTGATGACGCTCGACGCGGACGTGGCAAATGCAATTGCACCACAAAAGCCCGTGGAAGTTCTTGTTGTACTGCAATCTGCACCACTTTCACCTGCGCAACCCAAAGAGGCCATCATGACCACCACAACCGCCGTCCCGGCACTGCCGGCAATTCCAACCTTCAATCTCAACACCGTCGAAGTCGACCTCGAAATGATCGCGCCCGTCATCACCATGATTGCGGGATTCATTCCGGGCGGCGCCATTGTGGTGCCGTTCATCCCGATCGTGGAAACCGGCCTCAAGATGGCCGCCGCTGTCCAGGCTGCCCCGGACGCGGTCGGTAAGCTTGCAGTGTTCGAAACTCACCTGCACGATATCGCGAATATGTTCGGGCAGGCGAAGACGGCGGTTGCGCCCGCAAGGACGCCGGTCGCCTAAAGAATCCTGTGGCGACATTGATCCGGCCGTAATTCCGGTACCCTCGGAGGGACCGGCCGGGGAGTCGGGTGGAGCGAGGCTGATTCAGGCCGAGGGATGCTACCGGCCGCCGCATTACGCAGCAGGGTGTGGATAATGCTTCCACGCGACGGTTTCAGCCAAGCGGCAGTGGGACCGGGAGTCTAAACCGGGCCATGGGATGGAGGGCCGTTCGGAGCAATCCGGACGGCCCTTTCT
>Ga0075017_100000823_pt1 | contig 18043 bp, 20 predicted proteins | sample AleBraG_ABR_2012_FD_71475 | JGI IMG/M metagenome (GOLD analysis project Ga0075017, IMG submission 71475) | Freshwater sediment microbial communities in response to fracking from Pennsylvania, USA - Alex Branch Run_MetaG_ABR_2012 | ecosystem: Environmental > Aquatic > Freshwater > Creek >... | reverse complement strand
AAGCTCGATGAAACCGCGCAGTCTCGTTTCCGGCGCGACAAGCCGGGCCGCCATGCTGAAGTTTGCCGCCGGGCTCTGGAGGCTCTGGATACTTATGTCGCCGTCCATGTCTGAGCTGGCAACGCAAATCGGTTTCTACCTGGATCGTCTCCGCCAGGAAAACGCCTCGCCCCACACGTTGCGCAATTACGAGTCGGATCTGACGCAGTTTGTTGAGTACTTCTCGCGCCAGGGAGAACCCCCCGCGCTCAAGGAATTTGACGCGCTGGCCCTCCGCGAGTGGCTCGGGCACCTGTACGCTTCAAAGCTGGAAAACGCCTCGATGCGGCGCAAATTGGCCGCCGTCCGCTCTTTCTTCAAGTTCGCGCTGCGCCAAGGTCTGATCGACAACAACATCGGCAAGCTGGTGCGCACGCCGAAGGCGCCCAAGACACTCCCTCGCGTGCTCACCGCGGAACAGACCAATACACTGATTGATGAAGTGGCGTTGGATAAGCTCGAACGCCCTTTTCCGGCGCGCGATATCGCCATCTTCGAACTGCTCTATGGATGCGGTTTGCGCATCAGCGAACTGGTCGGCCTGGACCTGACGGACTTCGACAGCACGGAACGCTGGGTTCTGGTGCGAGGCAAAGGCCGCAAGGAGCGGCAAGTGCCCTACGGCAGCAAGGCGGCCGCCGCGCTGGAACGCTATCTTTTGGCACGACAGCCCGCCATCGCGGGCGATCCGGCGTTGTTCCTCAATCATCGCGGCAAGCGCATCACCGACCGCGGCGCGCGGGGCATCGTCAAACTGTACGGCTCCCTGCTCAGTGGCGACGCTGGAATCCATCCGCACAGCTTCCGCCATGCCTATGCAACGCATCTATTGGCCGACGGAGCGGACCTGCGGGCCATCCAGGAGCTGCTTGGCCACGCCAGCTTATCCACCACGCAGAAGTACACACAGGTGTCGTTGTCGGACCTGATGGCGACCTACGACCGGGCACACCCGAAAGCGTGATCGCAGGTCGTCTATGCGAGGTCGAAACTTTCGCCGCGCGCCGGTTGCACCGTTTCGATTCCGTACTCGCTTTCAATCACTTTCGCCAGGACTGCTCGCGCCGCCGGTTCGCCGTGAACCAGAAACACCTTCTTCAATCCTGGCGCGATCGGGCGCATCCACTCGATCAACTCCTTCTGGTCCGCGTGTGCGCTCAACTCCTCCAGCGAGACCACTTCGGCGCGCAGCCGCAGCGGCTCCCCGAAAATCGGGACCTCGGCATGCTTTTCCAAAATCTTTCGTCCCAGTGTGTTCTCGGCCTGAAAGCCGGTGATCAGTACTGTGTTGCGAGGGTCCTCGATATTGTTCCTCAGATGATGTAGAACCCGTCCCGCCTCGCACATGCCGGATGCCGAGATCACGAGAAAGGGACCGTGCAGGTTGTTCAGCGCCTTCGATCCCTCCACCGTTCGGATGTAGGTGAGCCGTTTAAAGCCGAACGGGTTTTGCCCATGCTGAAGAAATTCGTTGGCCGCTTCATCGTATTCTTCCGGATGTTTGCGGAACACGTCGGTGACGTTGACGGCCAGCGGACTGTCGACAAAGATCGGAATGGTGGGGATGCGCTGGGCGTCCATCAGTTCGTGCAGCAACAACACCAGCTGTTGCGTGCGTCCAACGGCAAAAGCCGGCACGATGATCTTTCCGCCGCGCGCAGCCGTGCGCCTCACTACGTCCGCCAGCGCTTCCGCCACGTTTCCGATCGGCCTGTGCAGACGGTCGCCGTAAGTGCTCTCCATAATCAGGAAATCGGCGGCATCCAGCCTCTGCGGATCGCGAATGATCGGGATGCCGGGCCGACCGACGTCTCCGGAAAAAGCGAGCCGCACGCCATCGGCCTCGAGCAGCAGCGCCGTCGAGCCTAGAATATGTCCAGCGTCAAACGTGCGATAGCGCAAACCAGGAGCCACTTGCTGGACCTGGCCGCGCTGTACCGGTTGAAACAGCGGATAGGTATGCTCCGCGTCAGCCACCGTGTAGAGCGGGATGCACTCCCGGTCGTCACGACCGATTGCCTTTCGGTGCGCGCGGCGCCGATTGCAGAACTCGGCATCCTTTTCCTGGATCATCGCCGAATCGGCCAGCATCGCCAGACACAGGTCAATGGTGGCCGGCGTCGTGTAGATCGGTCCCGAAAAGCCATTGTGGACCAGCGTTGGCAGATTGCCGCTATGGTCGATGTGGGCGTGGGAAAGGGTCACCGCTTTGATGGATGCGGCAGGGAAAGGAAACTGGCTGTTTCGCTGAAAGGACTCCAGGCGTCTGCCTTGGTAGAGTCCACAATCCAGAAGGAAATTCCCACCACCGGCCGCGACATGATGCATGGAGCCCGTAACCGTGCCGGCGGCGCCCCAAAAGGTCAATTTCATGTGCTGACAAGCGCCCGATTCATTCGACGGGAACTGGCGCATTCGTGGGAGCCCCGCCGCCGAACGACTGGAGCGCAAGATAGCTGAGACCGAACCGCTTGATGTTGTCGCGCTGCTTCTCGAATCGGTCGAAGTGGCCTTCCTCATCGTGGACGAGCCCTTCGAAGATTTGCTTGGACGCGGCGTCGGCATTGGCCGCGCATGCCAGCACGGCGCTGTTGTAAGTTCGGACGCCATCTTCCTCCATCGCCATCGCCTTGATGAGCATGGCTTCCGGCTCCTGTATTTTCTCGACGGGGCCGGCCGGAATCATTTCGGCATCGCCTTTCAGAAACAAAATACGTTCCGCCAGCCGCTCCAGGTGCCCCATCTCCTGGATCGCGATCCCCTTGAACAGTTGAGCCAGCGGCTTGAAGCCTTGATCGTCGAGATGAAAGTGAAAGTACATGTATTGGTGCACGGCCTGCAACTCGTCAGCGACCCCTTTGTTCAGAAGGTCGATGCTCTTGGCTTTCTTCATAGGTGGCCTCCATCCCGATTATCCTCCTGGCGGCGACATACTAGGAGTGTGACTCCTTCCCATGACGGATAGTTCCCATTCCGCAAGACTCCTGCGTACCCGGCGATTTGGGGTCTTCTGGTTGGCCAGTCTTCTTTCCAATATCGGGACCTGGATGCAGTCGGTGGCGGAACCCTGGCTGCTCCGCTCCGGAGGTGTAAACAATGCCGGAATGCGGTCGAAAAAACGAACTCGAATCCGGAGGACGCCGAGCTGGGCTTTTTGCCAAACGAAACCCGGCGATGCAGGCGAACTGCGTACTCGGAAAAACGAACTGGCCGAATGCGGGCTTGGCCGCTGAACCACCGTCTCTCTCTTACGAAACGAAACCTCTCCGCTCCGGCGGTGTAAACAATGCCGGATTGCGGTCGAAAAAACGAACTCGGATCCGGACCTTTGCCGGGCGGGACGTTTTGCGAAACGAAACCGACCGATACAGGCGAGCTGCGTAGTCGAAAAAAAGAACTGGCCGAATGCGGCCTGGGCGCTGAACCACCGTCTCACTCTTACGAAACGAAACCTCGCCGCTCCGGCGGTGCAAACAAGGCCGGAATGCGGTCGAAAAAACGAACTCGGATCCGGACCTTTGCCGAGCTGGGCGTTTTGCGAAACGAAACCCGCCGATACAGGCGAGCTGCGTAGTCGAAAAAACGAACTGGGCGAATGCGGCCTCGGCAGCTGAACCACCATCGCGTCACCAAACGGCGAAACTTACGAAACGAAATCCCCCGCGCACGGCGGCCAAACAGCGCCGGCAAGGGCCGGAAAAGACGAACTGGTCGAGCGCCGAACTCCTAACAACTATAATAGTCCTCGCCAGCAAGCAATATCGCCTAAATCATTCAAACAGTTGATGTATTTGCCTGTGACTGACCATGGAGACACCTAGCGTCCAGGTTACCAGATCACCTTCAGCCCTTTGTACTTGCGAAACTGCTTGTCGCGGGAAATCAACGGAAGATCGTCGTTGAGCGCGGTCGAGATCAGCAATTGATCAAAAGGGTCTTTGTGATGCAGGGGTAGATCGAAGAGCCGGTCGGTGTGCTGCTGGCGAAGTGGATGGGAAATGATGGAAGCGTTTGTGCACATGAGAGCCAATTCGTCCTTGTCCAGGTGAAGCTTGCCCAGGCGACTGTTCATCGCGATTTCCGCTTCAGAGACCACGCTGAGCAGAAGATCGACTTCCGGATCTTGGAGAATGCGCCGCACTCTGAGGGGCATCGTTTCCAGCCCGCCGATGGCGCCGATGTCAATGACGACGTGGGTGTCGAGCAAGAACCTTCTGGCCATCAGACGTCGCCGGCGAGCCAGGCATCCAGGTCTTCTTGCGGCCGCGCCCAATCGGGATCGATAACTATCTTCTTCCGGCCGAGAACGCCAAAGACGCGTTGGGGACGGGAATCTTCTGTTTTGCGCACAATTTCGACTACGGGGATTCCCCGTCTCGTGATGGTTACACGGGCGCCTGCTTCGGCTGCTTAATGAGTTCCGGCAGCCGGTTCTTGGCTTCGGCCACGGTGTACTTCATGGGTTTAGTGTAGCTATTTAGATAGGTATCTGCAACGCGGCCTCGTGAGAGACGAGCGGTAGTCAGGCAACGGCGCGATTGTGGGACTTCAGAATGCTGGGCGGATTTGGCGCGGATCAAATCAGGTTGTTCGAGGCAGAACAAAACCCCGCCCCTGCCCGACGCGCAGGCGCAGCTCACCGGGGCGGTCTTTGAGGAACTTCACACCGCCTGAACGACGCGATCGAGACGCGCCAGATCGCGCACCGAGGCAGGGGGAAAACGACGCGTCGGATCAAAGACCGACCCGGCGTCGGACTTCTTCGAGAGGGACATCGCCGGCCGGCTCCGTGCGGGCCAGATCCAGCTTGGCGGCGGTTTCGGCATCAATGATTTCGTGCTCACCCAGTTCCGCAAGAAAAGAAATGGCCACCTGTACCTCGCTGTCCGGAAGGGCGTCCACGAGCGATTGAAGGCGTTCGCGGTCGGGGGACATGCTTCAATTATAGCTACGCTGGCGGTGGGCTTCCGGTGCGCATTGTCGCTTACTTTGCTCATCTGGAAACCACTTGATAGTCTGACGTGTCGGGAGTGCTTTTGACGCATTGGCTGAAGGCTAGGTTGTATCGATTCCTGGGGTCTCGGGCCTTTCGCTCCCACCGCACGGAGACCGCCCTAGCGAACTTTCAAAAAGCGGCTAAGCAGGAGCCGGAAAATGTTCATACGATGGTTGAGATTGCCCGCTGTCTATACCAGCTGGCGGATTACCCGGGGGCGATCGAAAAGTGCGATGAAGCGCTCTCACGAAAACCCGCCTATGCGGCAGCCCATGCTTATCGTGCTCTTGCATTGTCAGAGGTTGATCGAGTGCAGGAGGCCGTCGACGAGCTTCAGCGGGCCCTCCGTATCGGGTTGCACGTGGAAGAGAAGGAGCGCGGGTTCTGGGAAGGCAAACTGGGAGCAGGGCTTGGCAACCTTGGCCGTTACGAAGAAGCGATCGGGCCCCTAAGACGTTCAATCGAGCTGGTACCGAATGACCCAGACACGCGTTACGAACTCGGAAGAGCCTATGGCGAATTGCAGCGTTTTCAGGAAGCTGTTGAGGAATTACAGGAATCCATCAGGCTAGACCCGAAATGGCCAACCAGCCACTTCGCACTGGGTGTTTGCTATGCCGGTATGGGGCAGTTTGATAGCGCGGTGGAATCGTATTTCCAAGCCATAAAACTAGCACCGGACGACGCGAATACCCACTACAATCTGGGCGTCGCCTACGGCGATCTCGGCCGCGTCGACGAGGAAATCAGCGAGTATAGAAAGGCTATCGACATTGAGCCCGGCGATTGCGCGGCGTTGATCAATTTAGCGATTGCTTACTCCCGGTCTGGCCGATGCGAATCTGCAATTGAGATATGGAAGCGGCTTATCGCATTGAGGCCTGACAGTATAGAGGCGCACACCAGTCTGTCGATGGATTATGAACGGCTCGGGCGCTTTCAAGATGCTCTAGACGTAGCCCAGGAGATTGAGCGGATCAGCCCTAATGCAATCGCGTCGGGGAATGTGGCTGTGTTCCTCAATCGTCTTGGCCATTTTGATGCAGCGCTTCTGAAAGCGAGAGAGGCTATGTGTTTTGACCCCACTCACCCAGACCCCCATTTGTCTGCGGGGTTTGCTCTGCAGGGGTTGAGCGACCACAAAGCTGCAATCTGCGAGTATCAGAAAGCAATTGAGTTAAAGCCAGACCTTTTGCTCGCTCTTGTGAACCTCGGTAATGCGCACTTGGAACTGGGCCGGAGCCAGGAAGCCGTAGCTCCCTTGAAACGGGCGATTGAGTTGAATCCGGACTGTGTGGATGCCCACGACAATCTAGGGCTCGCTCATTTGAAGAACGGTGACCGCGAAGCGGCGATGGAGGAACTTCACACAATTGAGCGTCTCGACCCGACTTTCGATAGCGCACTCCGCCAACAACTAGCTGAAGGAGGACAGAGCGATTGAATCCCACCGTGGCATTAGCCCACTACCCCACCGCCGGCACGCTCGCGAGCGCCAGCGCGATCTCCTCCTCCGGGTACTCGTAGTTCTGCAATTTGCCCGCTTGGTAGTCGATATACGCTTGCATGTCGAAGTGCCCATGGCCACAGAGATTGAAGAGAATGGTCCGCTGCTTTCCTTCTTCCTTGGCGCGCAGGGCTTCGCGAATAGCGCCGGCTACGGCGTGGTTGGCTTCCGGAGCTGGCAGGATACCCTCGGCGCGGGCGAATTGAACGCCGGCGGCGAAGGCGTCCAGTTGGTGTACCGCGGTGGCTTCAATCAGTCCCAGGTCCATGACGTGAGACACCAGCGGCGCCATGCCGTGGTAGCGCAGGCCGCCAGCGTGGATTCCCGGCGGAATAAACGTGCTGCCCAAAGTGTTCATTTTGACGAGCGGCGTCAAGTGGCCGGTGTCGCCAAAGTCGTATACGAATTTGCCCTTGGTCAGGCTGGGGCACGCGGCGGGTTCCACCGCAATCACGCGGGCGTGGCTTTGGCCCTTAATCTTGCGACCCAGGTAGGGCATCACGAGACCGGCAAAGTTCGATCCGCCACCGGTGCAGCCGACAATCACATCGGGCTCATCGCCTGCCAGCGCCATCTGCTCTAGCGTCTCCAGACCGATCACGGTCTGGTGCAGCAGCACGTGATTGAGCACGCTGCCGAGCGCGTACTTGGTGTGCGGATCCTTGGCCGCCACTTCCACCGCTTCTGAGATGGCGATGCCCAGCGAGCCGTTGGATTTGGGATTCTGCGCCAGGATAGCGCGACCGCACTCGGTTTCGCTGCTCGGGCTGGCGGTTACGGACGCTCCGAAAACCTCCATCAGACCGCGGCGGTACGGCTTCTGATCGTAGCTGACCCGCACCATGTAGACCTTGCATTCCAAGCCGAAGAACGCGCAGGCCATCGCGAGAGACGATCCCCACTGGCCGGCGCCCGTTTCCGTGGCCAGACGTCGCGTGCCTGCCTGCTGGTTGTAGTAAGCTTGCGGCACGGCGGTGTTGGGTTTATGCGAGCCCGCCGGGCTCACCCCCTCATATTTGTAGTAGATCCGCGCCGGCGTATCGAGAGCGTGCTCCAATCGCCTCGCACGAAACAGCGGCGAAGGCCGCCATTGCGCGTACACCTGCCGCACTTCACCGGGGATTTCGATCTCGCGATCCAGGCTCACTTCCTGAAGAATCAGGGGCATCGGAAACAAAGGAGCGAGGTCGTCCGGCCCGATGGGTTGCAGCGTTCCCGGGTGCAACGGCGGGGCCAGAGGCTTGGGTAGATCCGGCAGGATGTTGTACCAGGCTTGTGGGATGCGGCTCTGCGGAAGGCTGTACTGGATGGAGTCCATGGGGAGCATCTTACCAGCAATACGGCGCTTGACAAGATAGCGAACAAAAGGCGAAAATTACAACATGCTGTTCGATGGTTCTCCCCAACCGGGCCTGGTGGGCATCGCGAAATTAGCGGCTAACAGCCAGGCCCTCGAACAGAAGGCTCGCGTGGAGTATCTCGAACTGGAAACCCGGCGCTTTGTGGGCCGCTGCTTCAGCGCCAACATGCCATTTGTCTGGACCATCAACCCTTACCGCGGCTGCGAGTTTGGGTGCAAGTATTGCTACGCCCGCTACGCGCACGAGTTTATGGAACTCCGCGACCCGCTATTGTTTGAACGCCGAATCTTCGCCAAGCAGTTTTCGCCGGTTGCCTTTCGCGAGGAACTGGGCAAAATCAAAGCGGGAGAATCCGTTTGGATCGGCACGGCAACCGACCCGTATCAGCCGGCCGAGCGACGGTATCGCATCACTGGCCAGATTCTGGAGGTCTTCGCGCACCAGACCGGACACCGGCTCGGCTTGACCACGAAATCCGACTTGGTGGCCCGGGATGCTGCTCTGTTAAGGGAGATTGCGCGGGCCAATACGATTCAAGTGAACATGACGATTACCACTTTGGACACAAGACTGGCTCGGCTGCTGGAGCCGATGGCGCCCCGGCCCGATCTGCGCTTGCAAGCCGTAAGGAAGCTGGCGGACTGTGGCGTGCCCGTTTGCGTGCTGGCGAATCCCGTGATGCCCCTCATCACCGATAGCGAGGCGAATCTGGACGCCGTGTGTAGCGCGGCTGCGGAGGCCGGCGCAACCTCATTCCGCGCGGCGCCTCTTTTTCTCAAGGATTGCGCCAAGCAAGTCTTTCTGCCATTCGTGCAGCAGCACTTTCCGCATCTCTATACTCGCTATCGCGACCGCTATGCGCGGCAGGCCTATCTCACCGGCTCATATCCTGAGAAGGTGCGGGATCTGGTGCGGAAGTTGGTGGTCAATTACAATCTCACGCCGCCCGAGGCTGACTATCAAGCTCCGCAATTGCAGTTGTTCACTTAACACCGCTCGCGGTTTTTATAGCTGATCGCTGACCGTGAGTCCACATTCCGCTGCAACTTCTTCTGCGCGGTGACGCGCGGTTCCCAGGTTCGCCGTAAGGAAGACCTTCAGCTCCTGGTCCCGACCGACGAGGGAAACCTGGTATCCGGCACGAAAGCCGCGGCTCAGGCTGACGCGGTCGAACTCAGACAGTTTGAAGCGCTGCCGCCGCACTTCGAGGCCGAATAGGAAGTCGAGCTGAAAGACCTCGCCCGAGGGGCGCTCGATGCGAATCGTCGCTTCGGTCATCAGGTTCATAACCGCGAACACCGTCAGGATCATACCCACCGGAACGATCAAGATAGAGTACGCCTGGGTCGGCACCCTTGTCCCTTGGTGGGGCAGGAGGAGGAACGTGCTGAATGCCGCAAGAACACCTACGGTCAGCGCCACCGTGATGTTCGCCGCGACTTTTCTGTTCAGGCTATCGTAAATTCTGACTTCCATAGAGCCTCGATATGCGAATGACCAAGAAACGTGGGAAGCTCCCATTTGATCGGCAGTAACAAGCTGCGGGTGTATAGCCGCGAACGGATTTCGGGCGCGGCGAATCAGGACAAATTGCGAGGCTGACTATCAAGCTCCTCAATTGCCGCTGTTCACTTGACTCCGCTCGCCTGGCGGGCCGGTAGAAATTCGTCGCCCTCCCGCCAGGACGGTAACTTGTCCTGATTCGCTACATCCAGTCCGATTCGCAGGCCAAGCTGGACCACCTGCTCCATGCCGGCCATATTCCAGCTTTCGCTGTAATCGTCGCTGGGCGGGTGATCGTGCTGGATACCGGCGGGCTTGCCTTCCAGTTGAGTGCCCAGTTGGATGGTGAACGCGGGAATGCCGGCCTGGGCCATCGAGAAATGACTGGACCGATAGTAGTGGCCCTGCTCAGAATGCGAATCCGGCGTAATCTCCAATTGCACTTGGCGAACCGCCCGCTGCACCAGTGGCCAGAGCGTAGTCCGTTCGGCGCCCGTGAGCAAGACATCCTGGGTCCGGCCGAAGGGCGGCACGCCGTCGAAATTGATATCGACAGCGGTTTTGCCGGTGGGTGTCAACGGGTGGTGGGCGTAATAATTGGAGCCGCGCAAACCGGCTTCCTCCGCGGTCAACGCCAGAAAAAGCGCCGAGCGGCGCGGCTTCGGATTGAGATTCGACCAAGCTCGCGCCAGCTCCAGCAAGACGGCGCAGCCGCTTGCGTTATCCACGGCGCTAAAGATCACCACTTGATCTTTCAAGGCGGGATCGCTTCCGGGAACCATGGCCGCGACGTTGTCCGATTCCACGGTTCGCACCAGCGCCGGTATCTTGGCGAGTAGACGAATGCCGAGCGGGATCGGCCGGAAGTCTCGCGACTCCGACGCCGCGAGAAGCTCGTCCACGCCCATGCCTGCCATGGCAACCAAGCGCTGTCCAGCTTCTTGCGTAAGCCAACCCGCAAAGGCCAACCCGCGCTGTCCGGAACCGGATGGGAATTGCAGATCTTCCTTGCCAAACAGCGAACGAACTACCTCGAACCCATAACCAGCGGTTGGCGCGGTGTGGAGGATCAAGACAGCTTTGGCGCCCCTGCGCGCGGCTTCTTCGCACTTGTAAGTCCACCGCCCGTAGTAAGTGAGCGCAGCGCCGGCAAAGAAGTTGGGGTCGTTGGAGGGCGGCTCGTTGGTAAACAAGACCAGTACTTTTCCGGCGACGTCCACATCTTTGTAGTCGTCCCAACCGAATTCCGGCGCCGAGATGCCGTAACCGGCAAACAGGACTTCGCCATCGAGACTAACATTGGACTGCTGCGTCTGGCTGACACCTACAAAATCCTCGAGGTAACGGAACGGCACGCTGTTTCCGTTACCGCTTGCCGAGAGGGTCCCATTCGGCTGAGTCTGTACACCGATCAGTGGGACCTTTTGAAAGTAGGTACCATGGTCGCCAGCGGGGCGTGCTCCTGTTAGTGCGAGTTGAGCGGCGATGTACCGGGTCGCCAATTGTCCCCCGCGCGAACCCACCCCGCGACCTTCTAATAGGTCGGCGGCGAGAAATTTTATATGTGCGCGTATTCGGTCGCCTGAAATTTCAACAGTTTGCGCCAGCAGAACGGCTGCCCCAACAAATGCAATGAAAATCCCACGCATTGTTTACAGTGTAGCCGCGCAGGGCCGGCGGGATTGATTTCCGCGGGTGTTTATTTTTATTGAAAAAAATGCGTGCAATCCGCCCGCCTGTCCCTTATGATGGTGGTCTACAAACATTAGAAAGGGCGTAGCCCATGGACATTCAGAAAGCTCTCAACGAGTTGTATGAAGAGAAGAAGCGTCTGGACTGGACGATTTCTACTCTTGAGGCAAGGTTGAAGAACACCTCTTCCCCGGCCCGCAAGCGCCGTGGCCGAAAGAGTATGGCGGGAGAAGAGCGGCTGGAGGTTTCCAAGCGCATGTCGGCCTACTGGGCAAATCGCCGAGCGGCCAAACGCGCGGCCCAGGCTACCAGTCTGCAGCCAACACCGAGTGCGGAACCTCAACGCGAGTTTGCGACGTTTGAGGAGCCGGCGCCGAGCCCGCAGGGCCCGCAAAGCCAGCAACTGGAAGATACGCGCGAGACGCGACTCAGCGCTTAAAGAACCACAGCCAAAAATACTGTTCACCCGCTCCGTGACGGTATCTAGGCTCGAAGCCGCAGCGCAGCGCCATCTCCACGGCATCGCGATCGGAGAAGGGAACCCCCAGCCAGGTGTCATCCGGCTGGGTCTGCAAGGAACTGTCTCCCTGCACCTGGAATTTGAACAGCGCCCCCGGCCGCAACAGCCGCCCAACTTCTTTGACGTAGTTCTCGATTACCTCACGGCTGGGAATGTGCTGAAAGACGATGGACGAAAACGCAAAATCGAACGGCTGGGCTGGAACAACATCTAAATCTTTTCCATTGTTCCGATAGACGAATGCATTGGGAAAACCGGTGAGAGATTTTTTCGCCCGTTCCACCATTTCTCCGCTCACATCCACCGCATGCACTTCGCCAAAAATCTTTGCCAGCGCGCGCGTTACCCGGCCCGCGCCACAGCCGATCTCCAAAACTCGCATCTGGGTTGGATCTTTGCCCTGACAGATGTTGATGAGATCGGTTAGTACTTCTTCCCGAACAGTACTCTCACCCGACGCAAAGAACTCCTCATCGCTCCATTGCTCATTGGTGGTTGCGACGTAATAGCGCGCGTTCTCCCGTGCCCGCTGGTCCCAGTCATCTCGCATCCTTGCTAAGAGTTGGGCTAACTGCTGTTCCAGTGGTTCCATAGAAATCTCATTCTGACATATGGGTGGGTAGAAAGTTCGTACTAGGTTCTTAGTACCCATCCCGTAGTCCCTTTCCCTATTGACCTTAGAACCAAAGCCCGTTACATTCGTACTGACGCCTGTGGCTGAACAAAGAAGAAATAAGCGATTCGAACTGAAGCTTCCCCTGGAACTGGTGAAGAGCGGCTCAGAACGAATCTCCGAGATGTGCGAGACGAAGAACGTGAGCTCCTGTGGCGTGCTGTTCCGCACGGATACGCCCATGAAAGCCGGCCAGCCTCTGGAATACTTGATAACCCTACCAGGCTACAAGGGAGCAGAGGTGCGTCTGCGCTGCATGGGCAAAGTGATACGTCATGCTAGTGACGTGGAGATCGCCGCTACTCTGGAGCGTTACGAATTTGTGCGTGAAGCTTGATGCCGCCCTGCCCTCACGCTACCTTTGATGTATCCGGTAATGTATCCGGCAACGCATCGGGCGCGAAGTGAACCAAGCGCTGGCGCAGCGTCTGATAAGCCCGGAATAGAATCGACTTGAGCGCCGGGATTGAGCACTCGAGTACGGCCGCAATCTGCGCGTAATCCATGCCCTCGTATTTGTGCATGAGTACCGCGGCAAGCTGTTTGGTAGGCAAGGTCTCCACCGCCTTGCGAATCTCCATCGCCCGGCCCTGTTCCAGCAGTACATCCTCGAGGCCCTGCTCTTTCGAGCGCAGTTCCATCTTGGGGAGTTCGCGATCGTCCAGGCGCACGTGGCTGTTTTCGTAGCGCGAATCGCGCTTCCAGTTCAAGGCCACGTTGGTGGTGATGCGAAACAGCCAGGTGGTGAACTTAGCCTCAGGTTGGTACCGTTCGCGCGAGCGGTAAACGCGCACAAAAACGTCCTGGGCAAGTTCTTCGGCAATGGCGCGATTGCGCACGGACCGGTAAAGATGATTCACCACGCTGGTTCTATGCCGGTGGAGCAACAAATCGAAGCTGGGTGCGTCGCCATCACGCACCTTCAGCATCAGAGCGGTATCCGGATCGAGGACAAGTTCAAAAGCCATCACCTCTAGAAATACGTGCCCCCGCACGAAGGTGTTACAGAGTTCCCTGTAAAGCTTTGTAACCAGCAGGCACGTTGCCTGCGCTTCGTCGGCAAGTTCGCCGACGGGGCGTGGACACTGGTAAACCCTCGCAAAATCAGCAAGAGGGGCGGCTTGGTAAGGGAGCACTGGCCGGAGCCACACTCAGTCGTTGCTGGCAGCAAGGGGCAGGGGCCCGGGCAGGGCAATCGCGTCCACGGGGCGTTGGAGGCTCTGCATCTGCGAAAGGATCGCCTTCCTGGCAGCGGCCTTCCTGGGCCCATCAGGCCACTCCTGGATCACCTCCAGGCGATACTTCTCCATTGCCAACCAATCCTCGGTGAGACGTTGACTTGCCATTCCTGCTTACTCCCTACCTACTTGATCGGCGGGAGCGGCAAATTGTCCAGTGTTACTTCTTGGCTTGGGGTAGTAGGTAGAGGTAAATCACGTGCTTTTCGCCGTCTAGGGCCTTTTCGACATGCTTGGGCTGCCAGCCGGGAACCGGGTAGTCATGCGAAACCACGCGCGCACCCGTTTTGAGATAGCGCTCCAGGTTGGGTCGCAGTTTCTCGTTGGTGTCCGTCATGAGGTAAATGGTCACCACGTCGGCCTGACTCAAATCGATGTCCATGAAGTCGCCGTGAATTACTTTGGCTTGGTTCTGAAGACCCAAGCGCTGAATGCGGTCAGTGGTGGTCTGGACCAGCTTCTCGGAGAGTTCTACGCCGACCGCCTTGGCATGGAAGCGCTGTACGGCGGTAATCAAAACGCGGCCGTCTCCACTTCCCAGATCGTAAAGCGTCTCTCCCGGGCGGACGTCCGCCAATTCCAGCATCCGGTCCACAACGCCTTGCGGACTAACAACATACGGCGCAAGACTGTTGCTGTATTTAGGGGTCCGTCCGCTTTGAGCAAACAGGACGCCTTGCCCCCAGGATGGGATGCTTGCGAACGCGAACACGGCGACCGTTGCCGCCGAAGTCAGATTCCACATGGCCATACCCCTCTATCGACACCCACTGTCTATCTAATGAGTTGAGATGGCTGCCGACCGTTTGCCGTTCCGTGATTTTACGACCCGCGTCACCAGGTCGGAAACCGCAAACCACAAATCTCTCGGCCGGCTGATGGTGTATTCGGTTCCGCGGAAGTACTTCACGGTGTGGCTGATGGCATCCTTCCAAGGAACCGCCTGGGGATACAGATTGTAGTTCATGTAGAAAACCGGGAAGTCGACGCCGCCCACTTGGCGCAGGCTCTCCTGCGGAACGTTGGCCTCCAGCATCACCTTCGGACCTGCGAAGATGACCGCATCCGGATGACGGTCGCCGTCCCCAGCCACTTCCTTTTGAATCAAATCAGCCAGAAAATTGGTGTCGCCGTGCTTTTCTCCCAGGCGTTTTACATCGACGGTACCCAGATTGAGAGAATCCAGCGCCTTACCCAGCGCCGGAAAGTCGATTCGGTCCGCGTCCAACTGGCGGTAGACAATCTTGCCCTCTTGCATATTGAAGGCGGTGATGGAAAACTTGCCGATCCGCGGTTCCCGCGAGATACCGCGCAGAATCGAGATCAGTGCCGTCGTATCCACCGGCTGCAGCGCCGCCGAAAGGGCATTCTGTGGCGCAAAGTTGATGAGTACTTTTACGTTGAGCGGCTCCTCGCCCTGCGCGCGTTCCACCGGTGGCTCTTCATTGAACTGATCGGACGCGGAACGCTGCACCGCGCCGGCCGCGATTACCAGGGCAACTCCCTTGTCCTTGGGCGCCAGAACGGCTTCCGTGTCCCAGTTATCGGCGCAGACGCGGTCCGAGCGGTCGCGCATCAGCCAGTCCACGTGATAGTTTCCTTCACCCAGATCGAAACCGCCTTGCAGAAAAGCGTCGCCTTTGATGTTCTCATCGAGCAACGGAACCCGGACGCGCTGGATGAAATACGTGGGGTGTTCGGTACGGTTCTCGGGAGTGACTCGAAACAGAATGGTGAGCAGATTCTCTTTGCCGGCCACGTCCGCCATCGGCAAGGTGACGTCATAACCGGCGTGAAATTTCAAATCGAAGCCAAGCTCCGGTTTGACGGGGGTCACGCTACAGGGAACGTCCTTGCGCACTTCACCCGCCTCCAGCACGGCCAGATCGGAGTTGAACATGATCACGCCGCCGTTGGGACCGGAGCCGCTGATCGGAGTTTGGGCACAGAGCAGGCCGGCGAACAAGAACGGAGCGGTAAAGCGCCAACTCAAGGACATCGGCCTATTCCAATGACTGTTCCTCATTCTACCTCCAGCGGAGTCCACCGCGCTGTGTTTGTTTGACCCAATCGTACTCATCCCAGTTTCAGTACTTTTCCTCTTGTGATACAGTCCATGCATATGGCATCGCGCAGCGTCAACAAAGTGATTTTAGTGGGCCACCTGGGTAAGGACGCGGAGACCAAGTTCACGCCCTCCGGTGCGGCGGTGACGAAGTTTTCGGTAGCCACCAACCGCCGCTGGAAAGACCAGCAATCCGGCGAGTGGAAAGAAGAAACCAACTGGACCAATGTTTCTCTGTGGCGAGCTGAAAACCTCGCCCAGTACCTCACGCGCGGCAAGCAGGTGTACGTGGAAGGCCGCCTGCATACGCGCAGCTACGACGACAAGGACGGCAAAAAGGTCTACGCCACCGACGTAGTGGCCGAGGATGTCATCCTGCTGAGTGGGAATCGGGGAGAGGGCGGCGGTAGCGGCGCCGGCGACGAGTTCAGCCAGGGCGCCGCGGCGCCGGTGTCCATGCCGCGTAGCGCTCAGGCGCGCAGCGGCGGGGCGGCAGCGGGGGCGCGGCCGGCGGGGCCGGAAGAGCCGGCCTTCGATCAGGGGATCACGGACGACGACGTGCCGTTCTGAGAAACACTTGTGATCCAAGCGCAGATCGGCGACCAGACGATCCGCTATGATCGCGAGTCGACAGCTGCGGTATACAAGACTATCGAGCGCGGAGACGCAGAAGAATGCGGTTGCATCTTCTGCAAGAATTTTGCGCTTCAACGAGATCGAGCCTATCCCGCTTCGTTCAAAGCGCTCCTGGAACAACTCGGAATCGATCCGCATAAGGAGGGCGAGGTCTTTGAGTGCGGACCGGTTACGGATGGATGCCACCTGTACGGCGGATGGTTTTATTTCATAGGAGAAATGGTCGCCGCAGGTGAGCGCACCAACTCCGATCCGGAGACTCATGATTTCGAGTCCTTTTTCACCACCTCCCATCCCAGCGCACCGGAGTTTGGCGATGGGCCGCTGCTAGCAATTGAGTTCGCAACTCACGTCAAGTGGGTGCTTTCAGAAGCCGCTGATGAAGGACGACGTCCAGCGATCCGACCGCAATGAAACCTGCAGGCGTCCGTGAAATACTTCCGGCTTGTTTTTGAAGAACCTCCAAGAGCTTTCGCGTCGTCTGCAAGTGCGCCTTGGATGCTCGTCCCTCGCTCCCGACCAGCTTAGCTTGTCGTAGTCGGTCCGCGCGTTTTCTTGCCGCACAGCAGTATTCCGCCGCATCCGACGCGGAGAAACGAGCCGCGTGATGTACTGGGACGGCCCCCGGTGTCTTCCGGGTTTTCCGAAGCTAACAAATCATCCTGCCATTCTTCCAGTTGATTCCGCCGGTTGCCGGCTGGAAGGAGTTCAATGCCCCGGCGGATCTCAGCGAACGTCAGAACGCTGGCAAACAGAGAATCGTCCGGCGTTCCTTTCAGCCAACGGTCAACGTTTTGATCCGCCTGTCGAATTCGAGAAAATTCTGAGAGGACATTCGTATCGAGCAAAAAGCCCGTCACAGATCGACGGGCCTTGGATAGTCCTTCTGCCTCTCCAGATTCAGCTCAGAACCGGCAAAGGGAGATTGCGTGAGAAGATCGTAGAGCTTCTTGCTGGGCCTCGGCGCCGTTCCCGTGGCTTGCGTCATTTTGGATTTCTCGCGCATGGCGTAAACTCCTTGCACAATCAACTCATCCACCGAATGGACGTTACCGCGCTGGATTTCCTCTTGTACCAGCCGCTCGGTTTCGGGTTTGAGTTCTACGATCATACCCCTACACTAGCCCGGATCGGCCCGCCATGCAAACGTTCGGTGCAACCAAGCGCAACCAAGCGACCGGGTAGGTTCTGGAGCCGGCGGTCCGGCGGGTGGCTTTGGAAGAACCGGCTTTTGGTTAGGCCATCCTGACTGCATCGCCGGATATGCCAAAATGGCGGAGGGCAGGTGATGAAGGCGACCGAAGCAGATTGGGCTGAGGCCAAGCGCCGCTGCCGTCTTTCCGCCGAAGAAGTCCGCATGGCGCGGGAATTGGGCTTCAAGCCCAAGGGGCTGATCAAGAACATTCCCTCTCCCCCACAGAAATGGAAAGCGCCCGTGGGAGTTTGGGTGCGGGACCTCTATGAGCGCAAGATCGGTTCGCGCGCGCCTGCGCCGCCTCCTCAACCTCGTCCGAATGTAGTGGAAATCCGGAACCCGAAACATCCCTGGCCGGACAATCCCGACATCCCCGCCATTGTCGTGGACGATACAGAGCTCGTGAGGGACGACTACTGCTCATTTGAGCCACCGAGCGAGGATGAGATAGAGCAAACGAACACGCATATACTCGCCCGCCAACGCCTGTTCCGTTGGGCGGCGCAGGCTGTCGCAATCTCCCTGAGCGGGCTGCCGGAAATCACGCGTGTCGCGGCTTTTGGATCCGCGTCGAAGCCGCTCATCCGGCACGTCCCGCGCTTTCGCGAGTACAGAAGA
>Ga0075017_100000822_pt1 | contig 18048 bp, 14 predicted proteins | sample AleBraG_ABR_2012_FD_71475 | JGI IMG/M metagenome (GOLD analysis project Ga0075017, IMG submission 71475) | Freshwater sediment microbial communities in response to fracking from Pennsylvania, USA - Alex Branch Run_MetaG_ABR_2012 | ecosystem: Environmental > Aquatic > Freshwater > Creek >... | reverse complement strand
AGCTGGGTCACGTCGAAGCCATGCGGCGCTCTGCAATCCAGGCGTGTCGTAGCGTTGAGGGCCGGGTGCGTGAGGCACCCAGCGAACCACGAGGCCAAGCGATCTCGCTCGTTCAGCGTCGATGTTGGCGTGGTAGCAATCGCCTCTCCCAGGAGACGAGGTTGCAACCTATGCGTGGTCGCCATCGTCGATATAGAACTGCGGACGTCGGTCCTCTCGCGAAGATCGCCTCGCGCCCAAGTGCGATGGCCAGTTGAGTCTTGCCCACGCCAGGTGGCCATGCAGCAGCACGTTCTCACCATTTGCGATCCAGCGCGAAGCAGCAAGGTCACGGATCTGCTTGGGATCGATCGCGGGCTGCGCCTCGAAGTCGAAGCCCGCCAGCTCCTTGACCGCAGGAAAGTGCGCGAGCTTCAAAGCCATTTCGATGCGCCGGTGGTCTTTCCGTTCGATTTCGCGTTCGCACAGCATCAACAGCGTCTCGCGTGCCGACGGGTTCGCTCGGGCAGCCTCATCGAGCAGGCTGTCGAGTTGATCGCAGATGCCGGACAGTTTCAACCGCGCTAGCATGGCATCGAGCGGATCGCTTGGCGTCTCGGTCACCTTCTTTTCACGCAAGGCGGCTTTGGCCGGACGGGTACCCTCCATAGCCCGAGCCGTCCACAATTCCGGTCGGGAGATGCGAGGGAGTTGAGTTCGGAGGCAGTGCGCTGACCATGATCTGCTCCGCGGCCTTGATGCGGAGTGCGTTGAGCAGGCGCTGCACGGTCGAGGCTTGCGGCGGCCCGAACTGGCCCGGACATTGTTCGATCAGCCGACCAAGGATGGTCAGCGGGGTCAGCTGTGGCTCGGTCGCGAGCCAGCCCTCGATTGTGGCCAAGTGCAGTCCAGCATCGATGGCATGCGAACCCTTGTAACGGCGCAGGGCGTCGCCGGCGGGTGATCGCGCTTGATGATCTTGGCCTTTCGCGCCGCTTCTCCTTCAGCTTGAACGACGGCTGGAAGAAGTTCACATGCAGACGCGCCGCCGTATAGAGCCGAGCCATGGCCGCCGCTGCTTCAACACCCTCAAGGCGGCCATAGCCAACCAGACGGCGAACGACGGCGCCGTTCTTCTGCTCGACAAAGGCTTGGTCGTTCTACTTGTAGGCGCGAGACCGCGCACGGCACCAGGGAACGACGACGTCGTTCATGAAGGCCATCAGCCCGCCCTCACGCGCAAGCAGAGGAGTGCATTCGGTCCAGCCGGTTGCCACATCGACCATAGTAAGGATCTGGATGAACGATTCACCCCAGTCCTGGCGATCAGTTATGCGGGTAACAATTTTGGTGAGGCAATACGGGGGGTCACAGTTGCATGCCGATTGACAGCCGCCAGCCGAAAGGCTGTTGCGGGGTCAAGCAATTGCGCTGAGCCACCTGCGAGATATTTGCGTCCGGCTCAAAACTTTCCAGCAGAATGCGAGCTTTGACGTCCGGCGCCCATTGTCCGCGCCGACCCGCGCCGGTGGTCCCTGCGACGCCGCACATTCACGGCCGCATTGAAGTTCCCGTCAGGCTTACGTTCAAGCGTATGGTCGGATCGATCGCGAGACACCATCGGCGGAGACGTTCCGGAATGTGGGGACGGCGCGCCGTTTAAGTCGAGCGGCACATCGTGCGCTGTATCCGCAGGAACTGGCCGTCAACCTGCCACGGGTCGATGTGCTCCATCACCGCACCGCCCGACTGACCACACTCGGCCCTCAACCGACACCGGGCCATGCGCGTCGAGGATCAAATGGCTCGGCTAGCTGCCGGCACATGAAGCGCTCAATCTCTCGGCCCTCTCATCGGTACGGCGGAGGCCGCATAGCTCACACGGAACTGCGGATTGCTTCGTAAACGCCTGCAATATGATTAAGTATTTAAGCAATTGTCGAGCAATTGCCAATTCGAATATCATAATTGGAGTTGAACTGCGAAACACCCCGCGCCTGGTTGCAAGACGCGCTGAATATCCGCCAAAAACAATCGGGCACTCCGCTTGCACAAGGCCTCAGTACAAAGTTTCTACGGTGGAGGCAACATGTCGAAGAGTTACAAAGGTGGCGCCGGCAACGACACACTCGTTGGGGTCGACGGCTACGACACTTTCTACGCGAGTGGTGGTTTCGACCATATTTGGGGTGGACCAAACGGGGGCGGGACACTTATTCTCACGGGCAGTACGTCAGATTACGCGTTGCGCAACGACAACAACGGGTCCTATGACCTGATCGATACGCGCAACGGCTCGCCAGACGGCGACATGACTGTCAGAAGCATTGCTCAATTCGATTTCGCAAACGGTAAACTCAGCCTGGGTCAACTCGTGGCCGGCTTGCCAAATTACATCGCGGGCATGGCTGGTAACTCAACTATGATTGGGTCGGGCGGCTACAGCGTATTCACCTCGGCGACAGGCGACCACCATATATGGAGCGGCGCAAACGGCGTAGGTAAATTGCTGCTCACCGGCAGCGAAGCCGACTATCAAATTGCCTCGAATGGCGATGGTAGCTACAAACTTGTCGATTTGCGCGAGGGGGCTCCCGATGGCTCGGATACAATTCGCGGCATTGCCAACTTCCAGTTCCAGGACAAGTCGCTCGCCCTCAACCAATTCGTCAGCGACGATCAAATCAACCCAGCGAAAATCATCGCTGGAACGGGTGGCAATGTTACTCTGGTTGGGACCGGCAGCCATGACATATTCACCGGCGGCGGCGGCGACGTGCACATCTGGGGCAGCGGCGCGGCCGGCGAAACCGCTGAGTATTCGGGAAACTTCAAAGACTACGTCGTAACCGATGACAGCAATGGTGCTTATACAGTGTACGATACTCGCGTCGGCGCCAGCGACGGAATTGAGATCGTTCGCGGTGTTTCGCAGTTTCGCTTTGGAGATCAAACAGTTTCGGTCGCCAACTTGCTGACAGGGAACCAAGGTCTCGCCGAAGAGATTGTTGGCGGGGCAGGCAATCAAACCCTGGCAGGAGGCAGCTCCGGCGGCATGCAATATGCCTACACCAATGATTTCATCGAGGGCGGCGGCGGGAACGACGATATCAGAGGTAGCGTCGGCAATGACCTGTTGGTGGGCGGTTCTCTTTCAAGTCTCGTCAGGGGCTTGCCAACGGTGACGGGCAGTAATCCTGAAGTACAGGTTTCCGCTCATGACCTCATGGTCGGTTCCAATCAGACTGCAACGCTGACCTGGCGTGGCGACTATGCCGGGTTCAGGAACACCCTCGGCTATTACCAGATTGCTGCGGATGGACATATCACTAATGTCCACGTCATATTCGCCAACGCATCCAATCAAGATTGGGGAGGTAACCTGGTGGCTGGGCAAAGCTCGAAGACGATCTCGCTGAATGGAGGGCAAAAGATTGGCTTTTTTCTTGTGCCCGACGGCTACGCCCAGGCTGCGAATGCTGCGGCGCTCAACGATACCACTGGCTCCTGGTCGTTTGTCGACCAGAACGGCAATCCGGGAATATTGACCAATCTCGCCGCCCTCAAGTTGGTCCACACATTTGCAAACGGCTCGCAGGCAACGATTGTCTCTCACTATGGTAACGATGTCTGGCATTCTATCGCTGGCAGTGGGTCGCCGCAGAATGCCGATGGCTTTGACCATGCCCACACCTATCAACTCCTGGCTGATGGCTCCATAGATATGAACTTCGAGGATCTCATCAACGGAGGTGATCAAAGTTTCAAGGACTCGATGTTCAACGTCAAACTTGATGCGACGGGATCCAAATTCACGACCAGCTCCGGCGAGACGACCGTCGCCGGCGGCGATGACACCATTAGGGGTGGCACGGGAAATGACACAATGGTTGCCGGCAATGGAAACGACGATCTGATCGGCGGTTCGGGAAGAGACACGATGATCGCGGGGACCGGACACGACACGATGAAGAGCGGTTCGGCGGCTGATCACTTCATCTTCGATCGTGGTGAGCAGGGATCAGTGATCGAGAATTTTCGAACCGGGATTGACAAGATCGACTTGAGTTCGATCCACGGATTGTCGAACTTCAGTGATCTGCGCTTCATGAATATCGACTCTCACACGTTGCAAATCGAGTATGGATCGGGTGCAAATTTGACCAGCTTCGAGGTGGTAAACGGCGCCGGAGTCCATTTGACAGCCGGCGACGTAATCCTATGATGACGCGGGTTCTCAAATCCCTCTAAGACAAGCATACTGGATCGGAACACGCTGCAGGATCGCCCTTCAATTTGGCCGAACACGGCGAGCATGAATCTTCAACGCCGACCAGGGCTTGCAGTTTACTGGGGCCGCCTTCACTAGCGTGCTGGCGGCCCAGGAAGGCGTAGGCGGGTTCAAAGTCTCTGTCGAGCGGCTTTGGCGACGAGGAGGCCACTTGTCAAAGCGGAGTATCTCTCCGAACAAACGTGGCCTCTCAGAATGACGCCGGAGCGGCAAGGGGCTGCGGTTCAGCCAAATGACTGCTGCGCCCAACAATGTCCCAATTGAATGAAACCACCGAATTACGCAATCTTTGTCGGGAGGCAATTCCCAGCACTATCAGCCCTGGCCAGAACAGGTAGACCAAGATCTCAAGGTTCTCACCGAAGGTGTAAAGCCAAAGCGTGATTATGAGGCACAATCCGGTCCGGGCCAGCCTGCTCGACTGCGCCTTGATGATCATTTCCAGGGAGGTCCAGAGCATCGGTACCAGCAGCGACGCGAATCCGACCAAACCTTTCACATAGAGCAGCCCGAACCACGTATGGTGGGAGCCGATCGGCATATATTCCACCAGGTGCGGGCCGCGAACGACAATGCCGTGGCCGAAGACGGGCGCCTCGTCTTTCCAGCGTTGATAGGCTATCCGGCCAAGTGTCGCCCGCACGCGGCTGGATGCGGCTCGGGCCTCGGCAAAGCGGGTCTTGAGGACGCCAACAAGATCCAGCAGCGGTTGAAACAACAGGCCGACCAGGGTCGTGGCCAGTGCACTGGCGAAAGCAGTGCCCGGCCGCGTCAGTCGGGCGAGCGAGAATGCTATGGCTGGCGTAATGACGATCGAGATCAGAGCCAGCCGCGAGGCGGACATCCAACAGATTGCCACTGCCGCTAGAAGTCCGCAGGCGGACCACTTCCGATCGCGGTCCTGCATGCCTAGAATTGCAAAGACATTCGCGACAAATCCGGCTGCGGGACTCCACGGGGTCCAGAACCGCCATCGGGCCGGACCTTCCCATTCGCGACCGTAAAGCTGAACCTCGAAAAAATCCGGTCCCGGTCCACCCAGTGCCTGCAACGGCGAAACATACAAATGGCCGGGCAGGTGGATGATCGGCGCCGCGATGAATAGCGGCAGCAACAGCAGGGTTTGCAGTGCCAAACGGTTGCAGGCCCGGCTGACTATGAGCGGACGAATGTTGAGGCATCCGCCAACGGCGAAAAAAACGGCCATGAGCGCCCAGCCCTTCGCCCAGCCGGTTACCGACTTGATGGTTTGGCCAACTCCGAGGGAATTGGTGATGTGCCCGACGATCAGGGCAAACAGCATCCCCGCCATGCCGAGGATCCAGATCCATACGCCCGCAGGAATGCGCAGGCGCTCGCGCGGCGGGGTTTGCGGTGACTGAACGTAAGCCTTCCAGCCAATCCATCCGATGAGCACCCACCCGATCGCAGGCGCCAGCACATAGAGTGCGCCCAGCACATAGAAAATCCACGTGCCGGTGATCGCATACCAGACGACCACTTCTTCAAAGTTTTCAGGCTGGATCGTGTTGCCGTGCTTCATGTCCCTTCCATTCGTGGCTCTGGCAGAGCTCGCGACAACAAACAACGTATGAAAGAACGATTCGCCAGGGAATGTCTCGCGACATGGATTTTGCGGCATTCATTTTGAGCCGCCCTCCGTGGCGGCCGGCGACGTTCAGCGGCACGCCGGCGGCGGACCCAGACCGGCTAGGCGACGACAAGGCCCGGCTGCTTGCGGCGAGACGATAGAAGCTTCTCTTCCCAGCGCAGGGCGTGCTCGACCATCGAGCCGAGATCGCCAAACTGCGGAACCCACTCGAGTTCCCTCTGTATCCGCGCCACGTCGGCAACCAGTATTGCAGGATCGCCGGGGCGTCGCTCGGCCGACCTTGTCTTGAGCCGTGAACCGGTCTGGCGGCCGACCGCCTGGAGCACTTGCATTACCGAATGCCCGGTGCCGTAGCCGCAATTGAAGCTGCGAGATGCGCCACCCTGCCTCAGATAGCGCAAGGCCGCGCGATGGGCCCGCGCAAGGTCCGACACGTGAACGTAATCACGCACACAGGTTCCGTCCATGGTCGGATAGTCTGTTCCGTAAACGGATACTTCCCGGTCGGGTCGAAGGGCTGCCTGGCAGGCGACCCGGATCAGGTGCGTGACCTTGCCGCCCGACTGGCCCGTGCGACCGGCGGGATCGGCGCCTGCCACGTTGAAATAGCGAAGCGCCGCGTAGCTCATGCCGTGGGCCGATGCCACGTCCGCAAGCATCAATTCGGTCATCAACTTGGAGGTCCCATACGGGGAGAGAGGCCGGAGGGCCGAATCCTCCGCAATTGGCAGGCGCTCGGGCACACCATAGACCGCGGCGGTCGAGGAAAAGATGACATGGGGCACGGCCTCCGCGACGGCGGCGGCCAACATTGAACGCGTCTTGACGGTGTTGTTGAGATAGTAGCCGAGAGGATCGAATACCGAATCTGGAACGACGATGGAACCGGCGAAATGAAGGATCGCATCCACCCGATGGGCGCGCAACAACCGCCGAACCAGTGCCTCGTCGCCCACATCCCCGACGAAGACCCTGGCGTCAGGAGCCACGTTGTCGAGAACTCCCGTCGACAGGTTGTCGAGCACCACCACCTCCTCGCCCGCCTCCAGCAGGTCGAGCACCATATGGCTGCCTATGTATCCTGCGCCGCCGGTCACCAGAACGCTCATCGCATCGCCTTTCCGTGTTTGTCGCTGGTGAGCGATGCAGAAACCATGCCCCGGTTTTGGCACGCCGACTTGGCGGCGGAGGCCGCTAAACGCCGCTCGCGCCGTCACTGCGACCCGTCCGGTCCGAGAGATTTGCCGGATCGACCCCCAAACCGGCTCTCAAATCGAGAATCGAACGGCCTGGACTTCCCCTGACACGCCGCCCACAGCGACGCCGAACCGGTTTCTCTGCGGGTTTTCAACGTCTTGGTGGTTGGAACGGCGCTTGCTGGGATGGAGCAGCCTCGCGGGGCTGAGCAGAAACCCAGTTGGAGTGACATCAATGCAGTACAATGAGATATTGCCCGGAAAGGATTTTCCCAGGATCGTCAATGTTCTCATCGAGATCCCGGTCGGCGGGGAACCGGTGAAATACGAGCTTGACAAGGCCTCGGGCGCGCTCGTGGTCGATCGCATCTTGTCGACCGCAATGCGCTACCCCGGCAACTACGGCTTCATCCCCCAGACACTCGGCGACGATGGCGACCCACTCGACGTGCTCATTGCCTCGGACACTCCGCTGCTGCCCGGCTCGGTGATCAGTTGTCGTCCTGTTGGCGTCCTGCGCATGACCGATGAGGCTGGGGGTGACGAAAAAATCATCGCGGTCCCGGCCCCGAAGGTTTCGCGGATGTTCGATGGCGTGCAGTCGATCGGTGACATCGCCGAATACCGGCTGAAGCAGATCGCGCATTTTTTCGAACACTACAAGGATCTTGAATCCGGCAAATGGGTCAAACTTGCCGGCTGGGGCGATCGACAGGCGGCCTACGAAATCGTGCAAGCCGGATTTGACGCGGCGAAAAACGCCAAACCTGCTCAGGACCTGCAAGCTGCTGATAAGGGAAGCACCATCCTCGATTTGCAATCCTGGTTGCGCCAAGCAGTCGATGCGCACGAAATCGGGGCAAACCCCAAGGTTGGCTCCAAACCCCCGCTGGATATCGAGGATTGGTATTTCAGCGAGCTCGACCAGCGGCTCGCTGGCTGAGGTCAGTCACGAAAATCAAGCCACAAACGACAACGTCTGTGTCCAAGCATCGAGCAGGTATGATGATCTCTGAACTGTACAGTCTGCCCGCCTTTACAACCGTGCCCACGGTGTCCGCGACTCAACGATCCCGCAATCGTTGGTCACGGCGCGTCATTGGCGATCTGTTGGCGCTCGCCGATCTCGGCGCCTTGGCCATAACCGCGCTTGCAACTGCGATCTGGCAGGGGAGTCCTCGAGGCCCTCTCGCTCACACCGGAATGGCGGACGTCGCCTTTTGCCTCGTGGTGATGGCGGCATCGCACGTGGCCCTTTCCGAAGCGGGAGCCTATCGCCATCTGCCGCTGATGGACCTGCGATTCAATCCGCTATGGCTCGTCGCGACGGTGTGTGCTGCCTTTGCAGGAGTGGGGCTGAGTGTCGAGGGCCTCAGCGGGCCTGCAACCATCAGCCTTGGCTGGCTCACCGTCTGGCTTGCCAACAGTGTGCTTGGCCTGGCCCTGGTCCGGTTGGCAGCCGGCGGCGTCCTGGCACGAGCGGGCAGGCTTGGGTTGCTCAAGTCGCATGTCGCTGTCTATGGCACGGGCCGTATCGCCGACCTGGTCGCGGCACAGGCCTTGAGCGATAGCTCTGGAACCCATCTTGTCGGAGTCTTCGACGATCGCAAGGACCAGCGCAACGGTTCGCAGGGATGGATGAGCGCTTCGGGGACGCTTGAGGCGTTGATCGCGGCTGGCCGGGACGACAAGATCGATGAAATCATCGTTGCCTTGCCGAACGCCGCCGATGGCCGGATTGCCGAAATCGTGCATCGGCTTGAGCATCTGCCTGTCAAGATCAGCATTTGTACCCACATCAGCAGCGAATATTTGGGGCTTTCCCACCGGGCACAATCGGCACGCCAGCTCGGCCCAGTAGGACTCATGGATGTCAAGCCCAAGCCACTCAATGATTGGGCTCCGTTTCTCAAGCGGATCGAGGATGTCACGATCTCCGGCGTCGCCCTGATTGCGCTTGCGCCGCTGTTCCTGGTTATCGCGTGTGCCATCAAGATGGACAGTCCAGGACCGGTGCTGTTCCGTCAACGCCGGCACGGCTTCAACCATCGGGTGTTCCACGTTCTCAAATTCCGGAGCATGCGAGTGATGGAAGATGGTGCCAAGGTTGAACAGGCGCAACGAGGCGATCCCCGCGTCACGCGGGTGGGCCGCCTGCTGCGCCGAACGAGCCTCGATGAGTTGCCGCAACTCATCAACATTTTCCTTGGCGACATGTCACTTGTTGGTCCGCGTCCGCACGCGATCGCCCACAACGAGCAGTACGAAACCATTGTTGCGCGATATGCCAGCCGCAATCAGGTCAAGCCGGGGCTAACCGGTTGGGCTCAGGTCAACGGCTTTCGCGGTGAGACGAACACAGTCGAGGCCATGCGCAAGCGCGTCGAGCACGACCTTGAATACATTGAGAATTGGTCGTTGTGGCTCGACATCTGGGTGCTGATCAGGACACTGCGGTGCGGTTTTGTCCATCGCAACGCATTCTGAGTCTGGAGATGATCGTGCGGGTGGCTGATATCCGTCAACCCCCGGAAAATCAGTGGATCGCTCCTGACCGCGTGCGGTTATCAATCTGGCAATTGTGTGATTCGCCCGCCCCAGGGCGGACTGTGGTGTTGCTTGCGAACATTGATCAACACGTGGCACGTTCGGCTCGTGCTGCAGGACCGAGTGACATCGCCCGATGCTATGGCTATTGGCACTCCGCGCTCGCGAGCTGATCGTGCCGGCATTGGGCCACGGCTGGCGATTGGTCGGCGTTCTCGCGATGGCGGTTCTGCTGGCGTCGTGTGGAACCCCGAACGACGCGGTCTCATCGATCGCGGCAATGACCCCTGCGCCCAAGGAGTTCAAGACCGCCGACAGTCTGGTGCGCTACACGGCAAGTTGCCAGGATGGCGGCGTTTCGAGGCCTGCCACGACCACTTTTGGAACGCCAACGGATCTTTCGGCGACTCAGGCCCGCCACTCGCCTGGCGATATTGTGCAGGTTTCTGTGCCGGATGACGTATCGTTCACGGGCAACTACGAAATCAATTTCGACGGCCGGCTGGAGTTGCCCTATGCCGGTTCGGTTGTTGCCGGCGGCCTCACGAACTTCGAGCTGCAAAATGCTGTGCGCCGCAAACTGACGAGAACCGGGACCTTTCGAAGCAGCAATCTCAGGGTGGCGGTTCTGCCGGTGAAATGGGCACCCATTCAGGTCTCCATATCGGGCGCAGTCTATCAGCCCGGCACCGATTTCATCAATGAGCCCAGCGAAAAGCCTCTCCAGACGACGGTGATCAAAACCGGCGAGAGCCCGCTCGGCCGATTCTTGCGCGAGGCCTTTCGCATCGGTGCCGGTGTCCGGCCAGACGCCGATCTCACCCGCATAACCCTGACTCGACAAGGAAAATCCTACATCCTCGACCTGTCGGGCGCGATCAACGGGCTGCCGGTGCCGCTGGTGCCGCTGATGTCGGGGGATGTCATCGTCGTTCCCACCAGCGGATGTTTCCACAAGGCCTTGTTCCGCCCCTCGCAATTGACGCCACCAGGTGTCCGTGTGCTGATGTCGAACCTAACCCAGCCCGCCCTCAGCAACGCCCAATCGGCCAACGGTCAGTTCGCCAGCAGTCTGCCCTACGGTACGCGACTGATTGAAGCTGCGGTCTCGGCCAACTGCGTCGGCGGCACGCCGTCCGTGAACGCAGGAAGACGGGTGGTGCTCATCAGCCGCAATACCCTCGATCGCCGCACCGAGATCATCGAGCGGTCCATCTCGGAACTGATGGCGAGGCCCGACGATCCTGACATCAATCCCTACATGATGCCAAACGATGCAATCGCCTGCTACGACAGTGACTTTTCCAATGCGCGCGACGTGGCCAAGGGCATCACGGACATCCTTGCCGCGGTCATCGCCCTCCGGTTGCTGTGACGATGAGCGAGCCGATGGTTTCAGCATCAGCCATCGCCAAGCCCAAGCGCGGTTCAAAAGCGCTCCGGGCGTTGCGAAGCCTTCTGCGCTCGCTGTTGTTGAAGGAGCGCAACAGGGCCACGCGGATGAGCCGCTACCTATGGCTGAGTTCGGGACTGGTGGGTTTCATCTGGGCGGCGGTCACTGCCTATTGCTTGCTGCTTCCCAAGACCTATACGAGCGAGCTGACGCTCATCCTGCCGGGTGCCCGCAGCAGTTCGGTGTTCGCTCTCGACAGCATCGGCCAGGCCAATACGCAGTCTGACTCTCCGTTCTCGTCTATCACCAGTACGCCGAAGGTCATCTACCAGTCGATCGCACTGAGCGATGAGGTCCTTGGCAAGGTCGCCAAGCGCCTCGGAATGGAGTTGATGGATTTTCCCAAGCCGCGCATCGATCTGATCGACGAGACATCGCTTATGATGTTCAAGGTTTACGGCAAGACCGCCAGGCTGGCGCAAGACCGTGCAAGGATGGTGCTTGAGGTCTTTCTCGACAAGCTCAGCGAGTTGCGCAAGGACGAAGTCGACCGGCGGTCGCAGAGCGTCAAGGACGGCCTTGCCGATGTCGAGACCAATTTGCAGAGGGCCCGAGCGGAGATCCTTGCGTATACCGAGGACAGTGATGTCGTTTCCCCCGACCAGATCAAGGCCATGTCCGAACAGGTCGAGCAGTTGCGCAGCCGGGTGGACCAGGTCGACGCGGACGTGCATCGCGCCGAGGGCGAGCGCGACCAGCTTGGCGCTGTTCTCGGCACTTCGGCAGTCGACGCTGCTGTAGCCCTGAGGCTGCAGGATGATCCACGCTTTGCCGCTTTGCTCAAGGAACGCACAGACGCCATGACGCTCCTGTCCACCAACTTGGACAAGTGGGGGCCCAATCATCCGTTGGCCATTGCATCCAGGGACCGGTTCATGTCCGCCGACACCGCAGTGCGTCGGCTGGCAGCGCTGGAATTGGGGGACCCCACCGACTTCAAGCTCGATCAATTGCTGACCACGAGTAAGGACCGCTCGGAGCTGTTCCGAAAGCAGGTGGAGTACGATGCCGAGGCCAGTGGCCTCAGGAGTAACCTCGCCGCCTTGAAGGGCGCATTGGCCGCCGAGCAGAAGAACCTTGAACTGCGCAACGCCAAGGCCGCCCGCCTCGCCGATCTTGAGCGCAATCACAAAATCGCCGAGGCGGTGTTCAGTTCCGCGCTCGCCCGGATCGACTCGGGCCGCGAGGACATTTTCGGCTCCTATCCCCTCGTACAGATCATGTCCGAACCGACGCTACCGGACAAGCCGACGTCGCCACAACCCAAGATCGCCATTGTTGGGGGCGGGATTGCGACGGCGCTGGTGTTGTTGGGATTCTGGCTGGCGTGGATTCGCCAACCCTTCCTGCGCAAGCATCTCACTGCGGATTGACACTCAGGCGGCGTTGCGTTGATTTGAGGCTTCCGCCGATCCAGCGATCAGCTTCGACAGCAATGTCGAGTCCGCCAGAAGGTCGACAATCTGCACACCGATCTCCTTGATGAGTGTGGCGTCGTCGAGCGCTAATGAAAGATTGGCAAGGATGAAGCCCTGTCGCGACCCGCAATCAAAGCTGCGGCCGGCGTTGCGCAGGGCGTGAAGGGGAATTGTCCCGATGAGTGACGCGATGGCATCGGTCAACTGGATCTCATTTCCCGCACCTGGCACCTGCGAGGCAAGCGCCGGGAAAATCTCCGGGCCCAGAATGTACCGACCGAGAATGGAGAGGTTTGAGGGAGCGGTGCCAGGCGCTGGCTTTTCCACCAGCTTTGCGATTGGCCAGGCTCCGTCCCGCCCGGAAGGCACCCCTACGTCGACAATTCCGTACTTGTGTGCGTCGGAATGCGCTACTGCTTCGACGGCAATGATCGAACCACCCAGAGCCTCGTGTGCCTCGATCATCTGGGCCATGCATCGCCGGCCCGCCGATTGGACCACAATGTCCGGAAGCATCACTGCGAATGGCTCATCGCCGATGAGATGCCGAGCGCACCAGATGGCGTGACCAAGTCCGAGCGGCTCCTGTTGGCGCACGAAGACTGAATTTCCGGGTGCTGGAGTACCGGCGCGAAGTTTCGCCAGCTCAGCCTTCTTGCCTCGACGCTCAAGGGTTTGCTCGAGTTCGAACGCGCGATCGAAATGATCCTCGATTATTCCCTTGTTGCGGCCGGTCACGAAAATGAACTCCTCGATGCCCGCCTCCCGCGCTTCGTCGACCACGTGGTCGAGAATCGGCCGGTCGAGCAGCGTCAGCATTTCCTTCGGAATGCTCTTTGTTGCAGGCAGAAACCGAGTGCCGAGTCCGGCAACGGGCAGTACGACCTTCCTGATTTTCCCTGGCATAAGAATGTTCCTTAAGGTTGCATGAAGGGATCGCCTCGCGAAGCGGTGCGATCATGAGGTGATATGAGCAATCGTCGTGCCGGAACCTCAATCGACGTTTTTTACTGCAAACGCTGGGGTTTCGCGGCCATCGGGGTCGCTTCCAAGATGCCAGGCAGTCAGACACTCTTGCCCCGGCTTTCAAACCGATTGTCAAATTGAGAGTCTGAGCCTGTACCCACCTTCGAGCAACGGCAGCATCCTCCTCCAATGTAGGACGCGGTGCATCTGATGCCTGGCCGTATCGGCCGGATCGAATGCGCCGCTCCTCCGACCCACCGATTCCCGCGTTCGCTGCGCCGTCAAGCGCGACCCAGCCTCCTTGACGACGACGCCACCGCTAAACACCTGGTGGCACTCTCGAAGTGAGAGCCAAAGCGGAAACGATAATGATAGTTGGTCGTCTGCCGACGAGGGATAGCGCTCGCGGCGCATCGACTTTTGGCGCAAATCCGCCGTTTTCTGTCAGCGCGCGCAGTCGGCATGCACGTTGCTCTCCTAGCTGCCGAGGACGCCACGTACCGCCTAGCACCGGCGACAGGAGACCCAACAATGCTTACGCCATCCCTATCAACTCCAGCATTCCGATCAGCGAGCGGCTCGAACCTTGCGGCCAATCCATCTTGGCAGCCCACGAATCATCCTGAGCGGCTTCCGGTCGGATCGGCGCGGTCTCATGCCACCGTGACGCCGCTCGCCAATCCCGAGGAGTGGAACAGCTTCCGCATGCTGGGGATCCACGTCGATAATTTTTCGATGAGCGAAGCCATTGGCACAATCTTGAGAGCGGCCAGCGGCAATGCCGCCGCAAGCTTCGCCTTTGTCAATGCCGATTGCCTCAATATCGCCTCAAACGACAAAGCCTACGCCGCGATATTGGCTAGACAAACCCGCGTATTTGCTGATGGCAGCGGGATCGCACTGGCGGCTAGGCTTCGCGGCATAACAGTGCGCGAAAACATAAACGGCACCGACATGTTTCCGCTTCTGTGCGCTGCTGCTGCCGAGAGGGGCCTCAGGATATTTCTGCTTGGCGGGCGACCTGACATAGCTGGCCGGGCGGCCGCCAATATGGCGGAAGAATTTCCGGACCTTTGCATCGCCGGCACCCACGACGGCTACTTCGACGCCAGTCAAGAGGCGGCAGTCATTTCAATGATCAATCAGTCGGGGGCCGATATTCTGCTGGTTGGCCTCGGGGCGCCACGGCAAGAAAAATGGATCGCCGCACATCGCGCCAGTCTCTCCCCCAAAGCCATAATGGCAGTTGGCGGATTGTTCGACTACTATAGCGGTCGCGTCTGGCGCGCACCCGTCGTCATGCGGCGCAGCGGCTTCGAATGGGTCTGGCGCTTGATGCAGGAGCCGGCAAGGCTCTGGCGACGCTACATCCTTGGCAACCCCCGCTTCCTTGCGCGTTGCTTGCTCGAACAACTCAGCGAGGCTCGCCGGGTGCGCAATGTGCCAGGCTTAATCCGCAACTTTGACAGGCACGGTCGATCGCCGCAATTGCCCGAGCTCCCCGCCTCAACGTCGTCGGTGACGTACGTCATGAGGGGGCAATCATGAGTATCGGCCTCCTCAATCTATATTCCACACGCAACCTCGGCGATGCGGCGATCTATGCTGCATTGGCCGAGATGTGTCCGGAGAAGAATGCCTTCGGCGTGCTAAGCGAGAGCAAAGCAACCGAGGTCACCGGCCTTAGGCTGGTGCCCAGGTTGCCGGCTTGCGATGCCTATGTGAGCGTTGGTGGCGAAATATTCAACAACGCCCGCCAGCTACTCATGACCAAGAGATTTGTCGGAAACATTGCCGCGATTTCACGGCGCGCCTCACAAACGATGCTTTTCGGTCAATCGATCCCGGGATCGTGCAACGGGCTGGCGTTCGGCATCCTCAGTACAGCCCTGAAACGGTTGCCGGCAGTGGTCGTGCGAGACATCAACAGTCACGCGCGCCTGCAGGCTGCCGGCGTGGACGCCGAGCTCTCATACGATGCGGCCTTCACGCTTGCGCCCGAACCCGCGCAGATAGCGGCCGCTCACGCTTTGCTGTCGAAACTGGGACTTTCATCCGAACGGCTCGCCGTCATATCTCTGCGCGGCCACAGCCATATGTATTCCGAGACCGGTGATCACGCCGAGCGGGCCATCGCCAGCGTTGCCCGCAGACTGCTGGCGCGCGGGCATCAGGTGGCGTTAATCGTCCAGGCCGACAGCGATTATTGCGATAGTGATTGGACGATGTGTAAGCGGATTAGAGCGGAGATCCCGGGCATAGCGGTCATCGATCCCATTCACGAACCCAGCCCCGTCCCGGCATGGGAACTCCTGGCTGGCTTGCTTGCGATCGCCAATCTCGTGGTTGCGGTGCGTTACCATACGGCCGTGCTCCGCCTGGCCGCCGGTCGCAAAGCGTTGATTCTGTACTACGCAAACAAGGGTAAAGATCTTTGCGAGCGCCTCGGACAGCCCGGGATGCCCCTATCGGCCGCCGGTTGCGAAGACGCGATCACTCTTGCTGAGCAATCGGCCAGCGGCGTTTTCGACCCGGAGCCACTAGCAAGGGATGTCCTGGACCACTTCAACTGGGCGCTTGGCAAGCTCGGAGCGGCCGGTGCGATGCAGGGGCTGAACAATGTTAAGAGCCCGCGGTTGGTTTCCGAGCTGGCGCAGGTCCAGGGATAGTCGCTCCATGTCAAATATCAGCGCTTCAGTGCTGTCAGCTAGACCACGAACATGGCATCGGGACACTCGGCCAGCCGCTTTCAGTGGGCTGATCGGCTCGCTCGGTGTGATGGGTGCCTCTGAGATGTGCAACCGGCTGACCCGGGTCGCTACGGCCGTGACGCTCGCGCACGTGCTCAGCCCAACCGAGTTTGGCCTTGCAGCCGTCACTCTGACGACTTGGGAGCTGACGCGCGTTTTGACCAGCACCGGCCTCGATGCCCGAATCATCCAATGCAAGGCCGAGGATCTGGAAAAGGTGTGCCGCAGTTCCTACAGCCTGAATTGGTGGCTTCACTTGGCTGTCTGCTTGGTTCAGGTCGTGATGGCGTTTCCGATAGCATACTATTATGGCGACATACGGATCGCCTTCCTGCTGCTGGGTCTTGCCGTGCCCTATCTGGCATTCCCATGGGCGGCGGTTCAGGTATGCCGCTTGCAGCGCGAGCAACGCATACCGATAACAGGCGGCATGCTTGTTCTGCTGATTTCTGGCGACAATCTGCTCTCGGTGGTGCTCGCGCTTTGCGGCTTCGGCCTTTGGGCGGTCGTCATTCCCAAGGCCGTCATGAGTATCGTCTGGGCGGTGATCTATCGGCGGCTCAGCCCTTGGCGCCCCACAGGTAGGCGCGATCCGCGCGTTGTCCGCGACACGTTCCGCTTCGGGGCGGTGATCCTTGCGACTGAGCTGATCAACGTGCTCCGGCTTCAGGGTGACAAGCTGATTGTCGGACAGATGCTCGGCCTCGAGCAACTCGGGACCTACTTTTTTGCCTACAATTCCGGGTTGGGCATCATGACCGGGATCGTAGGTGCACTGAGTGTGGCGCTGCTGCCCCATTTTTGTAAGCACACAGAAGGTAGTTGGAGCGAGTGGCGCTTCTGGCGGCCGGCACTCACCGTTAGCTTGCTCATATTGCCATTGGTTGCCCTGCAGGTCGCTCTGGCACCGGTTTACGTTCCGATCGTGTTTGGCGCTCGCTGGATTCATGCGGTACCGCTCCTGATGGTTCTGTGCGCATCGGGGGTGAGCCTCGGCCTGTGGCGCACGCTCACCCAGTATATCCGCTCCCAGGGCCAGCCCATGCTGGAGTTGCTGGTCACCGCCGGCTATTGCTGCTCTGGCCTCTCAGTCGTGCTGTTGCTCTCCAGGAGCGGCACGATGGCCGTGGGTTACGGCCTGCTGGTCAGCAGTCTCGTGATGGTTCCCGCGCTTGCCATCATTTCTCTTCGTCATCTGAAATCCAGGATCGAGGCCCGATCATGATTGCCAAGCCATCCGTTACGGTTGTTGTCCCCTGCTTCAACGGCGAAGCATTTATCGGCCAAGCGCTCGCAAGTGTCCGTTTACAGAGCGTTGAGAACTGGGAGTTGTTCGTCGTCGACGATGGGTCCAGCGATGGCACTGCCGAGGTCGTTGAGGCCATTGCCGGCGAGGATCACCGAGTACACCTGTGCCGGCAGAGTCGGGGAGGTGTTTCGGCCGCCAGGAACGCCGGAGCCGCACTTGGAAGCGCCGACGTCCTTGCCTTTCTGGATGCCGATGATGTCTGGCACCCGGACTATCTGGCTCGAATGCTGGCGGCTCTTTCTGCAGACCCCGGGCGCGATATCGGCTTTGCCAAGGTGCACCTCATTGATCGATCTGGACGACCGACCGGGGAGCAAATGCATGCCAAGCTGAACGAGATCGGCGTGTCGGACCTGTTGTCCGGTAATCCGGCAATCACCTCATCGAATATCGTCATCCGCCGGCGGGCGTTCGAGCGGCTCGGTGGCTTCCTCGTCGGGATGAACCACGCCGAGGACCAGTTGCTGCTATTGCGGGCAGCGCTACTTGGGTGCCGCATCGGTGGCATAGATGAGGTCTTGGTCTCC